>ULSW01009408.1_pt1 | contig 14121 bp, 9 predicted proteins | sample 1957051 | NCBI WGS metagenome assembly ULSW01 (sample SAMEA4835719, study PRJEB28245) | human gut metagenome | biome: gut microbiome; material: fecal sample | place: Denmark | collected 2008 | reverse complement strand
TCATCATATAAATAAATAAGGCTATTATTAATTTTAGACTTGAAAGCCCTTTCTGTCAAGATTTTACAAGCCTGGTAAGGCCTCAGAAAAAGTACTATCTATTCATAAAAATCATTGCACACAACTTGGATAGTACTCGTTGAAAACCCTCTATATTTGAGAAAATTAAAGACTTTTACACGAGGAGTGCAATCCTCATTGAGAATGGAACCAAATTTTTTCTCCACCACACGATAAGCGGCTTTCACTTCATCATAATCAGAGATTTCCGGAGGCACAGTAAGACCTCTAAGTTTCATCTTTTGCTTAATCATGTAGGCGCCGTATTTTTGTTCTTTCATCAAATAGTTTAATACTTGTTCAGACAGGCGCTCATCATTGATATAATCATAGTCTCTAAGGCGTTCGAGGACCCGCTCAATGATGGGGTCCTCGATTTGTTTACGTCTCATTTTTTGTGTCAGTTCATAGGAACTTAGAAATCGTTGAGCTAGGAAGCGATACGCTTGATCCATAGCAGCTTGCATCGTTTCTTCACTCATGATTATACTTCTTCAGTTACTTCTTCGCCGATTACATCGATTTCTTCAGTGCCAACCGCTAATGTATCGCGAATAATACGATCAATCTCATCAGCGATTTGTGGATTGTCGAGCAAGTATTGTTTAGCCGCCTCTTTACCTTGACCCATACGTTCCCCATTGTAGGAATACCATGCACCAGATTTATTGATGATTTCCATATTTGTACCGATATCGATAAGAGTACCTGCTTTAGAAATACCTTCACCATACATCAAGTCAAATTCTGCTGTTTTGAATGGAGGTGCTACTTTGTTTTTAACTACTTTAACTTTAGTGCGAGCACCAACGTTTTCGTTGTTAGCTTTAATAAGTTCACCCTTACGAACATCAAGGCGTACAGAAGAATAGAATTTCAATGCACGACCACCTGTTGTAGTTTCAGGATTACCAAACATTACGCCTACTTTTTCACGCAATTGGTTGATAAAGATAACAACCGTTTTAGATTTGCTGATGATACCAGTCAGTTTACGCAATGCTTTACTCATCAAACGAGCTTGTAAACCTACGTGAGCATCGCCCATTTCGCCTTCGATTTCAGCTTTAGGCACTAAAGCGGCAACGGAGTCAACTACTACGATATCTACAGCGCCACTGCGAACTAAAGCCTCTGTAATTTCAAGAGCTTGCTCACCATTGTCTGGTTGAGAAATCAATAAATTATTGATATCTACTCCCAAGTTACGAGCATATACTGGATCCATCGCATGCTCCGCATCAATAAATGCCGCAATGCCACCTTGTTTTTGCGCTTCTGCTACAGCATGAAGTGCTACTGTTGTTTTACCAGAGGATTCTGGGCCATAGATTTCAATAACACGACCACGAGGGAAACCACCTACACCAACAGCGATATCGATAGCAAGGGACCCAGAGGAGATAACCTCTACGTTCATGCGATCTGCTGCTTCACCAAGGCGCATAATAGCGCCTTTACCAAAGTCTTTTTCAATTTGTTTTAACGCGTTATCCAACGCTGCTTGTCTGCCATCTACAGCCATTATTTTATTTCCCCTTTTCTGTTATATAAGTATACACATAATATAGTGCTAGCTCTGCTGCACTTTGTCGAATATCTTCGCGATTACCAATTAAATTAGCCTTGTGAGCTACTGTCCCATGAGGTCCAGTTACACCGAACCACACAAGACCAACCGGCTTCTCAGGACTACCACCACCGGGACCAGCTATACCAGTCGTAGAAACGGCATATGTTGTTTGACCCACAGTTCGTGCCCCCTCTGCCATAGCCTTAGCGACTTGCTCACTTACGGCACCATACGTATCGAGCATGTCTTGAGGTACACTTAGTACACGATGTTTTATGTCGTTGCTATACGAAATAACGCCACCCATGTAGTACTCACTACTGCCACTCACATTAGTTAGTAATTTACCAACTAAACCGGAAGTACAAGATTCAGCAGTACTAATCGTACTGTGCTCCTCCAGTAGAGCTCGACCGAGGGTTTCCTCCATAGAAACCGTCAAATCACGGCCTACCCGAGAGCCTAATCGTTCTCGAATGATAGCATCCCAAGGATTGAGAAGCGCTTGTGCCGCTTCTAAGGTGTCAGCCTTAGCGGTGATACGAACCTCGATATAGCCTTTTTTAATGAGCAAAGCTATGGTCGGATTTGATTGATTCTTAATGAGGTCCATCAACGTGTTCTCTAGGTCGATTTCACGGATATCATATACCCCATATCGATAGGATGTAACAACACCTTGCGAACCAAATCGATTCATTAAATAAGGCACCACACTATCGTGGAACATACCCTTCATCTCACCAGGAGGTCCTGGCAAAAGTATGTATGTAGTATCGCCATCTTCCACTACAACACCAGGCGCCACGCCTACCGGATTATGTAATACGTTTGCGCCTTCAGGCAACTCAGCTTCTCGACGACTTGCATCCGGCACGGTACGTTTTACACGGTCAAAGAATTTTTTAACCTCATCCATAGCCTCTTGATTAAATACAATAGGTCGCCCAATAGAATCGGCTAATACATTTCGTGTAATATCTCCTTGCGTTGGACCTAGCCCACCTGTACTAATCACAATATCAGCCCGTGTACTAGCTAGCTGAAAAACCTCTGCCATGCGCTTAGGATTATCCCCCACTACAGATTGATGAGCAATAGTATAACCTAATTTATTTAATTCTTGTGCTAGCCAAGATACATTTGTATTCACTGTATCGCCTAGCAATAATTCTGAACCTGTAGAAATAAGTTCTACAATCATCAGATCACCTCCACAATCGAAAGAATCGAGCTGTGTTTTATTCTACAACCGTAGCTACAACGTCGTACGCAAAGCCTTGCTCTACCTGTACCTTAAGAATATCACCAGGTTGAACCTCTTCACCGCAGTCCTCAATGTACATATTACCGTCTACATCAGGTGCTTGAGATTTCAAGCGTCCTTTAGCTAGTAATGTACCATTCTCGCCGTCCTCGATTTCTTCCACCATTGCATAGTCAACAGTACCTTCTAAATCGCGATTATTTTCTTCAGAGATAGCTGCTTGAATGGACATGAGAATATGATAACGTTCGTCTTTAACCTCTTCTGGCACTTGGTCTTCACGAGCACCTGCAGGAGTACCTTCCTCTTGAGAGTAGGTAAACACGCCCATATTATCGAATTTGATTTCTTTTACAAAGTCGCAAAGTTCTTCAAATTGTTCATCTGTTTCACCAGGAAAACCAACGATGATAGATGTGCGCAATGTAATATGGGTCGGTGCATTTCTAATCTTCTTAAGTAAACGTTCAATATCATTGCGATCATCACGACGATTCATTTGTTTTAAAATATCGTTATTCACATGTTGCAATGGAATATCTACATATTTACAAAGTTTTGGCTCATTAACGATAATATCTAACAATTCATCGGAGAAGAAAGTTGGATATAAGTATAACATGCGAATCCATTCGATACCTTCTACGGCAGTTAATTCTTTTAACAACGTAGTCAACAATGGTTTACCATCATTTAGATCAATACCGTAACTAGTCGTATCCTGAGCGATAAGAACGACCTCTTTAACACCGGATGCAGCCAATCGTTCTACTTCGGCCTTAATAGACTCGATAGTACGACTGCGGAATGCACCACGCACCTTTGGAATAATACAGAAGGTACAACCATTGTTACAGCCCTCAGCAATTTTTATATATGCACTGTACCGAGGCGTTGTTTGAATACGCGGCATACGCTCATCATAAATATTTGTAATATTTTCCATGATACAACTGCGATTGCCATGTTCAATAGCATCAACGGCTACCATAATCTGGTCCCATGCACCTGTACCGATTAAAGCATCAATTTCAGGAATTTCTTGGAATAATTCATCTTGATATTGTTGGCTTAAGCAACCTGCTACAATAAGGCCTTTACATTTACCATCCTCTTTATATTGAGCCACCTCAAGAATAGTATTAATAGACTCGGCTTTTGCTTTCTCAATAAAGGTACAGGTATTTACAACGATAAGATCTGCTTCGCTTAGTTCCTCTGTAATCGTATAGCCATTATCTTTCAATAAGCCTAACATTACCTCTGTATCTACTAAGTTTTTAGCACAACCTAGGCTAACATACCCTAATTTCTTACCCATTCTATATCCTTTCATAACTTGTTTATTTCTCAATTTACTTCCTGTAATAGGATTTATATAACTGAGTTACTCCTTCCGGAAACGCACTTGGCTAACCCAGTGATTTAACAACAACTTTTTGCCATCTATAGTGTAACCACCATTAACAGGCCATAAAATTAACTCGTGCCCCAATGAGTCTTTTGGCTCATCCATTTCTGGATTCGTAAACATATAGGTGAAATTATTTTCAACCATATATTTTGCAGTCTTTGTAGATAACAACCAATTAATAAATTCAACGCTATCTGCTTTATGTTTTGAATTTTTTAATACAGCAGCGCCAGTTACATAATAAGATGTTCCATCTGTTGGGTATATAACTTTAATCGGATATCCATGACGAGTATATTGGGCTGCATCAGACAAATTACCAATGCCGATATTAGACTCTCCTAACGCAGTTAAGCGAACTGGAGTAGACAAGAACTTGGCATGTTGTATTATATGTGGCTTTAAGCTATATAAATAGTTCAGTGCCTCAGGCTCGCCTCTATATTCCACCATGTTATATAACAAATTAGCTGCATTTTGGGATGCTACAAAATCGGTCATCACAATAGACCAATCACCTTGTTTACCCAATGTATCCCAAGTAGTAATATATTTACCTATCCCATTGTAGAAGGTGTCATTTTGAACAAATACAATAGGATCATACCAAAGACCTACCCAATACCCATTTATATCTTTTAGATTATCACGTACTTCGTCAATTCTTTCATTAACGATAGGTGCATATTTCCCTGCATTTGCCCCTACAACGAGATTATCTTCAGAGGTAAGTACCAGATCACCAGATGTATCAGCTACATTTGAAGCCGACCGTTGGGCCATTTGCTCTTCTGTAAGAGGCATAACTGTAACTTTTACATTTTTCTCCTCTTCATATCGATCGGCAAGCAATGTAGTTATATTGTTCGGCAAGTCTGTATAAACTGTAATTTCACCACGAACAGGTTCTTTTGCATGTTCTAACTGTTCTTGATGGTAAAAGTTTACGCCATAGGTTAACATTCCTATAACAAATAGGGCTAAAACGCCCGGAGCAATCCACCGTTTCATATATGCCTCCTATAAGACATAAAGTATTCCCGAACCAGAATAGACAAAGCTATTCTCCATTATTAACGACTACCACGTCCTCGATTACTATTAGATGGACGACTTTTGGTCATGCCATTACGAGAAGGTCTACCCTTACTACTTTTCTCACTAGACTGACGTCCATTGCGACGATCATTATTCTTCCCACTATTACGAGAACCACTAGATTGACTAGTACGATTAGTCCGACCAATTGGGCGTGGTGGAATCAAAGATTCAGGTCCAAACCCTATCAAGTCACGTCGATTAGCTTCAATGAGCGCCTCTTTTACAAGGTCATAATTTTCAATATTTTTATATTGCATTAAAGCCCGCTGCTTAGCTTTATCTCTACCTTTTTTTGCAACATATACAGGTTTTCCATCCAGTGGGTTAATGCCCGTATAGTACATACATGTCGATAAACTTCCCGGCGTAGGAATAAAGTCTTGCACTTGTTCTGGATACATATGTTGATCACGTAAGAACTCGGCTAATTCAATAGCATCTTCCAAGGCACAACCTGGATGAGAGCTCATAAAATATGGTACTAAATATTGCTTCTTACCAAGCTTTTTATTGGCCTCTTCAAACCAAGATTTGAAGGTGAGGAACTCTTCCTTACCAGCTTTGCCCATCATATTGGTAACGCGTTTAGAAACATGTTCTGGCGCTACTTTTAGTTGTCCACTTACATGAAATTCACAAAGCTCGCGGACAAAATCTTTATTGTTATCCGCTAGAACATAGTCATAACGCAAGCCAGAACGAACAAATACCTTTTTTACGCCTTTTAGCTTACGTAATTTACGGAGTAAAGCAATATAGTCATCATGGTTTGTATTTAGATTTTCACAAGGCTCTGGAGCAGCACAAGTACGACCTTTACAAGCACCATATACAGCTTGTTTGTCACAAGCTAAATGACGGAAGTTCGCCGTAGGGCCCCCAACATCATGAATATATCCTTTAAAGTTATCCATATTAATCATAGTTTGAGCTTCATCAAGTAAAGACTCATGACTACGATTTTGGATGATACGACCTTGATGATTTGTTATTGCACAGAATGAACAGCTACCAAAGCATCCCCGTTGACTTACAAGACTAAACTGTACTTCGCTTAATGCTGGTACGCCACCCTTATCATCATATTTAGGATGCCACTTGCGAGTATACGGCAAGTTATATACGCCATCCATTTCCTCCTGCGTAAGTGGCAATGCAGGTGTGTTTTGAACAAGATATCTATCGCCATGTTTTTGTACTACTATACGACCATAGAATGGATCTTGTTCATCATACTGCATACGGAATGCATCAGCAAAAGCCATCTTATCCGCTTTAATTTCCTCAAAAGAGGGACACTCAACATAGTCTATGGTAGGGATTTCCTTGGCCATATAACAAATACCACGAATAGATGGCAAGGACTCTTTAAATCTATCTTGATCTAACGCATCAGCTAATTCTACAATTTGAAGTTCACCCATACCATAAATGAGTACATCCGCCTTTGAATCAACTAAAATAGAACGACGCACAGTATCTGACCAATAATCATAATGACCAAATCGGCGTAAGGACGCCTCTATGCCACCGATAATAAGAGGCACATCACTGTAAGCCTCTTTCATACGATTCGCATATACCAAGGTAGCTCGATCTGGGCGATGGCCCGCTTCACCACCTGGAGAATAGTCATCTTGTCGACGAATTTTCTTTGCCGCCGTAAATTTATTAAGCATTGAGTCTAGATTCCCTGCCGTAACAAGGGATGCTAGACGCGGTTTACCAAGTTTTTTGAAAGCCTCTACATCATTCCAATCTGGTTGATCTATAATGCCTACACGATAGCCTTTGGATTCTAAGTATCTGCCGATAACTGCAGGTGCAAAGGACGGATGGTCCACATAGGCGTCCCCACTTATGAGAACGAAATCTAATTCGGCCCAACCTCGTTCCTTCATATCCGAAGGTTCTGTTACTAAAAATCTATCCATTGATTGTGTAAATGCCTTTCTATCATTCCTAATCAACTATTAAAAAAGGAATAACCACAGTAAAAATAATGCCATACAGAATAAAATAATACCTAAAACAATACGTTCCTGAACGATAGAACGTTGGCGTTTTCGTTGTCGCGTTTCTAAAGACATACGCTTTTTGGATGTTTGGTATTCAACGAATTCACTTTGCACCAAATTTGGCGCAGCTTGTGCCTTCTGACGCGTCACAGAACGCAAAGAAAACGTATCTATATCACCTACTTGACTTTGGTAGGCTTTTACCAAGCGATCCCCATCAAGATCTAAATAATTACCGTAATTACGGATAAAGCCTTTGACGTAGACTTGACCAGGAATGATGTCATACTTACCATCTTCGATAGCTTCCAAATAGGTTGTTTTAATGTGCAGTACTTGCTCCACATCTTTAAAGGTTAAATTACGTCTTACTCGTTCACGTCGTAATTCTTCGCCTAATTCAGCCATTTTCGTTCCTCTCTTAATCTACATAATACTCATATCGTAATCATTTAATTATTGCTCATCATTGGAGTCTGAAAAATATCGCGCCTTAGCTTGTTCAGGGCTCATCAAAATTTCTCGAGCCTTACTGCCCATACTAGGACCAACAATTTTAAGATCTTCCATCGTATCAACAAGGCGAGCCGCACGAGTATATCCAATGCGGAATCGACGCTGTAACATAGACACAGAAGCTTGACCAGATTCCATAACGAGATTAACAGCACGTTCTAATAATTCATCGCGGTAAATATCATTTTCTTCTGATGATTCTTTTTCGGTTTCCTTTTCAGCCTCTTGTGTAACAGTATCGTCATATTCTGGTTCACGTTGAGCTTTTACAAATTCCACAAGATGTTCTACCTCATCATCAGAGATAAACGCACCTTGTACACGAATTGGTTTATTAGCACCAATTGGAGCAAATAACATATCCCCTTTACCAAGCAATTTCTCAGCACCCGCCATATCGAGAATAGTACGGGAGTCAATTTGAGAACCTACTGCAAAGGAAATACGGCTAGGTACATTGGCCTTAATAGAGCCTGTAATAACGTTGACAGAAGGACGTTGCGTAGCAAGTACCATGTGAATACCTGCAGCACGCGCCATTTGTGCTAAGCGACTAATAGATTCTTCAATATCATCAGGAGCAGTCATCATAAGGTCAGCTAACTCATCGATAATTAATACAATCAAAGGCATAGCCGCCTTAGGGTGCGCTTCGTTATAGCTCTTAATATCGCGTTTGCCAGATGCTGCAAAAGCTTTATAACGAGCCTCCATCTCACGAACAGCCCAACGCAATACAGCGGCTGCTTTTTTCATATCTGTTACAACTGGCGCCATCAAATGAGGAATGCCATTGTAGATTGACAATTCAACCATCTTAGGGTCGATTAATAAAAGCTTAACCTCTTCTGGTTTACGACTAAATAGAATACTTGAAATCAAAGTATTTACACATACAGATTTACCAGAACCAGTAGTACCTGCTACAAGCAGGTGAGGCATCTTCGCAAGGTCAGTAATAACAGGCTTACCTGCAATATCCTTGCCAAGACCTACCGGAATACCCCCACGAGCGTCCTTGAAGTCACTACAATCAAGAACATCACGCAAATGAACGGCCTCTGTCGTCTTATTAGGAACCTCGATACCGATGGCGGATTTACCAGGGATTGGAGCCTCCATCCGAATATGTTGAGCCGCTAAGTTTAAGGCGATATCATCAGTTAAATTAACGATGCGGCTAACCTTTACACCTGGTGCAGGTTCAATTTCGTAGCGTGTAACAGTTGGACCTTGTGTAGCATTAACAACCTTAGCAGTAATACCAAAATTACTCAATACATTTTCAAGCATCATTGCATTTTGCGCTACTTCTTCACCATTGCTTTGACTCCCCTTCCCTTTCGCCAAAATATCAAGGCTTGGGAAATGATAAGGTCTATCATAGGTACGATGAATTTGACCATCCTTAGATACTGCTACTTGTGCTGTATCTTCTGTAGTACTAATAGTAGATGGTACTTGTAAACTCATACCAGACATACCGGCACCAGCACTTACAGAACTTGCTGCAGCACCTGTTCCAGGTACAGCAGAAGCTATGGCAGCGTGATTAGTTTCCAATGGACCAATCGTTGTATTTTGATATGTAAACTCTGGTTGTTCCTCATGATTATTCTCTACTGATTCAGATTCATCTGTATATCCTTCGTCTGGAGTATATGTATAATCCTCATCTGGAGTATATACATAGTCATCACCTGTAGATCTACTAGCATCAGAGAATTGATCAAAATCATCTGCATCATAAGACTTCGCATCACCAGCATCTTCAGAAATATTCGCCAATTGTTCTGCTGCACGGTTGCGCGCTTCTATTTCAGCTAATTCTTTCCAAGATGTAGGAGCCTTTGGAGATTCTACAGTCGTTACTGTATCCACCATAGGTTCATTATCTATAACCGCACTCGTTTCAAAGTTATCTCGGTCGGTAGTGATACCTCGTTTTTCAAGTGTATCTAACGCTTGATCTGCAGCATCAGCAAAGCGTGTGTCCTTTTCCCTGTTATACGCTTTCCGTTGTTCTGCAGCTTCTTTACGTTGTTCATTCCAATCTTCAAAGACCTCTTTAGCTACAGCGACCTTCTCAGCAGCCACTTCTTTGGCTACATCTAAACCTACTTGTGTTTTATCTGCTGCCTTTTGCAAGCCACTTCGCAAAGATAAACGAGTGATTAGAATACCAAAGGCTAATAATAAGAACACATCTAAAATGATAGCCCCTAGCTCACCTAATAGAGTACGAAGGAATGTAGCGATGGCGCCACCTACTACACCACCTTGATCAGCCAATTGTGTTGTGATTAGTTCCTGCCCCTCAGGAACGCGCCACAATGGAACAAGGGCTAGCAAGAATAGGAAGAAAAAAGTCATTACAACGCCCCGTTTAGTAACGGAAATAAATGTTCCTTTATACAATAATCGCCAGCCAATCCAGAACACACCAAGGCAAGGAATAATACCGCCTAGGCCAAAACCATAACGGAATATACCTGTTAAAATCTGTCCTACAAGACCGAGTTCAAACCCAAAGAATCCGAGCAAGGAAATAACTGCAAAGGCAATTACAATTAAGCCTTTAACTTCGCTGCGCAAGGAAAACCCTTGAGACTTAGTTTGCTGTTTTGTACTTGTTCGCTTTCGTCGTGTATTGCGTTTTTTGGTGGAAGTTTTTTCTTCTGCCATAAATCTATACAAACCCCTTACTTATATAACACTACTGTAAATTAACTTATCATTATATTATAGCATATATCGAAGTATTTAGTTAGCTTTTACGCCGTTTCTCCCAGTCACAAAGTAACTGTTCTTCCTTGCCTCTTTTAATACCATTGTAGTACGAAGCATCCATAAGAGGTGTTGGTAAATATTGCTGTTTTACATAGCCATTTGGATAGTTGTGGGCATACTTATAGGTGTTCCCATGACCTAGCTTGCTAGCCCCACTATAATGACTATCTTTTAAATGATCTGGCACCTGTCCACAATCCTTGTGGCGCACATCGGCAATTGCTGCATCGATAGCCAAATAAGCAGAATTACTTTTCGGTGCTAATGCTACATAACAAGCCGCCTCAGACAATATGATGCGAGCCTCCGGAAACCCTACCATATGAGCCGCTTGAGCCGCTGCATTGGCTAGAATTAAAGCTTGCGGATCTGCAAGGCCTACATCCTCAGCTGCACATATTACGATACGGCGAGCAATAAAATTAGGATCCTCCCCCGCTTCAATCATACGTGCCAAATAATGCACCGTCGCTTGTACATCAGAGCCACGCATACTTTTAATAAAAGCAGAGATTGTATCGTAGTGGCTGTCACCTTTTTTATCATATGTGTAAATTCGACGTCCCACAACTTTTTCAAGAACCTCTATGGTTATAGTCCCTTCATCCGGTACCATAGCTGCAGCCTGTTCTAAAATATTCAAAGCCATACGACCGTCGCCATTAACGAAAATCCCTACATCCTCTAGCACTTCATCGGTTACTTGTAAACGGCGTTTACCAAGACCTACCTCTTCATCTGTAATAGCACGACGCAAAATTTGACCAATCGCCTTTGGTGTCAAAGCCTCCAATGTTATGAGTCGCAAACGGGATAAAAGCGGTCTATTAACCTCAAAAAACGGATTTTCTGTGGTGGCACCAATGAGGATAATCGTACCATCTTCTACACAAGGTAATAACACATCTTGTTGGCTTTTATTGAAACGGTGGATTTCATCGAGGAATAATATAGTTCTTTGTTGTAATGACCGTACGCGCTTACGAGCATCCTCTATGATGTTACGCAACTCACCTATACCAGCATTGGTAGCGTTTAAATTTACAAAATGACTATTACTTACCTTAGCAATGATACCTGCTAGTGTAGTTTTCCCCGTTCCACAAGGCCCATAAAAAAGCATAGATGGTATGGTATCCTTCTCTACCATAGCACGTAAGAAGGTCCCCTTCCCTATGGCCTTCTCTTGACCGTATAAATGATCCAACTTGGTAGGACGCATACGCACAGGAAGTGGCTCATATGCATTTGTAGGCTCTAAATCAAACAAACTATCCATTCTATCACCTCAATTCACTGTATCTAAACTATTAATATTCATATTTCTAAACCATTGATGTTCTCATTATATGCCATTTTTACACGCAAAAAAGCCCCACCATGCCGTAATGTACCGCGTTTTGATCCTGCTTAGGGCAGGTGGGTGTCCTCCTCATCCTGCAGTTGTCCCGTAAGGGCGTAACGTTCAGACGAGAGTTCGGACTCCCGAAGTAAATGTGTTGGCTCAAAACTGCGATATCACACGCACATGGCAGGGATATCTTATACATAAATAGTATCAGAAAGATTGGTAATAAACAAGTCTTGACATTTGAATTTTAATCAATTCTTGCCTATGTTTTTACACCAAAGATTGTTCTTCTTCTTCCTCGATATCTGGTTTAATATGCAACTCTTTTAATTGTTTAGGTTCTACTTCAGATGGCGCTTGGCTCATAACATCAGAAGCAGATTGAGTTTTAGGGAATGCGATTACGTCGCGGATAGATTGACGTTTTGCCATCAACATAACAAGACGATCAAGACCAAATGCACAGCCTGCATGAGGAGGTGCACCATATTGGAATGCATCAAGCATGAAGCCGAATTTGGATTTTGCTTCTTCTTCAGACAAGCCAATAGCTTTGAATACTTTTTCTTGTACATCAGATTGGTAAATACGCAAGGAACCGCCACCGATTTCAACACCGTTCAATACCATATCATAAGCGATTGCTTTTACGCTGCCAGGATCGGATTCCAATTTATCAAGGTCTTCATGACGAGGCATTGTGAACGGATGGTGCATTGCAACATAACGTTTTTCATCTTCGTTATATTCGAACATAGGGAAATCAGTTACCCATGTGAATGCCAATTTATCTGGATCAATCATGTTCATGCGGCGTGCCATTTCAAGGCGCAATTCGCCCAATGCACGTGCTACAGTTGCTGGTTTATCAGCAATCATCAATACGAGGTCGCCACCTTTAGCGCCCATCTTTTCACCGATGTTGCGGATTGTATCTTCACCTAAGAACTTCATGATTTGAGACTTGATAGAACCATCTTCGTTGAAGCAAGCCCATGCAAGACCTTTTGCACCATAACGGTTTACATATTCAACGAGGTCATCAAGTTCACGACGAGGAATACCTGCATCACCAGGTACTACGATACCTTTAACTACGCCACCATTGTCGATAACAGAACGGAATACTTTAAATTCTGTATCTTTTACAAGATCAGTTACATCAGTAAAGGCCATGTCGAAACGAAGGTCTGGTTTATCAGAACCATATTTATCCATTGCTTCATCCCATGTAATGCGAGGCATAGGCAATGTGATTTCTTTGCCCAATGTAGTTTTAAATACATGAGCAACCATTTCTTCAAGCATGGAGTAAATGTCTTCTTCATCTACGAAGGACATTTCCAAGTCGAGCTGAGTGAACTCTGGTTGACGGTCTGCACGCAAATCTTCATCGCGGAAACAACGAACGATTTGGAAATATTTTTCATAACCAGCTACCATCAAGATTTGTTTGAAAATTTGTGGAGATTGTGGCAATGCATAGAATGTACCAGCATTTACACGAGAAGGTACTAGATAGTCACGAGCGCCTTCTGGTGTAGATTTAGTAAGCATTGGAGTTTCAATTTCCAAGAAATCGCGGCTATCGAAGAAGTCGCGCATTGCTTTTGTTACTTTGTGACGTAAAATCAAGTTACGTTGCATTTCTGGACGACGTAAGTCAAGGTAACGATATTTTAAACGAATATTTTCATCTACATCAATATCATCTTGGATATAGAATGGAGGTGTTTTAGCAGAGTTCAATACGCGCAATTCTTCACAGTACATTTCGTATGCACCTGTTGGAAGATTTGGATTGATAGCAGCTTCATCACGTTTTGTAATTTTACCGCGTACACAAAGTACATATTCGTTACGAACATCCTCTGCTTTGTGGAAAGATTCCACGTTATGATCTGGAGATGCCACTACTTGTACTACGCCAGAACGATCACGTAAATCCAAGAAAATCAAACCACCATGATCACGACGGCGTTCAACCCAACCACATAATACGACCTCTTTACCTACCTCTTGTTCAGAGAT
>ULSW01008288.1_pt1 | contig 14662 bp, 17 predicted proteins | sample 1957051 | NCBI WGS metagenome assembly ULSW01 (sample SAMEA4835719, study PRJEB28245) | human gut metagenome | biome: gut microbiome; material: fecal sample | place: Denmark | collected 2008 | reverse complement strand
GTACGGCGGCGATCTGGCGCAGGTTCTTCTGAATACAGCCGTTTCCAAGGTGACCCTGACTCTGCCGGAGGTGCTGTGCCGTGCGATCCTCTGTAATGTGCTGGTTTGTATTGCAGTCTGGGCGGCGATGAGCTCCGAGCAGGTATCTGGCAAAATTCTGGCGCTTTATCCGCCGGTGGCGATTTTCATTCTCTGCGGCTTCGAGCATTGCATCGCCAATATGTTTTACATCCCGGCGGGGCTGATGATCATGGGCGAGTACGGTCTGGCAGCGGAAGGGCTGACGATCGGAACCTTTATTCTCAATAATCTGATTCCGGCTACGATCGGAAATATGATCGGCGGGATGCTGGTGATTGGAGGCGGGTACTGGCTGGTGTATCTTCGGGGAACGAAAAATCGTGAAATAAAATGAATGCGTGAAAAAATGAAATAGGGCGAAAGGGTATTTTTGTCTGGTCTCCATGCTAGGTTTGGAGCCGGGCGGAGGTGCCCTTTTTGTATTAGAATTGATGAAAAGTTTGACTTCTATTCCCAAGGAATATCTATGTTTAGCTGATTCAATTTTATCAAACAGAACAAATGTTTGCAAAGACTTTTGGAATGTGTTATACTAAGCATAATTACAGGGAAGACTGTGACTATAATGACTATAAAATAAGTCAGCAGCGACATGATAAAACAGAGCAGAGTCAATGATAATTGAGGTACAGATATGGCGAAGCAATATATAAAGATACGAGGTGCCAATGAGCACAATCTGAAAAACATTTCCATTGATATTCCGAGAAATGAGCTGGTCGTCCTGACCGGACTTTCTGGTTCGGGTAAATCATCTCTGGCATTTGACACGATCTATGCCGAAGGGCAGCGGCGGTATATGGAGTCCCTGTCGTCCTATGCGCGTCAGTTCTTAGGTCAGATGGAAAAGCCGGATGTCGAGAGCATCGAGGGTTTGTCCCCGGCGATCTCTATCGACCAGAAATCGACGAACCGGAATCCGCGTTCGACGGTCGGTACAGTGACGGAGATCTATGATTATATGCGTCTTTTGTACGCACGGATCGGTATTCCGCATTGCCCGAAGTGCGGTCGTGAGATCCGCCGTCAGACGGTCGATCAGATGGTTGACCAGATCATGGCGCTGCCGGAGCGCACGAAGATCCAGCTTCTTGCCCCGGTCGTGCGCGGGCGGAAAGGACGCCACGAGAAAGTGCTGGAGCAGGCAAAGAAGAGCGGCTATGTCCGTGTGCGGGTGGACGGCAGCTTATACGAGCTTTCCGAGGAGATCACGCTGGATAAAAACATCAAGCACAATATTGAGATTGTGGTCGATCGTCTGGTGGTCAAGCCGGGGATTGAGAAACGCCTCTCGGATTCGATTGAGACGGTCATGGGACTTTCCAATGGCCTGATGCTGGCCGATACGGCGGTTCGGGATGAAAACGGCGAAGAAAAGCACGATACCCTGACGTTCAGTCAGAATTTCTCCTGTCCGGACTGCGGCATCAGCGTGGATGAGGTCGAGCCGCGCAGCTTCTCCTTCAACAATCCGTTCGGCGCGTGTCCGGATTGTTTCGGACTTGGTTATAAGATGGAGTTTGACGAGGATCTGATGATTCCGGACAAGAGTTTGAGCATCAACCAGGGTGCGATCACGGCGATGGGATGGCAGTCCTGCACGGACAAAACGAGCTTTTCCGGCGCGATCTTAAATGCATTGGCAAAAGAATACGATTTCAGTCTGGATACTCCGTTTGAGGATTATCCGAAGGAGATCCATGATATTTTAATTTACGGAACCGGCGGCAAGGTTGTGAAGGTGTATTACCGTGGACAGCGTGGCGAGGGAATTTATGATATTGCCTTTGAGGGGCTGATTCAGAGCATGAACCGCAAATACCGTGAGACGTTCTCTGATTCAATGAAGGCGGAATATGAGACATTTATGCGGATCACACCGTGTCCAACCTGCAAGGGGCAGCGGTTAAAAAAAGAATCTCTGGCGGTCACGGTCGGCGGGAAAAATATTTTCGAGGCGACCGATATGTCGATCGTCAAATTCCGCGAATTTATCGATGCGTTGGAGTTGACGCCGATGCAGCAGGCGATTGGTGCACCGATTTTGAAAGAAATTCGGGCGAGAATCAGCTTTCTTATCAATGTCGGTCTGGAATATCTTTCCCTGTCGCGTGCGACTGGCACGCTGTCCGGAGGCGAGGCGCAGCGAATCCGCCTGGCAACCCAGATCGGATCCGGTCTGGTCGGTGTGGCATATATTCTGGACGAGCCGAGTATCGGACTTCACCAGCGGGACAACGACAAGCTTCTGGATACCCTAAAACACCTGCGGGATCTGGGAAATTCAGTTCTGGTGGTTGAGCACGATGAAGACACGATGCGCGCGGCAGACTGTATCGTGGACATCGGTCCGGGCGCGGGCGAACACGGCGGCGAGGTCGTGGCGATCGGCACAGCGGAAGAGATCATGAAAAATGAAAAATCGATTACCGGTGCATATTTGAGCGGGCGCATTCAGATTCCGGTGCCGTCCGAGCGGCGGAAACCGACGGGATGGCTTACTGTCAGAGGAGCGGCAGAAAATAATCTGAAAAATATCGATGTTAAATTTCCGCTGGGCGTGATGACCTGCGTGACGGGCGTTTCTGGTTCGGGAAAGAGCTCACTTGTCAATGAGATTCTTTATAAAGCGCTGGCAAAGAAGCTGAACCGCGCACACACGATTCCGGGAAAACATAAGTCCATTGAGGGCGTCGAGCAGCTCGATAAGATTATCGCGATCGACCAGTCTCCGATCGGGCGGACGCCGCGTTCCAATCCGGCAACCTATACGGGGGCATTTGATCTGATCCGGGATCTGTTTGCGGCATCTACGGATGCCAAGGCAAAAGGCTACAATAAAGGACGTTTCAGCTTCAATAAAAAAGGCGGGCGCTGTGAGGCGTGCTCCGGCGACGGCATCATCAAGATCGAGATGCATTTCCTGCCGGATATCTATGTGCCGTGTGAGGTTTGCGGCGGCAAGCGCTATAACCGGGAAACGCTGGAGGTCAAATATAAGGGGAAAAGCATCTATGATGTCCTCAATATGACGGTCGAGGAGGCGATGAAATTCTTCGAAAATGTGCCCTCCATACACCGGAAGATTGCGACACTCTACGATGTAGGACTTTCCTATATCCGTCTGGGACAGCCATCCACCGAGCTGTCCGGTGGAGAGGCACAGCGAATCAAGCTGGCGACGGAGTTGAGCAAGCGTGGAACCGGCAAGACGATCTATATTCTGGACGAACCGACTACGGGACTTCATTTTGCCGATGTACACCGTCTGATTGAGATATTAAGACGTTTGTCGGATGGTGGAAATACCGTGGTTGTCATTGAGCATAACCTGGATGTCATCAAAACTGCTGACTACCTGATCGACATCGGACCGGAAGGCGGCGAGGGCGGCGGAACCGTGATTGCGAAAGGAACACCGGAAGAGGTGGCAGCGACGCCGGGATCGTATACGGGGAAGTATGTGAAGAAATATTTAAATGTTTAGGACAATAAGCGGGAATCCTCGGCAATTCAATTACCGAGATGAAAGCGCAGGGGGTGCATATCTGCACAATGCAAATAGTATAATAATTCTCATCCTTTGCTCTCAGTTGAGAAGCCCCACCTCTTTAGGTGGCGAGTAATAACAAATTTGTCTCAGTGGGAGTTAGGTCTCCGGTTGAGATAAACGCTCCGCGAGGATGCGCAGTGATTCTGCATAGAATATGCATTTTTACTTGCGGATAGAAATTTTCTGCACTGAAAATTCCGTACGATATCATACTGGTAGCGGATTTTGCCGATGCTTCGCTGACCAGAATCACGCGCCAAGTCTCACGGATGTTCGACTTGAATTGAATCGAAAAGTATTTTTCTGGAAAAAGTGCCTGAAAATACCGTAAAAATGGCTTGTCTTTAATTGCCGGGTATTTTATAATAAAAGTTACAGGAATTGACAGGAAGAGAACGTGGTATAGCTGCTGAACAGATTGCGACCGGTTATTTTTCGATTGGCGGCGATGGGGCTGGAACGGAGTGATTACCTGCGGTAGCAGTATGACTGTTACAGTTCACATGTTGTGCAAGCGTGTGACCATAAATCCTGGAAGTTGATTCGAAGCTACAAGTTGATGAAGTACGGATCGCAGCATAAAATTATAGGAGGAATACTCGTGGAGAAAGAGATGATCATTGTACTGGACTTTGGCGGACAGTACAATCAGTTGATTGCCAGAAGAGTAAGAGAGTGTAACGTATATTGTGAGGTTCATCCTTACACCCTGCCGCTGGAAAAAATCAAAGAGATGAACCCGAAGGGTATCATTTTCACCGGCGGACCGAACAGTGTATACAAGGAGGAATCTCCGAGATGTTCAAAGGAAATCTTTGATCTGGGAATCCCGGTACTGGGTATCTGCTATGGCGCACAGCTGATGTCCTACCTGTTAGGTGGCGAGGTTGCCACAGCACCGGTCAGTGAATACGGAAAGACTGAGGTAGAGGTAGACACAACATCTAAGCTGTATGAGGGTGTATCCCCGAAGACCATATGCTGGATGAGCCATACCGACTATATTTCCAAGATGCCGGAAGGTTTCCGTGTGACAGCCCATACTCCGGTCTGCCCGATTGCAGGTATGGAAAATGAAGAAAAAGGCTGGTACGGCATCCAGGCACATCCGGAGGTACTTCATACACAGGAAGGCTCCAAGATGCTGCATAACTTTGTATACAGTGTCTGCCATTGTGCAGGTGACTGGAAGATGGATGCGTTCGTAGAGAAATCCATCGAAGAAATCCGTAAAAAAGTAGGAAATGGTCGTGCCCTTCTGGCTCTGTCCGGCGGTGTAGACTCTTCCGTAGCAGGCGTCCTGATGGCGAAAGCGATCGGCGACCAGCTGACCTGCGTATTCGTCGATCACGGTCTGCTTCGTAAAAACGAGGGTGACGAGGTAGAGGCAGTATTTGGTCCGAACGGTCCGTACAAGCTGAACTTCATCCGTGTCAATGCACAGCAGCGTTTCTACGATAAGCTGGCAGGTGTAACCGATCCGGAGCGCAAGCGTAAGATCATCGGCGAAGAGTTCATCCGCGTATTTGAGGAGGAAGCAAAGAAGATTGGCAAAGTAGATTACTTCGTACAGGGTACGATTTACCCGGATGTGATTGAGTCCGGTCTTGGAAAATCCGCTGTTATCAAGTCCCACCACAACGTAGGCGGACTTCCGGAACACGTAGATTTCAAGGAGATCATCGAGCCGCTGCGTATGCTGTTTAAAGATGAGGTCCGCCGCGCCGGTCTGGAGCTTGGTATTCCGGAAAATCTGGTATACCGTCAGCCGTTCCCGGGTCCGGGACTTGGCGTTCGTATCATCGGTGAGGTAACCGCAGAGAAGGTACGCATCGTACAGGATGCAGACGCTATCTACCGCGAGGAGATCGCAAAAGCAGGTATCGACCGCACACTCGGTCAGTACTTCGCAGCCCTGACCAATATGCGTTCCGTAGGCTGCATGGGCGATGTCAGAACTTATGACTATGCCATCGCACTTCGTGCCGTCCTCACATCCGACTTCATGACCGCAGAATCCGCAGAACTTCCGTGGGAAGTACTTGGAAAAGTCACAAGCCGAATTGTCAATGAGGTAAAAGGTGTAAACCGCGTACTGTATGATTGTACGGGGAAACCGCCGGCTACGATTGAGTTTGAATAACGGACTAAAATGCCGAAAGCCTGTATTTATGCGGGCTTCCGGCATTTGTTTTATCAAATGGCTCTAGTTTGGCTCTATTTGTGGGCGGAGTAATGGAAGGAGACAAAATGTGGAAAAGTAATAAAATTGCAATATTATATTCTGTGATTACTTTATTTGCAACTTTTATTTTAGGGCAAATATTATTAATTTTATATCCTGATGGTAATACAACTGGCTCATCAGTATTGTTTATTTTGATGAATCTGATTCCAATGATTGTTGCTATATTTTTTCTAAATATGAGAAAAGAAAAAATGTATTAAAGGACATGTTTTTACAGCGTGAAAAATTGACGCCATATCTTTTGGCAATGGGGAGTGTTATTTTATACTATACCGTTTCCATAATATTAAGAAATGTAGAATTTACAGGTGGAACACGATTGGCTTTATTAGCTTATATTCCTTGGACGATATTACAAGGTGGTCTTGAAGAATGTGGCTGGCGGTGGTATCTACAAACAAAGCTAGAAATAAATAACTTTGTAGTTAAAATGTTTGTAATATCTATAATATGGTTTTTGTGGCATATACCTGTATATCGATTACCTTGGATAACAGCAGGTTCATCAAATTATTTGATTTTTTACTTAATGATATTAGGTAATACTTTTATGTTTGGTGTAATAAAAGAAAAATCCAGAGGTGTTTTGCCATGTGTTGTAGCACATATGTTAATAGATTCCTTCGAGTATTAATGCTAGTACAGAGTAATTTGATGCCAATAATTATATTGGTGTCAATAGAAATAATATTTAGCTGTCTTTGTGCTAACTTGAAAAAGTAAATATCAGTGTAAGAGAAAAACGTTTGTATGTGCGAATTTTAATTTCATTTTAGGAATATACGAGGAAGGTTTATTTTCCTTGCATGAATGTCAGTTCTTATGTTAGGATACTATCTAAGGAAAGTACCCATGACAGGGCGTTAAGCGTCCGGGAGACGCTTGTTTAGCGCCGACCGGAGCGTAGAGGTAGCCTCCCGAGTTTTATGATACCGGGCAACCGGAACACATAGGAAGGGGTGCTAGGTGCCAGTGACACCTGCTTAACACCGACCGAAATGGAGTGTAGACGTGGCGCCGATGACGGCTTATGAGATCATTTCGATTTTCATTGGGATATTAGCATTGTTGATGTCCTTTGGTAGCTTGATTATAGCGTTGCTTGCCTTTCTCGATAAGAGAAACAAGCGAAAATAAAAATGCCTATCCTGTCTGCCAACAGGATAGGCGGTGTCCTTAAGGACATTCATTAACCTAAACTCGGAGCATCCACCTTTGGAGTGGGTGCTTTCTGTTTAATTAGATATTAACATCTTATGTCTGATAATTAAAGAGGTTACAATTAATTTAATGATAAATTTGAAATAATTATATCCAAATATTCATATCAAAGGTTGTTCCAGAAATTTGTTTAGAACGATTTGCTCCTAAAACGATACCTACAGAAGTAAGAGTTAAGTGTTTCAAGTAGGTGTCATTCCATTGAGAAAATAATATTTTCGAAGAAGGAACATTTGAGCATATAAAATCTTTAACAGCATTTGGTGACATTAAATTATTTGAAAAGTGTTCCTGAATGAATATTTTGTCTTTTTCTGGCATATTGTTTATTGACGATAGCTGCTCATCTAATGATTTCCTGCTTATGGAATTAATTTGGACTTTGGATTGATCCTGTATACATCGTATAAAAAAATTAGGGTATTTTTGGATAACATCATTTAATTCCTCGGGAACGTATCCGGATAAAAATAATCCGCCATAAGTTTCAATAAAAATATTTTCTAATGAAATCTCACCTATATCAATACTTGCAGTTTTTGTATATACCAAGTGTTGAAAAGAAGACATTTTATCAATAGAGTGTGGTACATGAAGCAAAATCTCTTCCTGAATATATTTAAAAAATGTGGAGAGACTGTTGATCATATTATTGCGAGTGTACCTCAATCTAAAACAAAGAGCCAAAATATCTAGTTGTGATGGAAGTAACATTGGTACGACACTAACGGCTTCAGCGAGAGCAATTTGAAGAAGAGTGCGGTCACTTTCTTTTGCACGATCAACTAGAAGATTTGACAAAATGGTTTCTAGCTCTGGAGTTCCTAAACGAATGTATGCTTTTTGTGCTTCGACAAATGTATACTGCATGTCGGGATTTTTAAATTCTTCACACATTGAATTGTCATCAATTTTTTCACGATGTAGTTTTTCAAATAAAGTAGATAGGAATTTTTCATCACGTTCTTTAGCAAGCTGTTCTGCATCCGATTTATACTTTTCTAATTCACTTCTAATTAAATCTTGGCATAAAGATTTGGTGTTTTGGTAGTCCATCCCATAGTAATTGTTTTGCTGAGCAATCTGTGTACTTTGCGAGCCCAGTTTGTTTTCTTGTATTATTTCAAAAGATTCATTAGTCATGTTCGTTATCTCCTCGATAATAGTTATTTTGAATTCCGATTTGTGTCCCAGAAGAGTTGTCTTTATTAATTTGTTTCATAGATTTTTGGGTTGCTTTTTTGTGATGATTTATTAATATTTTTATTAAAGAAATAATTCCTCCAATAACAAAGATACCAAGTCCACTAAAAATCCATTCTTTATTCTTGATAAGATAATTAATAAATATGTCCATAGATTTTCTCCTAATTTATATAGTTTTTTACAGTAAGGCAGTCAGTATCTTTTTTAACAACCATATTGTCATCAAGCAGGTGTTGCTTGATTCCTTCGATATTTTCATTGATATGCTGCAAACTGTCAGCATACTCTTCTTCTGAATATTCATCTTTAGCATGTATCATATTTTCACGAATTTCCAGAGCTTTCATATAGGTACAGAGTTTTTTATTGATGAGGTTGTTCTTAAAGGACAGCTTAACAGTAGCAGGTTTGAAATTGCCCTCATCGTCCGTATCTGCCTCAAATTTCATATCAATCTGGTCATCCAGTTTAAACAGTAATGATAATACATCAGAAACTGTTTCTATATCAAAATCCATGAAAATGTTAATGCTGATGCCTAGCGCATTGGCAATCTTTAAAAGCTGGTCAGGTTTTGGATTACGGATTTCATATTCATATTTCTTTATTGTTGCGGAATTTATGCCGGACAACTGACCAAGCGTTTCCTGTGATATTCCACGCATATTGCGAAAGTATTTAATCTTTTCTCCAGTAGTCATAAAAAATGCTCCTCTATGATTTGTTACCCCTATTCTATCACAATGGGACACATTTGTGTATAAAAATTGATTAAATTGCTTGATGGACACAAATATGTACTATATAATACGAATAAAACAAGGTCACAAAAGTGTACTAAAATAAAAACGGGAAGGAGAACACAATATGGAGAATACGATGAAGATGTATGTAACAGCAGATGAAGCTGCACAGATTCTTGGAGTATCAAGAGGATATGCTTACAAAATCATTCGTGGTCTTAATAATGAATTGAAAGAAAAAGGCTATCGAGTGATTTCAGGCAAGGTACCTACAAAGTATTTTGAAGAAAAGTTTTATGGTATGGCAGTTGGTTAATGGAGAGGAGATGATGATATGCCAGCTACACGAGATGGTAAAACATGGCGCTGCCAGTTCTATTATGAGGACTGGCAGGGTGTACGCCATAAAAAGAACAAAAGCACGAAATCCTAACCTGTATGTGTTTTCGGCCCACTTGCATATGGATGAGGAAACACCACATTTACACATTGATTTTGTGCCATATATTACAGGCAGCAAGAGAGGATTGGATACAAGAGTATCGTTAAAATCTGCATTAGCTGCAGAGGGTTTTACAGGTGGAACGAGAGGTGCTACAGAATGGAATCAATGGATTGCAGCAGAGAAGCGGGAATTGGCTATGGTAATGGAGCGATATGGTGTCAAATGGCTTCAAAAAGGTACACATGAAAAGCAATTGTCGGTGTTGGACTTTGAAAAGCATGAGAGAGCTAAAGAAGTAGTAGAATTAGACAGTCAAAAGCAGGGAAAAACCACAGAGGTTGCTAAATTGAATCAGGCAGTATCTACTATGAAGCAGGAACTAATGACCACTACAATTAAGCAGGTAAGGGCTGAGGAGGCTGTTGAAAAAGCAAGAGAGGAAGGTATTGCTGTTCAGAGGGATAATGAAACATTAAGTGCAAGTAATCAACAATTGCGAGTGGAGAATACAAGCCTTGAAATAAAAAAGGTGGAACTACGGACGGATAATCGACACTTGGAACAGCAACAATGGCAATTGCGGACAGATAATAGCGAGTTGGAGATGAAACAGAGTGTTTTACAGTCCGAGAACCAACGATTGGAACAAGAACAGAATAAATTGCAAGAGGATAATGAAAAGCTTGAGCAGAAGCAAACTACGTTACAATCGCATAATCAGGCATTAAAACAAATGCAGGATAAGCTACAGAAAGATAATGTCCAGTTTGAAATACAACAGGAGAAATTGAGAAGCAGCATTGATCAGATGGTGCAATCAGAGAAGTTGTTACAGCGTGATGTTCGAAAATATGATGAAGAACCTGAATGGCAACTTCCAGAGCCGGGAGCATTTGCAAGTGCAAAGTCATTTCGGGATAAAGTAGCGTTGCCTCTTGTGAACAAATTGAAGGAACTGGTAAAAAGCTTGATAATCCAATGTGTTAGATTAAAAGAGGAAGTGCTTCAACTGCGAGATAAAGTTAAGCACCTCACAAGTGATGTAGAATTTTACAAAGGAAAAATTAGAGATATGTCTGCTAAAACAGAATTATTGCAGGAAAAAGCCGACGATCTGGAGCATGTGAAACGATATGCCGGTGCGGAGCAAATCGATACTATTATCGGTAAGGTAAAGGAACAGGAACGCATGGAACAACAGGCAAGACAGTATAACAGGTCTTATGGAGCGAGATAAACGAAAGGATGGATTGATATTATGGATGAAAACAGATTGGATAACATTGTAGAATGTGCCTATAACATGGATAACGGATATGTTGAGGTGTGGTATGTTGACGGGAATATGCTTCGGATAAAGTGTGAGGAGGTTGAGGCTGCTCTGCGGACGACAGAGCAGTCGCTAGCAAAGCTTCATAAGCTATTGGACAATAAGCCGATAGAGTATGTGGCAATGGCTTTATCCGGGGAAATGCAGGCATATTGTGATATTGAGGATGAAATGGTTAAGGGGATGTTTGGAACGATTGTGCAGGGGTATTTGAAGAAAGGGTACAATCGGGCTACGGCGGAGATGATGGCGAGGGAGTTTTTTAGGTATGAGAGTTGATATAAATGGATTTTTTGGGGTAAATATTGTATAATGTTAACAAATAGAAGTACATAAAATGAAGTTCTAAAACTGCACACATGGAGTTGAGGAGGGATTTTTCATGATTAATATAACACAATATTTACAAGACATATATGAAGATTTGCAATGTTTGAATTATAATTATTCTATATGATAGAAGAAGGAGATAAATAATAAATGGATGATTCCTTTCACTACTTGTCTATGATAAACCATATGACTGTCCAGAAAAAACTAAGAGGAATTAAGCAAGAAGAATTAGCGTCTGCCATGGAAGTTTCAAGACAGACCATTGGCTCCTTGGAGAATGGAAGATACAATCCGTCCATTTTGTTAGCCTTTAAACTTGCCAGGTATTTTGGTATGAGTATTGAAGAAATATTTATATATGAGGAGGATAAACATGAAGAAAAGTGATAAAATCATGTTAGCAATTTATATTGTTATTGGTATAGCTTTAGTAATTATTGGAGTTACTATTCAAGTAGATTATTATTCCTCAATGATTTTTGCCATGGGATTCGCATTGATTTTTAGCAGCATTTTGCAGTTCCTGAGATATTATCACAATACAAGACCAGAAAATGTAGAAGCATATCGTAAAAAAGTACGCCAACAAGAAATTAATTTAAAGGATGAAAGAAAGATACAGCTTCGTAATCGTGCGGGATATATATCATGGGCAGTTACTATGGTGGCGTGTTTTATTGCTTCGTTTATTGCTGCACTATTTCGTGCAGGCACTTTAATTGTATGTATTCTTGCCGGTGTTGCAGTTGCAGAGTATATATTAGCTACGATTATATATCGTTACTTGTGTAAAAAGATGTAAATAACAATGTTTTATCTAGATAAATATAATCAAGAATGAATCGTTGATGTTTTGATTGATAATAATTGGTGAATTCCTTGTCGGGATATTATTGAAGAATTGATGGTTACTATTTGAAAAACAAAAAAGCTGTAAAATTTTAAGTTGAATTTTACAGCTTTTTCGCATATAATAATTATAGAAAAAAACAGTGCATCAAGGAAGGAGATCGGTCTATATGGCGAATATTTTACCAGTATCTGATTTGAGAAATTATAATGAAGTTTTAAAAAATTGCCGGACTGGAGAGCCGGTGTTTTTGACAAAAAATGGAAGAGGGCGTTTTGTAGTGCTTGATATAGAAGATTATGAGCGTGATCGTGCGGAGAAAAAACTATTAATGAAGCTACAGGAGGCAGAGGAGGCAGTCAAAAACGGCGAAGGCTGGCTTAGCTTGGACGAATTAAAAGCACTTGTGGGGGAATAAACTATGCTGAAATTACGAATTAACCCATTGGTTGCAGCGGATTTAAAAGAAATTCGTGATTATATTGCTGAGGATAATGCAGAATATGCTGCAAAGACGATTAAAGAAATTTACGGTAAATTTGAAAATATTCAAATGTTTCCGGGGATAGGTGCAGATCTCTCCAAAAGAGTTAGTTTCCGAACAGATTACAAGTATGCGGTTTGGGAGAATTATGTGATCATTTATAAAGTTGGAGAAGAGTATGTGGAAATTTACCGGGTAGTAAACCGGTATCGGGATATTACGAGGATTTTTGAAAATGATAAGTGATATAAATATTAGAGATATAAATCATGTACAGGAGATTTTGAACGATATAAGGAACTATGTGAAAGCTTATGAGAATCAAATAGGTGAGTTATCAGAGGATGTATGTGAGAATATAGGGTTTCAATTAGCGGAGATTGATGGATTTATTATTGGCCCTCAAAAGTATACGGGACACAATATGGCGATGGCAGACATTAGAATTATGTCATATTGGGAATATATTGATGGAAAATGTGAATTCAATGAACTTATGGAGAAACTTAAAGAATATGAGGGAGATGTTTGATAAGAAAAGTGAGTTATGTTTATGCGGAAGCGGAAAAAAATATTCTGAATGTTGTGCAATAAAAATTAGTATATGCGGTAATTCAAATAGTTTTCGTGGTTTTATGCAAGAATTTGATAAATTGCACAATACATATAAAAAGATGTGTTTGCATCCCAATAAGAGCGAATGTAGTAGAGTAAAAACACATGCACATACAATATCGCAAAAAGCGGTATTGGAATTAATTGCAGAGAATGGAATAGTATTAATGCCCATCGTTTTCGGTATAAGGAACGAGTTTAGAATGGAGCCAAGAGGGATTGAGGCAAAGGCAACGAAATTCTATTGCTTTTGCAGTAATCATGATAAAATGTTTGCTCCGATTGATTATACTAATATATGTTTAAACGAAAATAAATTTTTTTTGTACGCATATAGAATTTTTGCTGCTACATACTACAAAGTCAGGCGAGAGCTTGATTGTTTTTATAAGTTGAGAGAAAGATATGATTTGACAAGCAATCCATTGGCTTTATTAATGTATCATAATATGGAAATTAATATGGTATTTTTAGATGAATATAAAAAGATATTTGATGAAGCCATAATGAAGGAGACATATAGTTGCTTGGAAAGCATGATGATCTCGTTAGAATATAAAGTGTATTTTGCTGCAGCAACATGTTTTTGTCCGATGATTGATCTCTTTGGTAATTCGTTATCATCTTCGGAGCCGGGATTACCCATGATTTATATCTCAATTATTCCTAATGAAAATTACACCAATATTATATTTTCGTGGTTAAAAAGGGATTATGACCAGTATACTTTTTTTAAGGAGCAGGTGAAAATTGCACCAAGAAGATTGCTTCTCAAATATTTGAATAATTTGATTCCTATGAATTGTGAGAATATGACTGTTGGACCAAAACTGTGGGAAGCATGGGGAGAAGAGGGTCAAAAAGATTTTATTAAAATTGCATATGATGAGAAAAGAAAAGATAATTTTAAATTTACGTCCAAAGAGTATTTTCGAGAAAGATTATATAATTTGTTTTTGAAAATACCGTAATAGACAATATGAATATGTATTTTTAGACATAGGTGAAGAATTAAGCATTGAAGTTGTTAATCTGATTATTATTTTGACGGCATATGACTGGGCAGATATCGAACAGGAAGCAAAAGAAGCTGGAGTTACTGCATTTGTGGAGAAGCCAATCTTTATGTCGGAATTAAGGAAAGTCCGGACAAAGCCTATGGATATACAAGAAGAGCCATTGCTCCAAACAGAAAGAGAGAATCGTTGCCATGACCGCAAACGCATTCGAAGAAGATAAAAAGAAGGCATTTAAAGCAGGTATGAATGCTCATATTGCAAAACCAATTGATATAAATACAATACTTGCTGTTTTTGACCAGGTGTTTGATGTATAGAAGTTGTTGTTTCCCAATTGGAGCATACGTAAGTAGCAAGAAGACAGGCGGCTAATAATTATAAATTGGGGAAAAGTGATATGGAAGAATACAGAGATGATAAAAAAAGTAAATTGTATTACATGGATGAAATCCTTCATAAGATTTCTTCTATGAGTCAGGCAGAGAATGAAAAACAACTGGATGACATTATGCCATCTATACTGAAGAGCGTTGG
>ULSW01004777.1_pt1 | contig 15121 bp, 16 predicted proteins | sample 1957051 | NCBI WGS metagenome assembly ULSW01 (sample SAMEA4835719, study PRJEB28245) | human gut metagenome | biome: gut microbiome; material: fecal sample | place: Denmark | collected 2008 | reverse complement strand
TTTGTGTCTACTTCATATACATCGCAGACCTCATTGGGCTTAAGTTTCAGCCTCGCGGACAAGAATGCTTCAATGTCAAAAGCGTTCTTGTCATCCGCATCGGCAGTGTACTGGAAATTGGGGTGCTTGGTGATGTCGTACTTATCCGAAAGGAAAGGCCGCACACCGCGCAGCTGGAGGATACACTTGCCGCCGTCCATAACGGCAAGCTCATCCTGGCTCATCAGCTCTTTCCCCAATTTTTGATAGTTGAGAGAGTGGGAAGTTTCCCGGCCACGGCTCTCTCCGGTGTTGTAGGTGTCGATGGTTTCCTTGCCCAGCACGGCAGCCAGCTCCTTGAGGGTGGTCGGCTCCTTACCGCCCAGGAAGATGGAAGTATCCATGTTGCCGATGATGGTATCCGCGTTGTCCTTATAGATCGCCTTGAGCTGACTCTGCGCCTGCAACACCAGACAGGCGGAGATCTCACGGCTTCGGATGGTTGCCACCAGCTTTTCCAGCTTAGGGATCTGCCCGATATTGGCGCACTCATCAATGAGACAGCGCACATGAACTGGGAGCCTGCCGCCATACACATCGTCAGCTTTTTCGCAAAGCAGGTTGAAAAGCTGGGTATAACACATGGAGATCAGGAAGTTAAAGCTGTCATCTGTATCACTCATAATGAGGAACAGAGCAGTTTTCCGATCCCCCAGAGTATCCAGCTCCAGCTCGTCATAAGCTGTGACCTCACGCAGCTCTGCAATGTCGAATACGACAAGGCGCGCACCACAAGAAATAAGAATCGACTTGGCTGTTTTTCCGGCGGCCAGCTTATATTTCTTATACTGGCGCACCGCAAAGTGGTTTGGCTTCTCGGCTTCCAGTGCATCAAACATCAGATCCACGGGGTTTTTGAACTCCTCGTCATCCTCACGGACTTCCATGGCGTTGATGAACTCAATGAGGGTGGAGAAGTTCTGCTCCTCCACCGGAGCCTCATAGTGGATATACCCAATCAGCGCGCAATACAGCAAGGTCTCTGCTTTGACCCAAAAATCGTCCCCGGCCTTGCCTTCGCCTTTGGTATTGGCAATCAGCGTTGTTACCAGCTTCAAGATGTCCTTTTCGCTATGGATATAGGCGAAAGGGTTATAGTGCATGGACTTCTTGAAGTTGATTGTATTTAGGACCTTGATTCGGTACGGCTCATAAATGACCTTGCCGTGCTTATCCTTCATGGGCTTTCCGTCCTTCCCCAGCTTGGGCGCACCCCTTTGGAGCATTTTCCCGCACTCCACCAAAATGGTTCCCTTCGGGAGTGTTTTGTCAAGATAAATAAAGGGAATATCTCACCGAGTTTTGCATCAAAAATTCGATGATTTCACATCGTCCTTCATCAGTCGCTTCATTTTGTCCTCCAGCGTGTCCTTTGCGGTCTGGCTGAAATGAACGCCCACCACATAGGTGGTCTTGCCCAGCTTCATGCTGAATGTTCCTGCCGGACTTACCTGTCCTGCTTTCGTTTTGGCTGCTGCCTGTTCCATGTGCGACACCTCCTGTAAAAAAGCCCGACAAAGGAAAGGCTGACAACGAAGTCCTGACAACGGACATCCGAAAACCTTAAAACTCTGTCGGGCAGATGCTCTATTTTCCTTTTCTTCTTTTTTTATAAAAGTCGGTTGTCATGGTTGTCTGGGAAGAGGAAATGCCCGTCAAATCAGGGGTTTTCAGACTTTCACCCGACAACCAGACCGACAACCAGACCGACAACCGGCTCGACAACAAAACGGCAACCGGCACTGATTTTTTACTTTAGCCACTCTGGGGGAAGTTCCAGCTGCTCCACTTCTTCCGGCGTCAATTCCTTAAAATCTCCACTTCCGTTGTCGGGCTGGATGCGCTCCCAGCCTTTCTGTCGCCCATAGGGGCTGCGAAAGTACCGGGGATTGGAAAACGCCCTCCAGCCGGTCACGCTGTTGTTCATAATGTCGTTGATCTCCCGGATTTCCCATTGCTTCGGCTCGTCAAAGCTGTGTCCCAGGGCTTCCCGGAACAGCTGCTTGGAGCAGACCATGTTATCCGAACACTTTTCCAGATACTCGATGATCTGCCCGGCTTTGGTGTCCTCCGGCATGAAGTCACGCTGGTGGACTTTCAGATACTCGTTCATTGCCGGACTGAACCGGAGCTTGAAGTTTCCGCTGCGGTAAATCTCCATTGCTTCTGCCCAGACCTGTACGAGATAGGCTCTTGCTGCCGGTTCATCATCCAGAATGTGGATTTCTGCCAGCTCTGGATGTACCATGACCGGCACAAAACGGCGGTTGCCGGTGCGGTCAAGGGGCAGAAAATCCAGCGTATTGGAAGTGCCGCAGAACACACACTGCCGTTTTCGGTCAGCCGGGTGGGTTTCGTATGGCACTTTATAGGTTTCCTTCTGGCGGCTGAGAAAGGATTTGATTTCCTCAATGCTTTTGGCATTGGCGGTGGCAATCATCTCCGACATCTCAATTAGCCAGTGTCCCTGCATCTTGCGGTACACATTTTCATCGTCCAGCTTTTTCAGGTCATCGGAAAACCAGTCATCCTGAACTGCCAGCAGCCGAAAGAACGAGGACTTTCCGGCTCCCTGACCTCCCACCAGACAGAGCATGATTTCAAATTTACAGCCGGGACGGAACGCCCGTGAGATTGCTCCCAGCAGGAACAGCCGCATGGCTTCACAGGTGTAATCATCGGCATCAGCTCCCAGAAAACGGTGCAGACAATAGCGGATGCGTTCCGTACCGTCCCACTGCAAAGCATTGAGAAAGTCCCGGACAGGATGATAGCGGTTTTCGTTGGCAATCACCATCACAGCATCCTGTATCTTTTTCTCGATAGTCAGCCCATAGTTTTCCTCAAAATACAAGAGCAGATATTTGATGTCCACATCGGTCAGGGTCGGGCTGTCCCGATACCAGCCGAGGGGCTTCACAATATCCACTCGTTCTGTCAGCAGATTTTTTCGGATAGCTCCTTTCAGCAGAGGGTCAAGCTGAAACACCCGTTTATAGTTGGATGCGGCATTGGATACCTTACCTTTCTCGGTCTGTTCCAGGCTGCTTCTGACCTGTTCCACGGTGCAGAGTTTCGGCTGCTGTCCATTCTGCAATTCGCTGCTCAAGTTTCATCACCTCTTTTCCTTGCTGTGCTACAAGCTCCCGGCGTTCTTCCGGCGATCCATCCAGAAAACTATCCAGCAGATACTCTATGTAGGATTTCCTTTGCAGGGCTTCCACAAAGAGCGAATGCAGGTCATCCTCCGGCGTTTGCGGGGCATACTGCTGTTCCCATTTCTGGAGAAGGTGGAAGTATTCGCATAAGACCTTGTAGCAGTGCATTTCTTCCAGCCTATATTTCTGCTCCGGGGTAGGTTCCCGGATATGGGGCTTGACGGTCGGCTTCTGCCTGTTGTCATAGGCAATCCCAAAATCATCAGCCAGCTTCATGGCGGCTTCCTTGCTGGGCAGCTGAAACAGCCGGGAAACAAAATCCACTGCATCTCCATCGGCCTGACAGCCAAAGCAGTGAAAACGCCTGTCCAGTTTCATGCTGGGGTTTTTGTCATTGTGAAAAGGGCAGACCGCCATACCGTTTCTGCTGACAGGGATGCCGTACAGCTCCGCCGCCTGTTTGGTGGTCACATTCTGTTTGACCGCTTCAAATACATTCAAAATTCCACCTCCTGACAAAACAAAAGGCATCCGATTTCTTTTGAAAGTCAGATGCCTTACAGTTCCATATTCTGTTTTTTCTCCTGCCGGTGCTGCTCGTCCTTTTTTCTGGATTCCTCCCAATAATTCTGAATCTGTTCGGTGACAGAGTGCTTCGGCTCCGGCTTCTTTTTTACCTCTGCCTGTTCCGGGGCGAGTACCTTGCTGACCCAGTAACGGATTTCTTTCAGCGGCTTCAATTCCTCCTGTACTGCCACCAGCTGCCGGGTATATTCTGCGTGAGAAGTTTGCAGCTGTTCATACTCCGCTTGTAGGGATTCCAGATCAACATTCAAGTCAACACCATGCTTTTTCAAAAAACGGTACGCCTTGTTGTATGCGTCCAGTTTGTCCCGGTGACTTTCCGCATAAACAGACTGCACCGTTTTCCAGCCGATTCGCACATACTTGTCATGGACAGCTTTATGCTGCTGACAATCGGCAACGGCGTTCTGGATGCCGGTAATCACTTTCATGCGGCTCTCGGCTTTCCTCATGTCGGTGCTGATACTGCCGGATTTCTGTTTCACTTCCTCCAGCATACTGTCCAGCTGTTCCAGCGTAAAAATCTCATGGTCTTTCAGATAATTGGTGGCGTTGACAAAGGACTGTAAATCTTTCGTTGCACCTTTTTGCTGACCGTATCTTGACCAGTCCCGGCGTTCTGCCTTTCTCAGATTGAGATAATCCCGCAGAAGATTGATAAGGTCAGGGGATGCGGTTCCCGGCTTTTTCTCTGCCAACAGCTCTTTCCGGGCTTCCAGAATATCGCTGATCCAGTCACGCAGATTCTGAATGGTGCTGCGGATCACGCTCATCATGCGGTTAGCGGCTTTGATGTCCCGATTCAGATTGCCGATATTGGTCTGGATGCCACGGCGTTCCATCTGTGTGACAGCTGCTCCCATGTGGACGGTGGGGATGATGTCCAGCCCCTGCTTTTCATAAGAACGGAGATCGACACGGACAGGGCTGTTCACCATTTCCAGATAGCGGTTCTGCACTGTTTCCCAGCCGGTGCGCCACTCCTGCCCATGATACTGCTCGTTCCAGTCAACAGTGTCCTCCTTATGGCTTTTCCAGTTCCCGGATGGAAGCCGGATACGCTCGCCATTCTCGTCAAGGTCATAAACTTTTCTGGCTTTTGGAAGCCATTTTCCATGCTCGTCCATTGCCCGCATGGTCAGCATCACATGACAATGGGGATTGTGTCCCGGTGGCTTGGGGTCGTGGATGGCAAAATCAACAATCATGCCTTTGGAAACAAAAAACTGGTTGCAGTAGTCCAGCACCATCTGCGGATACAGTTCCTCCGGCACTTCTCTGGGCAGTGCCAGTACAAACCGTCTGGCAAGCTGGGCGTTCCACTGGTTTTCAACGGCTTCCACTGCGTTCCATAGCTGTTCCCGGTCGGCGTATTCCGGCGGAGCATGGGACGGCAGCATAATTTCCGTGTAGACCACACCTTCTTTTTTCCGGTAGTCTTTGTGCTTCTGGTCATACTCAGAAAACAGATTCTCGCCGCTCTGGTAGGCAGCTCCGGCAACAGCTGACTGCCGTTTACTTCGCTTCGTGATTTTGATTTCAAAATGAGGGTTTGCCACTTCATCATCTCCTTTTGAAGTTCTTGGAAAAAAGAAAAGCAGGAGACCATGTAGGTTTCCTGCTTAGATGCAATATTCAATTACTTTGGTATATTATTTGTGTAGTGGGGACACTCTTCACACTTAATAGCACATTCCTGCATTTCAAAAACATCAGGATTTCTCGTAACTCCAATGTAAGGGATATTTCTTGCATTACATATGTCGATTACTTCTTTTCGTGCAGCGTGTGACATCCTGTTACCTAAAAACACTTTGGTAATTGGAAAAAGTGAAACACAGTAGTCCTTTTCTTCCCGATTTCGCTCCATAGGTAGCAATAATCTCCATTCATTCTGAAACGCCCAATCAATGCTTTTTCTCAATGCCCCATGAAAATAAATATCCCATAATAACTCTATCGTTGGTTCTTTATCTTGGAATTTCACAAGTTTTTCAGTCATGTTCGGTCGCACTTTGCAGTAAATCATCGGGAATAAATTTAAGAATAACTTCTGGTATTGCGGATCATTAGGAAGCACTGTATATTCAACACAAAATCCTCTGTGGCAATCCGCATAAGAACCACCCCACATTAACTGAGAGTATGGAGTCGTTGCAAAACAAGTCGCTCTAAATGAATCCTGTAGATACTGTAAATATCTATTGAAATCCGAAACAATGGCATTTCTTAAAGATTCGCCTAAATCTTTGCCTTTGTATAATTGGTTTTTTAACTCGAGGAGAAAACACTGGTTGGATAAATCCTCATTTTTTGTAGCAGGGGCGCTTTTGAACAAGGAATCAATATTACCAGTAGAGTTAATCATGTCTGCTATGGTCTGCATCAGCGCATTTGCAAGCTCCGGTGTTTCCATTGCTTCTTTTACATCTATTTCACAACGAATGCAGTATTCAAGCAACCGAGCCCTTTCATATTCTGAATAATTCAAACTAATATCGGAATCGTACACATCGTCAAACAAACTTGGGGATTGCATGAAAACCGTATTATCTCTTAGTGCTTGTATGCTATAATTTACGGTTTTTTTATCTCCAGTAGTTTCATCTATGATAGGTTTCCCTGTTTTTTTATCAACTAACTCAGTTAGCCGGTTGGGAAAGTACTTGTATAACTTTAAGGGCATATTCATTTTAGCACGCATACTAAATTCATCGTAGCCCATGTTCTGCACTTCGGTAAGATTCATAAGTGCTCCATTCACAATACAGCACGATTCTGCTATTTGTGGAAGGGCACTTTGTAATGTTTGAATTAAAGCATTTATATCCATTGTATCTCCTTATAATCGGTTCGTTAATAATTTAATATCATTATACCACACTCGTCTGTAATTGCTGGGAATAATTTGTGAATAAAATGGGTAGCTGGCTTTAGCCAGCGCAGGGGAAGTGCAGCTTCCACTGGATGATTGAAGCAGAGGATTTATCCTGTGCGGAAATCATCAGCTCCCTGCAAGGGGCTTTCGGCAGAACGCAATGCACCACCTTTAGGCGGTGTATAATTGCGCCCTTGTTAAAACAAGATGTTCTCGCTGCCGCCCGTTGTCAGCGTTTTTCTCCGCTCCTCAATCAGCGTGTCCAGCTTCTTTTGGGCAGCTTCGCCGTGAAAGAGGAAGGTCAGCAACTCCATCACATCGTCATCGGTCAGCAGAGTAGGCTCACGCAGAAACTTCTCCAGCATCCCGGCACGAGTGCAAAGCCGGTGGGTTCTCTCGCTTCGTGTCAGGCGTTTCCGCTCATGCTCCAGCTGCTTTTCTCTGTGCTGGGCGGCAATCAGCTTTTTCTCGGCTGCGGTTTTCTGACGGTTCAGCTTTTCCAGTTTTTCATTCATGGGGTCATGCTCCTTTCTGAATAATGGGCAAAACAAAAGCGACCAACTTTTTACGGTTGATCGCTTTTGGCTTGGTCATTATTTTATTGGTTAGCTTTTTAGCTCATCTCTGTTTTCTTGACAATGTTTTTCGACTTCTTTTAACCATGTTTCGTACCAATACCATGTTTTTGATATTAGTACACCATAATTGAACTTTGGGTTTTTAGCATTTCGGGACTTCCACAATTCTGTATGTTTGTTGATGGAAAATTTATCATATCCTTTTGCTTTCATTAAGGCTACGATTTCGCTTGGGAGAAACTTCCTTTTCTCGGTTTCCTTCAAAACTGCGTATGTTTTTTCTATTCCCTCTGCCAGTGGAGAGTCACTTTTTATAAACTCAACTACTTGGTCAGCTTGCCCTTTCCTTTTCGCATTTATAGGGACAAAAAGCACACGATACGCATAGCGTGAGCTTGCCAACGCTTCATCCGAAAGAACATCTTCAAAATCCACGACAAAGTTTTTTACATTCGATGTGATATGTGAACTTTCGTGCAATGTGTCTCTCTGTTCTGGAGTGAGAGGTGAAAACTGAATTGCAAGCGATAATTCTCTGCTCAGATTGTATTTGTCCCCAAACAACTTACAGATATAAAAATCAAAGTTTAATGCACACGCCTGTAACTTCGCACTTAAAAACTCATCGATCTTATCTGTCATTTGATGCTCGATTTCATGGCGAACACCTATCAGAAATTTCAAATTAGTTTTTGTGTCGTTATCCAATGGGCAATCCTTTTCATTAAGGCATCGTTCAAGTTCCCAATGTTTGTATGCTCCATACTTTGTCTTATCATAAATTTTCTTTTTACCTGCATAATGATAATAGCGGTAGTCAATACCGTTGTTTCTATAATAGGCATGGAGTAGATACGTCCAACCAATTACAGACAGCGTGATGAATGATTCCGCTTTAAATGTTACCTGTGGGTTGTTGTATAACTGAACGGCGGCAAGCATCGCTTCACGAGCTTTTTTTACAAGCTCTGTTTTTACAGACTTCACTCGCCTAATTCTGGACATATAATCCCTCCTTTTTCCTATATTGAGGAAATCAACTTTTTATGATTGATCGCTTTTAGTTTGAACATTCATGGTTGTTTATTCCCATCCAAGAACACTTCTATTTTGTTCAATAAAATCGCTGACTACTGCTTCAATAACCGGTACAGAAACAGAATTTCCGAATTGTTTATATGCAAATGTATCTGTGGTATTTACAATAAATGAATCTGGAAATCCCTGCAATCGTGCGCATTCTCTTGGTGTAATTCTTCGAGGACGGTTATTTTGTATCACACCCAATCTATTAGAATCAGAGGAAGTCAATGTAATTGAAATACTATCCGGGTCTAAGAACTTAAAAACCTCAAAAGACATATTACCGCAAACAGGATTATATCTTCCGTTTTCTTCTTTCAAATACCCCTTCTCTTTAAGAGATTGAATAATCTCCAGAATATCCTCATTTGTATAAAAAGTCTTAATCTGTTCAAGTGTCAATTTCTTTCCATCTTGCTGAGTGCCGAATATAGGTTTTCTTCTGTTTTGAATCAATAGATTCATAAAATTTATCTCTGCAAAAGAACATTTTCCTTTTGTCCCAAGTTCCCATGAATGAAGTGACTGTCCTCCACGATAATCAATCAAGCGATACCCATGAAGTTTGGACAAATCTTCTCCAATAACTGAGTGCAATTGTTCTTCAAACTCAGCAGAGCAATAATACTTTTCTGCTACATTTTCCTCAAGTATATCACCAACAGTACATTTGGGGGACGAATGCCGCAAAGAAAACAAATTCATCTGCTCATAATTTTTTTTGTACGAATGTGAATCCACAGCTCCCAAATTGGTAATCAAAGACATCTGAGGCGTAGCACCTTTTATCCCAAGAATATATAATCGGACTCTGTTTTGCGGAACCCCATAATCTGAGCTATTAAGCAATAAATCGTATGTCCCATATCCAAGTTCGTGGAGCTTTGTCATAATTGTTTCAAAGGTTCTTCCATTATCATGTGTATATAAACCTCTTACATTCTCCAATAAAAATGCTTTAGGCTGATATTTACTCAAAATACGTTCAATCTCAAAAAACAGCGTCCCACGTGTATCACCAAATCCTTTACGTTTTCCAGCATAGGAGAACGGCTGACAAGGGAATCCTCCCAATAAAAAATCAAAAGGCTCAATCTCCATTATTTCATGAATATCTCCACTCGGATATTCATGAAAATTCAATTCATAAGTCTGACAAGCTTTTGCATCTATTTCACTGGAAAGAACACATTTTGAATCAATTCCATGTTTCGAAAGGGCTTGAGTTGCACCAATTCTAATGCCTCCAACACCAGCAAATAAATCAATAAATTTTATCATCCAATTTTCTCCCTAATAAATTCTACCAGAACATCAAACTCTGCATCAGTATATGCCACTGTACAATGGCTGTATTGGCATATTGAAGTTAGTGCAGATTCTCGTTGAAAATTTCCAGCTCCATCAATGATATATGCAATATAGTTTCCTGACTTTTCGACGGCATTATAGCGTGCCTGTGCTTGTCCAGCTTTTCGTTCTATTGTTGAATTTGTGGTCACTTGAAAGCTAATCTCGATTCCAACATATTTGTTATTATGCTCAACGGATAAATCGAATGTCGTTTCTGTTCTATCATTTTGAGTTATGCCTGGTATATGTCCATTACTTTTCACAACATATCCTGTTCCTAACTTCTTTTGAAAGTAATTTTCAGCGTATACTTGAGCCGCATTACCTAAACCATTAGCTTGTGCGCCTCCAGTTATTCTACTAACAAATATGTATCTTTGTTTTATGAAATCTTTGAGTTCTTCTGCTTCACCCATCATATTGCCAACAATACATTTTGAGAAAATATCAGAAATATAATCGTCAACAGCATTACTTCCAAAGAGCAATAAAGTAATGAGATCCTTATAGAAGCTATTCAGCGGATCTGCGGTTAGAATAGATTCTATATCTGTGTGCATTTTCTTATTGGTTAATGCTCCTCTTGCTGGCAAAGCAGTAAATTCATATTCAGTTTCCTGCCCATTTACGGCATAATGCAACTTGTTATCAGGAAAATAATTAACAAAGTCTCGGTTAATTCTTTGAAGTGGCTCACTTCCAAAATCAGTAAGTACCATAAGATGCTTCAAAAATAGATTTGCTGCAAAATGAGCAGCAGTCATAACCTCAAAAACACTTTCCGGATTATGAGAATCAGAAAGTGTCAATATTGAAATGAATTGATCCTGTGTGCGAACTAATGTAGGAATAATGCTTGATTCTGCCTCAAGCATAACTAAATTCTCTGGCCACCATTTACAGGCTTTAGCCTCTAATTCAGAACGATTTCTATTATATTTTGTTGGCATAACTATTTCTCCTCCCTATCAGGCAAAAACTCTAAGATATCATCCACGCCACAATTGAGTGTAACACAAATTTTTTCAATGCTATCCAAGGATACATACTGATCACGCCGTAACCTCGTAAGAATATTTGCACTGAATCCTGCTTGTTCCGTCAGTTCGGAAGTAGAGATTCCACGATCGATTAGCAGATGAAACAGCTTTTTATATGTGACAGCCATGTTTTCCTCCTCGTTTCAACATTTTACTGCTCCATAGTATATCACGAAAATGTGAATTTTTCAATTGCTCGTTAACCTTTGAGTGCGGATTTAGGAAAAAAGGCAGTAGCAATGTTCCTATACTGTTGCTTTATGTAATGGTCGGAACATCGGGTGCAGACCCGACATTCTGACCACAAAAAGCCCCTTATCGCTACATTACTTTGTCTTGCCGCTGAAACCATTTTTCCGGGCGTACTGACTTGCTTTCTGCCTGCGTTCCTCGCTGTATGGGGGCTGTAAGCGGATGGACAGCCGGGACTTGTCGATCAGATAGAACACGCCGCCCATACACTCCGGCTTTTCCAGCTGGCACAGGTTAGGATACTTTTTGCTGAATGCAGCCAGCCGCTTTTTCAACCCGGCATTGTAGGTGTAGATGCTGGCAGTGCTTTCTCCTTCGTTGAACAGGATGATGGTTTCTTTCTCAATCTTCGTCAATCTCGTCATTGTCAACCTCCATGCTGCCGCCCACGATGCGATTCAAAATAGCCTTATGCCGGTAATAGGCTTCCATCTCCAGCTTCATATTGTAGAAGAAGCAGCGATACCACTTTTCTACGCCCTCGCCGTCCAGTTTGTCAGCCAGAGCTTCCACAGCTTTCCTTCCGGTAGGGTCGGGAATCAGGTCTGCCACCTGATACAGACGATCCACTGTTGCTTCACGGTTGGGGCAGCCAAAGACAAACAGGATTTTCTTTTCACCAATGCTCATTTTCATAAAATAGTCCTCCTTGAAGTTGATAAAAATAAAAGCGGCAGATAGTTCCCATAGGAATACCTGTCGCTTTGTGAACGATATGAAATTGTTGGATCAGGACTTGATAAAATCACGCAGTCCGTAGTTTATGTCTACAATTCTTTCAATCAGCCATTCCGCTATCTGGGGGATGATGAAGATTGCAAAGCTGACTGCCAGCATTTTCAATGCTTCCATGCCGGTACACACTCCAAACATCAGTCCGGCAAGTGTAATCATGAAGATAATTCCTGACAGCAGGTCAAACAGGATAGCAGAAAAGGAAGTCAGAAAGATTGCCACCCATTGAATCAGGGTCACAACTGCCACCAGCGGCAACGCCAACATCTTTATCAGAAACATGGCTATTTCTCCCCATTGACCTGTTCATAGGCTTCATGCTGAACAATCAGCCCAGCGGAAAAGCCGTATTTGAAGTGGCTTTCGCTTTCTTCACATTGGGCGATTGCTGTCGGCGCCCGGAGTTCCTTCACCAGCTCATAGTCCTCTTTGCTGAGCCGCTGGGACAGCTGTTCCATCAGTTTCTCACAGGCTTTGACCGCCTTGCGGTATACTTCCGATGTAGGGACAACTGTTTCACATGGATAAAACCTCCCGCTGTACATCTCTTCCAAAATCATGACACCACCTCCCTTCAGCAGTAGATTAACTCTGCCTTGATGATTTCCTCAGCTCGGCTGCGGATGGAGTTCATGGACTGCACCCACAACATCTGGTCTTCAGCTTTCATGGCTTCGGTCACGCCCTCGGATTCTGCCATCTGACGGATCATCAGATTTAGCCTGTCCGTTGCCTGTTCATTCAGATCGGCAAGGACAGTGTGGAGCTTGCCGGACAAAAGCAGGTCACTGTAAACCATCGGGCGAAACTGTTTCAGATAGGACTGGTGCAGCCGTCCCCAGTGACCAATGGGGCGGTGTTCCTCTGGCAGCTTCAAATCCGGCACATAGTAATCGCCCACCAGCACATAGTCCATGCCGTTTTCGTGGATTCTCGGTTTTAACTCTTTCATACTGAAATTTCCTCCTTACTTTGGTTCTTTTTATGATAATCCTCCCTGCGTTTGGCAAGGTAGGCTTCATAACGCCTGATTGCATCTGGATCACCGGCATCTGCCGCCGCTTTCATTTTCTGACGGGATTTTGTGGTTGCTTCGCTCTGGTATTTCCGCTTTTCAGCCAACTGCCGGGCAGCTTCCGGGTCAGTCCTGGCAAGCTCGACCAGTGCATCGTGTTCAGCCTTGCGTTTGGCTGTCCGTGTGCGGGTATATTCAGCCTTACGCTCTGCCATCATAGCCGCATACTCCGGGTCTGACGCTATCCGGGCTTCTTCACGCTCCTTTTTGCGCTGTCTGGCTTTGGCTTCTTTGGCTTTCATTGCCGCCCATTGCTCGGCAGCTTCCGGGTCAGTTTTAGCTTTTTCTTTCAGCTCTGCTCGTGACAGTTTCTTTTTCCGGGTAGCTCGTTCTATACGCTTACGCTCGGCTTCCAGCAGCTTTTCCTGACGGATACGCTCTTTTTCACCCAACTGCCGGAGATATTCCGGGTCAGCTTCTCTGGCTTCCCGAACCTTCTGGCGGTACTTCTGGTTTCGCTCCCGCAGTTTGCTCAAATGCTGCTCATATTGGGCAATAGCTTCCGGATCACCGGCTTCTGCTGCCAGCCGCAGGGCTTCTATTTTCTGTTTCCTGCGTTCATTGGCTCGTCTGCCTTTTTCCTGCTTTTTCCGTTTCTGCTCCGCATCTATGGCGGCAATCCGTTCTTCCTCGGACACAGTTTCAACAGGTGGGTAGTAGCTGCCGATGAAATTAAAGTGGATGTCGATGTTCTGCTGGCGGTAGATGGTGCGCCCGCCAGTTGCTTCGTGAACTTCCACCCGGTCGATGAAGGAGTAGAGCATGGCATCGGTCAGTTCTGTGCAGTCACGGTATTTTCTGACCAGTGCCAGAAAACGCTCAGTATCCGCTTTCTTTACGGTTTCCTGCTGAATCTGGCTTTCCAGCTCCTGTACCCGCCGTTCCAGAAGGATTTGTTCTTCATCGTACTGCTGGATCATGCGCTGCGCCTGTCGTTCCGGCAGCACACCTTTCACGGAGCTTTCGTACAGGTTTTGAATCATGGTGTCCAGCTCTGCCATGCGCTTTCTGGCTTCTTCCAGTTCCCGCTGTCCGCTGTCTGTGTTCCTGCTCTGGTTTTCATTCCAGATGCTTTTGAGCTGGGCAACAAACTCGGCTTCATTTTCAAGGGCATATTTGCTGACCGCTTGAATTGCCTGTAAAATTACCGCTTCCAGAACCGATGTTTTGACAAAATGGGATACACATTGACCGGCAGTATTCCGATAATTTCCGCACTGAAAAGCTGAATCTGAATCAAACCGTTTTCCGCTTTTCACCCTGTCCGGGCTGCAAAAATTCATCCTTGCACCGCAGTCTGCACAGTAAATCAAGCCGGACAGACGGTGAGTATAGGTTCCGTTGGCTGCTTTCGGACGCTTCTGCAACCGCAGTTTATGGGCAATATCCCATGTGTCCTGTTCAATGATGGATTCATGGGTATCGGGGAAAATCATCAGTTCATCGGTTGTGGCGGCTCGGCGCTGCTTCGTTTTGAAATTCTCGCAGATGGATTTGCCCAGCACCGTATGTCCCAGATATTCCTGCCTGTCCAGAATGTACCCCACGGTGGTTGCACTCCAGCGGTAGGGGTCTGCAACCTCGCTATGTCTGCAATTTTCAGGAAAATACTTGGCGGCATGAGCAGACGGAATCAATATCTTTTCCGCTGACAGCATTTCGGCAATGGCAGTCACTCCAATACCCTGACAAGCCAGACGGAAGATTTTCCTGACAACCTCGGCAGCCGGTTCATCCACGAGCAGCTGTTGCTTGTCCTCTTTGGTGCGCTTGTAGCCATAGGGGATAGAGCCGCTGCACCTCATGCCGTTCTTCATCCGGGCTTTGAATACCGCCTTGATTTTGTTGCTGGTATCTTTCGCATACCACTCATTCATGATGTTCAAAAACGGGGTAAGGTCGTTGTCTGAGTGGTTTGCGCTGTCCACGCTATTGTTGATGGCGATAAACCGGATGCCCTTTTTCGGGAAAACAACCTCGGTATAGTAGCCGACTTGCAGGTAGTTTCTGCCAAAACGACTTAAATCCTTTACGATCAGGACAGCCACATGACCTGCTTCAATTTCTTCCAAAAGGGCGTTAAAGCCGGGACGATTGAAGTTTGTGCCGCTGTATCCATCGTCCGAAAAATGCCGGATATTTCTCATGCCATGCTGACGGGCATATTCTTCAAGATACATTTTCTGGTTCTGGATACTGTTGGATTCTCCGACCTGTTCATCATCTCTGGACAGTCGCTCATACAACGCTGTGATTTTGATTTCTTCTTTCTTTGCCACGGTTTTAACCTCCCTTCGTTATGTACTTTTTAGGCGTTTGCGAAACGCCATAGCCCGCATAAAATC
>ULSW01014204.1_pt1 | contig 15685 bp, 15 predicted proteins | sample 1957051 | NCBI WGS metagenome assembly ULSW01 (sample SAMEA4835719, study PRJEB28245) | human gut metagenome | biome: gut microbiome; material: fecal sample | place: Denmark | collected 2008 | reverse complement strand
CACTCTTGCCATTGTATATTCCTCCTAAATTACGATATATCGATCTAATAGTTAACGATTAAGCGTATGGTAAGCATTTAGCTACGCGTTTGTGGTCAGCTTTTGCAACCAATGTAGCTTTACGCAAATTACGTTTACGAGCTGGAGATTTTTTCTCAAGAATGTGGCTTTTGAAAGCTTTTGCACGCTTGAATTCACCAGTACCAGTTACTGCGAAACGTTTAGCCGCTGCGCGACGAGTTTTAATTTTTGGCATAATTATAATCCTCCCAAAACATTATTTACTTACTAAAATCATGGTCATGTTACGACCTTCTAATTTAGCTGCTTTTTCAATAGACGCTGTTTCTTTGAGTTCTTCAGCGAAACGTGTCAATACTGCCATGCCTAGTTCTGGATGTGAAAGTTCACGACCGCGGAACATAATGGTTACTTTTACTTTGTTACCTTCACCCAAGAATTTGGATGCGTTTTTCATTTTTACGTAAAAGTCATGGTCTTCAATATGTGGACGTAACTTAACTTCTTTTAAAGTTACGATTTTTTGTTTCTTCTTCGCTTCTTTCTCGCGTTTTTGTTGTTCATAACGATATTTACCGTAGTTCATAATGCGAGCTACTGGTGGTTTAGCGTTAGGTGCAATTTCCACAAGATCAAGATGCTTTTCTTCAGCCAATGCCAATGCCTCACGGCCAGACATAATGCCGATTTGTTCGTTTTCAGGACCTACGACACGAAGTTCACGAGCACGAATCTCTTCATTAATGCGTGGTGTATCCTTGCTAATAGCGTTCACCTCCAAGAGAATAAAAAAAACGGACGGCAAACACCATCCGAATAGAGTTCTCTATATTAACCTCATACTTCTTGGTATTAGGTGAGTGGCGGATGGCCTCTGCTTCATAAATTACTTAATTATAATAACAAATCGTATGGTGAAAGTCAACAAAAAATATTGATCTTTTAACAATGAATTTGTTATTACAACTCTTATAGTATAACAGACATTATAAGTTCTGTATATAGGTATACTTACTGACACCGCTCTTTCTTTATGTATACAATATTCTTATAAATTATACAACTAATTCTATAGAAAATACGATACAATAATATTTATAGAATAGTCTAACTTATATAGTGTACTTTATAGAATGCTGTACTTTATAGGATAGTGTACTTTATAGAATAGTATACTTTATAGGATAGTCTAGTTTATATAGTTCACCTTATTTATTATTATACAGTAATAGTTATGATACAAATTGAAAGGAGTTTTATTATGAGTGTAACAACCACTGCCCCTCCTCAAAAGGCGCGTACAACTGCTCAAAATATTGGACTTATTTTATCCTTTATTATTTTAGGTGGTATTTTATTATTGCCTACACCTGAAACATTATCTACTGGTGGTCATCGTATGATCGGTGTACTAGCCTTTGCCATTATCTTGTGGATGACATCAGCTGTTTCCTATCCAGTAAGTGCTACCATGATTACTGCACTTACAGCTCTGCTATTAGGGTTCTCACCGAATCCGGAAGCTCCTGCTAAAGCTATGGGTACAGCCAATGCTTTGAAGCTGATCATTTCTGGTTATTCTTCACCAGCCATGATTCTTGTAGGTGCTGCTATGTTTATCTCTGTAGCTATGCGTAAAACAGGTCTCGATCGTCGTATCGCCATGTTAGTACTATCTAGCGTTGGTACTAAGGTAAGTCGTATTTATTTAGGTGTTATTATTACAGGACTTATCCTCGCCTTCTTCGTACCAAGTGCAACAGCTCGTATTGCTTGCTTAGCACCTATTATCATTGGTATTGTTGAGAACTTAGGTATTGAACGTAAAAGCCGCGTAGCCGCTCTACTCATGGTAGGTGCCGTACAAGCCGATACGTTCTGGAATATTATGATTCAAACGGCTGCCGCTCAAAATCTTGTGGCTGTAGGCTTTATACAAACTCAGATGAATACATCTATTAGCTGGATAGATTGGCTTACTGCAGCGGCTCCATTCTCCATCATTATGGTTATCATCGCCTACTTCTTAACACAAGCATTAATTAAGCCGGAGTTTAAAGAACTTGTAGGTGGCGATGTACAACTCGCTAAAATGCGCCAAGAAATCGGTCCTATGAGTACTGATGAAAAGAAACTGTTATGTATCTCTATCGGTCTTCTCGCATTGTGGGCTACCGGTGGCAAGCTCCATTCTATCGATACAACAACTACAACAATTGCAGCTATCACATTGTTCTTCTTCCCTAAAATCGGCATTATGGATTGGAAATTTGCACAGCCAAACATCGACTGGGGCTCCATCGTTATGTTTGGTGCTGGTATCGGTCTTGGATCTGTATTACTGAAAACAAAAGCGGCTACATGGCTTGCTCAAGTATTCGTAAATGCCTTCTCCCTTGAAAGCGCCAGCGTATTCATCTTAATTGCCGTAATGGCTGCCTTCCTCATTGTCATCCACCTAGGCTTTGCATCTGCTACAGCCCTCTCCTCTGCTATGATTCCTATCGTTATATCCATCGTAGTAGGTCACAATGCAGAAGGTCTTAACCCAATTGGCGTAACCATGCTCATGCAATACGCTATCTGCTTCGGTCTAGTATTACCAGTAAACTCTCCACAAGGTATGGTAGCTTACGGTACCGACACATTCGACGTAAAAACATTTATGACTACAGGTATTCCATTGACTATTATTGGCTATGTAATGATGCTCGTATTTGCCCTTACATATTGGCACTGGATTGGAATTGCCTAAAATCACATGATAATATATATTATTATTTATCAATAAAACTACTTTATTTTTACTTACAATATTAATAGGAGTTAAGTCATGTCATTTAAATCAAGTTTTTCAAAAATTATTCATAAAATGCCAAAACGTGATTATGGAATCCCAGGGTTACATGTATATGTCGACCATACTGCACAAGCAACTATTTACTATGTAGAAACAGAACAGGAGTTAACATTCCCTGAACACAAACATGCAGAACAATTTACAATAGTAGTTAATGGTTTCTGTGAATTGACAATTGATGGCAAATCAACACGATATGAAAAAGGAGATTCCTACTCTATTCCAGCTGATACTTTACATACAATTTACTTATCTGCAGGTTATGCAGAAATTGATTGTGTAGATGATCCAAATGATTAACTTTTAATACTTATCTTGCCGCCCCCACATAGCAAGTGGTTGTATAATATGCGACTACGTCACGAATCAGTCTAAAGACAATAATAAGATATGAAAAAGGCGCTGTCTTACGACAGCGTCTTTTCATTTTATATTCCTTAATTATAAATCTACTATTTATATGCTTTTACAATAAACTATTATTCTAATTCCTTACCTTTAAGTTCAGGGATTAAGAATAGGGTTGCAAGGATATCAAGTACGTAGATAATAGCCAGGAATGCAATTGCTACTTGGTAGGAGTACATAGAGATGATCATGCCTACTACCATTGGGCTAAAGCCGCCTACAGCACGACCGATATTAAATAGTACGTTTTGAGCCGTTGCACGAGCAGTTGTTGGGTAGGCTTCTGCCATCAAGGCACCGTAGCCACCCATCATACCATTTACAGAGGCGCCTAAGATAGCACCGGCAAATAGCATCGCTGTTGGATCAGACAGTTGAGAGTAAATCAAAATAGATGCTACAGCACATACTTGAAATAGAATAAATGTAGGTTTACGACCGATTTTATCTGCCAAGCGACCAAATAGCCAAATACCAACCATCATGCCACATACAGTAACAGCTGTCCATAAACCGGATTTTGTAAGGGAGAAACCTAATTGCTTACTTAAGAAATTAGGTAACCAAATCATAATACCGTAATACCCAAAGTTTTGAACAGATGTTAAAATAGCAACACCAATAGATGTCTTTGTAGTTCTTACATCTTTTACTAATAACTTGAAAGAGTTTGTATGTGAATGCTCTTTATCTTCTTTACTTTGTACAAAGATTTCTGGTTCATGTAGTTTCGCACGGAATACCCAAGCAACTAGTGCTGGAATAATGCCAACCATAAACATACCACGCCATCCAATGATAGGAATGAGTAATGGTGTTAACAAAGCAGCAGCCAACACGCCTAATTGCCAACCAAGAGCAACATAGCTTGTCGCTTTTGCACGATGCTGTGCAGGCCAAGCTTCAGCAGCGAGTGCCATACCAATACCAAATTCACCACCTAAACCAATACCTGCGATTGTGCGGTAAATAAGAAGATCCCAATAGCCTTGAGCAAAAGCACAGAGGCCAGTAAATACTGCAAATAGCACGATAGTCCAAGTCAATACGCGAACGCGACCAAATTTATCTGACAAGGTACCGAAGATGAAACCACCAAGTACGGCACCAACCAAGGTCCACGTCACCAAAGAACCTGCTTGACCAGTGGTCAAGCCTAAATCTCCAGAGATTAAGGTCAACATAAAGCCTAAAATCAAGAGATCAAAACCATCCATAGCATAACCAATGGAGGAACCAATAACGGCTTTCCAGCCATATGAATTTACTTCTTTCATAGTATTTCCTTTCGCTACTCACAGGTAACAATTAAAGAGATAGCCCCCACTATACAAATGGCCAACTCCTAGACTTAAGTCTAATAAAAGGCTTTAGTATATGGGGGCTAAATATTTAGTTACGTTCTTTGATTTCGATTTTAATAGAATTGAAGAATTCTTCGAATGGTACGGAACCTAATTCGTCACCGCCGTGTTTACGAACGTTAACTGTGCCTTCTTCAACTTCTTTATCGCCTACGACAAGCATGTATGGAACTTTTGCCATTTGTGCTTGGCGGATTTTGTAGCCAATTTTTTCGCTACGATCATCCACTTCTACACGTACATAGTCGCGATGCATTTGTTTTGCCAATTCTTTAGCATATTCAACATGTTTTTCAGAGATAGGCAAGATTTTTACTTGTACAGGAGCCATCCAAGTTGGGAACGCACCTGCATAGTGTTCAGTTAAGATACCGATGAAACGTTCCATGGAGCCGAAGCATGCACGGTGAATCATGATAGGACGATGTTTTTGACCATCTTCGCCAACATATTCGATTTGGAAACGTTCAGGCAAGTTCATATCCAATTGGATAGTACCACATTGCCATGTACGGCCTAAGGAATCTTCGATATGGTAGTCAAGTTTAGGGCCGTAGAATGCGCCGTCGCCAGGGTTGATTACATAAGGAATACCTTTTGCTTCAATGGCATTGCGCAATGCTTCTGTAGCAGCTTCCCAAATGGCATCGTCACCCATTGCATTGTCTGGTTTAGTAGACAATTCAACATGGTATTTCAAACCAAATTGGCTATAAATGCGGTCGAACAATTCGATAACTTTCATCAATTCAGATTGCATTTGGTCTGGCAACATGAATACGTGAGCATCATCTTGAGTAAACGCACGTACACGGAATAGGCCATGTAATGCACCGGACAATTCATGACGGTGAACTAAACCAAGTTCAGCGTAACGCAATGGGAAGTCACGGTAGGAATGCATTTCGTTTTGGTAAACCAAGATACCGCCTGGGCAGTTCATTGGTTTAATTGCATATTCTTCATCATCAATGATTGTAGTGTACATATTTTCACGGTAATGGAACCAGTGACCAGATGTTTCCCACAATTGTTTATTTAAGATAATTGGTGTACGAATTTCTTCGTAATCAAATTCATGGTGAACTTCACGCCAGAAGTTTTCTAATTCGTTGCGAAGTGCCATACCTTTTGGTAAGAAGAATGGGAAGCCAGGACCTTCTTCTTTGATAACGAACAAACCAAGTTCTTTACCAAGTTTACGGTGGTCGCGTTTAGCTGCTTCTTCAAGCAAGTGAAGGTATGCATCAAGTTCTTCTTTCTTTTCAAATGCTGTACCGTAAATACGTTGCAACATTTTATTTTTTTCATCGCCGCGCCAGTATGCACCTGCAATGCTTTGTAATTTGAAAGCTTTCACCTTACCAGTGGATGCCACGTGAGGACCTGCACAAAGATCGATGAAATCGCCTTGCGCGTAGCAAGAGATAACAGCATCTTCAGGAAGATCTTCAATTAATTCTACCTTGTAGTCTTCATTTTTAGATTTGAAGAACTCGATAGCTTCTTGACGAGACATTACAGATTTAGTGATAGGCAAGTTTTCTTTCACAATACGGCTCATTTCCTTTTCGATTTTGCCTAAATCTTCAGGAGTCAAAGTATGTTCCATATCGATATCATAGTAGAAACCTTTATCGATAGCAGGACCGATAGCCAATTTAGCTTCAGGCCATAAGCGTTTTACCGCTTGAGCCAAGATATGAGAAGCTGTGTGGCGCAAAGTATGTTTACCACCATCTTCTTCGAATGTTAAGAACGCTACTTCAGAACCGTCGACTAATTCTTCGCGAAGGTCTGTTAATTCACCATTTACATTAGCAGCTAGTACTTTTTTAGCCAAGCTGTTAGATAGTTGTTTTACTGCTTCCCCAAGAGTAGTGCCAGCAGCGTATTCCTTTGCACTACCATCAGGTAAAATGATTTTTACATCTGCCATTTTTCTTTCCTCCAATTTATTATCTAGGATAGACTGGATTTTGGTAATAAAAAAAGACCCTCTATCCCTACAAAACAAGGGACGAAGATCATTCGCGGTTCCACCCTAGTTAACTACCTATACGAATATATGTGTATAGTTAATTCACTTCATTAAGCCCGATAACGGTGGCGGCCGTATTTGCCTACTTAGGTTCGACAAATCAGTTTAAAGGGGGTAACTCTGATATATGTGTAAGGCATTTCCAGCATCAGCCTCTCTCTGGTACACAGGGATATGAGAATCATGTCCTTTGCATAACTTTTACTAGATTATAGTATCATAGAGAATCAAAAAATTCAATACAGTGTAACTGTAAATTTCACAAAATCTATAAATTAAAGAAACGCCTTTAAACACACCATATTAAAACGGCCCGATATAACTGATATGTACCCCCTTTACGGGTTGTCCATTAAAAGTGGGACATATCAAACTCGAGCCGTTTATTAAGATTATCATATATACGCTAACTAATGTAGCTCTACTACAGCTCACTGTACATGAGCTAGATTATTAGCGTTTGAAGTTTGTAGATAACATAGCGCCAATTACTTTTTCCAATTTGCTATTGGAAAGGTCTGGGCCTTTGTAAAGTGTTAAGAGTACATCGTTAGAGTTATCTTGTTTAGATACCATCATAACACCACTACCACGAGCACCGTTATCGTCGTAATCTTTTGCTACGATAACGAGGTTCAAATAATGATCCTTCATATATGTGTACACTTTACTTGTACGTGCGGAGGAACCAATCATTTTTGCCATGCTCATACCACGGTTGAATACGATTGTATTTGCATTATGTGGGTTTGCCGCTAATTGTTGTTTTTCCTCTTCATTTAAAGGCATGAGATTCACCATGAGGGAATCACCCATTTTACCACGGAACATAGCTGGCATTGTTTCGCGCACATCTTCAGGAATACCTGTGTCAGCAGTCAATTTTAATTCCTTAGGAACAGTCATGTATAGAACGCCCTTGCTGTTTCGGCCTACCTCTGTTGTACTGAGGTCTACGGCGCTAAGCATAATGGAATCTTTAATAGTTGCTACTTGATTTGCCAATGGCTTTTCAGGAATGCCACGGCTTGCCAATTGTACGTCACCAGATTTAGTTTTTTTCAAGGTTTCTACATTCCAGTTAGCACCTTTTTTGTCAGCATCGCTAGCCTCTGTGAGAGCATTCGCCCCATCTTTTGTGCCTACATACACGTAAGTTTGAGCTGGGATAATTGTATCTGGCGCACCAGTTTTATTGAACGCTGCACCATATACAACATTAGGAATCACAGTGGAGCCAACTTGTAAATTATTGTTAGTTTGGCTTTCCACATCAAAGTTGATATTACCCGTGAAGGTCATATCAGGACCATGATTGATGACTACTACATCCCCTGCTTGAGGAATAATAACAGGGCCTACAGGACCTGCCATAGCTACGCCTGCCATAGAAACACTAAGGCAAGCTGTTAATAATGCACGTTTCAAAATAGATTGTTTCATAGATATACTCTCATTTCTCTACTATATATGTTGACGTAAATATAAATGTAGAATGATGTGTTTAATTCACTATCATTTATGGTTACTAATCGTCTATATGCAGCTTCAACATATACTTACTCGTCTATAGTGACATAATCCGATAGACTACTTAATAATTCAATAGCCAAGGGCCGTGTTGAAGGTGTACACCTTAGCATACAGCGTCCATTTACATCAATAGATGTCATAACCCCTAAGTATTCATAGCCTTCAATGATGCGATTGATATAGTTCGTATGCTTCGGTTCAAGATGAAAGTACACATACGCCTCTTCCCCAGAGGTTTCTAAATCTGGTACATCAGTAAATGCACCGATAGATTTACTCGGTTCTAAAGATGTACCACTCATAAATCCTCCTACACATCATTACTATAAAATGTAAATGCTATACATGTCTCTAGTATAGGCATCCATTAGATATGTTTCTCGTTAATATACTACCTACTAAGCTTCTTTTGGTTTGCACTCACGGCGCATCATAGAATATGGCTCAAGTGGTGTATCCATGTAGATACGCACTTTCATTTGCGCATGAGGCGCTACGTCGATTGGATTACCATCTTCGTCTGTCATTTTTTCAATTACAGTTTCCACAAGTTCACCTTTAGGTTGGCAGAATTCTACTTTATCGCCGACCTTGAAGTTATTACGTTGTTCAAGATCAACGTATTTTTCTTCTTCGTTGTAGCCCATAACTAAACCGATGAAGTCATGGCTTTGTGTATTGGTAGATTTACCATAGTTTTGAGCTGTTTCATCAGGACGACCTTCTGCAAAACCATCTGTATATGGACGGTGAGAAATCTTTTCTAATTCTGCAATCCATTCTGGACGAACATACCAGTCTTTACCTTCTTTAAGATATGTATCGATAGCTGTACGGTATACCTTTGCTACTGTTGCACAATAGTGAACGGATTTCATACGGCCTTCAATTTTAAGGCTATCAATACCAGCTTCATATAAATCAGGAATGCGGTGAATCAAGCACAAGTCTTTAGAGTTAAAGATATATGTGCCATGTTCATCTTCTTCAATTGGATAATATTCACCAGGTCGGTTGGATTCAACAAGGGAATATTTCCAACGGCAAGATTGAGAACATTGACCGCGGTTCGCATCACGGTTACCTGTCATGTAGTTAGACAATAGACAACGACCAGAGTAAGAAATACACATAGAGCCATGTACGAAGGATTCGATTTCAATATCTACATTATCCTTCATTTCTTTAAGGTCTGCTAAGGATACTTCGCGAGCCGCTACGACGCGTGTAGCACCCAGTTCTTTCCACATTTGCACTGTATGCCAGTTTGTTGTAGATGCTTGTGTACTTACGTGAAGTTCAAGGCCTGGAGCCACGCGTTTAGCAAGGCTAAAGATACCCATATCAGCAACGATAATTGCATCAACACCGATACTTTCAAGGAATTTCAAATAATCCTCTAAACCTTCAAAATCCTCATTGTGAGGAATGATATTACATGTAACATGGAGTTTTTTACCATGAGCATGTACGAATTCTACAGCTTCCTTTAATTCCTCGTCGGAGAAATTAGAGTTACCTGCGCGCAAGCCAAAACGTTTGCCTGCACAATATACAGCATCCGCACCATAGCGAATAGCCATTTTAAGCTTGTCCATATTACCGGCTGGACAAAGCAATTCCATAAAATGTTCTGCCATTATTTGTTGTGCCCTTTCCACACACTCACACTCATACCATCACCCATTGGATAGATGGTGGTGTTAAACAATTCTTTATTGTCAACATACGTTAAGTATTCTTTTAACCGTTTTACGATAGTCTTAAACCGTTTTGGTGGCTCCTTATCGCCTCTTACATAGCCTCTAAAAAGTACATTATCTGCAAGGATAACGCCTCCTTCTTTCACATGAGGCAAAATGAGTTCTAATTGTTTAAGATATTGTCCTTTGGGACCATCTAAAAACACTAGATCATATTCACCAGTGAGTTCCGTTAAGACTTGAGACGCATCGCCTTTCAGCAATGTAATTGTATCGGCATAATCAGATTGGTTAATATAATATTTCGCCATTTCGTGACGCACATCATCTAGTTCAATAGATGTAATATGTCCCTCCTCTTCGTCGAGTAGCGGAGCCATCAACAAAGTAGAGTAACCAATGGCGGTGCCCACCTCTAACACAGAGGTGGGCCGGTACAAACCTATTAATTCTTCAAAGAGATGAACCTCAGATTCTCGTAGAATCGGTACATCATTAATCATCGCGTAAATACGCTGTTCATTTAAAATATCATTTAATGTCATGAAAGTAGATTCAATCTCCTACATTATTTATTGCTATTACCACTAGGAACTACCAACGTAGAACGATCCACAGATTCAGCTGGCTTTACTTCAATATGAGGTACTTGTTGTGTACTTGGTACAACATTTTGCATAGATTCTGGAGCAGGTGTTGTAGTTGGCACATAAGAGTTAGAACTAGATGATTGAGTTGCTGGTGCAGATTGAGCTGGTGCTTGTGGAGCTGGTGTTGGTGCTGGAATTTCAGCAGCTGGAACCGTTGTTGGTGTATATTTGTACGTAGGTTCCACATTAACATATTGAGAATCTGCTTCCACCGCTTCTTCAGAGCTGTAATTGTAGTTAGGCTCTGTCGTTGCCACAGCCACGTCATAGTTAGGACCAGCTTGTACTGCAGCCTCTGTATTAGAGGCTGTAGCCGTATCATTACCATAGATTTTATGAACTTCCGCCAAATGTTCTTCATATGTTTTAGAGAAGTGGTTATGTCCATCTTTATCTGCTACAAAGTATAAATAATCTGTATCTTCAGAATGCAAGACTGCATCTAATGCTTTTTTACCAGGGTTCGCAATTGGACCAGGTGGCAAGCCTTTAGATACGTATGTATTATACGGGCTTTGTAATTGTGTATCACCAATAGTTACATCTTCTTTTGCATAACCTAGTACATAGGAAATTGTCGCATCAGATTGCAATGGAATACCATGGGCTAACCGTTTTTTAAATACCCCTGCAATTGTTGGACGATCTGCATCAAATAAAGATTCACGTTCAACAATGGATGCCAATGTTACAAAGTCATGAATACTCATGTGTTGAGCTTGAATTTGTTTCTTCACAGCCGGTGTGAGGTAACGATTCATTTCGTCAGCCATCATTTGAATCACTTCACGTGGCGTTGCACCTACTGGAATTTCATAAGTACTTGGGAATAAGAAGCCTTCTACCGGATATGTAGCAGGTCTTGTACCTTTCATATATGGATATGGTACAAAGGTCTTTGCTTCTGCTAAGAAATCCTTTGCCTTCATAATTTGATTTTTTTCAAGAACAATAGCTATATCACCAACTGTGTATCCTTCAGGAATTGTAACACGAATAGATTCTACATGACCTTCTTGTAATAAAGAAATGAGTTCTCGCACAGTTACCTTGTTAGGAATTTGATAGTGACCAGTTTGAAGTTTATCATTGGTACCGCTCAAATATAACCAAAGCTTAAATCCTTGTGTGGAACGAATAAGACCTCGTTCATAGAGCATGTCTGCAATTTCAGTACCAGTCTGCCCCTTTTCGATGACAAGTACCTGTGTACCATCATCTTGCGCAAAGGTATTTGGCACTAAATAAATCGCTCCCAAACCACCTGCGATGATTAATACGCCTACAATAATAAGGATTAAAATATATCTTAAGGCTTTTCTCACGACGTTGAGTTCCTTTCTGTAACATAACAGTATTTATCATCTTATTATACCATAAAGTCCATATTTCCCCTATATAAAAGGACATTATCATATTATGGGCATCTTAATATATAACAAATAAAAATAGCGTATTGCCCAAAGACAACACGCTAGATTTATAAAGAAAACAACTACTCGCCATCTTCCATTTCTTCATACAATTTTACTAGAGTCTCAAAAACTTCATCTTCTTCATCTAAAGGTACGTATACTTCTACGCCTTCTTCATTTTTTTCGATGCTAGCCAAGATCATGTATGTGTCATCTTGACCTTCGTGGTCTGCCTCTTCGTCTTGTACATGTACAAGAACTGCATACTCACGACCTTCATGGTTTAGAACAACATCTTCTGTGAAGTATTGTTTATTGCCGTTTTCGTCTTCGAATTCTAAATAATACACTTCACCTTCAAAGTTTTGGTCAACCATTGGAAACCCTCCTTGTGGAAAAAAAGATTTATTTATTGAACTGCAAGCGATCTAAGTATCCTTGCAAAATTACAACCGCTGCCATTTTATCAATAACGGATTTACGCTTTTTACGACTTACGTCAGCTGCAATAAGTTGGCGTTCAGCCATAACCGTAGATAACCGCTCATCCCAATATGAAACAGGTAAATCGATGACTTCTTTCATCTTTTCAACGAATTCTTCAGTCTTTTCAGCTCGTTCACCTTTTGTACCATTCATATTCTTCGGCATACCTACTACAAGCTCATGTACTTCATATTCAGCAATGAGTTCTTGTAAGCGATTAAAATCTTTTTCAAGAGATGTTCTACGAATGGTTTCAATACCTTGTGCTGTCATGAGCAGTGCATCACTACAGGCAATACCGATAGTACGGCTGCCCACATCTAATGACATAATTCTCATTATAGTTGTTTTGCCTTTGCGTATTCTTTCAACAATTCCTCAATCAAGTCATCCCGCTCTAAACGACGGATATCAGAACGTGCATTATTATAGCTTGTAATGTACGCTGGATCTCCAGAAATAAGATACCCTAAGATTTGATTGATTGGATTGTAACCTTTTTCTTGAATAGATTGATAAACACGAGTAAGAACATCTTCAGCTGTCATCGGTTCATCGTCTACTTTACGGAATAACATAGTTTCATCAGAAACCTTCATCGTATCCCTCCTTTTTATTACATTGGCAGGTTTCACTGTAAAAGTGAAACCTCGCCTACTATTATACTTGAATTAAAGCTACAAAGTCAGTAACTTTTTATGCATCATAAAATTTTTCTATAACAGATACAAGTATAATTATAAAATTATATGCCTATTGTAACATAGATGTTAAAGCTTCACCACCAGCTTTTAATGCTTCCATCAATTTAGCTGGTTCCTTACCGCCTGCTTGAGCCATATCTGGACGGCCACCACCATTACCACCAGCTACTTGAGCTGCTGCTTTTACGATATTACCTGCTTTTGCACCTTTAGCAACAACGTCTTTAGATACTTTACATACAAAGTTAACCTTATCGTCACCCATAGCAGCACCTATGAGGACTACGCCAGAGCCATTTAATTGATCAAGGCCCATATCCGCTAAGTCACGTAATTCATCGATAGAGGATGCTTTTACAGCAGCCGCTACAAATGCTACATCGCCAATCATTACCTTACCAGCAATGATATCTGCCGCACCAGCTGCAGAAACCTCTTTGCGAATTTGTTCTAATTCTTTAGCAGTTTCTTTTGCTTCTGCCAATACTTGATGTAAACGTTCTTCTACTTGAGGTGCTTTAGTTTTAAGTTCGCCTGCCATGCGTTCGATAGTCAAGCGATCATGTTTTGCTGCATCTAGAGCTGCGCGACCTGTAATTGCTTCAATACGACGTACACCAGAGCCGATACCCGCTTCAGATGTTAAGCGGAATGAACTAATGAAAGCTGTATTACCCACATGAGAACCGCCACATAATTCAACGGAGAAACCAGGAACCTCTACAACGCGAACTACATCACCATATTTATCACCAAAGAGTGCCATCGCACCTTTAGCTTTTGCTTCGTCCATAGACATTTCAGCAATAGCTAAATCTGTAGCTTTTAAAATCTCTTCATTTACAAGAGCTTCAATTTGATCAAGTTCCTCTTGTGTTACAGGAGAGAAGTGAGTGAAGTCAAAACGCAAGTAATCTGGAGTTACTAAGGAACCTGCTTGGTTAACATGCTCGCCTAGAACCTTTTTCAATGCGGCATGTAACAAATGTGTTGCTGTATGGTTACGAGCCATAGCAGCACGGCGATTTGTATCTACTTCAAGCGTTACATCATCGCCTTCGGAAATGGAACCTTCCACAACAGTACCGATATGGTATACAGTGCCTTCAGGTAAACGTTTTGTATTATGAACCTCTACCTTACCCATTGGGCCAACGATAAAGCCTGTATCACCTAATTGACCGCCCCCTTCAGCGTGGAATGGTGTGGTGCGTACGATAACAGTAATTTCATCGCCATCAGCAGCTGTTTGCAAACGTTCAGAGCCTTTGCCAATCATTAATACGGAAGAAGCAGTTACAGCTTCATCTTCAAGAAGCTCTTCGTCTTTCAAGAATGTGATGTCAGGTGTTGCTACCTTAGCATCTTCTTTTACACGAGCTTCACGAGCGCGTTCACGTTGTTCCTTCATAGCTGCTTCAAAACCTTCATGGTCGATTGTAAAGCCGCGTTCAGAAGCAATTTCTTCTGTTAATTCCCAAGGGAATCCGTATGTATCATATAGTTTGAATACTTCTGTACCAGGCACAACAGTTGCTTTTTCAGCAGCAAGTGTATCAATCAAAGAATTCAACAATTCAAGACCTTGTTCCAATGTTTGGTTGAATCGTTCTTCTTCATTTTGTACAACCCGTTTAACGAAGTCTTGTTTCTCAGCAATGGATTTAATACCAGGGCCAAGAATGTCTACTACTACATCAATAAGTGGTGTTAAGAAGATACCTTCAATACCAAGTAAACGGCCATGACGTACAGCACGACGTAAAATACGACGCAATACGTAACCACGACCTTCGTTAGATGGCAATACGCCATCAGAAATCAATGCAGTGACAGCACGAGCATGGTCAGCGATAACCTTTAAAGAAACATCAGTATTTGGATTTTCGTTATATGTAACACCAGCGCGTTTAGCTGTAGCTTCAATAATTGGGAAAATCAAATCTGTTTCAAAGTTTGATTTACAACCTTGTAATACGGAAGCCAATCGTTCAAGGCCAGCGCCAGTATCGATGTTTTTATGTTGCAATGGTTCATAAGAACCATCTGGCATTTTATTAAATTGAGTGAATACTAAGTTCCAGATTTCAAGATAGCGATCGCAGTCACAACCTGGTGCACAGTTAGGATCATCACAACCATGTTCAGGACCTTGGTCGAAGAAGATTTCACTATCAGGACCACATGGGCCTTCACCGATTTCCCAGAAGTTATCTTCAAGGCGTGTAATATGACTTTCTTCTACACCACAATCATTGTGCCATGTATCATATGCTTCTTGGTCATCTGGATATACAGTAACATACAATCTATTTTTATCGAGTTTAATAACTTCAGTTAAGAACTCCCACGCCCAGTGAATTGCTTCTTTTTTGAAGTAGTCACCAAAGGAGAAGTTGCCAAGCATTTCAAAGAATGTATGGTGACGAGCTGTGCGACCTACGTTTTCAAGGTCACCTGTACGCATACATTTTTGGCTTGTTGTAATACGATGACAAGG
>ULSW01016380.1_pt1 | contig 16187 bp, 16 predicted proteins | sample 1957051 | NCBI WGS metagenome assembly ULSW01 (sample SAMEA4835719, study PRJEB28245) | human gut metagenome | biome: gut microbiome; material: fecal sample | place: Denmark | collected 2008 | reverse complement strand
CTTTTCACAGACCTATTAATTATGGAGCATTTTTACAGTCATTTGCTTTATCGGATTATTTAAAGAAAATTTTTCCTAATGAAGAATTTGAAATAGTTGATTATATTGCTCCTAAAGAAAATAAAAATATTTTTTTGAATATTTTACGTACTGTAAAATGGTATGGAGTATCATCAGGAATCAAAGAGATAAGAAAAATAGAAGTATTTAAAAACGCATTACAATATTTACCACGTTCAGAAAAATATTTCTGTACAGGGGATTTAAATAAAATTTATTCATACATAGATAGTAAGTACGATATGCTGATAATTGGAAGTGATGCTGTTTTTAATTGGAATCAAAATGGGTTTCCAAGCGCGTTTATTCCAGAATACAGTTTTAAAATACCGGTAGTTACATATGCAGCATCAGTTCATGGCTTAGAGTATTATGATGTTGAAGCAGAGAAGATTGACCAATGTGCTTCTGCATTTTCTAATATGTCATTTATTGGTGTGCGTGATAAGAATACAGAGGAATTCGTGAAGTTTTGCAATGAAGCATTAACGCCTATTCATTGCTGTGATCCAACAGTAATAATGGATTATCAGTCTCTTTATTCAATTAAGCATAGAAGTTTGACGGAAATTTCAAAAAAATACAATATAGATTTGTCGAAGCAATATATAGTAATGATGTTAGAAGATCAAGAAATAGCAAAAGAAGTCTATGAGCGTTATTCAAAAATATATACAGTAGTCAGCCTTTTTAAAAAGAATAAGTATTCGGATAAGTTTTTATATGATTTGACACCTGTTGAATGGGCACTGGTATTGAAATGTGCAAAAGTAGCTGTGACAAATTATTTTCATGGTACATTAGTTTCTTTAGGACAAGGAACCCCAACAATTGTTGTGGATTTATCTAATTATGATGAGCCATACGAAGGTAAACTAGATGATCTTGTGTGTCATAGATTAGAATTACCGGAATTATACGTAAAAAAAGCTGATTGGATTTTAAATAAAAAAGAAATATTTGAAACCATGGATCTATGTCTCGATGGGAAATTTAATTCACGAATAAATAATGCTATGAACATAGAATCTAAAACATTCGAGCGATTTCATGAATATTTGAAAAAAATATTTTATATAAAGAAGACCAGCTATGAAAAGTCAAGTATAAATTAGCCAGAAATTCATTTTTTTTGTTTCGGGTAAAAAGGGTAACTTTAATAAAGCTCCCTAAAAGCCCTTTTTCAAAATCTATCGATTATGGTATGCAGACCTCTTATTCGAGGTTAAATTCTACTTCGTCAGTGAGCATCTTCCAGATGACTCTGACAAGCTTGTCAGCACAGTGTCCAAGGGCATTGTAGTGGGTTCGGCCTTCAGCTCTCTTGGCATCATAATAAGCCTTGAAAGTAGCGTTGTTTTTAACAACATTGTGAGCTGCATTTATAAGGGCATAGCGTAATACCCTTGAACCTCGCTTAGACATTCTGGTTCTCTGTGCTTGGAAATTACCAGACTGATGAACTGATGGATCCAGTCCGGCGAACGCAAGCAGTTTCTTTGGTTCTGAGAAACGGTGTATATCACCAATCTCACCAAGGATCATCCCGCCATTGATGAAACCAATTCCGGGAATGGTCATAATCACAGAGTACAGGCAGGTGACAAGATTTGCCATTTTAAGCTCTGTGTGAAACAACTGGCTATCCAGTAACTCAATCTGTTCAATGGTGTGAGTTATCTGAATAGATAAAGAACTGTCATTGACACCGACAGACTTCTGTGCGAGAACTCTTAATTCTCTGGCTTTCTCCTTACCGAAATGGCCGTGGGAAGCAACTTCGAGAAGGTGAGCAAGATGGGTCATATGCATAGAAGCAATGGCAGTTGGTGTCGGAGCCTCTTTAAGGAGGGCATAGACAGAATTCTGATGCAGGCCAGATTTGAAGAAATACTGTAGTTCAGGGAAAACCTGATCCACATAAGAAGTCAGCTGTATTTTTAAACGGGTACGCTGCTTCACCAGTTTCTGACGGAATCTGCCGAGCTCTTTGAGTTCAATATAATCCAGATCATCCAGGGTCATGAATCGTAAGGAGTCCTGCATCATAAGGGTTTTAGCAATAACAAACGTGTCGACTTTATCAGTCTTAGTCTTGCGTACATTATTTTTACGCATAGAAGAAGTCTGAATCGGGTTTAGAACACACACTTTAAAGTCCTTGCTGATAAGAAAACGAACAAGATTGTCACCGTAGTGTGCCGTTGACTCAAGACCTATGATGATGCTGTTCTGGTCAAGTGGTGCCAGTTTAGAAAGCAGCAGATAGAAGCCATCATAGTCATTTGTGAATTTGAACGGCTCAATGAGTATCTCGCCGTCAGAAGAAATCACAGCGGCGAAATGGTTAAGTTTGGCAATATCAATGCCGACGTAAATCATGAGGTTGTACCTCCCTTTCATAAAGTCTGATACCGTGGTATCCACCAACAATTATCATCGTAGACTTGATTGAAATAAGTACTCTGAGCAAACGCTCAGGCAACATCCAGCTAATAAACAATTCAGATAAATAGAGATGGCAATACACTCCTGTTGAGTAGTCAAAGCTACAGAAAAAAATCAAAAGTCACAGTATCTGAATGTATTAAACCACGAAACAAAAAAAGAAAGGAAGTATGTTGTTTTTGCTTCTAATAACATCATACAAGAAGTATATGAGAATAATTAATTTCATTAATAAAATATTATATCCAACCAGATATTCTTCAGATGCATATATTAAGCATATGAAAAAAATAGGTGTGAAAATTGGGGGGGGTGTTATATATTTGAACCCAAATCAGTAAATATAGATTTATACAGACCATATTTATTAGAAATTGGAAATAATGTGGTACTGTGTGCCAATTCTACGATACTTACCCATGATTATTCGCATTGTGTATTAAATGAAAAGTATGGTAGAAATATAGGAGATGCTAAACCAGTGAAAATTGGTGATAATGTTTTTGTTGGAATTGACGCAATGATATTGATGGGAACTGAAATTGGAAATAATGTTATTATTGGGGCAAAATCAGTAGTTTTTGGAGAAATTCCAGATAATTGTGTAGTGGCAGGGAATCCAGCAAAAATAATATGTTCTTTGGATGAGTTTTATAAAAAGAGAGTGAAAAATGAAATTATATGTGCAAAAAAAATGTAATTTTAGCTAAAGACAGAATAGGAAGAGTGCCTACTGTTAATGAAATGGGAGATGCATTTGCGTGGTTATATTTACCACGGACAAATGAAAGCATACAAAAATATCCACATTTTTTTGATTTGCCGGGGCAAAATAATGAAAAAGTGAAAGAAAACTTTCTTAAGAGTATTCCATTATATGATTCATACGAGATATTTATTAATGAAATAAAGGACAACTATTAATTTAACCTATTGTGTTACTTCAAATAAATTATATGAAAACTTTTTGAAGTACAAAGAATCCCTTGGTAATTCTATTTGGAAAATATGATTTTGAAAACGTGAAATGAATGCTATCGTTAATTGGAATAGATAATCATACATAATAGGTTTCTTAATCGAGATGTTTGCCCGAATTTGTTAGGAGGTACAACTTGGAAAAAGGGATGAAGCAAAAATATAAAATGTTCTTTTCAGATACGGTTGCATTTACAATAAGTAGTTTTGCGTCTAAAATATTAGGTTTTTTATTAATTCCGTTATATACAGCTGTTTTGTCGGCAGAACAATATGGGGTTGCTGATTTGATTACTAATACTGTTAATGTTGTCTATCCAATAATGACTTTAAGTATTATGGAAGCGACTTTAAGGTTTGCGTTTGATGAGAAGAATAATAACACAGATGTATTAAATAACTCCCTATTTGTTATTGGCATTGCAGAATTTATAATATTGATAATGTGTCCATTTTCAAATATATTCGGAAAGACGATGCACGATTATTGGTTATGGTTTGCTGTTATTTTCGGTGGATTTAATTTGCAAGAAGTACTAGCGCAATATACTAAGGGAATAAACAAAACAAAGGTATTTGCTATAGCTGGTGTCATACAGACATTAGTAATAATAATTAGTAATATTGTAGGATTACTTGTATTTAAAGGTGGATTAACTGCATATTTATTATCAATTGTATTGGGATATTATTTAAGTAGTGTGTATCTTATTGTTGCAGCAAAGATAAGAGTGAAACATTTTTCGATAAATTGGGAACTTTTAAAAGAAATGATACAATTTAGTATACCTACAATTCCGGTGTTAGTGGCGTGGTGGATTAATACATCGGCAGATAAGTATATAATAATCGCATATCAAGGAATTGCTGAAAGCGGAATTTATAGTGTGGCTTATAAAATCCCATCAATTTTGGCGATGGTTACATCCATTTTTACGTCGGCATGGACTATATCTGCTATAAAAAATATTGGAGAAGAAGATAATGATGAATACCAGACGAATATATATCGATTCTTTAATATTGTAAATGTTTTGGTGTGTTCGGTATTAATACTATTTTCAAAAGATATATCATCAATATTATTTTCGGATTCGTTTTTTGTGGCATGGCACTATGTTCCGATATTATTAGTAGCATATTTGTTTTCGGGACTGTCGGGATTTATGGCTAGTAGTTTTAGAGCTGCAAAATATACAAAGGGATTATTTAGCTCAACTGTTATTGGTGCAATTATAAATATTGGTCTGAATTTTTATTGTGTAAAGCGATTTGGAAGCATGGGTGCAGCATTTACTACAATGCTTGGTTTTGCAGTTGTGTTCTACATAAGAAGACAAAGTATGCAAAAAATTGTAAATTTGCGAATTAATATTGTGAAGGATTCATTGATGTATGTACTGCTGTTAGTACAAGCGATTGTAATTTCCTTTGAAGTATCCTATAGTTGGTGTACTGCCATAATTATTTTGATTTTATTAATACTTATCAATTATAAATACATTTTTGGAATATTAAAAACATTTTTTTCTATGTTTAAAATTAAAGAAAGAGGTTAAAATGTTATGAAAAAAGTAATGCTTGTTTTTGGAACACGTCCTGAAGCTATCAAGATGTGTCCGCTTGTAAATGAGTTAAAATCAAGAAAAACCATTCAAACAATTGTTTGTGTGACGGGACAACATCGGCAAATGTTAGATCAAGTACTCAATACCTTTAATGTTATTCCAGATTATGATCTTTCTATTATGAAAGAAGGACAATCATTGTTTGATATAACTACGAGAATTTTAGAAAACATTAGGGCTATTCTAGAGGAAGTAAAACCAGATGTTGTGCTTGTGCATGGAGATACATCGACAACATTTGTAACTGCATTGGCTTGTTTTTATCTTCAAATTCCGGTGGGGCATGTAGAAGCTGGTCTTCGTACATATAATATATATTCTCCATATCCAGAAGAATTTAATCGACAGGCTGTAGGTATTGTTTCTCAGTACAATTTTGCTCCAACACAGATGGCGGCAGATAATCTAATCAAAGAGGGGAAAGATCCATCCAAGATTTTTATTACAGGTAATACTGTAATTGATGCTATGCAGCATACTGTAAAAGAGGATTATACTCATCCAGAGCTCGAGTGGGTTGGCGATGGAAAGCTTATATTTATTACTGCGCATAGAAGGGAGAATCTAGGAGAGCCGATGCACAACATGTTCAGAGCTATACGTCGTGTTCTTGATGAGCATCCAGAGTGTAAGGCAGTTTATCCAATACATATGAACCCAGCAGTAAGAAAGGCAGCTGACGAAGAATTGGGTGGATGTGATCAGATTCATATTATTGAGCCAATTGAAGTATTTGACTGTCATAATTTTGAAGCAAGATGTCATTTGTGCTTAACTGATTCAGGCGGAATTCAAGAAGAGGTACCATCTTATGGTAGACCAGTTCTCGTGATGAGGGATACTACAGAGAGACCAGAGGGAGTAAAAGCAGGGACGCTAAGACTTGTTGGTACTGATGAAGAAACGATTTACAATAATTTTAAAGAACTTCTTGAAAATCCAGAAGCGTATAATGCGATGGCTAAAGCTTGTAATCCATATGGTGATGGTCATGCATGCGAAAGAATTGCTAATATTCTTGAAGGAAAAGAATATCATGAGTGGATTGTCGAAAATTATTAAAATATAGAGGTGCATTGAAAAATGAAAATTGCGGTAGCAGGAACAGGATATGTCGGTTTATCCATTGCGACATTGTTATCACAGCATCATGAAGTAATGGCGGTTGACATTATCCCGGAAAAAGTAGAAAAAATTAATAAGAGAATCAGTCCGATTCAGGATGAGTATATTGAGAAGTACTTGACAGAAAAAGAATTAAATTTAACAGCTACACTGGATGCAGAGGCGGCATATAAGGATGCAGATTTTGTTGTCATTGCCGCGCCGACGAATTATGACAGCAAGAAGAATTTCTTTGATACTTCTGCAGTAGAGGCAGTTATTCAGCTAGTGATTCAGTATAATCCGGATGCGGTAATGGTCATCAAATCTACGATTCCAGTTGGATTTACAGCCTCTGTTCGTGAGAAGTACCATTGCGATAATATCATTTTCAGTCCGGAATTTCTTAGGGAATCAAAAGCACTTTATGATAACTTATATCCATCTAGGATTATTGTAGGAACTGATGTACAGAATGCAAGACTTGTGAAAGCTGCCAATACATTTGCTGAACTGCTGCAAGAAGGTGCAATCAAAGAGAATATTGATACTCTGATTATGGGATTTACAGAAGCAGAGGCGGTTAAACTTTTTGCGAATACATATCTGGCATTGAGGGTATCTTATTTTAATGAGCTTGACACTTACGCTGAGATGAAGGGACTGAATACACAGCAGATTATTAACGGAGTATGTCTGGATCCGCGTATTGGTTCTCATTATAATAATCCATCCTTTGGATATGGTGGATATTGTCTGCCGAAAGACACGAAGCAGCTTCTGGCAAACTATGAAGATGTTCCACAGAATATGATGTCTGCCATTGTAGAATCCAACAGAACGAGGAAAGACTTTATTGCCGACAGAGTTTTACAGAAGGCAGAATACTATGCTTATGGTGATGAAAATACTTATGATGCTTCAATGGAAAAAGAGGTTGTAATTGGCGTATACCGTCTGACTATGAAATCTAATTCTGATAACTTCCGTCAGTCATCTATTCAGGGAGTTATGAAGCGTATCAAAGCGAAAGGTGCAACCGTTATTATCTATGAACCAACGCTGGAAGATGGAACAACCTTTTTTGGAAGTAAGGTTGTAAATGATCTTGCCAAGTTTAAGGAGCAGAGTCAGGCAATTATCGCCAACAGGTATGACAGCTCTCTGGATGATGTGAAGGATAAAGTTTATACAAGGGATTTGTACGGACGGGATTAAATCTGGCAAACACCTGAAAACAGAGGAAACTGTAATGAAAGGTGTAAGGAATGGACATTTATCAAATCTGGGCAACATATAATCCAATGTGGTCTGAACGTGAGATCATCTGCTTTTTAGTACTTATGATATTGGTAATGGCGATGGTAATTCAGGGCATTCAGAAGAAGATATGGAATCCGATACAGGGAACTGCCATTGTAGTGTTGGTACTGTTTCTTGGAATTGTATTTGGTTCTACTGTTTTTACAAGAATCACTGCAATCCGGCAATATGAATTAAAGCCATTCTGGTCCTGGTGTGCAGTTATCCGTTATCATGATCGGGAACTGTTGAAGGAAAATCTGTTAAATTGTCTCCTGCTGGTACCTATGGGACTCCTGTTACCAATAATCTTTAATCACAAAGTCAGATTAAACCGGGCATTACTAGCAGGTTTTCTGGTATCAGCGTCCATTGAGCTGTCACAGCTTATCTTCAAAAGAGGGTTGTTTGAGTGGGATGATATGATTCACAATGCGTTGGGCTGTGTGCTCGGGTGTTGGGTTATGAACTGGATTTCTGTAAAATTGAAAAATCGTAAATAAGATGGGACATGTACCGACCCCCAAAAGTTAGACCTAAAAATCTAACGATTGGAGGTCGGTATTTTTATGGCTAAATATTCTTTTGAATTTAAAAAGAAAGTTGTTTTGTCATATTTAAACGGAGAAGGCGGGTACAAATATCTTTCTAAAACGTATGGAGTCCCTGCTAAAAGAAATATTGAGCAATGGGTTCACAATTATCAAACTTTGGGAGATGAAGGATTATTGCGTTCTCGAAAAAATGATATATATTCTTTCGAAAAAAAGCTTTCTGTTGTAGAATTATATTTATCAAGTGAAATCTCATATCAAGATTTGGCACTGCAAGAAGGTATTATCAATTCCAGTATGATTGCGAACTGGGTGAATCGCTTTCGAGCAGCTGGCCCTGATGCGTTGAGACCACATAAGAAAGGTCGAAAGAAAACATTGGATAAATCAGTTGAAAATTCCAAAATAGTACCATTAGAAGAATCTTCTGTTGACACAAGTGTAGAGCACGTAAAAGAACTGGAAGATGGAATAGATCAAAGGCCTTCTGCAAAGAACGTAATGGATGCTTTAGATAAAGCAATTGAGATTACTGCAGATTGCCCATACAGAAGAACTTTTCATTCTGACCAGGGGTGGGCATACCAAATGAAAGCATACTCCCACAGATTAAAAGAGGAACGAATATTTCAAAGTATGTCCAGGAAAGGAAACTGTCTGGATAATTCAGTAATGGAAAATTTCTTTGGACTGCTCAAACAGGAAATTTACTACGGTATTGTTTATTATAGCTACGAGGAATTAAAATCTGAAATAGAACGTTTTATAAAATACTACAATGAGAAACGAATAAAAGAAAAGTTAGGATGGAGGAGTCCTGTCCAATACCGACTCCATCTTTTAACTGCATAAAGAAAAACGAGATGACCGAAGTCGTCTCGTAAAAGTCTAACTTTGAGGGGGCACCTCAACAGCCGGCTACTGGTTGTCCCTTTTTATTTGCTCGTCGATGGCGCGGTTGATGAAGGCGGATGTACTTTCGCCATGATCAGTTGGTGCTAGAATATAAATAGTACAAGCCAAAATGAGAAATTCCAAATACACATAAGCATGGTACAATAGAAACATGCTGAAGGAGGATCTCATATGGCAAAGCAACATGACAAACAATTTAAACTTGATGCAGTCCGGTACTATCAGGATCACAAAGATCTCGGAGTACGTGGGTGTGCAGAAAATCTTGGCATCGGATACAGCACATTAACAAAATGGCTGAAAGACTTCCGGGAATCAGGTGATATTCCTGTTCGTGGTTCTGGTAATTATGCATCTGATGAGCAGAAGGAAATTGCCCGTCTCAGACGTGAATTACGTGATGCCCAAAATGCACTTGATGTGTTAAAAAAAGCAATCAACATTCTGGGAAAATGACGGAAGCCATTTATCTTGAAGTGTCTGAGAAGACGGAAGCTGCCAAAAAGGCTGGATGCCGGGTTTCCGTCTCCGGAATGTTGAAATTTTTAGGTGTCTCTCGCTCAGGATGCCGAACATGATAAATCAATGCGTGAGGTATATGGCTTAGACAAAACATTACGCGAGTAAACTCACATAAGCGGTTTCCGCAAGCCCGGGCAGGCGGTTCCCTGCCTGCCGGATTTGCGGTGTTACCGCACGAGAATATTCAGACAGCCCGATGATCATCGGCATTGCGGATGGTGAGACCTATGTGGCTTCGGATGTCCCAGCAATTCTGAAGTATACCCGGAATGTCTATTACATTGGTAACCTTGAGTTTGCAAAGCTGACTCCGGGCGAGGCTCATTTTTATAATCTCGATGGTGATGAGATCGAGAAGCAGACTACGGAAATTAAGTGGGACGCAGAGGCGGCGGAAAAGGGCGGCTTTGAACATTTCATGATGAAAGAGATCCATGAGCAGCCGAAAGCTGTGCAGGATACTCTGAACTCTGTCATTAAGAATGAAAAAATTGACCTGTCCAGTGTGGAAATTACAGAGGACGAAATCAAAAATTTTGAGCAAATCTATATTGTTGCCTGCGGTTCGGCATGGCACGTTGGTATGGCAGCACAGTATGTACTGGAAGATATGGCAGATATCCCGGTGCGCGTAGAATTGGCATCCGAGTTCCGTTATCGGAAGATGCCGGTCAATCAGAAAGCACTTGTGATCGTTGTCAGCCAGTCAGGGGAAACAGCAGAGACATTGGCGGCTCTTCGCCTTGCAAAAGAAAAGGGAATCACAACATTGGCTGTTGTCAATGTGGTCGGCAGTAGCATTGCTCGTGAAGCGGACAAGGTGTTCTACACTCTTGCTGGTCCGGAAATCTCGGTTGCTACAACAAAGGCGTACAGCGCACAGCTGGCAGCAATGTACTGTCTGGCAGTTCAATTTGCCAAGGTTAGAGAAAGAATCACTGAGGAACAGTACAGCTATTATATCTCCGAGCTGCTGACCATCCCGGAGAAAATGCAGAAGATTCTGGAAGATAAAGAGCAAATCCAGTGGTTTGCAGCAAAATATGCCAATGCACACGATGTGTTCTTTGTGGGCCGTGGCATCGACTATGCCGTCTGCCTGGAAGGAAGCTTGAAACTGAAAGAAATCAGTTACATCCATTCTGAAGCATACGCTGCAGGCGAGCTGAAGCACGGAACGATTAGTCTGATTGAGCAGGGAACACTGATTATTGGTGTACTGACCCAGAGCGAACTCTATGAAAAGACTATTAGCAATATGTTGGAGTGCAAGAGTCGAAGTGCTTATTTGATGGGTCTGACTACATATGGCAAGTATGAAATCGAAGATCAGGTAAACTTCACGGTATATGTGCCGAAAGTAGACGAGCACTTTGTGGGCAGTTTGGCAGTGATTCCGTTACAGCTGCTGGGCTATTATGTATCTGTAGCCAAGGGTCTGGATGTGGATAAGCCGAGAAACCTCGCTAAGAGTGTGACTGTGGAATAAAAGATAGCAAGAGGAAAAAATTATGAAAACAACATTACTTATCATGGCAGCCGTTTTGGAACAGGAATTAAGCAGTTGGAGCCGGTGGATGATGCTGGACATATCATCATGGACTACTCAATCCATGATGCGATTGAGGCAGGTTTCAACCATATAGTATTTATCATCCGCAAGGATATCGAGAAAGAGTTTAAAGAGGTTATCGGTGCTCGTATTGCCTCCATTTGCTCTTCTCATAACGTAACAGTAGACTACGCTTTCCAGGATATTAATGATATTCCGGGAACTCTGCCGGAAGGTCGTACAAAACCTTGGGGAACCGGACAGGCAGTGCTTGCGGCGAAGAAGGCTATCAATACTCCGTTCATCGTCATCAATGCAGATGATTACTATGGCAAGGAAGGCTTCAAGGCTGTTCATGATTATCTGGTAAACGGTGGCAAGTCCTGTATGGCAGGCTTTGTGTTGAAGAACACGCTGTCTGATAACGGCGGTGTGACCCGTGGCATCTGCAAGATGGATGCGGAAAATAACTTGACCGAAGTTGTGGAAACAAAGAACATCGTCAAGACCGCAACCGGAGCAGAAGCAGACGGAAAAGTGATTGATGTTGATTCTCTGGTTTCTATGAATATGTGGGGGTTAGCTCCTGATTTTCTGGATGTGTTGGAAGAGGGCTTCAAAGAGTTCTTCGAGAAAGAAGTCCCGGGCAATCCTATGAAGGCAGAGTATCTGATTCCTATCTTTATCGGTGAATTGCTGGAGCAGGGAAAGGTGTCTGTAAAGGTTCTGAAGACCAACGACACCTGGTATGGCATGACTTACCATGAGGACGTTGCAGCAGTAAAGGACAGTTTCAACAAAATGCTGGAGAACGGTGTGTACAAGGCTGACCTGTTCAGTGCGCTGTAAACGATGATGAAAGAAACGATTGATTTACTCGGAAAGATTCTCACAAACATTCTAACTGCTCTCTATGAGCCGTTTGGATTCTCGCTTCTTCTTTCTTTTCTAGCCATGTTTTTCTATCTTTATGCTTATGAATCTATTGGAGCAGGAAAAGGTTGGAAGAGTGCCATAGTGACATGGTATCAGAAATTCAAGGAGAGTGTGTTCTTTCGGAAATTATTCTTCTTGGCCTTTGTGACTTCACTTATTCTGTTCCGAACTCTGTTAAACCGTCAGATGTGGATGAATCCTTTATCCGATGTCATGGGCGGTTGGGGCATCTGGGAGACAGTGAACGGCGAACAGAAATTGACCACTGAGTGTATTGAGAATGTGATCATGATGGTGCCGTTCACCGGGATGGTGATGTGGACATTCGGAGAGAAGATAGGAAGCGTCTGGAAGAAAATACTGTGGCAAAGCGGAAAGATAGCGTTCATCTTCTCAATAAGCATTGAGATGCTGCAGTTATTGCTTCGTTTGGGTACGTTCCAACTATCAGATATCTTCTATAACACAGTAGGTGGAATGATTGGCGGATTGATGTATTGTGCAGTGATGAAGGCAAAAAAGCGTCTGTAAAACTGGATGAAATTGTGATATACTAGAAGCGGTAGCTCCCAACGCTGCTCGAAACTTTGCACACCTCTTCGTGGTGAGCAGCAGGCAACGTCAGTAAGGCGGCTAAGATGTGAGAAAAAATAACATTTGACATGACTTTGTAATACTATGATATAGATGAAATAACGCTGAAAGGGGATTTTTGTATGGAGAAAAAAATTTTGTCAGTAAAGTATAGTATTTTTGGTAAATATGATTATATTGAAGCTACTCCTGAAATTATTTCAAGATTGTTTCAGGCTTTTGCTCCAGATGGGTTTATGCCTAATATGATCAATTTACTTAAAATTCAACAGCCTCAAAATATAGTTCAGCAGATTTTGCGCCCACAGTTAATTAATCAAAAAATATCTTGCACGATTTCACTGCTGCCAGAAAGAGTAGATATTGAATTTTCAAACAGTGAATATACAGATAATGTGCTTGATTATTTGAAAAGATTAATTGATTTATTTGAGTTGAGGATTAGTAGAATTGCATTAAATACAGCAACAATATTAGATAATTTATCTGAAGTTGAAATCAAACAATTGAATACTAAACTTACGCCACCGGAGAATTACTGTGATGAACAGAATCTTGTGGAATACTCATCGCGTAGAATATCGAGAAAAGTTCTTGATTCAATTAGTGAAAATGTAAATGTTGGAAGAAATATTACAAGTATTGCACAAGTAATAGAAGGGCAGCAGGTAATTAATCAAATTCAAGTGGATACAGATATTAATACTCTAGGTGAATTGACAAAAGAACGTTTTGACTTAGATGCTTGTCGCGAGTTTTTTGAAATGGCAGCAAACACTGATAAAGATGTTGTTAATAATATTGAGGAAATAGTTAATGTCGATTAATGTAAGCAGTAAGCTGAGTGAGTGGTTTTCAACAACGGTGTTAAAAAGAAAATCAATGGCTCAAGAAATGTCAACAACTGAAGAAGCACCGCTTATGAAAGAGTATAGTGTTGACATAAATAATGAGATTGATAAATGCGGAGAAAAGTACTCATCAAGAGAATATGAAGATTTTCCATCAGTACCACCGACATCTATTATGGTTGTTTCTGGCAACGGACAAAATTGGGATAGATTTCGGGATGGAATATTTTCATCATTAAATTGGAGAAGCATTGAAATAGGAGAACCTACAGAAGCAGAATATATAATTGATGATTTGATTAGAGAAACTACTCCAAAAGATACTATGGAATGGGTGTACAATATTTTTTTGAATAATATTGATAATATTTTGCTTTTGTGCACGCTGATACATTCTCTTTCACATATAGAATATGAACTTGTTTATCCACAGGGGCCGATGATGGCAATGGCTATGTTTACTCACGATGATAAACGGGTTGTGGGTTATGCAATTAAGGCTTTTTCAAACTGGAATTCTAAGGATTCGTTGAAATATATTGAGCATATGCAACCTAAAGAGATATGGGCAAAGCGGGAAATGAGCAGGATAATAGAATATATAAAGATGAATGGTGATGAAATAGATGACATATTTGATGAGAAAAATCACACCACTAAGATGGACACAAGAACAGCATGATATACACAGCAATGAAGACATAAATGCAGAGTCCTTGAGTGATTTATGTGCTGATGAGAATGCAATATCAACATGGTATGTGGGTGAAAAAACAGAAGAAAATATAATAAAAGCGGTTACAGCACTAGCCTCTGGCTTTCGTTCACTTGACGAATTAAGTATTGTTTTGATTGACGATGATATGATCAAAAAGGCTGGGCTTAGTATCTCTGAAACAGAGGGATTTACAAAAATTAAGGACTATTCGCATTTACATAGAGATATTGATCAATTAAATGCAAAACAATTGGTTTCATTAGCGGGCATAATTCTAAGTAGTGTTTGGAATGGTGAAGTAATAGCTATTAACGCAGAAGAATTGTCTATGTGGCTTTTGAAAAAGATAAATGAAGGAAAATTAAAATTTCTGGATTTAGATAAAAACTTTCGAGTTGCATTTTCTGGAAAAATCAAGAGATTAATAAATAAAAAGAAAATTCAATTAGAAGAGTTAGATGAAGAATTGCAAAGAGATCTACAAGCACAATGGCAATTAAATCAACGAGGAAATATTATGTGTCAAAATGCGGGAAATTGTGTTAATTTTTTACGCGCCTCTTAATAGCTGTTTCTCAAAATAATAAAAGGAAAGAGGTTATCACTTATGCCCAGAACAAAAGGCAGCAAAAATCGTCCCAAAACTGCCCATACCGACTACGCATCTCAGATTGCAGAGAAGCAGGAATCTATCGTTTCCCTGACTGCTGAGATCGCATCCATCACCGCCAACATTGACACTTTGAAGGCTGACTTGAAAGAGAAGAAGACTACTCTGAAGAAGGCTGAAAAAGAAGTGGCAACGCTGGAAGCGAAGAAGGCAAAGGCAGATGCTAAAGCAGATGAAGAAGCTAAGAAGGCTGAAGCTGAGAGTGTGGTTAAGAAGCTACTGGCAAGCGGCATGAGCGCAGATGAGATCCTTGCTAAACTGAAATAAACAAGAACCCAAGAAAAAAAGAAATGCCGTGTGTGGAACACAGGCTCCTCCGGGAGCTGAGGCACACACGGTATATTTTGAGGGTTAATATATAGTTTGTGATGGAAATAAAAGAAGAACAAAATTAAAAGAAATGGAGCGTGACAAAAAATGGACTTATCTAAAATACACCACATCGCAATTATCGTATCTGATTACGAAGCTGCAAAGGATTTCTATGTGAACAAGCTGGGATTCTCTGTCATAAGAGAAAACTACCGCCCGGAGCGTAGTGATTGGAAGCTGGATCTGCGTGTCAATGAGCACACAGAGCTGGAGATTTTCGCTGAGGAAAACCCGCCGAAGCGAGTGAACCGACCGGAGGTCTGTGGTCTGAGACATCTTGCGTTCTGTGTGGACAGCGTGGAGCAGACAGTAAATGAGCTGGCGGAAGTTGGCATTGAATGTGAGCCGATCCGCGTGGATGATTACACCGGCAAGAAGATGACTTTCTTCCATGACCCGGACGGACTGCCGTTGGAGCTGCATGAGTAAAATGAAGAAAACAAGAAAACCAGGCGGTGGCCGGAAGAAGTTGAAGCCAGAGTACGATGCCGGGAAAAATCTGAAAGAGCAGATGGAAAGTGCTGTGGCACTTTATGATTCTGAGATGTCCTTGCAGGCCATCGGCGAAGAACTGGGATTAAATCCAATCAAAGTAAGAAAGCTGCTCATCACGGCCGGTGTGTATGAATCTGAAGTGGCGGAGAAGGTGCAAGCTACCTTTCAAGAACACCGTGAAACACAAGACTACAAAACCTCCATACTCTCAACTGCAAACACTCTGAAACTTTCCAAAGCCTCCGTCACCTCGTACCTGCCATATCGGAAAGGTGTGTACTTCCCAAGTACAGCAGAAAAAGGGAAGATCAGTGTCGGAGCAGAGCGGCAGCGGAGATACAGAGCAATGAAGCGGTGGAGGGGTGATCCGACAGAAGAAAACTTCTGGGGCATGGTTGTGTCCTATGCCGGGGTAGGATTTAAAACATACTCTGGATTGCCATTCTCTTACGAAATTAAAAAAGGCAGGAACGGTGAGTACACAAAAG
>ULSW01029756.1_pt1 | contig 16714 bp, 9 predicted proteins | sample 1957051 | NCBI WGS metagenome assembly ULSW01 (sample SAMEA4835719, study PRJEB28245) | human gut metagenome | biome: gut microbiome; material: fecal sample | place: Denmark | collected 2008 | reverse complement strand
GCAATATCCGGATATTGCACCTCCTACGGTGCAGGTACGTGCCACCTATACCGGTGCGAACTCCACAGCTGTATTGAATTCGGTCATCGCGCCGTTGGAAGACCAGATAAACGGTGTGGAGAACATGATGTATATCCAGTCATCAGCATCCAATAACGGTGCTGCCGATATTAACGTTTACTTTAATCAGGGAACAGATCCGGATATGGCGGCTGTTAATGTGCAGAACCGTGTTTCTATGGCACAAGGATTGCTGCCTGCTGAAGTAACCAAGGTGGGTGTGACTACTCAGAAACGCCAGAACTCCATGTTGATGGTCTTTTCATTGTATGATGAAACCGACTCGTATAATATTGAGTTCATTGAAAACTATGCTAATATTAACTTGATTCCTGAAATCAAGCGTGTAAAGGGGGTAGGTGATGCTAATGTGTTGGGACAGGATTATTCTATGCGTATCTGGTTGAAACCGGATGTGATGGCGCAGTACAAACTGGTTCCTACTGATGTTTCGGCAGCATTGGCCGAACAGAATATTGAGGCGGCTCCGGGACAGTTCGGTGAACGTGGTAATCAGACTTTCCAATACACGATCCGTTATAAAGGACGTTTGCAGCAAACGACTGAATTTGAAGATATTGTTATCAAGGCCTTGCCGGATGGTAATGTACTTCGTTTGGGAGATGTGGCCGATATAGAATTAGGTCGTCTGGCTTATACATTCAATAATATGGTAAATGGTCACAAGGCTGTATCTTGTATCGTCTATCAGATGGCAGGTTCTAATGCTACCGAAACTATTTCCGATTTGGAGAAAGTGCTTGCAAAGGCACAGGAATCACTGCCGACAGGTTTGAATATCAATATCGCCCAAAATGCCAATGACTTCTTGTTCGCTTCTATCCATGAAGTAATCAAGACGTTGATAGAGGCATTTATCTTGGTGTTTATTGTGGTATATATCTTCTTGCAGGATATGCGTTCAACGCTGATTCCGGCTATTGCCATTCCGGTGGCGTTGGTGGCTACTTTCTTTGTACTGAAACTGATTGGCTTCAGTGTGAACCTGCTGACTCTTTCGGCGATGGTGCTTGCCATTGCGATTGTGGTCGATGATGCCATTGTCGTCGTCGAGGGGGTTCATGCCAAGTTGGATCAGGGATACAAGTCTTCCCGTGAGGCTTCTATTGATGCCATGAGTGAACTGGGTGGAGCTATCGTTTCTATTACGTTAGTCATGATGTCTGTGTTTATTCCGGTAAGTTTCATGGGAGGTACTGCCGGTACATTCTACCGTCAGTTTGGTATCACCATGGCGATCTCTATCGGTTTTTCAGCTTTGAATGCATTGACTTTGTCACCGGCACTGTGCGCAATTTTCTTGAAACCGCATGATGAGGGACATGGAGCAAAGAAGATGACCCGTGTAGAACGTTTCCATACAGCCTTTAATGCGGCTTATGATTCTATATTGAAGAAGTACAAGAAGCATGTAGTATTCTTTATCCATAAGAAATGGTTGTCATTCGGGCTGGTTGCCGCTTCTATCATTTTGTTGGTATTCTTTATGAAGGTTACTCCGACGGGTATGGTTCCCAATGAAGATACCGGTACCATTATGGGTGCGGTGACACTGCCTCCCGGTACTTCACAGGAACGTGCAATGGAAATCTTAAACCGTGTAGACAGCTTGGTGGCTGCCGAACCGGCTGTAGATTCCCGTACGGTGATTTCCGGTTTCGGCTTTATTGGTGGTCAGGGACCTTCTTACGGTTCTATCATTATTAAGCTGAAAGATTGGGAAGAACGCTCCATGATGCAGAATTCGGATATTGTGGTAGGTACGTTGTTTATGCGTGCGCAGAAGATCATCAAGGATGCGCAGGTATTGTTCTTTGCTCCTCCTATGATTCCGGGTTATTCGGCATCCAGTGATATCGAGTTGAATATGCAGGATAAGACCGGTGGAGACTTGAATCATTTTTATGATGTAGTTTTGGACTATATGGATGCGTTGAAGGCACGCCCTGAAATTAATTCGGCCCAGACTACCTTCAATCCGAGTTTCCCCCAATATATGTTGGATATTGATGCTGCTGCTTGTAAGAAGGCAGGAATCAGTCCTAGTGATATTCTGACTACCATGCAGGGATATTTCGGTGGTTTGTATGCTTCTAACTTCAACCGTTTCGGTAAGATGTATCGTGTTATGATTCAGGCGGAACCCGAAGCGACCAAGAATCTGGAATCCTTGAATAGTATCAAGATACGTAATGGGAATGAGATGGCTCCTATTTCCCAGTTCGTTTCTGTCAAGAAAGTATATGGACCGGATGTTATAGGCCGTTTCAACCTTTATACGTCTATCAAAGTGATGGTGGCTCCTGCCAGTGGCTATACTTCCGGACAGGCTTTGCAGGCTATTGCGGAAGTTGCTAAAGAGAATTTGCCTACCGGTTACGGTTATGAGTTGGGAGGTATGGCTCGTGAAGAGGCATCTACCAGTGGCAGTTCCACAGGTATCATCTTCATTCTGTGTTTTGTATTCGTTTATTTGTTGCTGAGTGCACAGTATGAAAGTTACATTCTGCCGTTGTCCGTATTGCTTTCAGTACCGTTCGGTCTGTTGGGTAGCTTCCTGTTTGTAAACGGATTTGCAGCATTGGGAAATATTCCGGCTTTGAAGATGATTTTAGGAACCATGTCAAATGATATTTATATGCAGATTGCATTGATCATGTTGATGGGATTGTTGGCGAAGAATGCCATTCTGATTGTAGAGTTTGCTTTGGATCGCCGTAAGCAGGGAATGAGTATTTCCTGGGCTGCGGTTTTGGGTGCGGCAGCCCGTTTGCGACCGATCTTAATGACCTCATTGGCCATGATTGTAGGTTTGATTCCGTTGATGTTGGCTATGGGAGTTGGTGCTCATGGTAACCGTACTTTGGGAGCTTCGGCTATTGGTGGTATGTTGATTGGTATGATCTTCCAGATCTTTATCGTACCCGTATTGTTTGTGGTATTCCAATGGTTACAAGAGAAATTCAAACCGATTGAATGGGAAAGTGTGGACAATACAGAGGTTGAACCCGAAATTGAACAATACACCCGTAAATGAACAGAAGAACAATGAAAAAGATAATAGGATTATGTTGCGCGACGTTTTTATTAAGCGGTTGCCACATCTATAAATCATACGATCGTCCCGAGTCGATAGATGCCACTGGCATCTATCGTGACCCGGTTGCCGCCAACGATACATTGGCTGCTAACGATACAACCAATATGGGTAACTTGTCATGGAAGGAAATTTTCCGTGATCCGAAATTGCAGATGCTGATTGAAGAGGGATTGGCAAACAATGTAGATATGCAGGCTGCTATCCTGCGTGTAAAGGAGGCCAAGGCGTTATTGACATCAGCTCGTTTGTCTTATCTCCCTTCTTTGGCCCTTGCTCCACAAGGTTCGTTGACTAGTGTGGACAAAAGTACTCCTGTAAAGAACTATACTTTACCTGCTTCTGCAAGCTGGGAAGTTGATTTGTTCGGCAAATTGCTGAATGCCCATCGTGGCCAGAAAGCTTCTTATTTGCAAAGTAAGGCCTATCAGCAGGCAGTGCGTTCACAGTTGATTGGTGGTATAGCCAATGCTTATTATTCTTTATTGATGCTAGACCGTCAAGTCAGTGTGACCGAACAGAATGTGGCGTTAATGAAAGAAACAGTGCGCACTATGGAAGCTATGAAGGAAGCCGGTATGACTACCGAAGCTGCTGTGGCACAGAGTAAAGGGGCTTATCACCAGACGGAGGCTTCATTGGCTGACTTGAAACGCCAGGTGCGTGAAACTGAGAATTCTATCTCCGTATTGTTGGCAAAGGCTCCTCAGAACATAGACCGTGGAACATTGGAGGAACAAGTGATGCCGGCAGATTTGGCGGTGGGAGTTCCTTTACAGTTGCTTGAGAACCGGCCCGATGTAAAAGCGGCAGAATTGGCATTAGCCGACGCTTATTATACTACCAATCAGGCGCGTTCCGCTTTTTATCCCAGTGTTAATATTACAGGTACTCTGGGATGGACTAATGGTTCCAATGGTACAGTGATTTCTAATCCTGCCGTTATGCTTTGGAATGCTATCGGCTCATTGACGCAACCCATTTTCCAGCGTGGAAAATTGATTGCCAACTTGAAAGTATCGAAAGCGGAAGAACAGATTGCCAAGATGAATTATCAGCAGACTATTCTGGAAGCTGGTAAGGAAGTAAGTGATGCTTTGTTCCTGTATGATACGGCAGACAAAAAGTTGAGCGAGCACCAGGCACAGGTTTCTGAAATGCAAAAAGCGGTGGAGATGAACAATGATTTGTTTCAGGCGGGAAAGGCCACTTATCTGGAAATCATTACTGCACAACAGTCATTGCTGAGTGCCCAGTTGAACGAAGTATCCGATACTTTCCAGCGTATGCAGGCTGTTATCAATCTGTACAGCGCATTGGGCGGTGGACGTGAATAATTAACCTTAAAAATAATATGAATATGATTAGTCCGTTAGCTTATGTAGACCCGTCTGCAAAAATCGGGAAAAACGTAACTATTCACCCGTTTGCCTACATTGATAAGAATGTGGAGATAGGTGATGATAATGTAATTATGCCCAACGCCAGCATTATGAGCGGCGCACGCATCGGTAACGGAAATACCATTTATAACGGAGCTGTAATTGCTGCTACTCCGCAAGATTTTAAATATACGGGTGATGATACCATCGCCCGTATAGGTAATAATAATACCATCCGTGAGAATGCGGTAATTATTCGTGCCACTTTCGCCGGAGATGAGACTGTGGTAGGAAGCGGTAACTTTATTATGCAGGGAGCACGTATCTCACATGATGTGACCATCGGTAATAACTGTATTATTGGTAACGGTTCGCAGGTGTCAGGTTGTTGTGTAGTCGAGGATTATGCTATTCTTACTTCCAATGTACTGATGCAGGGAAAGACTCGTTTGGGGACTTATGCCGCCGTACAGGGCGGGTGTCGTTTTACCAAGGGTATTCCTCCTTATTGTGTGGCAGCCCATGAGCCTACGGCTTTTTACAGCATCAATACCACCGTGTTGCAACATGAAGGTTTTTCGGAAACGGTTATTAAACATATAGCGCATGCTTTCCGTATATTGTATAAAGTGAATACATCTACAGAGGATGCATTGCGTCGTATTGAAGAACAGGTTCCGTCTAGTCCTGAAATTGTACATCTGATAGAGTTTGTCAGAAGTTCTAAGTTGGGTATTATAAAATAAATGTATCTTTGTCTCCCTTTATGTTAAGAATGAATAGCGTCAGGAAAAAAAGAATGGATAAAACGGTAGTGAAGGAACACATTGTTTTGGCAGCAGCGAAATCATTTGCCCAGAAAGGTGTCAAAACAGTGAGAATGGATGATATTGCTGCCGGATTATCTATATCTAAACGTACGCTTTATGAATTGTTTCATGACAAAGAGGATTTATTACTTGATGTCATGAAGTTACATCGGGAGGAGATGCAGGAATATATGACTCAAGTGGCTTCCAAAGCAGAGAATGTTTTGGAAGTCCTCTTGAAGTTTTTTCAAAGAAGTGCCCAGGATTTTCAGAATACAAACAGGAAATTCTTTGAGGATATTGAGAAATATCCCAAGGTAATGCGTTACATTGACGAAAGCCGGAAGGAGAATTTGGATTCGGCTATGGAATTTTATCGCAAAGGAGTGGAACAAGGCATTTTTAGAAATGATGTAAATTATAATATTGTACGCGCTATGGTATGTGAGCAGATGGATTTGTTGTTGCATTCGGAAATATGCAAGTCCTATTCGCTTGGTGAAATTTATGAAACAGTTGTATTTATGCATATGCGTGGCATTTCCACTGAAAAGGGGTTGAAGATTGTGGATAATTTTTTATTGAATTTAAAAGGAAACGAACATAATAAGTATGGTTAGAAATTAAATAAGTCACTAAATAAAGAATAATAGTTAATGAAATTTTATTGCAAACCTACGTTAACCTTGTTTTTGCTGCTTTATGTAGCAATACAAAGTGCACAAGCACAAGACACATTGAGGATTACCTTACAGGACGCAGTCCGGATAGCATTGAGCGACAATCCCACCATTAAAGTCGCCGGTCAGGAAATCCTGTTAAAGAAAGAAGCCCGCCGGGAAGCTTATGCCGGTCTTTTCCCAGAAGCCAGTTTGGTGGGCAGTTATTCACGAGCCATAAAAAAGCAGTCATTCGCCATGATGGGAGAGGTGATTGAAGTCGGTACAGATAATACTTATAGTGGTGGTCTGTCTGTCAGTCTGCCTGTCTTTGCTCCGGCTCTTTACAAAAGTATCAGTTTGACAAGTACAGATGTGAACCTGGCGGTAGAGAAATCACGTGCTTCACGTCTGGATATGGTAAATCAAGTGACCAAGGCATTTTTTCAGTTGCTTTTGGCACAGGACAGTTATGAAGTGCTGCTTAAAAGTTATAAGCAGAGTGAAGATAATTATAATGTGGTGAAAGCTAAATATGAACAGGGGACTGTCAGTGAATATGATAAGATTAGTGCGGATGTGCAGATGCGCAGCTTGAAACCTACCGTGGTGTCTGCCCGTAACGGAGTGAATTTGGCAAATTTGCAGTTGAAGGTCTTGATGGGAATGGAATCTGATGTAAAGGTAGCGGTTGAAGGCAATCTGAAGGATTATGAAATGTCTATGTTTACTCGTCAGGCAATGCCTCGTCCAGACAATTTGACAAATAACAGTACGTTGAAGCAATTGGAACTGAATGCATTGCAATTAAAGCAGACGCTGAAGTTGCAGTATACCAACTTTATGCCGACCCTTTCTGCCAGTTTCCAATATATGTATACTTCAATGAATGATAATTTCAAGTTCAAGGAATACGATTGGAGGCCCTATTCTACTATCGGCCTGAATCTAAGCATTCCTTTGTTCAAAGGAAGTAATTTTACTCAATTGAAACAGACCCGTATCCAGATGAAACAACTGGAAGAGAACCGTATCAATATAGAGCGGCAACTCACTATGCAAGCTACCGGTTATTTGGATAATATGGCCGCTAGTACGGAACAGGTGGTAAGTAATAAAGAAGCTGTCTTTCAGGCGGAGAAAGGGCGTACTATTGCCGAAAAAAGATATGAAGTTGGAAAAGGAACTATCTTGGAATTGAATAGTTCGGAAGTGGCTTTAACAGAGGCCCAACTGACTTATAACCAGTCCATCTATGACTATCTGGTAGCTAAAGCTGATTTGGATTTAGTCTTAGGCATTGATGAAGTAACGGAACGATAACACATTAACATAAAGATAACAGTATGAGAAAATATTTTCAATTCGCAGCTTGGCTGGTGGTAACTATGCTGGGGGCATGTTCAGGTGGAACGGAGAGTAAGGAAGCTGCTGATACCGCTATGGAGGACAAACCGGTAGTCCGGCTTGCTTCCGTAACTTCCCGCGATGTAGATCAGATAGAGGAATATACTGCCACTGTTGAAGCGGAAGCGAAAAATAATATAGCTCCGACCTCTCCCGGGCGTATAGACCGTATTTTTGTTGAAGTGGGAGACCATGTATCCAAAGGACAGAAATTAGTACAGATGGATGCGGCAAATCTGAAACAAATGAAATTGCAATTAGAAAATGAAGAAACGGAATTCAGACGTATGGATGAACTGTACAAAGTGGGTGGAGCTTCCAAATCTGAATGGGATGCAGCAAAAACAGCTTTAGATGTACGTCGTACTTCCTATAATAATTTGTTGGAGAATACGCAGTTGTTAAGCCCTATTCATGGAGTGGTTACAGCACGTAATTTTGATAACGGTGATTTATATTCTTCCGCTTCCACTCCTGTGTTGGTCATTGAACAGATCACTCCGGTTAAACTGTTGATCAATGTATCCGAACCTTATTTCCCGAAAGTGACTAAAGGTATGATCGTAAAGGTGAAATTTGATGTGTATGGTGATGAGGAGTTCGAAGGGAAAGTTAGTTTGGTGTATCCTACTATTGATGCTGCTACTCATACTTTTCCTGTAGAGGTAAAATTGGCTAATACCCGTCAGCGTATACGTCCGGGAATGTTTGGCCGTGTGACTGTGAGCTTTGGTACATTGCGGCATGTGGTGGTTCCTGATCAGGCTATTGTGAAACGTGCCGGTTCGGGCGACCGTTATGTATATGTCTACAAAGACGGTAAGGTTTCCTATAATAAAGTAGAATTGGGACGTCGGATGGGAACCGAATATGAATTGATTTCCGGGGTGGAGGATAATTCGCAGGTGGTGGTTGCCGGTCAGACCCGTTTGGCCGATGGTGTGGAAGTGGCAGTAAATTAAAAATTGAGAATTAGTTGATAATACTCCATATTTATTTACCTATATATGATTTTTTAGTTCTTAATTTTTAATTTAACAAACATGAGTTTATACGAAGGAGCGGTTAAAAAACCGATTATGACCTCGTTATGCTTTTTGGCCGTAGCGATCTTTGGTCTGTTCTCATTGTCGAAACTTCCGGTAGACTTGTATCCCGATATTGATACCAATACCATTATGGTTATGACATCTTATCAGGGTGCCAGTGCTTCCGATATAGAGAACAACGTAACCCGTCCGTTGGAAAATACGTTGAACTCGGTTAGTAATTTGAAACATATTACATCCAAGTCTTCAGAAAATATATCAGTTATCACTTTGGAATTCGAATATGGCTATGATATTGATGTGTTGACTAATGATGTGCGTGATAAATTGGATATGGTGAGTTCGGAGCTTCCCGATGAAGTCAATACTCCGATTATCTTTAAGTTCAGTACGGATATGATTCCTATCCTGCTGTTGTCCGTTCAGGCAGAAGAAAGTCAGCCGGCTCTGTATAAGATATTGGATGATAATGTAGTAAATCCTTTGGCTCGTGTTCCCGGTGTGGGAACGGTGTCCATTGCCGGTGCGCCGAAGCGTGAGGTGAATATTTATTGTGATCCCAACAAACTGGAAGCATATGATCTGACGATTGAGACCATCAGTTCCATTGTCGGGGCTGAAAATAAGAATACTCCGGGTGGAACTTTCGATGTGGGCAGTAATACCTATTCCTTGCGTGTGGAAGGAGAATTCAAGGACCCGAAAGAAATGGAGAATATCGTAGTGGGTATACGCAATGGTGCTTCGGTGTATTTGCGTGACGTGGCAACGGTAGTCGATTCTGTAGAAGAACGTGCTCAGGAAACCTATAATAACGGGGTGCAGGGAGCCATGATTGTTGTACAGAAACAATCGGGAGCAAATTCAGTGAACATTTCCCGGAAAGTAATGGATCAGTTGCCTAAGTTACAGAAGTCACTGCCCAGTGATGTGAAACTGGGGGTTATTGTGAACACTTCGGATAATATTTTGAATACCATCGACAGTTTGACGGAAACTATTATGTATGCCATTCTGTTTGTGGTCTTGGTGGTATTTGTTTTCTTAGGTCGTTGGCGTGCTACGGTGATTATCTGTATCACTATCCCCATGTCATTGATTGCCTCCTTTATTTATTTGGCTATCACGGATGGGGGATCTCTGAATATTATTTCTTTGTCGTGCCTTTCTATTGCGATTGGTAATGTGGTGGATGACGCTATTGTTGTTTTGGAAAACGTAACGACCCATATCGAGCGTGGCTCCGAGCCGAAACAGGCGGCTATCCATGGAACAAATGAGGTGGCAATTTCTGTTATCGCATCCACATTGACCATGATTGCGGTATTCTTCCCGTTGACGATGGTCAGTGGTATGTCGGGAGTTTTGTTCCGTCAGTTGGGCTGGATGATGTGTGTCATTATGACTATTTCTACTATCTCGGCTCTGTCATTTACTCCGATGATGTGTGCGCAGATGCTTCGCTTGCAAAAAAAACAAAGTAAGTGGTTTGTCACATTCTACAAACCGATAGAAGGTGCGTTGGATGGATTGGATAACTGGTATCAGAAACGTTTGAACTGGGCTGTCCGTCACCGCAAGACCATTATTGCCGGTTGTTTCGGGTTCTTTCTGCTGAGCCTGATTTGTGCGAAAGGAATTGGTACAGAGTTTTTTCCGTCACAAGACAACAGTCGTATTTCTGTTCAATTACAATTGCCTATCGGAGCTCGCGTAGAGCGTGCCCAGGCATTGGCCCAGGAGCTGACCGAAAGGTGGCTGAAGAAATATGAAGGGGTGATGCGTATCTGTAACTATACTGTGGGACAGGCTGATGCGGATAATACTTGGGCTTCTATTCAGGATAATGGTAGCCATATCATTTCATTCAATATCAACCTTTATAATCCCGATCAGCGTTCTGTTACGTTGGCAGAAGTCTGCGATGGTATGCGTGAGGATCTGAAAGCCTATCCCGAACTGGATAAAGCCCAGGTTATCTTGGGTGGTAGCAGTGGAGGCATGGGTGGACAGGCCACTGCCGATTTTGAAATCTATGGATATGATTTTACAGAAACAGATAAGGCAGCCGCTGAATTGAAAGAAGCTTTATTGAAAGTGAACGGTGTGTCTGAGGTGAATATCAGCCGTCAGGATTATCAGCCGGAATATCAGGTGGATTTTGATCGTGAAAAACTGGCTTTACATGGTTTGAATCTTTCTACAGCAGCTTTGTATCTGCGTAACCGTGTTAATGGTGCTTTATCTTCTTACTATCGGGAAGATGGTGACGAATATGATATCAAGGTGCGTTATGCTCCCCAGTTCCGTACCAGTATTGAAAGTTTGGAGAATATTCTGATTTATACCAATGAAGGTAAAGCGATTCGGGTGAAAGATATCGGCACGGTAGTGGAGCGTTCAGCTCCTCCTACTATTGAACGTAAAGACCGTGAACGTATTGTAACAGTATCTGCTGTGATTTCAGGTGCGCCTTTAGGTAGTGTGGTGGCAGCGGGTGAGTCTATTATTGATAAGATGGATTTACCTGGCGGTATCAGTATCCAGGTGGCAGGGTCTTATGAGGATCAGCAGGATTCATTCAGCGATCTGGGAACTTTGGCTGTTTTGATTATTATATTGGTATTTATTGTAATGGCTGCCCAGTTTGAGTCTCTGACCTATCCGTTTATCATTATGTTCTCTATTCCGTTTGCATTCAGTGGGGTATTGATGGCATTGTATGGAACGGGGACTACATTGAATGTCATGAGTTTGTTGGGAGGTATCATGTTGATTGGTATCGTAGTGAAGAATGGTATCGTGCTTATTGATTACATTACCTTATGTCGTGAGCGGGGTATGTCTGTTATTCATTCGGTCGTTGTTTCGGGCCGTAGTCGTTTACGTCCGGTTTTAATGACCACTTTGACCACTATTCTGGGCATGGTGCCGATGGCGATAGGAGGAGGGGAAGGTTCTGAAATGTGGCAGCCTTTAGGGGTGTCCGTAATCGGTGGTTTGACTGTATCTACCGTGCTCACCTTGATTTTGGTTCCGGTGCTCTACTGTTCATTTGCGGGTACAGGTATCAAGCGTAACCGTAAGAAGATGAAAGCTTCCCGTGAACTGAATGACTATTATCAAGCACATAAGACGGAGATGACCAAAGGCAAAAAAGAATAATTAATATAGTTGTTATCCGGATTGAAATGAATAGGAGACCGGATGACAGAACTTAAAATAAAAAATGGAATAATGAAATCAGTTTTCATCACTTTCGACCAAGCTTTTTACGAACGTATTCTGGCGTTGTTGGACCGTCAGAATTGTCGTGGATTCAGTTATTGGCAGCAGTTGCAGGGGCGCGGCTCTGTAAAAGGAGAACCGCATTATGGCAGTCACGCGTGGCCCAGTATGTGCTCGGCCATTATGACAGTGGTAGATGATACCAAAGTGGAGCCTTTATTGGACGCTTTGCATAAAATGGATAAGGAAACCGAACAATTGGGATTACGTGCTTTTGTGTGGAACATAGAAAAGACGATTTGAATCTGTCTTTTCATCATTAAAGAAAAAGACTGTTGCCCTCTTTCTGGCGCAGTCTTTTTTCTTTTTTTAGCCTCTATCATGAAGTACTCCGTCTAAAAAATCACTACTTTTGCGGTTAATTTACAAATATAGCAATATGAAAAACTATATACCGGCCACTTTTCTTCTCACTCTTATTGTAGTAGGAGTGTTAATGGGGCTGTATTTCCTCCCCTCCATGTCGGTGGGCGGCAAACCGTTGCGCAAGGTGGACCTGCTGGCTGATATCCGTCCGGATGTGGAAGAAGAAGTATGTGATTCCGACACCATTGTCCTTCCTCCTCCTGTAAAACCTATTTTTGTGGATACATGTAAAACGGGTATTACCTGTATTGAGGATTATTCGGATTCCACCATGCGGGGAATGAAACATTTTTATGAGGCACTTTCCAAAGTGAAAACCATGAAACGCCCTGTGCGTATCGCTTACTTCGGTGATTCTTTTATAGAAGCTGATATTTTTACTGCCGATTTGCGCGAAATGCTTCAACAAGAATTTGGTGGTTGCGGAGTGGGATATGTTCCTGTAACCTCTTCCATCAGCGGTTACCGTCCTACGGTACGCCATACTTTTGGGGGATGGAGCAGTCATTCATCCAATGACTCCGTTGGTTTTGATAAAATGCAGCAAGATATTTCCGGACATTATTTTTTTCCTCGTGAAGGTGCTTATGTACAGTTGAAAGGACAGAGTAAATACGCTTCCCGACTGGATACCTGTGAGGTTTCTACTTTTTATTTCCTGAATAAAGGTTTTGCCGCTGTCCGTTCTAAAGTGAATAATGCTGCGGAAGGAGAGTTGCATGAGGAAGTAGGAACAGGAGGTGTGCAGGCTGTTTCGGTGAGAGGAAGGATAGGACAAGTACGGTGGAGTGTGGAACAAGCTGATTCTGTTACTTTCTATGGAGTGGCTATGGACGGCAGGCAGGGAATATCTTTGGATAATTTTAGCGTACGTGGTAGCAGTGGGCTTCATTTACGTAGTATTCCTTTACATACGCTTTGCGATTTCCAACGTCTTCGTCCATACGATTTGATTGTGGTCCAATATGGTTTGAATGTGGCTACGGAACGGGGAGTAAAATACGATGGCTATAAGAAAGGGATGCTTTCGGTGATAGAACATTTGAAGACAGCTTTTCCTGAAACCAGCATTTTACTGGTCAGTGTGGGTGACCGTGAATATAAAAACGAGAATGGAGATCTCCGCACCATGCCCGGAGTCAAGAATCTTATCCGTTATCAACAGTCCATTGCGGCTGATAGCCATATCGCTTTTTGGAATATGTATGAGGCAATGGGAGGTCAAGGAAGCATTGTCGATATGATCGGGCAAAAAATGGCGAATCTTGATTATACCCATATCAATTTTAAGGGAGGCAAGCATTTGGCAGGTATCTTATTTGAAACATTGATGTATGGCAAAGAGCAATATGAAAGACGGAAAGCCTATGAGGAGGAATAACAGATTTCCTGGTCTGTCCGGTATAGCAATGGTATTGTTCCTGTTCTTGCTGTTTCCATGTCTTTATGCTCAGGATGCTATTCCGGCATTGTCCCGGCCGTTGGAGCCGCTTCGCATACCCGGTGAAACAAAGGAAATGCATCGGGGTATGCGGCTGATAACAGTACATGATTCACTTCCGGCGAGTTTTACTCATTCTTTGGATAATGTGATAGAAGATGAGAACCGTTCGCTTTCTCCTTTCTTTCAAAAGTTGAATGATATGACAGGACCGGTACGGATAGTCCATATAGGTGATTCTCATGTGCGGGGGCATCTTTATCCATTAATAACCCGTCATCGTCTGGAACATGATTTTGGTGCTGAGGCTGTTTATCCTGATGTTATTTCATATCGTACCGGTGGGTTGGCACATGAAACGGGCGAACCGGGTATTGTTTATCATATGATTGGCATTAATGGAGCTACTTCTGTTACTTTTTCTGATGATGAAAAAATAAAAGAAATAGCTTCTTTGCATCCCGATCTGATTATTGTTTCTTTTGGAACCAATGAGGCACATAGCCGCCGTTATCTGGCTCAGGCTCACAAAATGCAGATAGGCAGACTGTTGGGTATGTTGAAAGCAGCCTGTCCTGAAGCGGCTTTTTTACTGACTACACCTCCCGGAGCATACGTGGGACGTCGTCGTGCACGTACCATTAATCCGAGAACCGTAACGGCGGCGCGTATTATAAAGGAGTATGCACAAGAGAATAAAATGGCAGTTTGGGATATGTATAATATAGTAGGAGGAAAGACAGATGCTTGTCGTAACTGGACGAAGCACCACATGCTTCGTGCGGATGGCATTCATTTCACTCCCGATGGATATCGTTTACAAGGTAATTTATTACATCAGGCACTGATTAAAGCGTATAATGAATATGTGGCAACTGGATTGGAGTAAACTGGCTGAGGTATTGACTTATAATGCCAAGCAACCGATGATTTTTAGCAGCGGCTTGTTTTTGTTTCTGTTTTTAGGCTTTAGCCTGATTTATATGTTATTGCAGAAGAAGGATACGGCACGCATCCTGTTTGTAACGCTGTTTTCTTATTATTTTTATTATAAGAGTAGCGGTTTTTATTTTTTCTTGCTGGGGGTGGTGACAGTGACGGATTTCTTGCTGGCAGGGCATATGGCGAATACCGAAACTCAATGGAAACGGAGGGTTTTGCTGCTGGCAAGTCTGGGAATAAATTTAGGATTGCTCTGTTATTTCAAGTACACCAATTTCTTTTATCAGATACTGGCTCCTTTGTGGAATGGGAAATTCCAGCCGTTGGATATTTTCTTGCCGGTGGGAATATCGTTCTTCACTTTCCAGTCTTTAAGTTATACCATAGATGTTTACCGTCGTGAGCTGGTTCCTTTGAACAGGTTGCTGGATTATACATTTTATGTGTCTTTTTTTCCGCAGCTGGTAGCGGGGCCTATTGTACGTGCCCGCGATTTTATTCCTCAAATCAGGCAACCGCTGTTTGTTTCCTCGGAGATGTTTGGCACTGGTGTTTTCTTTATCATCAGCGGATTATTCAAGAAAGCTGTAATCTCCGATTATATCAGTGTAAATTTTGTGGAACGTATTTTTGATAATCCGGCTCTTTATTCCGGGGTTGAGAATTTGTTTGGTGTATATGGGTATGCTTTACAGATTTATTGTGACTTTTCCGGATATAGTGATATGGCTATCGGGTTTGCTTTGCTGTTGGGTTTCCGTTTCCCTATGAATTTTAATTCGCCTTATAAAGCCGATAGTATAACCGATTTCTGGCATCGTTGGCATATCTCTCTTTCTACATGGTTGCGGGATTATCTTTATATCTCATTGGGGGGAAACCGCAAGGGGAAGGTACGTACTTATATTAATTTGTGCCTTACTATGTTGTTAGGTGGTTTGTGGCATGGTGCATCTTGGAATTTTGTGATATGGGGAGGATTTCATGGAATAGCACTGGCTGCACAGAAATTCTGGCGTAACTTGCTGCATAAGCCTAAGACGGCTACCAGTAAGGGCATTCGTAAATTTTTTGCAGTTCTTATTACTTTCAATTTTGTTTGTTTCTGCTGGATATTTTTCCGTAATACGACTTTTGAAGCTTCGGTTGTTATGTTGAAGCAGATATGTACAGCTTTCCATCCCGAGGTATTCATGCAGCTGATAGAAGGTTATTGGAAAGTGTTTGTTTTGATGGGAATAGGGTATTTGCTGCATTTTGCTCCTGATAGTTGGCAGAATGCGTGTTGTCGTGGAGTGGTAAAATTACCTTTATTGGGAAAGGCATTATTGTTGGTAGTACTGATTTATTTGGTTATCCAGATAAAGAGCAGTGATATTCAGCCGTTTATTTATTTCCAGTTCTAACGGAATAGTTATCAAATCGGGGGTCTGACTAGCTATCTTTTCAGACACCCTAAATACTATTCTAGTAAGTATTTATTAATGCATCTACGATCCCAATTTATACCTCTCTTTACAATTTTTGCAGGGATGCCTGCTAATATTATATTCGGTTCGTTGAATACTTTGGTTACAATACTTCCCCAACCCACAATACTGTTATCGGGTATTTTTGTATTTTTACCAATCTTTACATCTTTCCCTACCCATACATGCTTGCCTATTTCTATACTTTGAGCAAAATTAATCGGTTCTCCCTTTAAATTTGTTATAGTATGTGCGTCGGTACACCAAATATCAATGCCCCAGCTTAATTGACTGTCTTCTCCTATGCTAACATTTGATTTATCTTCTTGTAAATATAAAGTAACTCCATTGATAACTACACGATTACCTATATCAACTCTACAATTATTGGCAACTCTTGAAACACCAGCTCCCAAACCGGGCAACTGGCCGATGATGAGTTTTAGTCCACTCATCCCTAGTATGTTGGAATAGCGTAAAATGATTGTTCCTAAATTAACCGTGTTATCGTTTTCCTTGATAATCAATAGAAAACCTTCGTTAAGAAGTAGGCTTTCAACATTCTCTTCTGAATCGAAATGCATGGAAACATGATTGTTGTTTCCTGTAATTATGATATGGGATTGATGGATGATTTGATTGAATTGTTCATGATGGGAGGATATACAATCTATTTTCTTATGTGGTAAAATAATTGTAATTTCATTGCCTTGACCGTTGATGT
>ULSW01011074.1_pt1 | contig 16981 bp, 14 predicted proteins | sample 1957051 | NCBI WGS metagenome assembly ULSW01 (sample SAMEA4835719, study PRJEB28245) | human gut metagenome | biome: gut microbiome; material: fecal sample | place: Denmark | collected 2008 | reverse complement strand
TCCCTACAATGCGAATGCCATAACGGTCCAGTTGTGCCTCTAATTCTTTTATTTGTGGCGTATTTTTCTCATTGTGAGATGAGATAAAGCCATTCTTCCAAGAGGAAATCAAAATAATACGAGCTTCTCTATTTTTTTCACAAAAACGGCGAATACAATCACTGTTGAGAGAAAATTGTTTCGACCAGTCTGATTCTTTATTTAAAACACCATCAATATCTAAGAATATGAACATTTTTAAGCCCTCTTTTTCTCATATTATAGCATCATTTTGTTCGCTCTTCTAGTTTTTACAAAGGTTGCTCATCAGCTTTCGTATTTTTGATAATACATCAAAAATTGTGAACTGTATTTTTTCTTATCCAATCACAGTTACCGTCAAATCATCATCAATTTCTATCCGTCTATTTACTATACATTCTTCATTTTTACTTTCTTGAATCAGAACTTTAATAAGTAATCTGTTTTCAATCTCATTGATTGTTTCAAAATACCCTCCAATAGCAAGATAAAATAAAAAAAGCAACAATGAATTTTCACGATCATTGTTGCAAAAAATCGATGTTCCCGGCGGGAATTGAACCCACAACTAGCGCTTAGGAGCTCGAGTCCCCGTTGGAAACCTATATTATTTTGAGTTAAGATAAGTCAATGAAATCATTGATTTTTCTACCCTTCCTGTAAATCCATGTCAAAATAAGAAAACTGAAAATTATCTAAGTTAAGCACCTCTCGCTGACAAATGAGTGACACTGTCACCCTGAGGGTTCAACCATTCCGTTCCTGCGAATTCATATTTATGGCTACCATTCTCACTCTGTAATGCAGTAATGATAACACTGTTTTCTTATTAGATTACTTATATTATAACGTGTGCGAGGTCGGATGTCGATGGATTTTTGACCATTATTTACTTTGTTAAAGACACGGTGGAATTTACCTATGCACTGGAATTTAAAATTTCAAGTCAGCATAATTTACTTTAGTTTACTCATAATATCTCATAAACATATTGATTAAATTTTCTGCTCTCATAACGTTGATTACGTGTTATCTATTTCCGAACTTATCTTCTTTATTTTTCTTTCACGAAGATTATCTATGGAACGAAGGAAGTCGGCACACGATGCCATTAGACGCGGAAGGTTCATCATCATAGTTGAACAGAGGAATTATAGCCTTAATAAAGCAAAAAGCAATGGATGCTTTATTTTGTGTACCTGTTTTCAACTATTCAGTACTTGATATAATGAATGTTCATGCACTTTAGCGCTTGTCATGAGGTAACTGTTTAAAGAAAAAAGTCCAAAAATCAATGATTTAGGGCTTGAAATTATAGGAAGGTGATTTTTTACTATAAGCACTTATTGCACCACCCGCATAGCAGGTGGTTTTTTGTTTCGTGCATCTCCATTTCTCTTTTGAGAAATGGAGATGAATTCAACTGGCTAAAGCCATAATAAAAAAGGTGGTCACAGTTTCTTTAAAGAATCCATGCCACCTTAGTTGCACGATATTATTTTACGATTACCTTACTGGATTTCTCCGATTTGCCAAGAATCTAAGAAGTCTAAGTGCCTCATCTAACTTATTTGCAGCATTTGCCCCAAACAGAATCTCTGCCCAGATTTCATCTATATGAGAAATCTGTGGATTATTCAGATTCTGAAATGATATATTCGGTGTCTCATTTAGAATATTACTTCGATCTGTAGCTGTAAGACTATTTAATTTGGGTGCATGAGTTGCTTCTGCGTCTTTCTTATCCGTTTTTCTCAATCCAGTATGCCCCTTAGACATAACCTCACATTCCAATTGATAAAAAATAGTCGTCAAATATGATGCCTCTATTTTAGCATCATCCAATGATACATATGAAAAGACGGTAAAATTAGACGATACATAAATTGGAAAAGTAGTCACATGCACCCTACCATCTTTTCTCGTTTTTGTCGGAAGTAGCACACAATTTGGTTGGGTTTGAAGATTCCCATAATACTCCATTATATCCTTCCATTCCGCTGCTGTTTTACCTGCCGTTTGTTGATTTTCCTTTGCTCTAGCTAAAGGGATATAGTCATTTATAATCCTTGTTGCCAATCCAACAGATAGATTATTAAAATTTAGAAATTTCGAATCCCCTGATGTAAGAATAAATTCATTCCATTCAGCATTTCGCATACCCTCGTCTAATGTAACTGAGTGAACATATCTATCATGAAGAACCTTTATTGCATTGAAATACGCCAAATCGGTTCCGCCTTTTCTCTGTATAGGACTTGCTTTATGAGACAATGCTGTATTAGGCAATAAATCCATTTTCGAATTTCGTACAATATTAGATTCTACAAATGCTATTGATTCTGACATTTCACTAGATACCATTCGCCATCCATCATCAATACTCGCTAACAAGTCTGATTTAGATATTTCTCTTGCCTCCATGTCTGCAGTGATTGAATCAAACTGAGTAGGATTATAGCCACCTACATATTGTTCAAAGGCATGAAGATCTATATCTGCTACATTTACATCGCTAGAATAAACCCTTATTGATGTAGAACCGGCAGCCTTCTTACCGACCAAGATACACGTTTCTTCCGTAACGGTTTCAAACAACCCTTCTCCTGGATAATTAAATATGCATTGTAAGCCAAAAACTCCAAGCAGCATCTGCCTAAATGCGACAGCCTCAGCCCCTCTTTCTGTCAATTGAGCCTTAGGGAAAATACAAACAATAGTAGTTCCGTTAGGAATAAGATAACAAACTGTTTCAAGGAAAACCGCCCCTAAATTTTGCTGCCCTACTTCAGTTGTTCCATTAGATCCCTTCAATGCACGGATTTTATTAAAAAATGGTATTTTCCTGCTAGTGCAATTAATTCCTGCCATAAAAGGTGGGTTCAGTAATACAACCTCAACATCAGTTAAATCAGCAGGTGTTAGATTAACAATATCTTTGTTTAATACAGCTGGTGCGCTTGCGCGATTAATTGTTTGTGGATAATTCAATCCAATTCTTAATGATAATAATTCAAGTAACTTGGGATTAATATCATTTGCAATAATTTGATTGGCTGCAATACCAAAGATACTTATAGCGGAAGTGATTAAGTTTCCACTTCCCGCTGCAGGATCACAAATCTTTTTACCGGCAGAAATATTTCCGTTGTATTTTTTTGCAACTGTAGATACAAGATTTGCTAATTCGAGATCCGTAGCGACCTCTCCATCATGCCTATGATCCTCTGATACCATATTATGCAAAGCGTCAGCTATGGCATCTCCAGATATATTTGCTTCACCATAGTTATAAATGTTTGATAGCATATTATTTGCCAGTACTAATCTTGGCAAATATTCTATGGCATTATAGGAAAATATACCGTCAAAATCTACTCTATTACCTTCAATACATATCTGCTGTACATCACCCGCAAATCTTGTGACGTTGTACGATATTGTTGGTGATGGCTTATGCACTGCATGAAAAGCTCCTCGGATATATTCATACATCAAAACTGCCATACTGCTTTTCCACTGTTGGCTATTAGGCATAGTAGATTTCATATATGTTAAAAAGTCATCAAGGGTAGTAAATAAGGTATATCTATCATTAACAAAATCATCAATCAGTCTTTGAAATACAGTCGAGAGTTTATTAGTAATTGCTGATTCATCATCCACATTAAAATCGCATATACTTTCTAATCCCGGCTGCAAAATTTGTTGATGAACACTTGGTTTTGAGGAATCATATCTAAAACTAATCAGTTTTTCCAAATTTGTAATGGCATAAAATGGTCTTTCATTGTTCGCCTGATTCAACTGGACATAGGATTGTGCTTGAAACTGATAGCGTGTACTCTGTACATCTGCAGGAGTCCTTTTTACCTCTACAACACACAAATATCTACCAGTAATAATATTAACAACTACAAAATCCATTCTTAAGCTACCGGTATATTGTTCATGTTTAACTTCATATGTTCCACTCAAGCCTAAGTTAGCAATAGCTTGGTTAAGAGCCGCTTCACATAACGGGTGGAATCTCCCTGTTTCAGAATCCGAATAATTAAGCATCACTTATCTATCTCCTTTTTAAGTTTTTTTGCTATCACTTCTGCCAGCATAGGTGGTACCGCATTACCTACAATAAGATTCCTTCCTTGTTTGCTTGATGATACTATTTTGTAATTGTCTGGAAAACTCTGTAAGCGTAACGCTTCACGTACAGTAATTAGTCTATCCTCGGAATAATGAATGTTACATCCGACATTAGGACGATTAAAGTATGTATTGATTGTGTAAGATGGCTCCGTTGGTAACATCCTTCCGTAACAGGTAGTATGTCCCCCGTCTCTTTGCAATCTTTGAATTCTCTTAGAATTAACATCTTGGGGAATATCCATATAATTTCCACCCGGCTTTACATGTGAAATAATATATTTATCTAATTCACTTAATGTGGGCATAAAATGTTCGGAGACTATAGTATCACCGCTTGATCTCATGCGTTTTTGATAATCATTTTGCGGGTCATTTTCATATGTAACGCTTTCATTTTCATTATTCGTGGCTTTTGGAAGATCCCCCAATGCCTCCTTTACTGTCACAAAAGGTTTCAGTCCAGAATTTGCATCTCCATGTGTCGGCTTAGGAAACACAAATTTTTTATCCCCTTGAAGTCCAACAATAATAACCCTTTTTCTCTTTTGAGGAATGCCATATTCAGCTGCATTCATCACATTCATTTCAACGGTATATCCTATATCCTGAAATGCTTTCTTTAACAACTCAACAATACTTTCTTTTTCAGAATTCTTTGCCGAAAGAAGTCCTGTTACATTCTCAAACACAAAAGCCTTGGGCTTAACATGCTTGATAATATCTATATATCTCCACACTAATTGTCCTCTTGCATCCTCAATATGACGATTGCCCGCAAGAGAAAAAGATTGACACGGCGGTCCCCCTATCACAACATCCGCCTTTGGTATCTGTTCGACATCTTCCTGCGTAATATCTGCGTATTTTATATGGGATCCGATGTTTTTCTTGTATGTATTTACCGCATTAGAATTATTGTCTATTGCCCAAACAACTTTATATCCAGCATTGATGAATCCCAAATCCAATCCACCACCACCGGAAAACAAGCTAACAACTGTAGGCTTCATACGTTCTCCAATCTGTTTTTAACAATATCGTTATATTCAGCGGATATTCTTTCATAAGAAACATCCGCATAATGTGATAAAAGATGAGTAATATCTTCTATTATCTTTCGATCGCTCGTCTTAGCCAGTTTTTTACCAAGCTTCTTAAGTTCATCTATATCAACAGCAGAAAAAGTTTTGATATTGGGAAAATGAAGATTCTCTATGTCATACCTTTGTATCTTCAACAAACCTGCGCCATACTTTTTTCCAGCACATTCTAACTGATAAAAAGTATATAGATTATTTAGCAACGCAAAACACACCCACTTATCTATTTCAGGATATAAAACATAGAAATTATCACGAATCATATTATCTGTGTCGTTATATATAAATTTCATATCATTTCTAACGAAATAACTAAATATGATTCCATGACAATCAAAAAGATTAAGTCTATACCATTCTTTTTGGTCTTTTATTTTTTTAACAAGCGTCTCTGGCTTTCCATCTGCTAAAATCCGCTTCTTCCAATGTGCTATAAATGATGTTACACCTGTATCTTTAATTCTATTAGCATCGACAACAAGTAGTTCATCAGAAGTGGCTCCTTTTGTTGAAAAGCCTGCTATCTGCTTCGGTGATGAAATAATTGGTCGTATATGCCCCTCTCTGCGGGCAAAGGAAGGATTAATAAACATATCATTGCATCCGGTTGTCAAACCTCTTCGCACTTTACTTATAGACGAAAACGGCTCATTAAAGTTGATCTCAATGATTTCATTTTTATTTTCATGCGCTTCGAGCGTACCATTGTTAAGCCTAATATATTCAGGTTCAGCCACTCTGTTTTTCCCATCTCTGCGTAACTTTAATATCAGAACATCAACCAACGCAGATGCTTCAAATACATCACCTGAAATGTGTATCTGCCTTTCTACGCTACAATTTTTATGTAATGCAGAGCTGAATCCATCACCATTCTTGGCTTGAAGCCAACTCCCTGGGAAAATAACTATCATTTCTCCATTCTTTTTCAACAGAGATACGGCTTTAATAATAAAATACATATAAAGATTTGCAGTGGAAGGTAGCTCTTTGAATAGCTCATTGTTATTCAAAACATCCTTGCATACGCCTAATTCTGATAATTCATTAATCTTTTCATGACGCACATATGGCGGATTCATTATAATGCCATCATATTTTTTTTTACTCGATGCCTGTAAAAAATCGGCATTTTTCAAAACATATTTGGGATATTTCTTTTTTGTCTTGTCATATAGGTCTCTATCTATTTCATAGCCCACAGCCGAATATTTTTTTTCTTTTTTCAACGCAGAAAGAAAGGCTCCTTCTCCAAAACAAGGATCCAGCACAACAGCGTCATTGTTCAATGTAAACAAAGATACCATATAGTCAGCAACGATACCTTTGGTAAATACCTGTCCTAAGTCCATTTCACAAGCTCCATTTCATAGGAATACTATTTGCTATCAGAAGGTTTCTTCTTCTCACGTTCGATTGCCTTAGTAGCTTCTATCAAAGCGGTTCTCCTTACAAACTCACTATAAGAAGCATATGCTTCAATACGTGCTGCCATTTTTAATTTTTCTAATTCCTCTTGGCTAACTCGTATGCTCATAGAATATGTCTTGATTTCTTTATCCATAGCTCAAACCTCCGACGATAATCATATCATTTTCGTGGAACGTTTTCAATACATTTCTCCACTGTTTAGTCTATTTATTCTTTGACGCATACTATCTCTCTGCTCCTCCGATAGTTTTCTCGGCTTACGATAAGTAACGGCTGATTTAGGCATCTCATAGGTCTTGTCGATTTCTGTTTTACCTATACACTTGAAAGTGTCGGAAAATTCGATAACTAACGCATCAACTTTTCTTATAACGACAGGATCCCGTGTGTAAAGGGTGGTGGTTTGATCTCCGGCTGAGAAGTTAATTATGGTCTCCTGCTCCTGTCGGCTGAGTCTCATAGTGTAATCCCCTTTCCCCGTACCACGGTCGGAATGCCGTTTTCAGCATTGAGCTTATCAGCTTTCACCTTTGCTCTGGCTAAACGGTTGCCGAGACTGCGTTTCTGATCGACTTCCTTGCGCCTCTGCCCGATATTGTACATATCCGTGTAGGACTTATCTGATATGCGTTCCAACTTATCTATGACGGACTGTGCGTTCTTTTGTGTAGCCTCGTCCTTAAACCTTCCAAGTAGGATATCAAGCTTTCCCATAGTGGTACGGCGGTCATAATCTCCGTATCAATCACCATAAGTTCTTCGGGCGTGAATGATATCTGACTCCGACCGCTGACGGACTGACCTACAGGGATGCGTTCCGCTTTCGGGAATTCCGATTTCGGGAACGGAAAGATATTGATGGATAGGATAAGAGTAAAATAATAGTGGTATATCTTTCTTTTATCTTTTCTTTACATCCGCCTTTTTTGATTAGCTGGATTTTTGGCACGATTTTGGGGCTGATTAGCAGGAAGGCATTTTTATTAGCAAGAACAGCCCGTTTTCCGCTAAAAATTAGCTAGCGATTTTGTCTTATAACAACCATTCGATTCTTGAGGGGTTGTCAAAAATCAATTTTTGGAGTAAAATTTTATTTCATACAGTGAAAGAGCTTTTTCGTGCCTTTTCATATAAGAAAAGCCGAAAACCCTTGAAAACAAAGGCCTTCGGCGTTGTTCACTGGCGTCCATAAGAGGGAAACATAATCCTTAATCAGGGAACTACATTTCATCCGCAAATCCTTCAGTCGATAGCCGATCTTGCGATCTACAAACAAAAAATATCCACATATCAGCGAAAATTCACCTGTCCGACGCTTCGAAGCACAATCGTACAGGTCATGGTCATTCCTTGCAGAAAATAGCAGTATACCATCCACTTAAAATATTGAACTTCTTGCGCAATTACCGCACTGTCATTAGTATACATCCTCATAAGCAGCTGAGGGATCAATATGGTTTGCAGCATAAACAGAACCGCAAGTACGATGCAAAGCCGCAGCATCAGGGTTATGGTCTTTTTCCTGCTATATATTCACAAACTGATTAGCCAGAGCCGTAGCAGAAAGCGAGGTTTCCCCAAGCTTTCCCGCCATGACGGTATCGGTCATATTGACACCGATAGTGATCATGCTCTGCAAGGAAATCGGAATGGCGATAACTGCCATTTTTTTATAAAAACATTTGTCTTTCTATTCTCTTATCTTCTGTTCAGCGTCAACCTCTAAAACGCTTCGCACTTCTTCAATCGCAAAACACTGACAGAATATGGCGGTGCCTCGTATACGAACTCTGAGGAAGCGCCATGCATATTCACGGTAATATTCTTCACCTTCTCCGGCTCTTCAAAGCTGTTTTCATCCCCCTTTTCACCGCTAAGAAGTGTTACGGTATAGTCGCCCTGTACCTGACAGTCCAGTGTAATGGAAACCGGATCCACATCTCCTGCAAAATTAACCGCCTTAATAATGATTTCGTCCTTGGTGTCAGTTACTACCGAAACAAAAGCAGGTCCGTAGGGAATCGAAATTTCCTTCTGAAGCTCACCATCAACATACAGGCGAATCTGTTTTCCGTCCGTTTCATATCCAAAGCGGTGATATTCTCCCGGTTTTACTGAAATAGCAAAGTCCTCAGTCAGCTTGTTGTCATGCATATAGCCAAACTCTTCCAGTGAACATTGTCCTCCATTAACCTTCCAAAGGAACGGACGCACCAGAGCTGCATCCCATTCTTTTTCCACTCCGGCCGTAATCACGAGCTGCTCCTCATAATAGGAACGAACCACCCTGGCACTGAATATACCCAACTCGAAGTAAGCATTTTCCTCAACAAAAATATCGGTCTCAAATCTTCCATAAGTCTGGTCTTCTTCTCCAAATACCACAAAGCTCTTGGTCTCATCAGCCCATTCCAGAATACTGTGAAATTCCTTTTTCTGCTCCTCATCCGGAAGCTGAAGCAGGCGGCCATCCTCTGTATCCTGCACATGTCCCATTAATTCATGAGTAATCTTTGCTTCTTCTCCATTCCAAATGGGATTTCTGAAGCGAAGTTCCTTATTGGATTTTAAAGATGCCATTCCGGTTCTCGGACGATAAACACGTCCTCCCTCATCTTCGGATCGCACCACATATTCTCCGCGATTTTGACCGAACATTTTCCATACATAATAAGTAGGAATTCCAAGGCTCTGATGATTATTGAAACGAATCAGATTAGGATACCACGCTCTGTAATTTACATTTTCAAATAATGGAGCATAAGAGGCCAATGTTACGATATCCTGATTTTTCTCAATACCCATAAGGAAAGCCGCTTCTCCCAAAGCCGCATACAACTGTCCCATATAGTTGCCTTCGTTTACAGCCACCTCTCCTACAAAGATTTTTGGTCCCTTACGATCGTAGTCATCATAATAATTTACACGTTCTGCAAAGAACTCTGTTGTATTGTAAAAATGTTCATCCACGCACTCGGCAGGACAACCATTTTTCTCTACATGCTCATTGGCTATGGTTTTAATCTGGGGATACAGTTCCTTTACCTTCTTATAAATCATGTTGTATCGCTTTTCATAATCCGGACCCCAGTTTTCATTACCAATTTCCAGATAGGTCATTTTAAAGGGTTCCGGATGCCCCATAGAAGCACGAAGCCTTCCCCATTTGCTTTCCTTAGAGCCGATAGCATATTCAATGGCATCCAGTGTATCCTGTACCATTTCATCAAGAGCCTCTCCCTCCAGAAGGACACTCTTTCTTCCCTGACAGGTCATTCCGCAGTTACATACATACAGGGGCTCCATCCCCAGATCCTCGCAAAGCTGCAGATATTCATGAAAGCCAAGTCCTAATGTACTTCTGTAATGCCATACAAACAGCTTACTGGGTCTTTCCCATGCCGGACCTACCGTATCCCGAAATCTCATCGCTGTGGACGGTGTCGTTCCTTCCACAATACAGCCTCCGGGAAAACGCATAAACTTTGGACTCATTCCCTTAAGCTTTTCTACAAGATCTGTTCTGAGTCCATGCCCCATGTAGGTATTGTCAGGCATCAGTGAAATAAATCCTAGCAGAATCTCTCCGCCTTCTTTGCAGGAAATAGTAAGCTGTGCCTCGTGACAATCCTCAGCTGCTGTCAGCTTCATGTCATATCTTGTATACTCCTGACCGGAAACCACCAGACTGTTTCCAGTCAGTACTTTTCCCTGGTATTCGATCGCTACGTCCAGTCCTATTTCTTCCTTTGCTTTTGCAAATAAATACAAAGAGTAACTTTCTCCAGCCTTTACGGATATACCGCAATAACCGGTATTAGTCAGAGATCCGTCCTTTTCAAACTGCATACGCAGAGCTGCGTCCCGATGTTCATTCAGGGTATCCGTCAGTTCCAGTTCCATCTTTGCATTGTGTGTATACCATGCCGGTATTTCTGTCTTCGAAATATTGTTGCCCTTTACCCAGCGGCATAAGCCTTCTCCGTTGCAAAACTCATCCAGCCATCCGGATACAGTTTTTACATGGATGCCATCCTCCTGCTGTATATAACCCTCCGGTAAAACGGAATCTTCGAAGCTTCTGTTTCGAAGCATTTCCGGATAAAGTCCTCCGTCTCCGGCACGGTTAATGTCTTCAAAAAAGATTCCGTATAAATCCCTGGCTGTCTCAAATCGTCTTTCCTTTGTTTTAATCTTTAACTTGCTCATTGTAGGCTCCTTTTTTACATTCCAAGAGTTTTAATCACTACCTGTGCCAGAATTCTGGCAAGATAATCATTGGGGTGATTTAACCAGTTTCCGGTTATATCAATGTATCGTTTTCTCTTTCCGATTTCTTTTTGAACTGCCTGTATCTCCAGTTGCCCAGGTCATCGACCGGAGCTGACCACACGATCATAGTCATATCCTCGATCCGGATTCACCTTTCCGGCATTCAGTTCGAAATAAACCACACCGTTTTCGTTTACAGGAAGCTCTACGCAGATATTTCCGTCCTCCTGCTTTTTACGCTCTGTTTTTACAAAAGGTCTGGATGATTCCCGAATCAGCTTCGTCTGTTCCTCACTCAGATTGGCAGGTTCTCCCATATCATGCCATACCTTCAAGGGATTACATGTTTCCTCATCTACCGTCTTAGTCAGGAAGCAGTACTCCTCCTGTTCAGCCGGAAATGTAAACTCCAACAGCATTTTTTCTTTACCCTGTTCTGTACTTTTACGGGCAATATTCCAGGCTACACCTAGATAATCACCGTTTGCACGTTTCAAAACGACAATATTGTCATCCTTATATACACAATTGGCTTCACTTTCCTCAAGCTTTTTGTAAAAAGCAAATGTCCAAAAGGTCGGCTTGGTAATACAGCCATTGGCAACCAGTCCAAAGCCGCCGTGGAATGGTGTAAAAGGAACTCCCAGCTCTTCAAACACATCACCAAATGTCCAGTAGGAATAGGATTCATTCACATCTCCCAATCTGGAAAGCTGCTGTGCTATAAAGGCCGCATTCAGGTTTGTATCATGAATGACGCCCTGAGGAGTATAGGAGCTGTTGAACTCCGTGATATGAATCTGCAGACCCTTATATTCCGGAAAACTGTCAATAATATCTCTGGTTGTTTTTAAATTGGCAAAGCCGTCCTCTGCCTTCATCAGTTCAGAATATGCATAATGTCCAATACATTCCGGCGGATCAATGGTGTAATGATGTCTGGTTACGAAATCCACAGGTATGTGATTCTCATGGCAATATTCCATAAATGCCTGAATCCATTTCTCATCCGTTCCTCCACAAACAGCAGGGCCTCCTACACGGAATCCCGGATTCACTTCCTTTATGGCATCAAAGGTTCTATGGAACAGCTTAAAATATTCCTGCATATCCGCATTTTCCCAGAAGCCGCAAAGATTGGGCTCGTTCCATACTTCAATGGGCCATTGAATAACTTCCTCTTCTCCATAGCGTCCCATCAGATGCCGTAGCAATGAATGCACCATATTACACCACATATCATAATCTTTTGGAGGAGTGGTATTTCCCTGCCAGTAAAAGATAGTCTGGCTTCCACTTGCCAACTTTTTAGGCATAAAACCCAGCTCAAGAAAAGGTCTCAGCCCCACCTTCTTATAGGCATCCATTACTCTATCCAGATAAGTATAGTTGTACTCGACCCTTACCTTACCATCCTCCTCATAGGTCTGAAAGATCGCCATATCATCACAGAATAATCCATGTCCCCGGATATGCTTAAATCCGATTTCCTTTTGAACCAAGCGCAGCTCCTCCTGATATTCTTCTGTCAATGCAAGCCCCATTCTTCCGGTTCCCACACAATAATCTACATTATTGTGAAAAAAGGCCTTTGAATCCTTTGTAATCACGATCTTTTTTCTGTCATTCTCTGTTGCTCCACCCAAATTTACCATGCATGTATCTCCTTCTTCTAAATCATGTTCCTATGCAGTCACGCATCAGATGTCTGACCGCTGCACGATCCGCAGCTCTCTGATGACGATTGACATATTAATCTGATACTATCGCATTGATTTAAAGTTTCCAATGATTTATACTATAAGAAAATTGATATATCCTCTGATGTATCAGAGCGGAGATTCCAGATGACTGAAATTGAATTTGTCGGCTACAGTGCCGTTCACCCCTCAGATTTTATATATGATGTTCCGAATGGCTTTACAGGCTATCTTCTGCTTCTTTTCGACTCTCCCTCGGAGCTGCTCATAGACGGAAGACTAATGCGGACAGCCGCCAATTCTGCTATTCTGTATACACCAGGAAGCAGGATTTATTACCGTGCTGCCGGTGAAGAATACCGGAATGACTGGATTCGTTTTCGTTCCGATCACTCCTTCGTGAAGCTGTTTCCGTTAACAAACACCCCATTTCCCGTAACAGATCCGGAATACTGTCATCAGCTTTTTAAATTACTAACCTGGGAGTCCGCCTTTTTCTCCTCTGAAAGCGAAGCAAACATTACTCACCTGCTGCGGGTTCTGTTCTCCAAATTAAGAGAAGGAACCCAGAATGAGTCCCCGGGTATTCACGATCATGAGCTGGCTGCATTGCATAAGATGATCTACAATAATCCTCAGCTTCCATGGAATATAAACATGATGGCTGCGAAGCTTCACTTAAGTCCCAGTCATCTTCAGACTCTCTATCACCGCCAATTTGGCTCCTCCTGCATGGACAATGTCATCGAAGGACGTCTGCGCCGTGCACAGGATTTATTAGAGTACAGCGAATACTCCATCCGCGACATTTCCGAGCAATGTGGTTATAATAATGTAGAGCATTTCTGCAGACAGTTCCGTCAGCATAACGGCTGTACTCCTGGACAATACCGGAAAAATGCATCAGCGGGAAGCAACAAAAGACTTCTCACCCACAATACCCTGGAAGGAGGGGAGTTTGAGAAGATTAATCGAAATATCCGGAAATTGTGAATTGGTGACAAGCATCCATCCCCTCTGACAAAATCAGTATTTTCAGCCTTGTTTCACTGACAAATTTGTCACTGAAATTACAATTCTGCATGAAAAAAGCGGCAATGAAACTATCTTCATTACCGCTAAAAATGAGCGTCTCCTATAGGAATCGAACCTACAATAGAGTCTTAGGAGTTCAAGTCCCTACAGAAAATCTATGTTTTTCTTGGTCAACATAAGTCAAACAACAACTTGATTTTACTGACTTTTCTGTAAATCCATGTCAAAATAAGAAAACTGAAAATCATCCAAGTTAAGCACCTCTCGCTGACAAATGAGTGACACTGTCACCCTGAGGGTTCAACCATTCCGTTCCTGCGAATTCATATTTATGGCTACCATTCTCACTCTGTATGCGGTAATGATAACACTGTTTTCTTATTAGATTACTTATATTATAACGTGTGCGAGGTCGGATGTCGATGGGTTTTTGACCATTATTTACTTATATTTGCTTTAACTTAAAAAGCCGGAAGCTAATGCTCCCAGCTTTACATTCTTTTACTCCATCGGTTTTACAAACTTGAATTTATCTGCTATCACTTTCTTCTCGTTTTCCAATTTCTTTTCTGTAATCTTCCATAAGCCTAACACAATGGTCTGCTATATCCTGCATTCCAAGTTTTTTGAAAAAAGCAATCTGCATTCCCATCATTTTTTCACAAACAACCATTTTCTGTTCATCTGCATTACTAATAGCAAGCCATGGGAATGCTTTATATCTTTTAGTGTTACCAATGAGAAAATTATACCCTATCAACTTATCTTCGCGAAAAACAAAATAGAATTGAGGACCTGAACCCGGAATCGATTTTTCCATAATTCGTTGCATTGTTTTCACCCCACCGTATGCTGGAATAAAACCTATTTGCTCAAGAGCGTTTAAAATATCAGGTTTTTTATCTGTAGGTATGTCTCTATAATTTATAATCTGCTCCATTTGCTTTGCCCTCATTCAATTTAGATTTGTCAATTTCATTAAATAAGAATTAATTGGTCAGCTTCGGCAATTCATTTTCTTCAACCGGAACTGCTTCAAGGTCAATATTTGACCAATATGAGCCAATATCTGATCTTGTAAAGTATTCAAAATTGCCCGTGGAAGATTTCAGCTTTCCGTTCTTGACTCCATTACAGACATAAATCAGTTCGTAGCTTGTCCCATCCGAAAGGTTAAATCGAAAACTGGTCACATCCCCTCCTGTGGTCTCTTCAACTTGCTTTTCCATCAATGACAAGTCCTCAAACTTATCATACAAGTCTATTATGTCAGTTTCTGCAACGACTACTTTCTTTTCCGCTGATACAGGTACTCCAGTATAGTGGTACATTTCGATATTTTCAACTTGTCCAACTTCAAAAGGAAAGTTGATATTGACTGTTTCTCTGTTGCAACCGACCACCCCCATCATCAAAAGCAGCAAGGCTATCATTCCTATCATTTTTTTCATATCATCACACTCCTTTACAACCCCAAAGTCATTTTACTTGCGCTCCATAAATCCTATGATTGAAAAAATAAATCCTAAAACCATATGATTCTTCTGTCAATCAGAACCAATCTGCTTTCTCCTATCGGTGTCCAAGCATACACGCTCTTGCAATATAACGTATTATCAGCTCCGAGCCTGTGCTTTCTGTATATTATCTGACCAATACTTATTGCTGAAAAAATCCCCATTTCTAGGCAAATTTCTGAACATATCCATAACAATATCATATGACAAACCTGATGTGTCCACAAACATCTCTTTACCATCTTTAGATTTAACTGCAATTCCGTTATCACCCACATACGCTACTGTATTGTCATCTAATTTCTGTATTGATCCCGTCATTTCCGCAAATTTCTTTAGAGCGAACTCCCCGGATTCTTCACAAAGTTTTCGGAACTTTTCTGCATCCTCACCTACCATATACGGATATTTTCCGTCTCTGATATACCATGAAATTCCCGTTTCTGAATCCGTGTATTTAGGATCAGTTAATGCCCACTCTTTCAAAGGAACACCCTGATACCATACTGTCATTTTTTCACTGGAATCATTGCTTATTTCTGGTTCATCATTTTGAATTTCTTTCTCAGCAATTTCATCCTGCCCCTGTTCATATCCTCTACATGACGCGTTATATTTTAATGCCTCATAGATTTCTTGAACATTTGCGTATTTGTTAACTGCTACAGCATCCGGTATCTCTAACACTTCCTTTTGTTGAAAAGCCTGTGCCTGGTTATATTTTGACACGGGTTTTCTTCCTGCATAAATATTGTTATTTACAGCGGTATTTACTCTATTTACCATATTTATAATCCCTCCAACAGCAATATAATCTAATTTTTTTATTATAGACACTTAAAGTAATTCATATATTTTCTCAATATGCCTGTCTCATATAATGCGGCATCATAAGAGCCCATTTTATATAAATCGGAGATACACTTATTGAAGTCATCCACATAATTTTCCTTTTGGAAATAATCATGACGTCCCGAAGTCATTGCCGTAGGAACACAGCTATCTGTTTTTGTATGTGCTGCCAACGCAGCCATTTCCAAATAAGACGCATTATTCAAATCTATGTCATTGATATAAATCCGTTCTTCAAACTGCTGTCCGTATTCATCGTTTCCTTTTGCAATTACAATAGGATTCTCGTCCGTTGAGTCTTCTGCATAATTCAATGCATACTGCCGTCCTAAATTGTCTGCCCCAAACCCTAATTCTCCTATATGGATCACGCTGGGCGGTGTCAATTGTTGGTTCACATTCTCTGCAAATGTCTTTTGAATATTCTGTCTGCGATATGCTGCTGTCTGACAGCCGTATGTATATGCAGAATTAGTATTGATACTCAGCATAATATCACCTCTTTCTATTATTCTCGTATCTTAGATGCGAGCACTGTATAAAATTCTTTTTCCTGCTGCAGATATGCTGCTCTTTCCTCTGTAACTGCTGCCAACGGATTTTCTATTCTCTCCAATACTTTGTCGATAGCTGCTAAACAACTTTCTTTCGTTTCACCAAAAATATTGTCATCACCACCTGTCAGAAAATCCTGCTCCACAGATAACTGCGTTAATGTACTGGTTACATCCGTCTGAAATGGATTAAAACCAGTTTCAACCAATGTTTCCTGCCACGCCGCCTTGACACTCTCCGGCACTGTTTGAAGGTAATAATCACTAATATATGTAATCTGCTTTTTGGTCTTTTCATCTGCAAACTGATAGGTTCTGTTATTCGCTTTTAACTGTTCATATGCCGCCTG
>ULSW01027894.1_pt1 | contig 17094 bp, 8 predicted proteins | sample 1957051 | NCBI WGS metagenome assembly ULSW01 (sample SAMEA4835719, study PRJEB28245) | human gut metagenome | biome: gut microbiome; material: fecal sample | place: Denmark | collected 2008 | reverse complement strand
GTACCAACCAGCGGACTAACGTAGTCCACCGGTCCGGTAATCACTGCACTAACATTAACAAGATATATAAAGCATAAAACCAATAGCAACAAATATTTTTTTCTCATCATATATTCATCATTGTTGCGGAGTAGCCCCCATTTCAAAAACTAATTCACCACCAGCCATTATATCAGTGTACGAGATATAAGGTTTTGTATATTCACAGCCATTCAATGTAATTTTCCTTATATATTTATTCAGGATAGAATTATTTTTCGCGATAAGAACCAGTTTTCCCCCAGGTACAGTTATTTCAGTTCTGTCGAACAATGGAGTTCCGAACCAGTAACGGGCACTCGCTGGTTCTACCTGATAGAATCCCAATGCGGAAAGTACATACCATGCAGACATTTGACCGACATCTTCATTACCACATAAACCATCCGGAGCTGCGTGATAAAGTGAAGTAAGTACTTCGCGAACTCGAGCTGCAGTCTTCCAAGGCTGGTCAAGCATAGAGTAAAGATAAAGAATATGATGCCCCGGTTCATTGCCATGAGCATACTGTCCTATTAATCCCGAAATATCAGGAGAGCTTCCCGCTCCCACTATTTCACTTAACACAAATAATGAATCCAGTTTTTCAATGCATTTATCACGACCTCCAAAACATTCTGACAGTCCATTTATATCATGAGGAACTAACCACGTATATTGCCAGGCATTCCCCTCACAATAATCATCCGCCCTATGTTGGGATGCGAATGGATCAAAAGGTGTCCGCCAATTTCCATTACTGTCTTTTCCACGGACAAATCCGGTTGATTCATCAAAATAATTACGGTACGAATGAGAACGTTCGGTGAAAAGCCGATAGTCATCATCCTTTCCCAAATGATTGGCTGCAGCAGCGACAGCGGCATCCGCTATGGCATATTCCATATCGTAGGCAATAGCTTCCTGAAATAAATCACAAGGAATATAGCCATACTGCTTTCTAAGCGAACCACCACGTCCATCGTGATTTGCCGTCATCTTTATAGCAGTGAAAGCACGTTCCATATCAATTTCCTTAAATCCCTTTACAATGGCATCCGCCACTACAGGTATAGCAGGATTCCCTACCATACAGTCCGTCTCATTCCCCCATAAGTGCCACACAGGTAGACGTCCTTGCTTATCATAAATATCCAGCATGGAATTGATAATATCCGGCATTCTGTCAGGATGAAGGATAGTCATCAATGGCATTGCCGCACGATATGTATCCCATAGTGAAAATGTGGTATACGCGGTATTTGAAGAATTAACATCACTGTAAATGGAAGGAGCTACCATCGTATGATACAAAGCAGTATAAAATATACGGAGATAACTTTTGCTTGCCGTATGAATACGTACTTTACCAAGCTCCTCATTCCATGCAAGATTAGCAGCTGCTACAGTCTTGTCAAAATCCCACTCCGCAAGTTCCACTGACAAATTTTTCTTTGCACCTTCCACAGATACCGGAGATAAAGCTATTTTCAGAAGAATCTGCTCCCCTTTCGCCGTAGAGAACGAAGCACGACCGTACCTGCCACTGTTTCCATGTAAATCGAAGCTAATGAAAGGTTTAGAAAATTGAGCAGCGAAATAGACATATTGGTCGCTTGCCCAACCTGTCGATCTGCGATAACCTACCACCATATCTGTTCCTTCCACTGTCATAGATACCTCACGCACTTGGTCTGAACCGATACCATTTTCCAAATCAATCACGATAGCTGCCTCTTGTGAATCGGGAAAAGTATAGCGATGAAAGCCTACACGCTGTGTGGCAGTAAGCTCTGCCAATACATTATAACGGAGTAAAGGAACAGAATAATAACCCGGATGAGTAATTTCCTTGCTACGGTCGGCATATGACCAAAGCCCTGACTTCTGGTCGCTCGCCTTACCACGGGTATACGTCACGTCACCAATCACCGGCATGACAGTGATGTCTCCCAAGTCCCCGGCTCCCGTTCCGCTCAAATGAGTATGCGAAAAACCTATCACTGTATTGTCAGAGTCATGATAACCAGAACACCAGTCCCAGTCTGTCGGTATACTTGTAGGCCCTAGTTGCACCATACTGAAAGGTACATTAGCCCCAACAAAAACATGACCATGTCCGCCACTACCGATTTTCGGATCAACGTATTGTGTCACTCCGCCGGGGATTGCTTTCCATGCTTCACATTCTGCCAAATGTTTCATTTCAGTCTCTGTATCCGGCAGTATAGTCAGTTCTTCTACCGACTTCGAATCCGAACACGCAGCAAACGTCAAAATGGCGGCCATTATTATCTTATATGTTTTCAATCTTTCCATTTTTGTCAGATTCTTCTTTAGAAAGTTAATACGGGGGTGGGGTCTTCTCCGTAGTCCTTGTAACCTTCGCGAGCAGCCGATGCATCTTCGATGTCATATATTCCGTAATACCCCTTACTATTGGTCACATTTCTTTCCGTACTTGTTCCCAAGTGTCGCCAATGATGGCTATCCCTCCTCCATAATTCCGCGTCGGAACATTCCTGAAGACGTTCTTTTATGCCGATGTCATGCGCTTCAGCTACTGCTTCCATCTGCACTTTAGAACCCAAATACCAGCCACTAGTTCCTTCGGGAGCCGTCCGGATAGTATAATTTGTAGCTCGGTAGATATGTGTATAGTTATCATCAGACAAAGTGATACCCTTTAATTTCGCATGATTCAAGATCATCTTAGTATTTGCATAACCACACCAATCGTCAGGGTGTTCGTGCGTGCCAATCAATTCTTTCCGATAGTTCTCCGTACACCATTCCTTGATAGAGCCGAATTGAATACCAGAAGGATCAGCAGCAAATACATATCCATGAATCTCTGTCAATTTACCATCATAGTCACTGATATTGTCACCCTGTCCCGCACCTACATGGAAAATGATTCCTGAACAGTCTTTTTTATCTCCGGTCAAATATTCGGAATAGGTATTGTCTTTAAAATAAAAATCAAGGACATTAGGAACCTTATTTTTCAATTTCAAATTAGTGTCCGAGTCAATACCAGTCAAGGAACAGCAAAAATAGCCTTCTTTCTCCGTCACTTTCAAATCTTCGGAAACAGCCCCTTCCACAACGAATGCTCCTCGGCTACAAGGTTTCTTATCAGCTGCAATTTTATACTTTATAGTGCACGCAGTTCCTACCCGATAGCATCCTTCGTCAAGAGACAAGACATTTCCCGCCTCATCGAGCACTGTGACATCGGTGTAGCAATCATCCTGTTCGAGAGCCAGTTCCCACAGAACTTTCACTTGTCCCAAGTCGTAAACATGGCTAGAGAGTGTTGTTTCCTTGAAATCGGACAAGTCTTTCGTCAGTTCCGTACCGTTACTCATTTCCATCGCCAGAGTCACGCCTTGTGAGAAGGTGACAGGAAGAATTACAAAATTATATATTCCTTTTTCCAATACAGTACCGTTGTTCTCAAGCGTAACTGTGCTTTTACCATCGGTGACATTCTGCATCAATGGTTCGCCGGCATCGTTCCATCCGATAGTGAATTTACCAGCCAGTACCTCGTTATTGTTGCCTTTCAGTGTGACCGATTTTATTCCGGCTTCTTTCAACTCAAATCTCAACAATGCGCATACATTCCTGAAAATAAAAGATTTCTTCTCCAAAGTTGTTCGGGATACCATGACACTAAGGTCTGTATCAAATCCATCCGCTACCGGTTTTTGAGTATTCGGGAGCACGGTTGTGACATTCTTTCCATTCAGGGCTACATCCGCGTTGTATGGATACAGCGAGTAATATTCGGCAACTTCATCCGCTTTTCCCGTGAAGGTCACCGCTTCACCGCCCGAAGCGGTCGTATATTCCTTGTTTTCATTTCCGTATAATACACTGATTCGGTCACCTACCACCCATTCTACCTTTGTGCCGCCTGTCAATACGGTTCTTGAAAGGTCATTACCGGTTTCGATACCGTTCAAAGTGGCTGAAAAAGTGACTTCACCGGGGAGAGTGGCATCGTCCTCCATCTCCTTGTTGGCATCGTCCGAGCAGGAAGCTGCCGCCATGGATACCATGGCGAACAGCAAGCATTTCATATATTTCTTCATTTTCAATTATTAACAGGTTTCCAGGTAAAATTTTCCGCGCCACCTTTCAGGACAGCCGTATATCTGCCTGTCAGGTCTTGGAATTCTGTCTTTGTCATATCCAAGTCTGTCTTGGAAATTACGAAATCCCAGGCACAGACCAAATTCGGGTCAGCAGGATCGACCGTACAGTTTCCTTCCGCTGATGCTTTTATTTCGTCCGCGGTACGCGCTTTTTTCCAGATACGCATATATTTAATAGAACCTTTAAAATATTCCATACGGGTTCCGTCCGCTTTCAGACGGCAGAAAGCAGTCATAGGTATCTGAGCCTGATGGTAAGAGTCGGCTGTATATACCCAGCGGCGTAGATCCTGTCCGATACGAATGGATTTACCCTTCTTCTCGCCATTGTAAAACATTCTAAAACGTTCGTCCTGATCTTCGCCCGGCACTCCGTCTTCAGCATATACGATGGCATAATGCATCCATGTCTGATAACCCAGCAAAGGAGCTCTGTAATACGGTTCCTCGAGTCCGATTTTACCGTCTTTGTCAAGAGGAATCGACGCTCGGATCAAGTCGTCGCTTCCACCCGTATGGAAACGGGAATAGATGCGCCATCCACCCCAGGGTTCATCGTTGCACGCTGACAGATAAGTACTATTATCCTCATACTGCTTGGTGCAATACTCATCGATTTTCACCCATAATTCAATGGTCAGAGCCGTATGTTGTGTTTCACCGAAGTCGGCAAATTCCTTATGATAACCGAAATCAATATATCCGCCGTTGTTACCATCTACCACCAGGTTGTAGAATGTTTCGGTTTCAATCTGCGTCTCACGAAACGAGTCAATCTTCACATCTGCCTGTTGAATGGCTTCTTCTACCAGGGCGTTCGTCAGAGTGATGCTTCCCGAAGATGCTTTGTCGATCAGCTCCGTGAGTTCCCGGATGGCAACGTCCAATATAGATTTGCTGCTTTCGGGATACGTGCCCGGTTCCGTGCCGTAAGTGGAAGTTACCAATATATTCTGCAATTCGGAGAGTTTGTTCTTCAGTTGCTGCAAGTTTCTCTGTTCCTCGGAAACATCGAGGATAACGGAGTCTTTAAACTTCTTCATGGCTTCTTCCGTTTTTTCGACAAGGGTATCTACAGTTTGCTGGTCGGTAGTTTCCCCGTTGTTCAGACGGCTGACGAAATCATCAATTTCGGCTATGGCCGTTTCAAGAATCTCTTTACTTTTTTCAGGGTAAGTACCCGGTTCTGTGCCGTAAGTGGAGTTTTTTAATAGATAATCCACGACATTCCGTTCTTCAGTCAGTTGGGTGATATACCGTTCGCGGTTGTCTTTTTCATCATCGTCCGAGCATCCTGACAGCAGTATGCAAGAAACCAACCATAAGCATCCCAACAGGATGCCCCATCCGTTCATTTCGATTCGATTCAATACTTTTTTCATCTGTCTTTCATTTTAAAGGTTAAATATCAGCGTTCCAACCCGGGTTTTGAACCAGTTCCTTGTCGATATCGAGATCGCCTTGCGGAATCGGGAAGAAGTACATTTTCTTCTCGAATATTCTGTTTTCAAACCAGGTACGTTTATAAAAGTCATTACCATTGCCATTCACATACATACCATAGAGCGGTATATTCTCTGTTTCTTCGGCAATACTCCAACGACGAACATCAAAATAGCGGCTGCTTTCGAAAGCCAATTCCACTCTCCTCTCCGCTCTGATTGCCTCCCTCATTTCACTTTGGGTAGCCGGAGCAGGTAATTGCCCGGCTTTAGAACCATAAGTAGGAATTCCAGCTCTTTCACGGATCAGATTAAGATAAGTAAGAATATCGGTATGGGCAGGTTCACATTCGTTCAGTGCTTCCACATAATTGAGGTAAACTTGCGCCAGGCGCAGCATGATACAGATTTGCTGCCCGGTTTTCCATGAGCCCAAAGGAGCACATTTTCTAACACAATAACCAGTTGGCGGACATTCTCCACCGTGTAACCCCGAGTTTCCGTCATAACTGAAATCTGAATAGAAAGCACCTTCTTCTGTATTCAGCCATTTCTGACCAGAAAAAGTGATATTTACATAAAAACGGGGTTCACGTCCTACCCAAGCTTTCAGTACACCATTGGGAGCCAATATAGTTCCTGTTTCATCTACATAGCTCTCGGTAGAGAAGCCAGTATCCTCGTAGCCTGTACCAGGATTGAGAATAGGTGTTTTACCATTGTCAGTATATCCACTGATAGGTAATTTACCATTCGCCATAAAGAAAGCATCTACCATTTGTTGGGAAGCTGCTAAGCCACCAGATGCGCGGTACCCGCTACCAACAGCTCCGGTATGTCTAGGAGTGCGATCGTATTGCATCAAGGAATAGTCGGTATTGATGCGATAGAATATCATTTCCGTGTTGGTAAAATCCTCACTTCGCATTGCGTCACGACAAGAAAGGTAAGCGTTCAGTATACCGTTAGTGTAGACTTTTGTCAAATCGTAAGTGCCCGGAACAAATTTATCAATAAAGGCTTTTGAGGCATTAGCAGCTTTTCTCCATTTGGCCTTTATCGCTTCTTCCGAAATGTCAGTAGGAAACAGCTTTTTACCGTCTTTATTTTGTAGTTGGGAAACAAAGGCATTTTTCCCATTATACAAATCACTTGCCGCATACTGTAAGACTTCGGCTTTGAAAGCCATTACAATGCTGTTGTCTATTCTTCCGCAGTTGTAGGTGACTGACTTGTCGGGAAGACAACCGCTGTCCAGTACCTTGTCAAATTCTGAAACAATGTAGTCAACACATTCTTCTACACTGTTTCTAGGCAGCTGAACTTCTTCGAAGGGAGCATCCATACTAAGTGGTTCTTCCGATAAAATAGGTACAGGACCGTAGATACGCAACAGATAAAAATAATACATAGCACGCAACGCACGCGCTTCTTCAATCCATTGCGCCAGCAGGTTTTGTTCCATATCCTTGCATTGGGGTGCTCCCTGAATAAAGCGTCCCGCAGCACTGATTCCAGCATAGTACTTCTCCCAATAGGACGAGACAAGAGACGACTTAGGAGTCATCGTATTATTGTTTATCAGATGAGAAGGTACAAAGTCCCAATAGTATTCGGCCTCATCGCATCCAGCAGTCCATACGCCGGGAGTAGTATGTCTTCCATCTGCTGGATAACGTTGTGCGAATTCGTCCGGCAAGTAAACATATACGGTAGCCAAAGCTTTCTCGGTAGAGGCTTTTGACTCAAACAAGTCATTGTAAGTCAGGCGGTCTGTCGGCATTTGATCAAAAAAGTCCGAGCATGAGGTCTGACACAGCAACATAACTGACAGACTTAATAAAGCAATATATTTTCTCTTCATATTTTTAGAAATTAAAGTTGACACCAATAGAATAAGTAGAGATATTAGGATAAGAAGTACCATTGTTGGTATTCAGTTCCGGATCCCATAGCTTGAACTTACTAATTGTAAATAGGTTTGTACCCATCGCATAAATAGAAGCACCTTTCAACAGGACGGCATTTGTCCATCTTTTTGGGAGGTTCCAAGTGATCTGCAAGGACTTTAGCCGCAGGAAGCTAACATCTCTTTGCCACCAGGTGCTTGTCTTGAAGTTATTTTCATTCTTATCCGAACCATAGGCAAGACGGGGATAGAAGACGTCCTGACGCGGATTATCTTCTGTCCAGCGGTCTTTGATATTGGCATAAAGGTTACCTTCACCACCTGAACCGGAGAAAGGCTGTATTCCCAGTCCACTTAAACATCTGTCCGCTTGCGCCACTCCTTGGAAAAGGGTACTAATAGCAAAATTTTTATATTGGAGATTGAAACCAAAACCATAAACGATAGAAGGTACATCACCGCGTCCTATCTTCGTTTCGTCATAAACGTCAATTTGTCCGTCACCGTTCAAATCACGATATTTGATATCACCCGCAATAAACAGTACCGTATTGTTTTGGGAAAGGCCGCGCTGTGTTCTCTTTTTCCACAGCGGACAGTGCTTCCCATGCGTTGATCTGATCGATTTCAGCTTGTGTATAGAGTCCGTCAGCTATCAATCCCCAACGTGACAGGGTGCTGTGTCCTCTCCTGTCCATCCACGGATATTGCTGGGTGGGCTGGTCATTCTCTATCACTTCGTTCTTGGCGTACGTAAAGTTACCACGGAGAGAAAGTGCCCAGTTCTTGTTGAACCGCTTATTGTATTCCAGGTCAATCTCAATACCTTTATTGTCTACGACTCCAAGATTACCAACAGGGGTAGAAGTAATTCCGATAAAACCGGGTACTGCTCCACGGTCGAGGAAGATGCCGGTGCGGTGCTCTTTGTAGAGGTCAACAACTAATGAAAGGTCATCGTTCAGGAATTTAAGGTCGAAACCTAAATCCTGTTTGTGGGATTTTTCCCAAGTCACTTTTACGGCTTCGTTCTTCACTTTATAGCCATCCACTTTGCGGCGATCAGTACCGAAGGTATAACCGTAATTGCCCGAATATTCGAGTGCTTCCATATACAGGAATCGGTTGGGTGTTGCTTGGTTACCAATCATACCGTTGGTGTAACGGACTTTAAAGAAAGAAATGACGGATTGCAGAGGTTTCCAAAACTTCTCGTTGGAGAGTACCCACCCCACTCCGAAAGCAGGGAAGACTCCGTAACGGTTGGACGGGTCGAAGTTTTCGGATCCGTTGATACCAATATTAAATTCTGCGAAGTAGCGGTCGTCCCATGAATAGGTGGCACGTCCGGCAAAACCACGAGAACGGTAAGGAAGTCCAGCTATCAGGTCGATGCCTTCGGTCGTTATCACTTTATCTTCCTGATTGAATAGAAACAGTCCGCCTACACGGTGTTTTCCAAATGTACGGGAGTAATTCAGCGATGCTTCTAAGTAATATTTTCTGTTACCAGAGCTTTCAACAGCAAAATCCAATGTCTTTGATCCTTCATAAGTTTGCGACAAAATGGGAAATCCGTGTTTGTCGTAAGGATTATTTTTATCCGCCCAGTAATAGGTGGATTCCCTTTTCTTTTGTTTCACAGTACGTGAATTATAAGTATCGAAAGCAAACATACCTGTCAAACTCAATCCTTTTGTGATAAATCCCAAGTCTTGGGTTAAACGGAGGTTAGAGTAAATTTGACTGTCGGTAACAGTTCGAAACCCTCTTTTCGTAGCACCGACATAGGGATTATTAAATCCACTATTAGGTTGATTGTAAGGGATATAATCTTTTCCGTTAACATAGAACATGACAGGATAATCTACAGGTGAAGTAGTCATGGCTACGCGAAATATATCAGAAGTAGATTCGTAAGGCTTCTTACCTTCGCCCAAATAACCTGACGCACCTATATCCAATTTGGTAGTCGGAGTAACATTAATATTCAGGTTGGTAGTGAAGTTATAACGAGTATATCCAATCTTTGAATCATAAGATTCATTTGGATCTGTCTTTATCAACCCTTTTTCGTTATAGTAGCTTGCCGACGCATAGTAGTTCACATTTTGTCCACCACCTCTCACGTTAATATTGGCACGACGGTTGTGTCCAAGGTCATCAAAGACTTCATTCATCCAGTCTACGTTAGGATAGAGCACTGGGTCGGTTCCCAAACGAGTGTTTATAACCTCAGCTTCAGAATAAATAGGTTCGGAGCCACGATTTCTACGAGCCTCGTTCACAGCTTCCATATAAGAAGCTCCATCAGCCAGTTTTGGAATTTTAGTAAGCCGTGTCACACTTTCATAATAGTCAACACTGACAGAAGGTTTTCCGGCAATACCAGGTTTTGTCTTAATCAGGATTACTCCGTTAGCTCCCCGTACTCCATAGACAGCGGTAGCTGAAGCATCTTTTAGAACGGTGAAAGATTCTATATCCTCCGGGTCTATATTGTTGAAGGAACGTTCTACTCCATCAACCAAGACTAAAGGAGAAGAACTTCCCATCGTAGAAATACCACGTATCCAAATATCGGCATTATCCTTGCCCGGTTCACCTGAACGTTGTACGGCCACTACTCCAGCAAGACGCCCTGCCAATGAAGTACTCAAGCTGGCAGTAGGCTGTTTTATATCACCCAATTTCAAATTGGATTGAGAGCCAATGGTACTAATACGACGCTGGCTACCATACCCCACTACTACCACTTCTTCAAGTTCTGATTTCGATTCTTTCAGTGTTACGTCTATTACTGTATTAGAACCAACGATTACTTCCTGACTATCGAAACCAACATAAGAGAATTTCAATGTTGAACGACTATTCTTCACTGTTAATGAATAGGTTCCTTCGATTCCGGTGAGTGTACCATTCTGTGCCCCCACTTCCATAATATTAACTCCTACCAAAAGCTCGCCTTTTTCATCGACTACACGACCTGTTATTTTTTTGGAAGATTGTGCAAATGTCATGGCACACAGGTGAATAAGTATGAATGCAAACGCTAATCTTGTATTTTTCATATTTTCTTTAATTACAATAGTTCTACACTCTCTATTTCTGAATAAGCGGAAGATTGACTGCAATGGATACCGCTGTAGAAGTTCCCCAAGGATCATTACTGTAGCGCACATCTTTATCGTTTGCTTTATACACAAAGTTTTCGGCAGACTTTTCTTCCCACACTGTCCATATGATACCTTTCGAATTTCGGTTATTGTAAGCTTGCAAAGCACTTGCTTCCATCCACGGAAGATATTGGGTATCGTTCATTATGTTAATGTACGAACGCAGATATCTCATCAATATTCCTTTAAATCCACGACGGTCATTGTCCGAACGTTCGTCCGGTGCATTCAGTATTCCATTATCATCGCTGAAATGTTCTACAGTATAACGGGCTGTCTTCTGTGCATTAGTTTTGTACAATGCATCTTTATAGTGTTGATACAGCATGAGGGAAGCACCTAGAAAAGTTCCTTGATTGTAGGTTGAAGCCCATTTCCAAGGAGAAAGACTGGTGAGTGTTACGCAGTCGTACACCATACCGGTAGAAGATTCATAAAGATAGATTGACTGTTTTTCATACAAGTTTTTTGCCTTTTCATAATAGGTTTCATCTCCCGTAGCTTGTGCGAGATAACAAGATGCAACCATTGCCGGACAGTTAATACAAGAATTGGTTTTATCGCGTTCAGCTTCTTTTTCACACCAACGCAATACTCCTTCGGGTAACATTAAAGCTCTTGCATACATCTGGTCAAAATTTTCCTTGGCTACATCAAGATATTCTTGCGTTCCAAATAGCAGATAGGCCCGTACACAAGCAATTACCATCCAAGTAATGTCATCATTGAAGGGATTATATAACCAATTCTTCTGGTTTTCGTCTACAAAATTGATGTACAGTTGGTGAAACATTTCTTTGTATGAAGGATCTTGAGTGGTTTCGTAAGCATCCAACACAATTTCAAACATTTCAGCGTCCTGCCATTGGTGGCTGGCGTTGTTCAATCGTTCAGCATCGCTCAAGGTGTAGCCTGCATTATTTTGCGACTTTTTATAGTATTGTGCTTTCCAGGAACGAACAATTTCGTCACGCATCACCGAAGTGAATTTATTGGGCACTTCCTGCACTCTTTCCAATTTCCATATCTGCTTATCGGCTTGCTCACCGGTTCTTTTGATATAGGACTGTATGTTTGTACCATCCTCACCGTCTCCTATTTCCAAATAGAGCCTTTCACCACTAGCAAGAGAAGAAGGACTTATGTAATAGCAATCCGATCCGGCTTGCTCCGCTTTGGTTATTGTGTATTTATAAGTATAATCATTCTCTTTCCCATATTGGCGCAAGCGTGCACCCAAGGAAACAGGTGATTGTATGTGTACAGACTTGCCCGTGTATACGTTCGTCAGGTAAAAGTACACTCCAGTAGGATCTTTGGTTAGACGCCAACGTTGGGCATTCACTTTCGTATCAGTCCAAGCCACAATTTCTGTTCCCTCATCAAAAGAAGCGTTCCGAACGAACATACTTCTAGTTTCATCGGAATAAGGAGATATTTTATAAACAGCTCCTGAAATAAGATCCGATGCCTGCGCTTCCTCTACCAGAGAAGATACTTCGCTAGCTGAGCATCCGGCCAACATAGTCATGGCACTTAAAGCCCACAATGTGATTTTCTTCATTATTCATTCTATTAAAGTTAAACATATCTATTTTTTTAATCAGTGAGAAGTGGAAGTCAGAGGTTCGGCAGAAGGTGGGGCTGCATCCAATGCAGCTCCCCATAACCTGTTTGCCTTGTTACCCATTACTAATTCTAACTTTCCACCTTTAATTATATCTTTATGTTCGAACCACGGTTTATTCCACGGTTTACCGTTAAGCATTGCAGACTGAATGTATTTGTTCTCGTCCGAACAGTTTTCAGCTATGATTTCAAAGGTTTTCCCATTACCTAATGCTATCCTTACATGATTAAATAATGGGGAACCTATATTATAGGTTGGCGAGCCTGGCGTGACTGGATAAAAACCCATTGCTGAAAATACGACAAATGCACTCATTCCGCCACCATCTTCATCACCTGGTACTCCCATCAAGTCGTTACGAAACCATTGTTTCATCAAAGAACGGATTCTTTTTTGAGTCATCCAAGGTTGGCCAGCATAATTATAAAGGTAGGGAATATGCAGGCAAGGTTCGTTTGCCATTGAGAATTGCCCTACGTTTCCCGTATGATCCGGGAGATGAGAATAGAAAGAGAATTTAGCTTCGCCTATTGGTTCTCTGAAAGTCTGATTCAGGTTATCTATAAATTTCTCGCGTCCACCCATCAGCGCGATCAAATCTGCCGGGTTGTGCTGTACATCCCAGCGGTAGATCCAGCCATTATTTTCTCCATAGTAGTCACGTGCTCCCATGCCACCGGAGAAGCGGTAGTCAAAAGGGTAAATAAAGTCTCCTTTGCTGTCCCGGGGGTGGAAAAATCCGGTTTCAGCATTATATACATTGCGGTAGGAATAGGCAATTTTCATAAATTGCTCGTATTCGTCATTGTATCCGAATGTATGTGCTATTTGTGCCAGACACCAAGTATCGTAACAATTGCCAAGCATGACAGAGATAGCTTGGCGACGTTCGAAACCATGTACACCCAAACATGTTTCTTTTTCACCCGGATGGAGTGCGGGGAAGTATCCGTATTGCTGATAGAAAGAATCGAGTTCCGTTAACGGACCTTTCTGCCAAGGTAACAGGGTTTTCTCTGTAATGGCGCCCTTACATGCTTTGTATGCTTGTTCTAAATCAATATCTGTGATTCCCTTGCAGTAAGCATCCCATATAGTAGCTACTGCATGATTTCCGTTCATACGATGGCTGTCACCCGTTATTTCAGGAAAGGTGGGCATCCATCCGTTGGGCGATTGCTGTGCCATACGGATAAAAGAGCTGACCATCGCACGTTCTTTTTCCGGTTCGATAAGAATCCGTAAAGGGTGCACAGCACGATATGTATCCCAAATCCAGTCATCTGTATAAAAAGGAGTTCCGCCGTCCATATGTATTTGATTGTCAAAAGCGCTATAATAAGATCCATCTTCAGATATGTTAATCATACGTTCGTAAGTCCGGTATAGCGAGGTGTAAAATATTACTTTTTGATCATCTGTCCCACCTTTTATTTCTATTTTTCCCAAAGTTTCGTTCCATATCTTTCGTCCGGTTTCTGCTACCTTACCTATATCGTACGTGTGGATTTCACGGCGAAGATTTTTCTTTGCTTGTTCTACACTGATAAATGAAATACCGTATCGCAAAGTGATCTCTTTACAGGAGCCGTAGTCAAGGATTATGGCTGCATTTTTTCCGTCCACCCGTTGACAGGCAGAATTCATCATCCCATCTTGCAAACCGCCTTTAGAAATAGCCTCACAGTCTGATTCCATAAAAAGGTAGATCGCTGTTTTATCATCCAAATACTGACAACCTCCTATTCCTTCATTATCTATGAACAAATAACCGTTTCGCGTATTCAACACAATCTGGCTGTTAGCTATTCCTTCGTAAGTAAAGGTATAAATACCGGATTGGTAAGAAGGGACAAAATTAACTAGAATATTATTTTCATCGAGATAAACCTGATAATGATAGGGGGATATTTTTTCTCTGTCGTAAGAATAGTCCTGCACAGGAGGAATTTCTTTATTCAGCCCGCAGACAGGGCTCAAATTGAATGCTGAAGCCCCGCGATGACTTGTCACTGCAACCGGAAGTCCATAGCATAAATCGGAAGTGAAGTCTTTCCGTTCAGGATATACACGCAACATTCCATTAGGCAAGTGGACTGTCGGGTAAGTGGGAAACAATAAATGACTGATATTTCCCATATAAGGGTTTACATAATCTACCGGCTCCATCTTCTCCTTTGCGTAAGAAACAGACCCCAAAATAAAGAAAGAGAATACTCCAATAATCAACGCTGTCTTTCGTATGCTTTTCATTCTATTATATTATTTATAAAATTGATAAGCAAAAGTAATATCAGCGTCTTAATCAGGTATTAATCACGACTTAACAGTTTAGGATAAAAAAATACAAAACCACACAAGTATCTAAAAAACAACAGTTTAACTAGGAATAAATTATTTTAAAAAAAAAGATAGAAGCTTTCTGTACATAAAGTTTCCACCTTTCCTTTTTATTATAATTTATTTCTGTTAATTATCTGTTATGTCAGTATAATCAAAATCAGGTTTTGTTCCAAGTACTCGAATATATTCTGTGCAGAAATTTTCATAACATTGTTTTGCCAACCCTTTTTTACCTAAATGATAAAGAGCATAACACTTGTTTTGTATGGCAGTTTCATCTGTCGAATCACAGCTTAACATTGTTTCTGATAACTTTAATAAAAGCATCAAGTCCTTTCTCTCTTTTACAAACTCATAAGCATTCAATAACACATCTGATAATAAAATCAGATACTCCGACTTAAATTTATCTGCCCATTCTTCCGTGATATCAGGTAACAGTTCTCCTCTACTGCCTAATTCTGCAATTTTATTTAATAAGTCTACGTTTATTGCACTTCCTTCCTTTAGCATTTTCAATAAGTCACAAATCTCAATATAATCACAATTCACAGATGAATCTATTGTCATATACCAATAACTATTCTTATAGGAAATATTAATTCCGCCAATTTCCTTTAATAATAATCGGAGTTTACTTATATTCACATTTCTGTTGTTTGTGGCATTACTCTTGTCCATATCCGACCAAAATATTTCATTTAGTTGTTCCGAGGTTATGCCATTAGCATTTTTATAGGAATATAACAGCATATATACAAATAAACTACGCAATATAAGAGTGAATCGAGAAGTTATATCATGTCTTTCCGAATCATTTACCTGAAAACCTCCCAATAAACGAATAAAAGAAGGCTGGGTTAATTCTTTTTCCTTCACTTCTACAGTATGAGATAAGTTTTCATCTCTTCTTGTAACATTTTTCTGCTTTCGCTTCCATAATATAACTAAAACTGTCAATACTCCCACAATTCCAATAATCAAAATCAACCATATCCAACCTATTGAATGTTTTTCAGGGACAGATTGAAGCACATCTGACAAGCGCAAGACAGGATATCCCAATGTATATACCTCGACACAAGTTTTTCCAATACCATCCTGATATGCTAAAACAGTAACTAATTCAGCGGTACCCTGATTATAAAACAAGGTACAATAAGAACTGGTATCATGAAACTGATATGGTATGGAGTCTGCCATATATATTCGATCTGGCCTTTCAATTCCAAAGCGGTTCAATCTGATTTGAGAAAACGCTCGATCATTAGCAAAAGAAAGTGCATAGATATGCTCTTTATCACGATCTACTACCATTGCGTTTCCAAATGCTTCCATCTTTTCATTAGAAAAGCCCCACAATTTCCGACTACTCATCTTCTCAACATCTATGCAGTGAAGATCATAATAATTTTCAGGGTTCCCTTCTTGTTTTCCAGACTTGCTACCATATCCTCCTAACAATAAAACCTTGCTTTCTCCTAAATATCCCATTGCTGCTAAATAACGAGGTTCAATCAGATGAGAAAGATCTTTTTGCTGCCAAGATATTGAATCGATGGAATGTATAAACAAGACCGAACTATAACGATAAAATCCATAGCCGCCGAAAAGTATAACTTGTTCCAAATCGGGCACATAACAGCTGCTATGATGCAAATATGAAAGAAGTACATCGGGAATCGCTCTTTCCCATTCATTTTTTTCAAAACTATAACGATTCAACCGTTCTTGTTCTGCACTATAGGAAATCAGTTCATCATGTACCGAATCATATACTAAACTGGAAGCAGCTGTAAAGTAAGGATGCCCAGTATTTACAATAATAGTGTCTAATCGTTCCCGCTCTATGGAATATTGGTAAATAGTATCTTTTAAAGCTATAAACAAGCCTCCGTCTGTCGGACGTTGATATGGAGTAAATTGAAGAGAACTCCCCGGTATAATAAACGAAGTTTTTTTTCTCCACCGAATATGATGGTCTATTTCCCAAATACCATTCCGTACTATCGCCCGAGAAGATTTGACTTCATCATAGACTTCATTATCTCCATGTTGCAACAGAGTCCATTTTTTCAAGAGTTCTCCTTGCCGATCTAAAATCCTTACATTACGCAAGTTCATCGGAGCCACATCTGTACTTGGAAAAGATTGCCCAGTATGTAACCCAAAAGTTATACGAACATTATTCAATTGTGGCAGCTCTATGGGGATACTCCATTCTTTTTCGTTTAGAATACAAGTAATAAATTGCTTTTTATAGTTTAATCTAAGTTCCACTTGAAACCAATCCGAACTATTGAATCTAGGAATCGAATCTAATTGTGATATATCTACCAAACTTTGATTTCCCCTCATCAAAAATAATTGGCTGTGAGTCCACCCTTTGTTGGACAACAAGTCAATATTTAAT
>ULSW01028347.1_pt1 | contig 17422 bp, 15 predicted proteins | sample 1957051 | NCBI WGS metagenome assembly ULSW01 (sample SAMEA4835719, study PRJEB28245) | human gut metagenome | biome: gut microbiome; material: fecal sample | place: Denmark | collected 2008 | reverse complement strand
CCTTGATTCAGCAATGAGTCAAGGGGCTTTCTGTTTTCCGCCACTTTTGAAAATGATTGCTATAAATCTTTTTTAAGACATTAAATGGCTTTCTTTGGAAACAAAATCCTTTCTGGCTTGTTCTAATAGTATGATTAAGATTTATAGTTTAAATGATGTGAATGATGATAAACTTAATCAATTTAATGACTATATTTGCGACCGAATTAGGTAAGACTAATAAATAACAACTAAGATATAATGAAAAGTTCTCCGAGATTCATATTGGCTTGTGTTCTGCTGATGCTATCTTTTAGCATAAGTGGAAATGCTATGGATTTCTCTACTTGCATATCTAGTTGTGAATCGACTTGTCAGTTCTCTGAATCATCTTCAGACAATACGAATCATCGTTCTTCTGGTGGTCATCATGTGGATTATGATAACACACAGTCTTTATCCATTTCTGATGTAGAATTGGGCTTTAAGCCTGTTTCCGAAACGAATTCTAATTATCGTCTGCGTAGAATCATTGAAATTAATGACTCTTTGAAAGACATTATTAATAAGTTTTTCTTGTTGAGAGAAAACTCACTGGTATTAGATCAAAGTAAATCCTATTACTCGGATAAGGATCCTCATTATTCCATTATCTGCAGCGACTATTATGTGTTCGCTCTGAGACGTATCCTTATTTAGTATTTATTCCCTTCACTTCAATTAGTAATTTACTTTTCATACCCTGTATGGACTGTGTGGCTTTTTGTATCTAAAAAGTTACCGGGTCTATAGCGCAGTGTGTCTAATTCTGTTGACAATTTTTTCTAAATAACTAAAATTAATATCTTAACAAAAAACTTATTATGGAAACTACTAAAAAAACTCATGTCGTAGGTATAAAGAATGCCGGTATCGTTATTATCTGCTGTTTTATTCTGGCAGTATGTATTTATCATTTCCTATTGGGAAATCCGTCAAACTTTATGAACAATGATCCGAACAATCACCCGTTGCCAGGAAACTTTTTGGGTACTATTTACAAAGGTGGTATTATCGTGCCTGTCATTCAGACATTGCTGTTGACTGTACTTGCATTGAGTATCGAACGCTATTTTGCTCTCCGCTCTGCTTTCGGAAAAGGTTCTTTAGCTAAATTTGTTGCTAATATCAAAGCTGCATTGGCTGAGGGGGATATTAAGAAAGCGCAGGAAATCTGTGATAATCAGAAAGGTTCGGTAGCTAATGTGGTTACTTCCACTCTTCGTAAATATGACGAAATGGAGAAGAATACTGCTTTGTCTAAGGAGCAGAAATTGTTGGCAATCCAGAAAGAGCTGGAAGAGGCTACTGCATTGGAAATGCCTATGATGCAACAGAATCTTCCGATTATTGCCACAATCACTACATTGGGTACATTGATGGGATTGCTCGGTACTGTAATCGGTATGATCCGTTCGTTTGCCGCTTTGTCTGCAGGTGGTGGTGCTGACTCTATGGCTCTGTCACAAGGTATTTCCGAAGCCTTGATTAACACTGCTTTCGGTATCTTGACCGGTGCATTGGCTGTTATTTCCTACAACTATTACACTAACAAAATTGATAAACTGACTTACGGTCTCGACGAAGTCGGATTCTCTATCGTGCAAACTTTTGCCGCTACTCACTAATTCTGCGGACCCTTTAAAATCTATAAATCATGGGTAGAGCGCAAATTAAAAAGAAAAGTACGTTCATAGATATGACCGCTATGAGTGACGTTACTGTATTGCTTCTTACCTTCTTTATGTTGACTTCAACATTCGTGAAGAAAGAACCGGTGCAGGTAAACACTCCGGCTTCCGTATCGGAAATCAAGATTCCGGAGACAAACGTGCTCCAGATTCTGGTAGATCCTAGCGGAAAGATATTTATGAGCCTCGACAAACAGCAGGATATGCAGGCTGTTTTGGAGAGCATGGGTGAAGAGTATGGCATTAAGTTTACTCCGGAACAGCAGAAGCGGTTTACGTTAGCTTCCACTTTCGGAGTGCCTATCAGAAGTATGCAGAAATTCCTCGATCTTCCTGAAGAACAACGGGATAAGATTCTTAAAAACGAAGGAATTCCATGTGATAGTACCGACAACCAGTTTAAGGCATGGGTACGCAATGCGCGTGCAGCCAACGCTGATTTGCGAATCGCTATCAAGGCGGATGCATCTACTCCATACTCGGTGATAAAGAACGTTATGAACTCACTTCAGGATTTGAGAGAGAACCGGTACAACCTGATTACTTCTCTCAAAGGGGAATCTGAAGAATAGAAAGGAGGAAAACAGTATGAGTGCTGAAGTACAAGAGAGCGGCGGAAAAAATGGAAAGAGCAAACAGAAAAAGTTTGCCGTGCGGGTGGATTTCACTCCGATGGTGGATATGAATATGTTGCTGATTACTTTCTTTATGCTTTGTACCACCCTGAGCAAGCCTCAGACGATGGAGATAAGCATGCCGAGTAATGATAAGAGTATAACAGAACAACAGAAGAGTATGGTGAAGGCTTCGCAGGCAATCACATTGCTGCTAGGAGCGGACAATAAGCTCTATTACTACGAGGGTGAACCGAACTATAAGGATTACACTTCGCTGAAAGAGACGAGTTACACTCCGGATGGAATACGTTCCATACTTCTTCAGAAGAATGCGGCTGCCGTGAACAAAGTGAGGGCTTTGAAGCAGCAGAAGCTGGACCTTAAGATTTCAGATGAGGAATACCGGAAACAGGTTTCCGAAATTAAGAGCGGAAAAGATACGCCGACCGTGATTATCAAGGCGACGGATGATGCTTCTTATAAGAATCTGATTGACGCGCTGGACGAGATGCAGATATGTAATATAGGTAAGTATGTGATTACGGACATTGCCGAAGCAGACGAATTCTTGATGAAGAATTTCGATGCGAAGGGTGCCTTGTCACAGAATCTGGCCGATAAATGATGTAACACCTAAAGCAGAAAAGTAAAATGGCAAAAATAGATTTGACTTCTTCGGAATGGTGTCAACTGATTTTTGAAGGCAAGAATCAGGCGTATGGTGCCTATAAGATGCGTGCCAATTCGACAAAACGGCATAATCTGGCAATGTTTGCCGTATTGGTCATCGCATTGATCGGGTTTACGATTCCTACGTTGCTCAAGTTGGCAACTCCGAAACAAAAGGAAGTGATGACGGAGGTTACTACTCTGTCGAAATTGGAAGAACCGGAAATCAAGCAGGAAGAGATGAAGCGGGTAGAACCCGTAGCTCCTCCACCCCCTGCATTGAAGAGTTCTATTAAGTTTACGGCTCCCGTCATCAAGAAGGATGAAGAGGTGCACGAGGATAATGAGATCAAGAGCCAGGAAGAGTTGACTTCTACTAAAGTAGCGATCTCCATTGCCGATGTGAAAGGTAATGATGAAGAGAATGGTGCGGATATCGCCGACTTGAAGCAGGTAGTAACACAAGCTGAGCCGGAACCGGAAAAAGTGTTCGATATGGTAGAACAGATGCCTGCCTTTCCGGGCGGAATGCAGGAATTGATGGCTTATCTGGGAAAAAACATCAAATATCCTACCATCGCGCAGGAGAACGGAACACAAGGACGTGTTATCATTCAGTTTGTCGTAGAGCGCGACGGTACTATTTCGGATGTACGTGTGGCACGTGGTGTAGATCCTTATCTGGATAAGGAAGCCGTACGTGTGGTAAAGAGTATGCCGAAGTGGATTCCGGGCAAGCAGAACGGTAAGGCGGTGCGTGTGAAGTTTACAGTTCCGGTAATGTTCAGATTACAATAAAAAGATGATGAAAAGACAATTTTGGCTGATAGGAATCGTTTTGCTGGCGGCATTAAGTGCTTGCCGTTCTAAATCGAAAGACGGACCGACGGATACGTATTCGTCCGGGGTGATAGCTATTGCGGCGGATGAAAGTTTCGAACCCATTGTGCAGGAAGAAATCGATGTGTTTGAGAGTTTGTATCCTCTGGCCGGAATTGTTCCTCGCTACACTACTGAAGTAGAGGCGATTAATTTACTTCTGAAAGACAGTGTCCGGTTGGCAATCGCAACCCGGACACTGACTGAGGAAGAAATGAATTCGTTTCACAGCCGTAAGTTTTATCCTCGTGAGATTAAGCTGGCTACGGATGGACTGGCACTGATTGTGAACCGTGAGAATCCGGATTCATTGTTGAGTGTGCGCGATTTCCGCCGTATCTTGACGGGTGAAGTGAAAGATTGGAAACAGGTGAATCCGGGTTCCCGTCTGAAAGGTATTCGGGTGGTGTTCGACAATAAGAACTCTAGTACAGTACGCTTTGCGATGGATTCGATCTGCAACGGAAAACCGTTGGCGGAAGGAAATGTGAGTGCTTTGAGGACAAATCAGCAGGTGATAAATTATGTAGCGCAGAATCCTGATGCGATAGGTGTGATAGGTGTGAATTGGTTGGGAAACCGCAGTGATACTACCAATCTCTCTTTCAGGGAGGAAATTAGGGTGATGGCGGTGAGTGCCGAAGATGTGGCGACTCCCGGAAACAGCTATAAACCTTATCAGGCTTATTTGTATTATGGCAATTATCCATTGGCACGGCCGATTTATGCAATTCTGAATGATCCTCGCAACGGGCTGCCTTGGGGATTCACTTCTTTTATGACCTCCGACAAGGGGCAGCGCATCATATTAAAATCCGGACTTGTCCCGGCTACTCAGCCGATACGTGTAGTCCATGTGAATGACGAATAATAACTAAAATTAGAGACTATCATGAAACGAGTACAAATGTTTTTAGCTGGAGCGTTTATAGCAGTTGGGTCGCTCTATGCACAAACTCCTGCCTCCGAATGGAAAGCAGGTGTTGCAAAATTGAAAGAAACTATTCAGGCGAATCCGGCACAAGCGGCCGAAGAGGCTGAACAAATGATAAAAGGCAAGAATAAAAAGAATATAGAGCTGTTGGTGGCTATCGGTGAGGCTTATCTGGAAGCTGACAAAATACCGGAAGCTCTGCAATATGCGGCTCTTGCCAAAAAAGCGAACGGCAAATCGGCTGATGCGGCCGTATTGGAGGGAGATATTGCCCTCAAACAGAAGAATGCCGGTCTTGCTTCTCAAAAATATGAGGAAGCCATTTACTTTAATCCGCGCTGTGCGGCGGCTTATCTGAAATTTGCGGATATCTATAAGATGGCAAATTCGAGTCTTGCTATCGAAAAGCTGAATCAACTGAAAGCTTTGCAACCGTCTAACACCGGTGTAGACAAGAAGCTGGCCGAGATTTATTATTTGAAGAATGATTTCAGCAAAGCTGCGGATGCTTATTCGCGTTTTGCTATGGGACCGGCAGCTACTGAGGAGGATTTAGTGAAGTATGCGTTTGCTTTATTCTTGAACCATGATTTCGAGAAGTCGCTTGAAGTAGCCAACATGGGACTGCAAAAGAATCCCCGCCATGCTGCGTTCAACCGCCTGGCAATGTATAATTATACTGACTTGAAGCGTTTTGACGAAGCGATGAAAGCTGCGGATATTTTCTTTAATGAAACCGATAAAGCCGATTATTCTTATTTGGACTATATGTATTACGGACATCTGCTGGAAGATTTGAAAAAATATGATGAAGCTGTGATACAATATGAAAAGGCGGTTCAATTGGATCCCTCCAATACGAACTTATACAAAAACATCTCTGCTGCTTATGAGCGGAAGAATGATTATAAAAAGGCGATCAGTGCTTACCGGAAATATTATTCATCTCTTGATAAGGCAAAGCAAACTCCGGACTTACAGTTCCAATTTGGCAGACTTTATTATGGAGCGGGTACGCAATCTGATTCATTGACAATCACTGTCGAAGAGCGTAAACAGGCTTTGGCGTCTGCCGATTCTGTTTTCCAAGCTATCGCAGTGGCAGCACCGGATAGCTATCTGGGTAATTTTTGGAGGGCGCGTGCCAATTCCGCACTTGACCCCGAGACTACTTTAGGATTGGCTAAACCTTTCTATGAGGAAGTGGCTACTTTATTGGAAAGTAAAAATGATCCTCGTTACAATGCTGCCTTGGTTGAGTGCTACAGTTATCTGGGCTATTATTATTTGTTGGCTATCGAGAATCCGGCATTGAAGGCCGAAGCGAAAGCGAACAAGGAGACGTCTAGGGACTACTGGAGTAAAATTCTGGCTATAGACCCCGCTAATGCTACTGCTAAAAGAGCATTGGATGGCATCAAATAGTGAATAATTTTAGTTGTTTGTCGTGACGGGAGGAGTGGAGAGTGATCTTAGCTCCTCCTTTTTGCACTTTTTCTATTTATTGCTATTGCAATTTATAATGTCTTTGTCAATGTGAAACAGTCTATGTCCGGTGCCCAATCGTAGCTGTTGCCGATCCGAATGGTATTGTAACCGGCTTTCAGTTCTACCGGAATTGAGATTTGGCTGTGATTATCGTCCTCTCCCAAAGAGCTGATTTTTGTGATGATACCGTTGACATCTACCTCTATCTGCCGTCCTTTTCCGTGTGAATAGTGGATGGTCATATTATAACGTCCGCCGTTTTCACTATATACTTCGCGCCATTCGGCATAGTTCTCCGGTTTTCCACCAAGAAATCCAACTTTCATTTTGCCGGAGGCTTCTTTGTCATAAGCATACTGGATACCTTTGGCGTTTTTGCCTAAGTCATTGAAAAGAGGCAGGTAAGCACATTCCGCTTCATACAAAGTCGGTTCCAGGCGTGCCTCACTTTCCATGCGGAGGAACATGGCACTGTGGGCAGGGAGCGTTTGTTCGAAGGTACCGGAGAAATTTCCTAAATCGCTATGTTTTACCAGATCACGCACTTTCACATTTCCACCGAATTCCAAAGAAGAGAATGGAACGGAGAACCTACATACGGTGTCGGATGGGTTGTACAATGCTACGGCACGCACATTGCCACGTTTCTGCTCGATATCTTTCACCAATACGTATCCTTCGTTTTCATGTTGCGCTACGTATGCCTGTAATCCCAAAGGATCTTGGTTGAGTGCGATTAATTCCTTATTTTTCAGTAATTCGAGCGAAGAATCCGGCATTTTTTCCAAGTCGCATCCGATGAGTAACGGAGAGCTCATGATACACCACAGACCGAAATGGGCTTCCTCTTCGGTCGGAGTAAGACCGTTGCCGCCTACTCTGCTATTGTTACGGAATCCGACCACCATCATATCCATGTCGTTATAATGTCCGTTTCCGGCATAGGCAGATAGGTAGAGGTTTTTTCCGACTACATATTTTAATGAATTCCAATGTGCATTGATATCGCCGCTGATACGCCAGGAAGTTGCCGCGTCTTTGGCCCAAGTGCCGGGGTAAGCCCATCGGCAGATGTTTATGGAAACATTTTTATTCATTTTATCTATGCTGTTGCGGATAGAGGTATATCGTTCTTTCTCATCCAGTCCCAATACTTCTCCTCCACAATAATCTATTTTGATGAAATCGAAGCCCCAGTCGCCGAAGTATAATTGGGCGTCTTGCGGTTCGTGGCCGTAGATACCAGCTCCTATTCCTATAGAGTCCTTGTTCCAGAGAGAGCCGCACGTTCTAGTCCCTGCATCCGTATAGAGTCCCGCCTTCATTCCCAAACTGTGTATATGGTCTGCCACAGGTTTCATGCCATTAGGGAAACGTTTCTCGTTTGCTTGCATGACTCCGTTTTCATCCCTTTTGCCGAAGTATCCGTCATCTACATTGATGTACTGATAGCCTGCATCTTTCAATCCTTTCTCCACCATGAGGTCGGCCTGATGTTTAATAATGTCTTCGCTGATGTCTACCAGAAAGGCGTTCCACGAACTCCATCCCATAATAGGTGGATTGAACGGTCGTTCATTCTCTGAAAGAGTGGTTTGGGGCTTTGTACAACTGACGCACAAAAGAGAAGCTACTACTGCTGTAAAGATAAAGGATCTGTTTTTCATGATATAATAGGTTGGTGTTTAAAAAAACAAAGGGTAACTTACTGAAAAACAGAAAGCTACCCTTTTGATTGTCGGAATGAGGCGACTCGAACGCCCGACCCCTACGTCCCGAACGTAGTGCGCTACCAACTGCGCTACATTCCGATTGCTTAAGAAGTGGTGTCACCAGGAATCGAACCGGGGACACAAGGATTTTCAGTCCTTTGCTCTACCAACTGAGCTATGACACCTTTCTTGTTTGCGGGTGCAAAGATAAGTATATTTTTTAATACCGCAATAACTTTGGAAGAAATTTTCGCCAATTTCTGATATGGAGAATAATAGTTGTATTTTTTAGATAATATATATCCCGTATCAACTACCTGAATAGCCGATACGGGATTACTTTTTATATACAGAGATATACCTTTACCTTTTAGGACTTAGGTATCTCCTTTTGGGTGTTTCCGGTTTCCGGAGATGTATTATTAGGGGTTGCACTTCCGCTTGAAACCTTAGAACTTCCTGACGGAGTAGCACTGGAAGCTGTTGCATTGGAAGTTGTTGCACCAGAAGTTGCCGCATTGGAAGTTGCCGTACTGACACTACCGGCAGCTACATTCGCAGTTTGAGGCTGTACTTCCCAATGGAACGGTTCGAAATTGGAATTCGGGTCTACCCAAGACGGTTTCTTTGCTGCATAGATGATGAATGGAGCAACAACGACAATGATAGCACCGATAATCAGTACGGAGAACCATACAGTGTTGCTGCCTGTAGAAATCTGGCTGGGCGGGATAAAGCTAAGGATAAAGGCAAGCAATGATCCGCAGAAACCGAGTCCGCCGACGAACCACATCAAACCGTTGCCACTCTTACCGATACGGAACGGGCGGTTCAGTTTTTTCATCTTATAACGAAGTGCGATTGCTCCGGAGAACATCAGCAGGTACATGATAAGATAAAGAATCACTGTCAGCTGAGACAGGATCTGGTAGAAACTCTGTACAGAAGGCATTACCACAAACAACAGACTTAATACAGTTACTGCTATACCCTGCACGAACAGAATGTTTTTCTGTACACCCAGTTTGTTTGTTTTCTGGAAGAACGGAGGCATATAACCGGCTTTACCTACGGCAAAGATACCTTTTGACGGACCGGCAACCCATGTCAATACACCTGCCAATACACCGAAGGCAAGGGCGATGGCAATGATCGGTGATAACCAGGAAGCATGGATATACTTGAAGTAGTTGTCAAAACCGACAAGTAAGCTCTGAGTCAGGTTAATATCATTTGCGGGGATGATAACACCAAGTGCGAAAGTACCCAACACAAAGATAAGAACGGTGATAAGCGCACCGATAAATACTGCTTTCGGGTAGTTCTTGGATGGATTATCTACATCTTTCACGTGGATACCGCCCATTTCCATACCGGCATAGAACAAGAAGATACTGGCGGCTAGAACGACATTGTCGAAATTGGTAAAGTCGGGGAAGAAGCTGCTGTCGAAATTCATGTTAGAGTGTCCGCCTGTTGCGAGATAAATGATACCTAGGATAATCAACAATCCGGCCGGAATAATCGTACCGACCAAACCGCCGATTTTAGCCACTTTACCAACCCAGCTCATACCTTTCAGGGAAATGAATGTTGCCAGCCAATAGATGATAAGTACGACGACAAGCGTGTAATACTTGTTGTTTGCCAGTGACATATCATGTACGTCATTCATTCCGATGAAGGCGATGGATACGGCACCGAATGTTAGTACTGTGGGATACCAGATTGTACTTTCAATCCATTGTACCCAAATGGCGAGGAATCCCAGTTTCTTGCCGTAGGCTTCGCCTACCCACCGGAACACACCGCCTTGTTTATCCTGGAACATGGCCGCCAATTCTGCTGCGACGAGCGATGTAGGAATAAGAAAGACAATAGCTGCAAAAAGATAGTAAAAGGCCGAACTCATTCCGTATACGGCCTCGGCCGGTAGTCCACGCAATGATACTACTGCCGTAACGTTCATGATAGCGAGGGTAAACACACCCAGCTTCACTGCATTTTTAATATTTGCCATAAGTTAAGGTTTTAAGTGAAAAATATTTTAAAGTCAGTGTTATAACAACATTTTGTACGAGATGTTCCCGCAATCTCTTTCAAAGTTCGTTAATTAACATCGTAAAATAGATAGATTGTAATAGAAAAAGGTTACTATCGTGCGATAGTAACCCTTCACTTTTTATCGGGAAAGTCTTTTAATCGACGATCGTGATATGATTTTGACCGAATACATTCAGTCCTAGCTTGTTCATGATGTACTGGATAGCCAACTGTGCTTTTACAGAGTTACCCGATCCATCCAAAGGAGGAGCGAATGCTGCGATACCGAACTGTCCGGGCAACACACCCATCACACCACCTCCTACACCTGTCTTGGCAGGAATACCGGAAGTATACATCCAGTCGCCGGTATGTTCGTAGAAACCTACCGCGGCAATCATGGCTGTGATTTTAGGAGACAAGCTGGCGTCGAACACTTCTTTCTTGGTCACCGGATTCACACCGCCGTTGGCGATTGTTCCGGCAGCGATGGAAAGCTGCAATGCGGTCACTCCCAATGAACATTGACGCGTATAAAGGTCTAGTGACATATCCGGATCATCATAGATACGGTTGTAGTTCTTCAGCAGCCAGGCAATGGAACGGTTGTTAAAGTTAGTATCTGATTCGGACTTATACAATTCGTCTATCAGTTGAGGAGCACTGCCGCACAAGTCGGTTATGTTTCCTACGATGGCGTCCCACTTCTTGGCAGAGTCGCCTATTGGTTTCACCATACTGCAAGCGGAGATGGCGCCGGCGTTTACCAATGGAGTAGACGGGTGGTCGTTTTCCAGCAAGATGGCGATGATAGAGTTGAAAGGCAAGCCTGTCGCGTCAGCTCCGATCTTGTCCAATATTTCCTTAGCTCCATATTGGCGCAGAGCCAGGATAGCCGTATGTACTTTGGATACGGATTCTATTCCGAAGCGGTAGTCGGTATCTCCCACATGGATGGTCTGCCCGTTGAGCAGGCAGACACTGATTCCAAAGAGATCTTTGTTGACATTAGCCAAGTAAGGAATATAGTCGGCATTCTTGCCTCCCGTATTCGTCTTTACCTGATCGTATGCCTCCTGTACCACTTCATGCAATTGAGCGAGTGTTACTTTTTTATTCATAGATCTTTTATTTTTTAGCTGTTTTACGACGGCCGCCGTGGTTGAATATTTTAGCTTCTACCGGAAGATTCTTCTCCTGTGCTATGCGGGTAGGAGTAGGATAATCTAATTTTTCCAGTTCTGCGATGGCGTTCTTGATGTCGCCCAGCAACATATCTGCCATATCGCGGCTGAATCCCTGACGGACAACGACGCGCATCACTACATAATCTTCTAGTTTGGAAGGCAATGTATAAGCCGGAACCATCCAACCGTGTTGAGACAGTTTATCTTGCAAATCATACAAAGTCCATTTAGCGTTCTTTGCATATTCCGGTTTCAGATACCAGATGAACAACGGGTTTACCACTTCGTTAGAGTAGTTGACGAACGGAACCATCTTGGCTATTTCGTCATGGATGTATTTAGCGATCTGCAAAGAGTTGTACTGTACTTCTTTGTAACCTTGGAATCCTAAACGGATGAACTGGTAGTACTGTCCCAGAATCTGAGCAGCCGGGCGAGAGAAGTTCAAACCTACTTGAGTGATGTTAGCACCCAGATAATTTACACTGAACGACATCTCTTCTGGCAGATATTCTTTGCCTTTCCAAACCACCCAGCCGAGTCCCGGATATACCAGACCGAACTTATGACCGGATACACTGATGGAAAGCACCCATTTCAGGCGGAAGTCCCATTTTGTTTCCGGGTAAAGGAACGGAAGGATAAAACCACCGCTAGCTGCGTCTACGTGGATAGGAATGTCATAACCGGTCTTGGCGTTGTAAGCATCGAGTGCTTTGTCCAATGCTTCTACGTCATCGTTCAGTCCTGTCCATGTAACACCCTGGATAGGTACGATACAAATTGTATTCTCATCACACATTTTCAAGGCTTCTTCGGGGTCGAGTGTGGTTTTATCAAGTGTCAAAGGCACTTCACGCATTTCAATCTGCCACAACTGTGCAAATTTCTCCCATACAACCTGAAAACCTGTAGAAATAACAAAGTTCGGTTTATCAAACGGTTTACCTTGAGCTTGTCTTTTCTTACGCCAGCGCAACCAGGCAGCTACACCACCCAGCATACAAGCTTCTGAGGAACCGATAGCCAGAGCACCGGTTTTCCAAGTATCTTTTTCCGGAGAATTCCATAGGTTGGCAACGATGTTGATACATTTACCGTTCATCACTGCGATACGCGGATACTCAGTTTCGTCAATGTAGTTAATGTTGATGGCTTCGTTCATCAGCTTGGTAGCATATTCATCCATGTAGGTAGTCACGAAAGTAGCCAGGTTCAGGCGCGGTTGAGTCTGAGCGAATGTTTCGTCTTTTACCATCTGATAGGCGACTTCAGGAGTAGTGGGTCCATCAGGTATCTTCTCTACTGGAGAGGGTTGCAACATTCTGTCTGAACCAAATGCTTCTGTTTTAGCATCGCCTTTTCTGAAATTTAAATCTTTCATACTTAATTTGTTTTTTAAAAGGTTTAGGGCGATGGGGATTTTCCCCGTCGAATTTCCCACAACAACAGCAGGCAGTTTTGAAAGTTTTCGGCTTTTACATTATTTGGCGTTTATTAAGGGGGGGATTCGTTTTGAACTTTATGCGATGAGTATTGTTCTCATCAAACCTAAACTTTTAACGAATTTGCGTATGAAAATACAGACGGGAAGAGGAACGATTCCTCTTATCACTTTAATAGCCATTTGGTCTGTTTCGGCACTGACTTCTCTGCCGGGACTGGCCGTTTCGCCTATATTGGGCGATCTTACGAAGATATTTCCGGAAGCTACGGATTTGGATATCCAGATGTTGACTTCGCTTCCTTCCTTGCTCATTATTCCTTTCATTCTGCTGGGTGGTAAGTTGACGGAGAAAGTCGACTTTGTCCGTATCCTGAAAATCGGACTTTGGCTCTTTGCGGTGAGCGGTATGTTGTATCTGGTTTCCAATAAGATGTGGCAATTGATTGTAGTAAGTGCCTTACTGGGTATCGGGGCTGGGCTGATTATTCCGTTGTCTACCGGTCTGGTGTCGAGGTATTTTACCGGAACTTACCGGGTAAAACAATTCGGCCTTAGTTCAGCAATCACTAATTTTACGTTGGTGATAGCGACTGCCGTCACCGGTTATCTGGCGGAAGTCAGTTGGCATTTACCCTTTCTGGTCTATTTGCTTCCACTGATTTCTATTCTGTTGATCGGTCGTCTGAAGAAAGACCGGCCGGAAGTTGCCGCTGCGGATAGTGCAAGTTCGAAAGAAGAACGGGCGGCGATAGATACCGGCGGTAGTAAATATGGTATCCATGTGAAGCATTTGATAGAATTGATGTTCTTCTACGGAGTGACGACTTATATCGTATTGGCGGTGATATTCAATCTGCCTTTCCTGATGGAGAAGCATCATTTCTCAAGTGGAAATTCGGGCTTGATGATTTCTCTTTTCTTTCTGGCGATTATGGCTCCGGGATTCTGTCTGGATAAGATTGCGGCTACATTGAAAGAACGTACCAAAGCATACAGCTTGCTGTTCATGGCATTGGGATTGTTGCTCATCTGGATAGCTCCGCTTGAATGGCTGATTATTCCCGGATGTCTGTTTGTGGGGTTGGGCTATGGTGTCATCCAACCCATGCTTTATGATAAGACTACGCATACCGCATTGCCGGAAAAGGCCACATTGGCACTGGCATTTGTAATGATGATGAACTATCTTGCCATCTTGCTTTATCCTTTCATCGTTGATTTCTTCCAATGGATATTTCATACCAAGTCTCAGGAATTTCCTTTTATATTCAATCTGGTGATTACCGTTGTCACTTTCTGTTGGGCTTATCTGCGCCGTAATACTTTTTTGTTTAATGATCAACTGAAATAACAAATGAAGAATAAGAAACTGGAGGCCAACTTGAGTATGGCTGTCTCGAAAGTGTTTAGTGGTTTGAATGTGAATGCCTTGAAGTTCCTCCTGCCTTTGTGGATGAGTCCGCTGACAGGGGCTACTTTCCGATGTACTTTTGCTGCCGTCGCTTTTTGGGTGATCAGCTGCTTCATGCCCCCGGAGAAGACAACTGCCAAAGACAAATGGCTTCTTTTCTTATTAGGCGCTTTGGGACTCTACGGCTTTATGTTTCTCTACTTGACCGGTTTGAGTAAGACAACGCCTGTCTCCAGCTCTATTTTTACCAGCCTTCAACCTATCTGGGTATTTCTGATCATGGTATTCTTTTATAAGGAAAAGGCGACAAGAAAAAAGATAATTGGTATCTCCATCGGATTGACCGGCGCATTGGTCTGCATCTTGACCCAACAGAGTGACGACCTCGCCTCCGACGCCTTTTTAGGTAATATGCTTTGCCTTCTCAGTTCTGTCGTTTATGCTGTCTATCTCATTTTGAGTCAGCGCATACTTACCGCTATCGGTGCGATGACAATGCTTAAATACACATTTTCGGGCGCAGCCGTTTCTGCTGTCATAGTGACGCTGATTACAGGATTTGAAGCTCCGGTATTGTCCATGCCTTTCCATTGGACGCCTTTCCTTGTGCTGATGTTCGTACTGATTTTCCCGACCACTTTGAGTTATATGTTACTTCCTGTCGGATTGAAATACCTGAAAACGACGGTTGTTGCCATTTATGGTTACTTGATTCTGATTGTCGCGACCGTTGCTTCTTTGATATTGGGGCAAGACCGCTTCAGTTGGACACAGATGTTTGCCATCCTTTTTATTTGCATCGGGGTTTACCTGGTGGAAGTGGCGGAAAGCAAGGAAAGCAGTACAAAACCGGCTTGAAACGATTTACTTCTGCCGTATGAAAAGAAAAGAGGGCAACCCATCGCAGGCTGCCCTCTTGCTTATGTCATCATCATGTTTTATAGAGAGGAGTTGATTGCTTGTGCTATCGACTTGAATTCTTCATCCGACAATTTCAATTTCGGATTTGAGAACAACATATCCGATTCCTTTTGGATAGGAATTAAATGAATATGAGCGTGAGGAACTTCGAGTCCGATAACTGCTTCGCCCACTTTTTGGCATGGGAAAGCTTTTTCGATGGCACGGGCTACCTTTTTTGCAAATACATGCATTGCGGCCAGGTCTTCATCGCTCAAATCGAAAATATAGTCTACTTCCTGTTTGGGCACCACCAATGTGTGTCCCTTTACCAACGGATTGATATCGAGAAACGCAAAAAACTTTTCGTTTTCCGCCACCTTGTAGCAGGGGATTTCGCCTGCGATGATTCTGCTGAATATTGTTGCCATGACTTTTTATTGATAAAATAAGGCAAGCCTCACACGGAGACTTGCCTTTTTGTTAAAATGATATGTTTACTACTTCCAATGCAATTTTGCCCTGCGGAACTGTAATTTCTGCAACTTCACCTACCTTCTTGCCAAGCAGTCCTTGTGCAATCGGAGTGTTAACGGAAATCTTGCCTTCCTTCAAGTTAGCTTCGCTTTCAGAAACAATGGTATAAGTCATTTTCATACCGTTCTTCACGTTCTTCAGTTCCACCTTATTTAAAATCTGTACGGAATCTGTTTTGAGTTTGGACTCATCAATGATTTTTGCATCTGCGATCACCGTTTTCAGTTTGTTGATGCGCATTTCCAACATACCTTGCGCTTCTTTGGCGGCATCGTATTCTGCATTTTCCGATAAGTCTCCTTTATCTCTGGCTTCGGCTATTGCCGCAGAGATCTTCGGGCGTTCCACTGTTTCCAGTTCCTTCAGTTCCGCCATCAGTTTCTTGTAACCTTCTTCTGACATATAAGCCATGATGTTTTCCTCCTTTAATTGTTTTTTATGGTCATATAAACAAAAAAGAATTCCAACATGAGTCATGTTGGAACCCTCTTTATCATTATTTCTTTGCAAAGATAGCCTTTTAAGTGATACGTGTCAAGTTAAAAAAGCTGCTATGTAACATATTTAAATGAAATATGCTAATTTATAACAACTTTAGAGCAATGACTTGACGGCAGCTTCCAAATCTTTGATATCTTCGCCGCGAAGTTTCAGTTCGTTGTTGCGATTAATCAGGAAGATGGACGGTACTTGGCGTACATTATATACAGCTACATTCGTAGAATATACTCCGTTGCCATCGCGTACGCATACCCACGGAAGGTTGGCGGCCGATGTTTTCCAATAGTGCTCGTCCGCGTCGAGAGATACCTGATAAATTTCCAAACCTTGCGAAGCGTATGTATTATATAGTTCGCGAAGCATTAGGTTGTGGGGAGCACCTGCCGGCGACTGGAACACGGAGAAGTCAAGTAATACGACTTTACCTTTCAAATCGGTCAGCTTACGTACATTTCCTTTTACGTCACGCAATGCGATATCTATAATTCCTGTTTCTACAATTTTGTCTTGCGGAATCTCCAAAGCTTTCGCTTGCGGCTGGCGTGTATTCTTCATACCTTTGATAACAATGTTATAAAGATTCTTGGAGCGTACGGCATTGGGGAATGTGTTGTTGAGGCTCGTCGCTACGGCTGCAAAACATTTCACGTCATCTTTATTATTCAACGGATCGAATATCAGATAATTGTTCAGCTTCTGGAACAGTGCGAAATAGGCGGCTGCCGTGTTGGGAGCTGCGAAGATATAGTTCACTTTCACGTCCTCTTTATATTTACCGAGCAATGTTGCCAGACTGTCCTCAAAGACATCGTGTCCTATCTTGTTGCCGCGCAGTGCAGCCAACAGGTCATCCACATTTTTCTGGAGACGGATTTGTTTCAGCGTCAGTTCTTTTATCTTGTTGCTGTTTTCCGAACCTTCTACGGTATAATCGGTGGAGAAGTCCACATACGGAGCTTTGATCTGAACCGTTTCGATAGAGTCTACAGAAAAGTTGATTACTTTGTCGTCTATCCGCAGACGGTAAAATTCGGGAGACTCGGGACGAGCTTGTTTAAAGCTGAATGTACCTTCACCTTTCAGTTTCACTGAATCGAGCGGAACAATACCTTCCAGACCGGAAGCTTCCAGATAAAGCATTTTGCCGTCGGCTCCTGATACATCCCCGTTCACCTGGAATTTAGGACCGGTACTACAAGCTGTAATAGTAAGTGCGGCAAGTGCTGTAAAAGTTATCTTTTTCATATAGCGTGTGTTATTTACGAGTTGCAAATATACTTCTTTTCGAGATTAGTCAAAGCATTTTGTTGTGTTCTTCTCCTAATTTTGAAAAAAAAACGGTTTGCAACTAACTTTTTACCTCATTTCCACCTGATTACCACGATAAA
>ULSW01014478.1_pt1 | contig 19244 bp, 11 predicted proteins | sample 1957051 | NCBI WGS metagenome assembly ULSW01 (sample SAMEA4835719, study PRJEB28245) | human gut metagenome | biome: gut microbiome; material: fecal sample | place: Denmark | collected 2008 | reverse complement strand
GCCGTAAAAGAAAAAGTAGGCGATATGCCGCTGGTTCTTCACGGTGGTACCGGTATTCCGGAAGATATGATCAAGAAAGCCATTTCTTTAGGTGTAGCGAAGATTAATGTAAATACTGAGTGCCAGCTGGCATTTGCAGAGGCAACCCGCCAGTATATCGAGGCTGGTAAGGATCAGCAGGGCAAAGGATTTGACCCGCGTAAACTTCTTGCACCTGGTTTTGAGGCGATCAAAGAGACGGTTAAGACAAAGATGGAACTGTTCGGTTCTATCGGAAAAGCCTGATGAATAAGTAAGGTTCATGACCGGACTGCAGGGATGTACATTTCGCAACGCGGATATACATACCGGCGGTCCGGTCTGTTTTCATATTAATGTGAGGGATTGAATGAGCGAGATTATCAATGTACCGGAAATTTTCGGAAAAAATGTGTTTAATGACAAGGCGATGCAGGAACGCCTTCCGAAAAGTGTTTACAAAAAACTGAAGAAAACCATTGAAGACGGAGCTGAGCTGGATCCGTCCATCGCAGATGTTGTCGCACACGCGATGAAAGACTGGGCGATCGAGCGCGGTGCGACGCATTATTCCCATTGGTTCCAGCCGCTGACCGGCATTACGGCAGAAAAACATGATGCGTTTATCTCCGTACCGGATTCCAACGGACGCGTTATCATGGAGTTTTCCGGTAAAGAGCTGATTAAGGGCGAGCCGGATGCATCCTCGTTTCCGTCGGGCGGACTTCGTTCCACCTTTGAGGCACGCGGCTATACAACCTGGGATTGTACTTCCCCGGCATTTCTGCGGGAAGATACGCTGGGCGTGACACTCTACATACCGACTGCATTCTGTTCGTACCGCGGCGAAGCACTGGATAAGAAGACACCGCTGCTGCGTTCCATGCAGGCAATCAACGAGCAGGCACTCCGGATTCTCCGCCTGTTTGGAAATACGACTTCCCACCGTGTGATTCCGTATGTGGGACCGGAGCAGGAGTATTTTCTGGTTGATAAGAACAAATATTTACAGAGAAAAGACCTGATCTACACCGGTCGTACCCTGTTTGGCGCGATGCCGCCGAAAGGACAGGAGATGGATGATCACTATTTTGGAAGCATCCGTCCGAGAGTCGGTGCGTTCATGAAAGAGTTAAATGAGACATTGTGGCGTCTGGGGGTCAGTGCAAAGACACAGCACAACGAAGTTGCACCAGCACAGCATGAATTAGCGCCAACCTATTGTCAGGTCAATCTGGCAGTCGATCACAACCAGATGGTCATGGAGGCGATGAAGCGTGTCGCAGGACATCACGGTCTGGCCTGTCTGCTGCATGAGAAACCATTTGACGGAATCAATGGTTCCGGTAAGCACAACAACTGGTCCCTGACGAGCGACGACGGCATCAACATGATGAATCCGGGCGAGACGCCGCACGAAAATGTACAGTTTCTTCTGGTTCTGGCGTGCATCATGAAAGCAGTTGACAGACACGCGGATCTGCTGCGCGAGTCCACCGCGATTCCAGGCAACGATCATCGTCTGGGTGCGGCAGAGGCGCCGCCAGCGATCATCTCTATTTTCCTGGGCGAGCAGCTGGAGGATGTTATCGATCAGCTGTGCAGCACGGGCGAAGCCGCACATTCTAAGAAAGGCGAGGTACTTCAGACGGGAGTAGCGACACTTCCGGATTTCGTCAAGGATGCAACCGACCGCAACCGTACTTCACCGTTTGCGTTTACCGGTAACAAATTCGAGTTCCGTATGGTTGGTTCTTCGGATTCTGTTTCATCCCCGAACGTCGTGCTCAACACGATCGTGGCAGAAGCGTTTAAAGAGGCTGCGGACGAATTGGAAAACAGCGATGATTTTGACAGCGCAGTCCATGATATCATCAAGCGTTTGTTTGCAGAGCACCGCCGTATCATTTTCAGCGGAAATGGTTATTCTGAGGAATGGGTTAAAGAGGCAGAGCGCCGTGGACTCCCGAACCTGAAAGCGGGTATCGATTCTGTCGAGGCAATCCGGACCGAGAAAGCGATCAAGCTCTTTGAAGAATTTGGCGTGTACACCCGGACCGAGCTGGAATCCCGTGCCGAGATCGAGTATGAGGCATATTCCAAGACTGTTAACATCGAGGCGAAGACGATGATCGACATGGCAGGCAAGCAGATCATCCCGGCGGTTGTCAAATATACGACTCAGCTTGCTTCCTCCCTGACAGCCGTCCGGACTGCCTGTGAGGAGGCCGATGTCAGTGTCCAGAAAGAACTGCTTTTAGAGACCTCTGATAAACTTTCAGAGATGAAGGTGGCATTGGCGGCACTCAAAGATATCCTGGCAAAGGCATCTGCGATTAAGGATAACAAAGAAAAAGCATTCGCCTATCTGCATGAGGTATGCCCGGCGATGGCAGCTCTCCGTAAACCGGCAGACGAGCTGGAAATGCTGGTAGATAAAGAGTTATGGCCGTTCCCGAGTTATGGGGATTTGGTGTTTGAGGTGTAGGCAGCTTTTAGAAGGTATGATTTTAATTAAAAAGATTTTGACCATCGATATAGGCTATGAATCGTTGGTCAAAATCTTTTTTTAACAACACTTATATATTTTGCAAATACGGTTTATTTCCGTCCAGGACCCTGCGTCTGTCCCTCCTGAATCGTATCGCCCTGATTGGAGGTAAATCCGTTAATCCGTTTATCGGACGAATTTGACGAAGAGCCTGACGAGCTGGAGCTTGATGTCGTCGGTGCGGTGTAAGTCGTGCCGTTGCTGTAGATGCGGCTTGGTACATTGCCGGTATTGCTGGTGGAACTGCTGCTTGTCTGGTTATTCGAAGAGCCTGACGAACTGGAAGTCCCGCCCGGCGTGGAAGTGGAACTGCTGTAGCCGCTTCCAGGAATCGGAACGGTTGTGCCCGACGAAGAACCATTTGACGAGCTGGAGCTGTTGGAACTTCCCGGTGCAGTAAAACTGGTCGAATGATCGGAACTATTCGAGTTGTTGGTGTTACCTGAACTGGAGGTCCCTGAATTGGAATTGTTCGAAGCCGTTCCGCTTGGCCCCGAAGTGCTGCTTGGAGAAGAACTGCCAGACGAAGTCCCTGTTCCCTGTGAAGCACTTGGGTCAAAATAGCTGTCGCTCATGCCGGAGAGGCTGGACGGTGGATTCTGGCACGCACCGCTCTTGGCAAAGGTGTATTTCACCGAATCAATCGTCAGGGTTGTGTTCGAAGCCATCTTACCGTTCTCATCCAGATAATAGTAGGTGCCGGATACCTTAATCCAGCCTTTCTGGCGGTGTCCGTACTCATTGAAATAGTACCAGGTGCCGTCGATCTGCTTCCATCCGCGGCTCATATTGCCGTCTGTCTTATCCATGTAGTAGGTGTTTCCGTTGCTGTCATTAAGCCATCCAGTCAGCATCTTGCCATCATGGAGATAGTAGTATTCATTTTTGATGAGCTGCCAACCGGTCAGCATTTTTCCATTTTCGTCGAGATAATACCAGGTGCTGTTTACCTTCTGCCATCCAGTCCGCATCGCCCCGTCCGTGCCGAAATAATACCAGGTGCCGTTATCCATCTTCTGCCAGTTGGTAAACATCCGTCCATCATCGCCCAGATAATACCAGACCGTATCAAGCTGGAGCCAGCCCTTCTGCATCACACCGTATTGGTTGAAATAGTACCAGTAGTTGTTGATTTTCTGCCATTTAGTCATCATCTCGCCGCTCTGGTTGAAATAATACCAGGCGGAAGTGGATGAATCCTGACGCCATCCAGTCACCATCTTGCCGGTCGATTCATCCATATAATAATATTTCTCTCCGATATGTACCCATCCGGTATGCTTCTGACCGTCGTCGGTCATGTAGTACCAGTAGTTTCCGTCCTTCAGCCATCCAGCCGCACGGCTCTGGGAAGAAGGAAGCAGCCCCATGGCACCGATCAGGCAGGCAAGCCCAAGCAGTTTTGCATATCTTTTCCGCATCGCGTATCCCCCTTGCAATGTGATTTATCGTTATCTATGATTACAGTAGAAATTAATATCAAAGATGTTGGGGTCAAAAGGCATTTTGACCCCTCTGATACCAGATTGCTCCGCACTATATGCTCCCGCAATCTTCAAAAACATTCGTAATTCGCTCATTTTTCTTTGAAAAATGGCTACTTACTCATGTTTTTGGCGGGTCCCAAGGTCAAAAATTCTCCTGCAAGCAAGCTTGCGTCGAACTTCTGACCTTTTGACCCTGGTATCATATCAAATTACTTTATAAGTATAACATAGAAAGATGTAAAATACCTAACGGAAATATTACAATTTTAGCAACCCCTCGGAAACAATTTTTCGATAATAATTTTTCGCATACCGGTACATTACGATGGTGTAATCGCCAAATTCGCGTCCCTCCATACTCTTAAAGACCGCCCAGAGCGCCCACAGGAAACCGCCCAGCGCCGCGTAGGCGTAAGTGACGAAACGTTCCTCGTCCGATGGGGCGTGCTGGAGGTATTCTTCCAGAAGATGGTCAAGCTCTTCTTGTGAATAATATGAATAAATACTGCACATCGCAATATCAATGAGCGGATCGCACATGCCCGCATACTCCCAGTCGATCAGACGCAGGGAGCCGTCTGGCAGAAACAGGAAATTGTCTGCAACCGAGTCAATGTGGGAGAGGCAGCATGGACGTTCCAGCGTATCCAGGCGATCCATCAGTTCATTCATCCGGGCACGGACCGCCGGGTAGTCCTCGAACAGCATTTCCTCATGTCCGCGGCAGATCCTCTCATAAAAATCAATCCGTTCCCGGATGCGGAATGTGTGCGGAACCGTCACGCCGGAATGATGCAGCTTCCGCAGCATCTCCATACAGGCTGCCATCTCATCCGGGTTCTTTGCATCCGCATTCCGAGCGCCCTCATAATACTGAGCGATCTTGTAGCCGGTTTTTCCGTCAAAATACAAAATATGTTCGGTAATGCCAAGCGGTGTGACAGCCTTGTAAACAGCCTCCTCCTCTTTCCGGTTAATCAGAAATTCTGTTCCCGGACCCGGAATGCGGCAGATATAATGTTTTCCATCCAGTTCAAACAGGAACGACTGGTTTGTCATGCCGGATTTGAGACAGCGGATGTTGTGTATCGCTTCCTCTTTTACATTGAAAACGCGTGCGACCAGCTGCATGGCGGCATTGTCCGAATGATTCTGATATTTCGGATCAAACAGGCGCAGTTCTTCCAGATTTTCAAACTCATAGACCTGATCCGCCGGCTGGCAGTTCATGGAAAAATCCAGTTCTTTGATATGATCGACGACAACCTGTTCCCAGTACCATTGTTCCGTGCCAGGCTGATGATAGGCTTCCTCAATGAGCGGAATCAGCTGGTTGGAAAAATCGCGCGAGAGGAACGCAGGTCCATACATGACCCACGAATCCTGTCCGCCGACCTGCACCGATGTGATACGTCCCTTTTTATTAGAAGAAAGACACCATTCCGACGTTTCACCATCCATGTAAACAGAAGAATACCATGCGCCGCACTCATATTTATGGTACATATTGTTCCGAATCCAGTTGTCCGAGACAAGCAGGTACATATTGCGGCCGCGGAACAGCTCGCGGGCGTGATAGATCGTTGCCAGATTATTTTTGGTGGCATATTCCGGGTTATAGAGGAGTTTGACCTGATATTTGTCGATCAGATATTCAAACTTTTCCTTTAAATAACCGACGATAATTGTGATATCCGTGATCCCAGCTTCATGGAGCTGCTTGATCTGGCGCTCAATCATCCGCTCGCCAAACACTTCCAGAAGCCCCTTCGGTGTCTCAAACGTCAGCGGCACAAACCGGGAACCAAACCCGGCGGCGGTAATGACGGCGCCATCCACTTTAAATTGTTCCAGATACTTAAGCCCCTGTTCGGTCAGCAGATATTTCCCCGTATCCTCATCCGTCATGAGAAATGCCTCCTCCAGGCAGTCACCAAGCAATTTATTCACAGTCCCTAGGGAAAGATTCAAAATCGAAGCAAGCTCCCGCTGGGTCACATCCGGATTCTCATAGAAACTCCGGCAGACCAGTCCATAGCGATCCATATAAAACCTCCTGAATTATCAAAGTCTTTTTAATTTTACTCCTATGTATATTCACGTATTTCTTCATCATTATGGATGGATAAGAGTGAAAATAGGTTCTAGCTGTTGCGTGTTCAAAAAATAAAATCAAAAGTGATATATGAACATTATAGCATAAACACAGAGAAAGTAAACGGAAAAAGCAATGCTGCGGGGAGAGAATAAAGACTGTTACTGGGCACGTATGCGTGAACAGTGACGAAAGGCTTGATAAGGTGGTCTGTGGGAAATAAGAAACGTAAAAAATACTGGAAATACAGGCATTTTGGCGGTTAAAACGGGATTGTACAAATATAAATACAATTACGAAACTATAAAGAATTTTCGTAAAAAATCCGTAAGAAAATGCACAGATAAATGTTATGGTATTTTGGAAAAACGTGTATTATAATGTGGGTGTATCGGAGAAAGGCAGTACTTCACAGGGAAGAGAAACATAGGAAATACAGACAATATTCCACTTCAAAATAAAAAGTTGGAAATTCTGTAAAAAAACTATTGATAATTTTCCATATCCGAAGTATAATGACCTAGTAATGCAGTTAGGATTTCGAGAAAAATATTTCAAAAAGTAAAAAGGAGAGTGCATTAATTATGAGAAAGCAGACTAAATTAGTTGCAGTACTTTCTGCAGCAGCTTTACTCGCTATGGGTGCTTCCATGACTTCTTTCGCAGCTGGTTGGCAGAAAGATGATGCTGGTGTTTGGCACTACTATGATAGCGATGACAATCAGGTAACTGACGAGTGGAAAAAAGATGGTGGTAAGTGGTTCTACCTCAACGAAGATGGCGATATGGAAACAGACGCTTGGGTAGACGATGACTACTATGTAGGCGAAGATGGTGCTATGCTGGTTAACCAGTGGGTCAAAGTAGCTGATGATGATGACAGCAGCGATCCGGATGATGATGGCGAGAACTGGTACTACTTCAACAATAAAGGTAAGAAAGTAACCGATGATAAGAAGAAGATCAACGGTAAAACCTACTACTTCAACACCGACGGTGAGATGAGATACGGTTGGTTCGAAGATAACGGTGACTGGTACTATCTGGGAACTGAGGATGAAGGCTGGAGAACAGATGCTAAGTGGCTGTGGTTAGAAGAGCCGAATGAGGATGACGAGGATAACGATTCCATGCCGTCTCATGATGATGATTGCTCCCTGTGTGATAGCGAAGGCTGGTACTACTTCCAGAACGACGGTAAAGCATACAGAGACAACAGCAAGAAAAAGAAAATCAATGGTAAATACTACTACTTCAACGAGCATGGTCAGATGCTGTACGAGTGGATCAATACTAAGGAGTACACAGCTACTGGTTCCTCCACAGAATTTATTCTGGATGGTAACAGAGCAGGCGCTTCCGCAAGCGATATGATCTACGCTAACGAAGTTGAAGATGGCTCCAGATCAGCAGGCTGGTACGAGATCGACGGTGCTGAGGATCTTGGCAACGACAACGATACCGACTGGTACTTCTTCAAGAAGGGCGAAGCTAAGAAGGCAGGCGCTGAGGATGCTCAGACTGACTCTACAGGTGCAACCCAGTACAGAAAGAAAATCAAAATCAATGGTAAGTACTTCTGCTTCGATCAGGATGGTAAGATGCAGACAGGTCTGCAGAGAATTGCAAACCATACCTACTATTTCGATGACAATGGCTATATGAAGACCGGTAAGACAACTGCTGATGATGACAATGATGATACATTCACATTCTACTTCAGCACAAAGAACAACGATACTGGTAAGGGCTATGACGGAATCAAAGATGGTTATCTGTACGCAGATGGTCAGAGACTTGAGGCTGATGATGACTACGCTGTATACAAATATAACAATCTTCTGTATGTAGTTAACAAGACTGGTAAGATCCAGAAATCTACTTCTAAGAAGTACGAACTGGATGGCGGCGAAGGTTATGTAACTGTAACCAAGAGCGGTACTGTTAACAAGTACTTTGTTGATGATGAGAAGAATACAAATGCAACAACACTTCCGACTGATGTAATCAGAACTGGTGGTTTTGATGTAGATGGTCAGAGCACAACTGATGGTTTCGTTTGGGAGCCGTAATTGAGCTGAACTTGAAGAATTGAGCTGATAGCTTGATATAAAGAGGACTCCGACATCTCAGAGAAATTTGGGATGCCGGAGTCCTTTTTGCATAGAAACAATGTTATCATATTTAGTCAGAAAAAGAGCTGCCACATATGAATGCGACAGCTCTCCTTTGATTTTTGAAATTAATTTGAAGCAATAATAGAAGCTCCCTCTCCGAATCCCATCTCAAGATTCGGGGAGTTCATTATTTACTTATAATTATAGAAAAAGCTTATTTTATAAATTCAACAATCTTACATTCATGTTTCCGGGTTTTCAAATCATAGTTGATTCCAACTAACAGCATATTTCCTGAATAATCATCCAGATTTTGAAAATATTGTTTTTTTAATATCTGCCGGATTGCGCCCTCTGCCGATTTATTCCATTTCAATTCTACCACTAACGCTGGCTTATCCGGAAACTCTTTCCGCGGCAGATAGACCATGTCTGCAAAACCAGAACCTGATGGAAATTCTCGATAAACATGATAAAAATTTCTGGCAGCATAGAGTGCTAGTGATACAGTGTAACTCAGCGCATTTTCATCATTATACTGTAAATGAGAGGTTTCAAAATGCGCTTGTGCCATATAGGTAGCTACTTTATCCGCATCTTTTCGCCAAATGGCATTTAATAAATCAGCTGAATTTTTCAATGCTTTCGAAACTTCGCCCCAGTGAGAGACGGAAACTGCATTGACGAACTCTCCACGGATTTCATTGTTTGGTATAAAGACTGATTTATGGCTGAAATCATAACCAAGATATCCAAGGTGGATCAACAACGTCAGAACATCATCCTCGCTGTGAAATGTGGTCATATCATTGCTGAAGCTGCCGGTATTGACAGGAACCATTTCTCCTGCCATCATACTCAAAACATCGTCTTTCAGACCGTCGAAATTCATATCAATATATTCACGCAGTGCCTCGAAAGTTTCGGTTTGATTCCAATACGAATCACAGATACCAGATGTCATGGCGGCTACAACTGAACGTGGACTATAAATGGATGCGGCTTTTTCAAAGCGGTACCCATCATACCATTCCCGGATTTCGGATAAATTCATATGATATTTCTGGCAGAGGACTGCCACTTCATTTTCTGTAAAACCAACATATTGTGCCAACACACCGGGATTTGCCATAGAAAATTCATCAAACATATTGAGAGCAGAATGTGTACCATATTTTTTGATGGGTAAAATACCGGTCATATATGCCAGATGGATGTGAGGTTTATCTTTTAAAAAGTCACGCAAAAAATCCAGGTAACATTCCTGAGCCGCCTTATCATCCGCATATTCCCGGAAAATACAATCCCATTCATCAATAATGATAATGAAAGGTTGATTTGTTTCCGCATAAATTTCTTTCATATTTTCCGTCAGATCCAATTCCTCATAGAAATCGAACTCCGGGTATTCACGACGTATTTCGCGCATAACAGAGCGCTGAATCCTCTGAATCAGCTCATTTACATTGGAACTACGACTTAAAAATTCCTGAATATTTAAAAAGATGGTCGTATAAGTATTCAAATATTTTTTATATGCATTTGAGTTACTGATATTCAAGTTCTCAAATAAACCATCAGACTGACATCCCTTACTGTAATATGCAGCCAACATATTGGCGGTAATTGATTTTCCAAACCGCCTTGGACGGCTGACACAAATATTTTTTTGGTTCGTTGCTAGTACGCTGTTTGTGTAAGAAATGAGTTCTGTTTTATCTACATAAATTTGAGAATGCACCGCTTCCGAAAAAGCTGCATTTCCAGGATTCAGGTAAACTCCCATGTGGATACCTCCCTGCTTTTATCAATATTTTCTATTGAATTTAAGCATGTTTTTATTATCATAACATGAAAAAATATCTGAAACAAGTCTAAGGGGTTACGTTTGACAGGCTGATTTCCCACCACCCGATACTTTTCCATATCCGAAGTATAATGACCTGGTAATGCAGTTAGGATTTCGAGAAAAATATTTCAAAAAGTAAAAAGGAGAGTGCATTAATTATGAGAAAGCAGACTAAATTAGTTGCAGTACTTTCTGCAGCAGCTTTACTCGCTATGGGTGCTTCCATGACTTCTTTCGCAGCTGGTTGGCAGAAAGATGACGCTGGTGTTTGGCACTACTATGATAGCGACGATGAGATGGTAACAGGCGAGTGGAAGAAGGACGGTGGTAAGTGGTTCTATCTGGATGATGATGGCAACATGCTGACAGATTCTTGGGTAGACGATGACTACTATGTAGCTGAAGATGGTCATATGCTGACTAACGAGTGGAAGAAGACCGTATCCGATGACGATCAGGATGATCCGGACGAGGATGGCGAAAGCTGGTACTACTTCGGCAGCAAGGGCAAAAAGACCACTTCTGATGATAAAAAGATCAATGGCAAGACTTACTTCTTCGACGAAGATGGTAAAATGCAGTATGGCTGGTATGCTGATTCTAACAACAACGTATACTACTTAGGCGAAGAGGATGACGGTGCTAGAACCAATTCTTCTTGGCTGTGGTTAGCTGCTCCGGATTCCGAAGATGATGATGAGAAAGATGCAGCAGATGCCGTAAGACATGATTCTCAGGATGATAATGATCCGTGTGATGAAGAAGGTTGGTACTGGTTCGGAAGCGATGGTAAGATGTACAATTCTACCAAGCAGAAGAAGATTAACGGTAAATACTACTACTTCAACGAGCATGGTCAGATGCTGTATGAGTGGATCAATGGTGTTAAAGCAACCATGGCTTCCAATGCAAAACTGGATAGCGATTCCATCACAGCTACCGCTTCTGAAGTACGTTACATGAACGTAGTTGAAGAGGGCTGGAGAGCTGATGGCTGGTATCAGATCGATGGTGCTGATGCACTTAAGGCAGGCGATGATACCGATTGGTATTACTTCAAAGACGGTAAAGCTAAGAGAGCTGATGACGGTGAGAAGAACTATACTCACTTAACTGATGACAATGCTAAAGTATATACCAAGAAGATCAAGATCAATGGCAAGAACTTCTGCTTCAATGAAAAAGGTCAGATGCAGACTGGTTTACAGATGATCGATAAGAAATTCTACTACTTCGACAATGATGGTTATATGAAGACCGGCAAGATTGCTAATGTTGAAGAAGAGGATGATAACTACACATACTACTTCGAGACCAAGAATGGTAAGAATGGTCAGGGTTATACAGGTGAGAAATCCGGTTACCTTTACTGGAATGGCAAGAGACTGGAAGCAGATGATGATTACAGAATCTATGTTGTAGATAAAAAATACTATCTGGTAAACAACAAAGGTAAACTTCAGAAATCTACTTCTAAAGAGTATGATGTAGAAAATCTTGCTGATGACGTTAAGTTTACGTTCACGAACACATACGAGATTCAGTCTTCTACTACCACTGACTATAAGAAAGCCGCTACATTACCGAAGATTGAGCTGTTCGACAATGTAATTTATCAGACAGCACAGGACGGACAGGGCGTTCAAAACATCGGTAATACAAATAATTATGAGGCAGCACAGGCAGCACAGACAGCACAGAACACTGGCAACTAGATAATCTATATCTCAAATAACATTTGATGATATAATAAAAAAGAAGAGCTGTTACACAAACATGTGGCAGATCTGAATAAAATGAAAAGGGTTGTGCACTTATATGGTGTTACAACCTTTTTTGCTAGAAACAATGTTACCATATTTAGTCAGAAAAAGAGCTGCCACATATGAATGCGACAGCTCTCCTTTAATTTAGAGAGATTAAGAAATATTTCCTATTCTTTTCACAAAAGAAACACATCTTTGCGTTACACTACAACTATCAAATTCAAGGAGGACGTAACGCATGATGATAGATTCTAAGACAAAATGGAGTGTCTGGGGGATGCTCTTTGGTATGGCAGTTGTGCTTGGAGCAGGAGTTGCATTTCTGGCTTTTATCTTGACAAGAGATCCGCAGATTCTGGCTTTTCTGTATGATAAAATTACCGTTCCCCAGAGCCTGCATTTTATTACAAATTTCAAGTGGCTGTTTAATCTGGTTGTTGTGTGCGTGACAGCAATTCCAGCAGCTGCTGTGTTGTATGTGAGTGAATGGGGATTTAGCCGCTGTGCTCAGGCAAAAGAAAAATAATTCTATATAAAAAAGTGTGATCAAAATTTCATTTAAAAAACTTGATCACACTTTTTATTATAGAAATTTATATGCAAAAAGTGGCATAAAGAGGGACTATTTTTTTATTATCTTCATATCTACCGGAATCAGATAGGAAACTGCTTTCCGAAAAATATCCAGCGTAGCGCGGAGCGGGATATTCTTTTTTTGTAATTCTACTCCATAGCTGGATACAATCTGCATAAAGGTCCCTGCTTTCTGTTTTCGATACTTCGCGCACTAGACAAGATGATACTGTAAAGAATACCATTTCCTCTACCTACGAAAGTAATTTTTCTTTCGTAAGAAATATACATTTTCCATATTTATATTATACCATGCATTTCTTTACAAGGAAAACATTTGTTCTGCATTTTGTTAAAAAATTGGCACACCTAACTCATCACTACTACAATATACTTATGGGTAATCCCCTTACATCCAGTAAGGATTTATCCATCTCATTACTTAAACTGTTAGAATGTAGGATGCAATGGTATATCGACTTCATCACTTGGACCTCGCGTCCGTACTTTAGACTGATAACCGGCTCCTCATTCACAGTGTTCGTTTTATGCAGGTTGAATCACATTAAGTGCATTCGTGTCACACACAGTAGTTTGAGCAGGTAATGAGTAAATCTGGTATTTATCCATTGTAATATTTTTTAAGGAGTGACAAATTTATGAACGCAGTAGGTATTGATGTTTCAAAAGGTAAAAGCATGGTTACAATTCTAAGACCATTTGGTGAGATTGTATCCTCTCCTTTTGAGATCAAGCACACATCCAGTGATATCCATTCACTTATTAAACTTATTCACTCTATCGAAGGTGAATCACGAATTGTAATGGAGCACACCGGACACTATTACGAAGTACTTGCTCAGCAATTTTCAGCAGCTGGTCTCTTTGTCAGTGCTGTTAATCCTAAGCTAGTCAAAAACTTTAATAATGACTCTCTTCGCAAAGTTAAATCTGACAAAGCTGATTCCATCAAGATCGCCCGCTATGCTCTTGACAAATGGCAAAATCTTAAACCATATAGTATTGTGGATGAATTGCGCACACAACTAAAGGCCATGAATCGTCAGTTTCATTTCTATGTGAAACAAAAAACGGCTATGAAAAATAATCTTATTAATCTCATTGACCAGACATACCCAAATGCAAATACTTATTTTAATAGTCCACCCCGCAGTGATGGCTCCCAAAAATGGGTTGATTTTGTCTATACGTATTGGCATGTAGATTGCGTTCGTAAAATGTCTCTAAATTCTTTTGTTAAACACTATCAAAACTGGTGCAAGCAAAAAAAATATATCTTCAATAAATCAAAAGCCGAAGAAATTTATACCAAGGCAACGGAACTTGTCCCGGTATTTCCTAAAAACGAAATAACCAAACGCATCATTAGACAAGCTATCGCTCAGCTTAACAGCACTTCCGCTACCGTCGAAACAATACGCATTCTCATGAATGAAACCGCCTCAAAACTTCCAGAGTACCCGATTGTTATGCAGTTTAAAGGGATTGGTCCATCTCTTGGTCCACAGCTTATGGCTGAGATCGGTGATATAACCAGATTTACACATAAAGGAGCCCTTACTGCTTTCGCCGGGGTAGATCCTGGCGTAAACGAGTCTGGCTCCTATGCACAAAAAAGTGTTCCAACATCCAAACGTGGGTCTTCAAATTTAAGAAAAGACTCTTTTTCAAGTAATGGATGTTCTTATTAAAACAATGCCGCAAGATGATCCTGTATATCAATTCATGGACAGAAAACGTGCCCAGGGTAAACCGTACTATGTTTACATGACTGCAGGCGCTAATAAATTTCTCAGAATTTATTATGGACGAGTGAAGGAATATCTCTGTATTCTTTCTGAGTCAAGCTAATTCAAAACTTTTATTTGCAGACCAGCACTGCTTGTGGTGGTCTTATTTTAGTGCCTAATTTTAACCATGTAAAATTTTATATTTTTTTCCCCATTAAGTCTTGACTTTTTATTTGCAGGCTAAAGTAACGAGAATGCGGTGTGCCGTTTTTCAAACTGATTTGAAAAATTTCAGCCTAAACAGACGTATAATACGTATTTTTTCCAGATCTGATTGCTTGTAATTCTCCTGAAGTACAAAGCTCTTTCAATAATTTAAATGCTTTAGTTGTACCGGAATTTAATATTGCTTCCGCTTCTTTTCGAGTTATTTTCTTGTTTTTATTTACATATTCCAGAATAAGCTGCTCTTCTGTTAATGAAGAAGGCTGTCTGTATACAGCTACAATCCGTTTTTTGGGCAGATTTGTGTGATTAAGCATTTCATTTCGATTTGGAAGTGTAACACGAAATACTCCTTTGGCTGTTTCGAACACAGGCTGTTTGGAAAAATCTTTATATGCGCGTTGAATTTTGCCAATGCCAGTTCCATAACTTTCTATCAACATCATTCGATAAAAGATAGCCGCCAGATTCGGATTTCTTGGTTGTGATACGCCTAAAAAAATAGAATCTAATTCCAATCCTGAAACCAGACCGCCCAAAGAAACAAATTCCATCCGGTCATCATAAATATTAATCAGATTGCTGCCACTAAAAGAATAGTCCCTGTGAACAATACTATTTAATAATGATTCTCTGACCGCCTCTTCTGGATAATCTCTCTTGTCAATTCTCTCTAAGCCTGAGAAACTTGCTTTCGTTTTATTGTTTAGGTCAATAAACTGAAAAACGTCATCTAGCTGCTTGATAATTGAACCAGAAAATTCTTTCCGATCGCGGAAAATTGCTTTGTCAGTTCCCTGGAAAATGGCAACCTTTGTCGTTACTTCACACTGATCGGATAATAGTAATGCAAGATTTGTATATAAATTATCTTCACCAATCATTTTCAGAGTCATCATCTGAGACGAACCCAATGGTATATTCCGTTTGGACATTTCAGCAGAAAACACCTCAAATGTCAATGCCTGATTCATGCTCCGGCAGGATTCATAAGAACGGATACCGTTTTGAATAATCATTTCACGGATGCCTTCATCCGTCATTGGCTGTGAAGAGCTTCCTTTTCGGACATAAACACCGCTCGGTTTCAATCCTTTTTCTCGGATATAATAAGGGCGATTTGTTCCAGTCGCAACATTAATTTCTATTACCGTTTTTTCCTCTATTTCAACCGTTTTTATATTCACAAATGGCATGATATCTGGAGCAATCGCATCTTTTAACGAACCCGCGACCTGCAACATAACTGAATCTGGATCATTCACTCCAATAACCATTCCATCTTTTCGAACTCCAATCAAAATGGTACCTCCAGAAGCATTGGCAAACGCAATCACTTCTTTTCGAATGTCAGCTACATATTCTTGTTTAAACTCAACTTCCTGATTTTCAAACGATAGCATGAGATTCCTCCTTTCTTTCTCTTATTTTAAGAAAGAAAGAAAGAAAAGTCAAGACGCGAAAGAAAGAAAAGAAACGACATTTTTCCCACCGCCCGATACTTTTCCATATCCGAAGTATAATGACCTAGTAATGCAGTTAGGATTTCGAGAAAAATATTTCAAAAAGTAAAAAGGAGAGTGCATTAATTATGAGAAAGCAGACTAAATTAGTTGCAGTACTTTCTGCAGCAGCTTTACTCGCTATGGGTGCTTCCATGACTTCTTTCGCAGCTGGTTGGCAGAAAGATGACGCTGGTGTTTGGCACTACTATGACAGCGACGATGAGATGGTAACCGACGAGTGGAAGAAAGATGGCGGTAAATGGTTCCATCTTGACGAGGATGGTGAGATGGAGACCTCTGCATGGGTTGATGAATACTATGTAGGCGAAGACGGTCATATGTTAACAAATGAATGGGTTAAAACTACTGCTGAAGATGAAGAAGATGATCCAGATGAAGACGGTGATAGCTGGTATTATTTCGATTCTAAGGGAAAACGAGTAGAAGGAAAAGATAAGAAGATTAATGGCAAAACCTATTTCTTCGATACTGACGGTAAAATGCAGTATGGCTGGTATGAGAAAGACGGCTCTGTATACTACCTTGGCGAAGAGGATGACGGTTCCAGAAAATCTGGTTGGTTATGGCTTGAAAGACCAGATGAGGAATCTGATGAAGATGGCGAAAAAGCAGCAGCAACTACACTGGGCGAAGGCGCAGATGATGAAGCGTGGTACTGGTTTGGAAGCGATGGAAAAGTATATCATAATTCCAACAACAAAAAGAAAATTAATGGTAAATACTACTATTTCAGCGAACAGGGACAGATGCTGTATGAGTGGATCAATACCAGAGAGAGCGTAAACGAGGGCACTCCGGACTATATTCTGGATGACCAGAACGACGGTGCAAATGAAACTGCTACTGCTAGCGATATGATTTACGCTAACCAGGTTGAAGAAGGCTGGAGAGCTGACGGTTGGTATGAGATTGCTGGTGCAGCCGATCGTGATAACGACAATGATACCGATTGGTATTACTTCAAGAAAGGCGAGGCTAAAAAAGCTTCCCAGACTGTTGATGATGCCGTAAGAGATTCTAGCCGCCATATCCAGTACAGAAAGAAAATCAAAATCAATGGTAAGTATTTCTGCTTCGATCAGGATGGTAAGATGCAGACAGGTCTTCAGCGAATTGGTGGAAAAACCTACTATTTCGATGAGAATGGTTATATGAAGACTGGTAAGATGACAGTTGATGATGATGATGACAATACTTTCACATTCTATTTCAGCACCAAGAATACAGATTCTGGTAAAGGTTATGACTGCATTAAAGATGGCTACGTATATGCCGATGGTCAGAGACTGGAAGCAGAAGATGACTATGCTATTTATAATTTCAAGGGTAGCAAGTATGTTGTAAACAAAACAGGTAAGATTCAGAAATCCACAAAGAAAGCTTATGAGCTTGATGGTGGTGAAGGTTACGTAACCGTTAACTCGGATGGTACGGTTAAGAATTATTCTAGTGAAAAACTGGATAAAATTACCGATTATACCGTAGCTTTTGAGGATGGTGATGCAACCGTTAAAGTTGGTGGATATAATACAAAAACCAAAGTATATGAAAACGGTACATATGTCAGAACTGATGAAGATGCACCGGATGGTTTCATTTGGGAGCCGTAATCATCTACTCGCTCTAGATTAAAAGTAAAAAATCTTTATATTTTTTGAAAAAGGGGCTGTCGTACTAATGTGCGATAGCTCTTTTTTGTGCACTATCGCTCGCACGATCAAAAAACTCCCTCTCCAAGGAAATTTTCCTTGGAGAGGGAGCTTCTATTATTGCTTCAAATTAATTTTAAAAATTAGTTCTTAGCGGTCCAAACCGGAGTAACAGAACCAGTTGCCTTTGTATAGGTATACAGGTTATCATCATACAGCTGGATGAACGGTACAGATACCTTTGTATCTTCCATGATATCGCTTGTATTTGAGTAGTCATTTACAAACTTGATATTGTTGATAAGAGTCTCTGCTGTTTCCTCACCAACTTTAGCTACAGACTTGCTGTTCTTGTTGATTGTTACATAAACCTCAGCATCGATGCCTTTGTTCTCTACATCGTACTTCTTGCTGGATTTCTGTACTTTACCCTTGGTATTTACCAGGTATACTTTACCTTCTACATAGAAGAGTCTGTAATCATCATCTGCTTCCAGTCTCTTACCACCGAAGTACAGATAACCATCTTTCTCACCTGTGTAACCCTGACCATTCTTACCATTCTTGGTGTTGAAGTAGAATGCGTAATCGTCATCTTCGTTCTCTACGCTAGAGATCTTACCGGTCTTCTCATAACCGTTATCATCATAGTAGTAGAATGCACCATCTTCCGGAATATACTGAAGACCTGTCTGCATAGCACCATTCTCATCGAATGCAAAGTATTTGCCTTCAACTTTGATTCTTGCTCTGTATACAAAGTTAGTATCATCATCAGTGATATGAGCTACCTGATCTTTGGATCTATCAGCCTTTTTAGCCTTACCATCTTTGAAGTAGTACCAGTCGGTATCATCATCAGTTCCAACATCCTCAGAACCATCGATCTTGTACCAGCCGTTTGCTCTGGAACCATCTTCTACTTCGTTGTAGTACTTCATATCTGTGATAGCAGCGCTACCCGGAGTTGCGTTACCATCAAGCTGAGCATTGGAACCTACAGCAGCTACAGTAGAATCATTGATCCACTCATACAGCATCTGACCATGCTCATTGAACATGTAGTACTTGCCGTTAACTTTCTTCTTGTCAGCGTCTTTGTACATCTTACCTGAAGAAGCGAACCAGTACCAGCCCTCATCATCACAATCATCGTTCTCATCACAGCCAAGCACCGGATCCTGATCATCATCTTCGTCTAACATACCAGATTTCTCAAGCCACAGCCATTTAGACTCTGTTCTTGCACCATCGTTCTCCTCGCCGAAGTAATATACATTCTCACCAACCTGCTGCCAGCCGTACTGCATTTCGCCGTCTGCGTTGAACAGATATGTCTTACCGTTGATCTTCTTATCCTGATCAACTACTTTTTTACCTTTGTTGTTGAAGAAGTACCAGTGCTCACCGTCATCATCCGGATCGTCCTGATCTTCATCAGACAGACCATAGTGCCAAGCGTTAACCAGCATAGCACCGTCTTCGCCTACATAGTAGTCATCATCTACCCAAGAGTCTGTCAGCATATCGCCGTCATCATCAAGGTAGAACCACTTACCACCATCTTTTTTCCATTCGCCTGTTACCATCTCATCATCGCTGTCATAGTAGTGCCAAACACCAGCGTCATCTTTCTG
>ULSW01016930.1_pt1 | contig 19977 bp, 10 predicted proteins | sample 1957051 | NCBI WGS metagenome assembly ULSW01 (sample SAMEA4835719, study PRJEB28245) | human gut metagenome | biome: gut microbiome; material: fecal sample | place: Denmark | collected 2008 | reverse complement strand
ACAACAATGCAGTAGAGTACACTGACGACAACATCCGCCACTTGAGCGACATGGAACATGTCCGCACACGTCCCGGTATGTATATCGGTAGACTGGGCGACGGCGCGCATGCCGAAGACGGAATCTATGTCCTCCTGAAAGAAGTAATTGACAACAGTATTGACGAGTTCAAAATGCAGGCCGGTAAGAAAATCGAAATCATTGTCGAGGAAAATCTTCGTGTCAGCGTTCGCGACTACGGACGAGGCATTCCGCAAGGAAAACTGATCGAAGCTGTCAGTATGCTGAATACAGGCGGTAAATACGACAGCAAGGCTTTTAAAAAGAGTGTCGGACTGAATGGAGTCGGTGTAAAAGCTGTCAACGCCCTCAGTTCCCGTTTCGAGGTACGCAGTTACCGCGACGGCAAGGTACGTATCGCCACTTTCTCCAAAGGAGAATTGCTGACGGACGAGACACAGAGCACCGAAGAGGACAACGGAACTTATATCTTCTTCGAACCGGACAATACATTATTCCTGAATTACAGCTTCAAACCCGAATTTATCGAGACAATGCTGCGCAACTACACGTATCTCAATACGGGACTTGCCATCATTTATAACGGACACCGCATTCTGTCGCGCAACGGTCTGGTAGACCTTTTGAACGACAACATGACGGCAACCGGACTTTACCCGATCATCCATCTGAAAGGGGAAGATATCGAAATCGCCTTCACTCATACCGGACAATACGGAGAAGAATACTACTCTTTCGTCAACGGTCAGCATACTACTCAAGGAGGTACGCATCAGAGTGCTTTCAAGGAGCATATCGCCCGTACCATTAAAGAGTTCTTCAACAAGAACATGGACTATACCGATATCCGCAACGGATTGGTTGCCGCCATTGCCGTCAATGTGGAAGAACCGATCTTCGAGAGCCAGACCAAGACCAAGCTGGGTTCTACCAATATGGCTCCCGGCGGTATCACGGTCAACAAGTATGTAGGTGATTTCATCAAGCTGGAAGTCGATAACTTCCTGCACAAGAATGCGGACATAGCCGAAACGATACAACAAAAGATACAGGAGTCGGAAAAGGAACGTAAAGCCATCGCAGGCGTGACGAAACTTGCCCGCGAACGTGCGAAGAAAGCCAATCTTCACAACCGCAAGTTGCGCGATTGCCGCATTCATCTGAACGACCCGAAAGGAAAAGGACTGGAAGAAGAATCTTGCATCTTTATCACTGAGGGAGACTCAGCAAGCGGCTCCATCACCAAAAGCCGTGACGTGACTACCCAAGCTGTATTCAGCCTTCGCGGTAAACCGTTGAACTCGTTCGGACTGACCAAGAAGGTAGTTTACGAAAATGAGGAGTTCAACCTCCTCCAAGCTGCCCTTAATATAGAGGATGGTTTGGACGGGCTGCGTTACAACAAGGTAATCGTAGCAACCGATGCCGATGTGGACGGTATGCACATCCGCCTGCTGATGATTACTTTCTTCCTGCAATTCTTCCCCGATCTCATCAAGAAAGGCCATGTATATATCCTGCAAACTCCTTTGTTCCGCGTACGCAACAAGAAGAAGACCATTTATTGTTATTCTGACGAAGAACGTATCAACGCCATTGAAGAGCTAAGCCCGAATCCGGAAATCACCCGATTCAAAGGTCTGGGAGAGATTTCGCCGGACGAATTCAAGCACTTTATCGGTAAGGATATGCGTTTGGAACAGGTAACTTTGCGCAAGACGGACGCAGTGAAAGAACTGCTTGAATTCTACATGGGTAAGAATACTATGGAACGACAAAACTTTATTATAGACAATCTGGTTATAGAAGAAGACTTGGCATCATGAGAAAAGCAATATTTCCGGGTACATTCGACCCCTTCACCATCGGACATTATTCGGTAGTGAAACGTGCACTTACCTTTATGGACGAAATCGTGATAGGAATCGGTATCAATGAGAACAAAAATACGTACTTCCCCATTGAAAAAAGGGAACAGATGATCCGGGAACTTTACAAAGACGAGCCTCGTATACAGGTAATGTCGTACGACTGTCTGACTATTGATTTTGCACAGGAAGTAGGCGCTAAGTTTATCGTTCGTGGCATTCGTACGGTGAAAGACTTCGAGTACGAAGAGACAATTGCCGACATCAACCGTAAGCTGGCAGGCATTGAAACCATCTTACTTTTCACTGAACCGGAACAGACTTGTGTCAGTTCCACGATTGTACGCGAATTATTAACTTACAACAAAGATATCAGCCAGTTTATTCCCGAAGGAATGGTGATAAGTTGAGAGTTGAGAATGGAGAGTTGAGAATGATGTAGACGTATCCGGCAATTATATAATATAAGGTAAGATTATGAATAGAATGAAAATATACGCCCTCTTAGTTTGTTTGGGGACAATACTTACAGTACAAGCTCAGAACTTCGGTTCGGCTGCTATGCGTAAGTTGCAAATGGCAGAGTTTGCAATCTCCAATTTCTATGTGGACAAAGTAGATGAAGACAAGCTGGTAGAAGAAGCCATCATCAAGATGTTGGCACAACTCGATCCGCACTCTACTTACTCGGACGCAGAGGAGGTGAAGAAAATGAACGAACCGCTCCAAGGTAACTTCGAGGGTATCGGAGTGCAATTCCAGATGATAGAAGACACCCTGTTGGTGGTACAGCCTGTCAGCAACGGACCTTCCGAGAAAGTCGGTATCCTTGCCGGTGACCGTATCATTGCCGTGAACGACAGCGCTATTGCCGGAGTAAAAATGAGTACGGAGGATATAATGAAGCGTCTTCGTGGCCCGAAAGGTTCGAAAGTCAATCTGACAATCGTTCGTCGCGGCGTAAAGGACCCTTTATTGTTTACAGTAAAGAGAGATAAGATACCTATCCTTAGCCTCGACGCCTCTTATATGATTCAACCTAAAACGGGTTATATCCGCATCAACCGCTTCGGAGCAACAACTGCTGAAGAGTTCAAGAAAGCAATGAAGGATCTCCAGAAGCAAGGTATGAAAGATATGATTCTTGACCTGCAAGGAAACGGAGGTGGTTATCTCAATGCAGCCATTGACCTTGCTAACGAATTCCTGGGACAAAAGGAGCTAATCGTATATACCGAAGGCCGGACTGCCAAGCGTAGTGATTTCTATGCTAAAGGTAACGGGGACTTCCGTAATGGCCGCCTCATCATATTGGTAGACGAGTATACAGCTTCCGCCAGCGAAATTGTCAGCGGTGCGGTACAGGATTGGGATAGAGGAATTATTGTAGGCCGCCGTTCTTTCGGCAAAGGCTTGGTGCAACGTCCTATCGATTTGCCGGATGGTTCCATGATTCGTCTGACTATCGCCCGTTACTATACTCCATCGGGACGTTCTATCCAAAAGCCGTATGGCAGTACGGTCGATTACAACAAAGACCTCATCGACCGTTTCAATCATGGTGAACTGATGAATGCCGACAGCATTCACTTCCCGGATTCATTAAAGGTACAGACTAAGAAACTAGGACGTACTGTGTATGGAGGTGGTGGTATCATGCCCGATTATTTCGTACCAATCGATACGACATTGTATACGGATTATCACCGGAACCTGGTAGGCAAAGGGGTTATCATCAAATTTACCATGCAGTTTATTGAGGGACACCGGAAAGAATTAGCTAACAAGTATAAGAAGTTCGAATCATTCAACGAGAAGTTTGTCATTGACGATAATATGTTGGCTACTTTGCGGGAGATGGGCGAGAAAGAGGGTGTGAAGTTCAATGAAGAACAATATCAGAAAGCACTCCCACTTATCAAAACGCAGCTCAAAGCACTGATTGCCCGCGACCTTTGGGACATGACCGAATATTTCCGGGTAATGAACACAACGAATGAAAGTGTACAAAAGGCTTTGGAAATACTGAATTCGGACGAATACGGGAAGAAGTTGAAATAAACAAGGACTTCTTCTTTCCTATATAAAAAAATCACTTTTCTCTATCACCTATCACCGACGGCAATCAAACACCTTATTCATCGAGGTTTCCGGCGGTGATAGGTTGTTTTTTAACCCATCACCACATCTGTCACCTATCACCGTTCAGTCACTCCACCAACCACCGTTCAATGTTGCCATTACGTACTTCTCTCACAAATCTACGAATTTCGAACGGTGCTTCTGCCTCGCTCTTATCGATATAGAAAGGCATCAGATATTTCACGAATCCCTCTTCCACCTCACGGTTGGGATAATCCAACGTATAAAGACCGAATTCCGGGTCGTAGTCTTTGATAGTCAAATAGCCACTCTGATAAATGACAGGTATGGGATTTGTTCCTTCGGAATCAATACTGTCCAACACATCTTCCGTAACTTCCACCTTTTCAATCTCCTCAAGGCGGTAATGATGTTTCTTCAACAAGTAGACAAGATAAGAAGGAGTGCCTGTGGCAAACCAATAACTGCCAAATGCCATTGCATCAAAAGTATTGAGCAGGCTGAAAGGATTGTAAATGCCGGGCGTGTTGAAATTGAAATGATATCCGTCGTAGCGTTTCTGCACTTCAAGACAAACGGTCTCATAATCCAATCCTTGTACATCGGCAAGGGTATGCAGGTCTTTGTCAAAATAACGATGCAGTTCCTTGTCTGTAATGCCGCAAATATCAATATAATCGCGCCGCATGGAGATATCCTTCAGATTGTTCAGGTCGCTGAACACACTCACCTTTCCAAACTTGGTCACGCCTGTCAGGAAACCAAGCTTGATATATCCGTCCATCGTTTTCAGTACGCCATAGAAAGGTTTCAGCGTATTACGGTACTCCTTCTGCAACTCTTCGTTGCCGATAGCCTGCAACATAGGTTTGTCGTATTCATCCACAAGGATGGCGACACGGTGACCGGTCTGCTCCACCGCACGCTGTACGATTCCTTTAAAGCGGAGGGCAAGAGTCGTTTCACTAGGTCCCGTACCATACTGTTCCTCCCAAGCAGTCAAAGCATTATCCAATATTTTGTCCAGACTGTCCGGTGCATCATACTTCCCGATATTCAAGTCCAGATGCAATACGGGACGTACTGTCCAATTCTGTTCCAGTTGTTCTATCGCCAGCCCTTCAAACAATTCCCGCTTTCCACGAAAGTAAGCTTCCAATGTAGAAAGCAGCAGGCTTTTGCCGAAACGCCGCGGACGATTGAGAAAATAATAGCTTCCGGTAGTCACTAATTTATAAATCAACGCTGTCTTATCTACGTAAATATAGCCATCCCTACGCAACTTCTCAAAGCTCTGTATGCCGATAGGGTAAATCCTCTGCTTCATTATCTGTTTCTCCTTTCCATTCATTAGCGTATGACACTTGTACAAAGATAGGACTTTTTTTCTAAGAAAAGCCCATCCGACTATGAAATCACCGGTATATCACAAGAAACATACGGGACGAATTACTCAAACAAGCGGAAATCATTTGCTTTTCTCCCTTATATAGTTTACCTTTGAGGCCGATATAGTCTATTCTTCACGGCCATGACAAATTCCTACCACAGCCGTGAGAAGATCCTACCACGCCCATGAAGAGATCTCGTCACGGCCGTGACAAACTAATGATAAAGGCTCCGGAAGACAACTATCCTTATACCTTAATCCAACAACAAAGGCAGGACAATGTATATATAAAGCCACTTGGCGGCAAACAGGCAGTAACTTGACAGGAAGTAAGCAGTAGCTCTACACCAAGCAAGCGACAGCTATATAACAATAAAAACAAAGATACAATGGCAATACAATTTGAATTGTACAAAACGCCCCACCCGAAGGATGAGGAAAACAAGGAAACATACCACGCACGTGTGGTCAACTTCCAACACATCGACACGGATTATCTGGCAAAGGAAATCCAAATGGCCACTTCTCTGACCGAAGGGGATGTAAAGTCGGTACTCGAATCACTGAGTCACTTCATGGGCTATCGTCTCCGCGAAGGAGAAAGCGTTCATCTAGATGGTATCGGTTATTTCCAGGTTAAGCTGAACAGCCAGGAGCCGATCACTTCGCCCAAGCTGAAAGCGAATCAGATAAAGCTAAAGGCCAACATCTGTTTCAAGGCAGACACCAAGTTGAAAAGGTCTGTCAGTGTCGTCCATGTGGAACGTAGCAAATTAAGGAACCATTCCGCTTCCCTTTCGAATGAAAAGATAGACAAGTTGCTGACGAATTACTTCAACAATAAACCTATGTTAACCCGCATCGATTTTCAAAGGTTATGCGGATTTACCTCCACCACAGCCGCCCGCCATATCAAACGACTGAAAGAAGAAAAGAAATTGAATAATATCCATACGTATTATAACCCGATTTATGTACCAATGCCGGGATATTACGGCAAGGCGGAAATAAAAGAGGATGAAACAAATGCCATAAAGTAAAGACTATGATAGAATGAGAGATACCTTGCGGCGAGGTGTCTCTCAATTATTTATATCACCCATTCATAAGACCTACATTCAATTATTCTTATTAATCAAATTGATTACTACCTTCACCATCACGTCCTTTTCTTCCGTCCGGCTTTCAGCAATCATTAACGTAAGTGCTACGAGCGTATTGTTACCGATTAACTTCGAACCGTCAGATTTATACAGTATACCGTTCTTTTCCAGAAACCAAAGGAACAGAAAAGCGGCAATACGCTTGTTACCGTCACTGAACGAGTGATTCTTCACGACAAGATAGAAAAGCATTGCGGCTTTTTCTTCAATGCTTGGATAAAGTTCCTCTCCACCGAATGTCTGATAAATGGTGTTGATAGAGCTTTTGAACGACTGATCCTTTTCATTTCCAAACAAGTCACTACTTCCGAACTTTTTCTGCAAAAGGTGAATGGCTTCCATTGCTTCTTCATAGGTGGCACGAAATTCTTCAGTAGGAGTCGTGGAATCTACTTCCAATTGCTGGTAATCGTATTTATCAAGCGTGTCCAGACCGTAAGTGTAATCGGTAATCACACGCAAGAGTCCATTGGCCTCATCCAGCGTCAATTGTTTGTGTTCGATGACGTTAGAAAGAAGACGTACAGTGCTCTTCAAGTCTGCCAGTTGGGCAGCTTTGACCTGCTGATTAATGGCGTAACCCTTAATCAGATAGTCCTTCAGGATTTTGTTCGCCCAGATACGGAATTGGGTGCCACGTTGTGACTTTACACGATAGCCGACAGAGATGATTACATCCAGATTAAAATACTCTACTTGATATATCTTCCCATCAGAAGCAGTTGTTGCATTTTTTGCAACAACTGAATTTCTGTCTAGCTCACCTTCTCTAAACACATTACTTATATGTCTTGATACCACCGATTTGTCACGGTCAAAAAGTTCTGTTATCTGACTCAATGTCAGCCACACCGTCTCATTCTCCAACTTCACATCAATGGAAGTTTTCCCATCCTTTGTCTGATAAATGACAATTTTTCCTCTATTGTCCATAAAATGCCTCCTTATTTACGCATTGTGTCCGTCCATTACCTTCGTAGCAATGGACGGACACACAAATGTACAGTTTTCAAAAAGAAATAAAGAATATAAAGCTGCTTTTATTAGTTGCTCTGAAGCGTTATTATAGAACGTGCCGGAATATGAACGATCTTTCCACTCTTCACTTTTCCTACCGGTAGCAAATTCTCCCCTTCTTTATCCGAAGTACGATAAACCTGCCATTGTGCATTCCCGACTTTTTCTTTATGAATAGAAAACTCTTTCTCTTCATTGGCATAGTTTATAACGACTATCACATACGTTCCATCCACGTTTTTGTAAGCAGAGCACATCAATCCTTGCTGGTCAGTGTCGCCATCGGGAATGAAAGTGTTTGTTTGATCGAAAGCTGAAACGGATAGCCGGACTGCTCCCGGACGGATAAAACGGCTGTAATTGCCTAGAGCCCACATCAGTTTGGAATCTTCCACTCTGCCATCCAAGAAATTATCGTCCGTAGTATATTCACGAATCAGTCCGTCTTTATAATCACCGCCAATGGCACGCCACCATTGCCAGCTCTTTGCACCGGCATATACAATATCATGGTGAATGATACGGGCGACATAAAGAGCTGTCTTCATCGTACGGTCGAATCCATTTCCTCCTCCGATTTCTTCATCATTGCCCATGATGCAAGTCTCCGTCTGCCAAAAGTCAACATCATGTTTGTCTAATGTATCCCGCAACAGACTGCGGATATTGCGTAACTCACTCAAAGGAGTCGTTGTCCAATAGCTATGTCCCAGCATTAGTCGGGGAACGTTCGGAGTATCACCCAAATATGTGTCCACACTGTCCGGACAGAAGAAAGCCTGAATCTGATAACCACGTTGCCAGTCTGTCTCGTGCGTACGGAACATACAGCGATAATCGGAAGATTCACTTACCAAAATCTGCGTATCCATATTCCGGTTCACAAATTCCCGGCTCAACAGACGGACAGTACGGGCTATTTCCCTGTTCGTTGCCGGACAACCTTCCTGTTTCGGTCCTACCCAGTTCCAGTGTCCATCCGGCTCGTTGAAAGGACAGATGTAGTTGAACTTGATACCATCGTGTTGCTCTACCCCCTGCACTACATCGGCCAGAAAACGGACGTACTTTTCATAACAGTCCGGTTTCAGATTTGCCGTACCACCGCGACCCGTGTTTGTAGCCAAACCGTTCTGCGTATAATAGACGGGAGGGGAATTGAGGAAAGCCAGAAATTTATCGACTCCACGCTCCTTCGCCAACTTCAGAAAGTTACGCTGCCCCTGTTGCTTGCTCCAATTGTAGGTCCCGTCCGGTTGCAAGAAACATTCGGCACGCATCCAAGGAGAAGCAATCTGACTGTCGTCACCTTGTTCCGCACTGCCTGCACCGACATTAAAACGCCAAAGAGACAAACCGATACCTTTGGGCTGTCCATTCGCATCATTCTCCGTACTGAACAGCCAATCGGCTATCTGATTCTGCTTTTCCTCCGGCCAAAGTCCGATGAACTGCATACTCCAAGCGTCGGAAGCGCCGAAATAAGTCATTGTCTGACAAGGACGGTCTGTTTCTATCTGATAGCTAACATCAGTGGCAGACTGGGAACACCCGCCTGCCATACTCATGTAGAAGAAGCCTAAAGAGGCCAAGAACACTTTACTTTTCATTTTTTACAATATACCTATTGAAAATATTATCCGTTCTATTTCAAATCGTAAACCATTGTGACAACCGATTTAGCTGGAATATATCCTTTCAAATATTCATCTACCTCATTCAAATCACTCGTACTTGATGTTACATATTGTCTCATGGAAACCACTTGTTTATTCAATCCTTCGATAGATGTTTCCATTTGTATAGATTCATCATTTATGTTAGTATATACCACTACCAACTTATCTTCCTCAGGAGAGATATAAGCAGAACCAAAGAATTTTTTATCTCCTTCAGGGATATTCAAATCTACCCGATAATACCCCGGACGAACGAAGAGACTATAATTACCCAACACCCACAGGTTCTTGCTAGACTCATAAGTTCCACCATCAGCAATATTACCATAATCTCCTCCGGTCGGAATCAAACGAATCATGTAAAAACGGCTTTTCTGGCTATAAACTTCCTGTGAGGCTGTTGTCCAATATGCCCAAGAATTCATACTTGCCGTTACCAAATCATGGTGCAGCACTTTAGCCATACTCAAAGCCAAATCCATATAAGTTGCTTGATCATAATTTTCGTAATCTTCATATCCTTCGCCCAACATACTCCATTCCGTCTGATAAAGTTTCAACCCATATTTATCCGCCTCAGCACGGGCTTTCGTGCGTGAATCAAACAACACATCCCATGTTTTATCCCACCAATAACTATGAGCGCAAATCAACTTAGGCATACGTTCCAAGTCGCCAAGATAATGTTCTGAATCTGACTTAAAATAAGTTGGAATAACATTCGCGCGATCTGCCCAACTGTCATCAGTAGTATAAAGATAAGGAACCTTGGCAGCTTCCGCCAATAACATCATCGTATTTTCAGGCCCTTTTGTCTTCAGACTCTCATTCAACGCTCTAGCCATCTTTGCCACATGTACATGTTGCCAAGAACATCCCTCCTGACCATCTCCTCCCCATGAATACTGTGGTTCGTTCAATGGACTTATATATGAGATATTGTATCCATTATCAGAGAAATGTTTAGCCACAGTGGCCAAGAAATCAGCAAAATCATCAAAACAATCTTCTCTTAAATTATTGTTCCACCAATCACCCGACCCTTTACCGTTGACAGTAAACTGTACGGGAGGAGTATTACTAAACAATACGAAATTATTACAACCATATTCTTTTGCTTTCTGCATAAAGTACTGCTGCCCACTAGATTTATTCCAATCATACGTACCATTCTGCGTCAGGAAACATTCCACTCTTCGAGTCTTATCCGTAATTCCGCTAGCTTCGCCCTGCTCGGCAGTACCACCACCTAAATTTACGCGCCACATGGAAAGACCAATACCTTCCGGGTTTCCCCTTTCTACCTTTTGAGAGAAAAGAAGTTTAGCAATACCTTCCTTAGCATTATTACTCCAATATTTACCGATATAATCCATCGTCCAAGCGTCAGAAGAAGCAAATCCATCAATAACCTGATGTTTGTTGGCAACATTTACCGTTGATGTCATCGCATGGTCCGAAGTTATCTTCGGAAGATAATCTGGTTCAAAAGCCTTGTCGTCACTGCATGAACACAGAGCAGCCAAGTACGAAAGTCCTAAAAGGATATATTTATTTTTCATAACATTGTGTCTTTATTATACTGAAATTGAATTGATTTAGTATCCGGGATTTTGCTCAATACTTCCACCCGACAAGGTTATTTCCGTTGGAGGCAAGGGGAAAAGTTCATCTCTGCCCTCCTTGAAATTGACACCTTTATTACTATTCTCTTTTTGGTTACTGCTTTCATCCGAATCATAACCAATCTTATTATAGGCAACAAATGTACCATTCGGTCCCATAACATTACAAATAGCCGATTTACCATTATCATCTTTCCAACGGCGCAAATCATACAAACGGTTATTTTCCAACGCCAGTTCCAAGCGGCGCTCTTTACGAATAGCGTTGCGAAGTTCAGTGCCGGTAGCCGTCGACGGAGCTAAATATACACGATCCCTAACTTTATTCAAAGCCCATTTAGCCTCATCATCATGTCCCAGTTCGTTCTCCACTTCCGCATACATCAACAATACATCGGCATAACGCAACAAGCGATAATTCAAAGGAATATGAGGTGCATCATAGAGAGTAGGCCGTTTTTCCACAGGTATATATAATTTACGTGAAACACGGGGAGACTTATGATCATTCGGAGATATTACATAAGGATTTTTAGCATTCGCATCGCCATAAACCTTTGTCGCTCCATTCTTAATAATCGTCCATCTCAAACGGTAATCTTCATTAAGTTGTTCCTCCGGTGTCTCTCGCACAGGTTTTTCCTCTTGAAAAGCTCTCTCTAAATTGCTTGTAGGAAGTCCCCACGCCCAACCACTATCATCACGCGATCCACAAACAATAGGAATACGTATACCCAAATTATAAGACACATCACTATTAGTCTGGACCTCAAACAATGATTCGGTACTATTTCTTTGGTTTATATCCCATACTTGTCCAAAATCGCTCAACAATTCATATTCTTCTCTGCCACCAGCAAACTCGCCTCTGCAAGTAATCTCCTGTAATAATGGCTCTGCTTCCGTATATTTTCCCTGATACAGATAAGCTTTCGCCAAATACCCTTGCGCTGCCCCTTTTGTAGCACGGCCTAAATCCATAGCGTCGTATTCACTCCGTTTCGGCAAGTCAGGAATAGCTTCCAACAGATCTTTTTCTATCTGCGCATAAGTATCTTCCACAGTTGCACGTTTGATACCCGTTATTTCACTCGGCAATTTCAATCCCAGTACCAAAGGTACACCTCCAAAGTTTCTTACCAATTCGAAGTAATGAAATGCTCTCAGGAATTTAGCCTCCGCAATATATCTTTTTTTCAAACTTTCATTCTCGAAAACGACTTTTGGAATCTGCTCTATCGCAACATTACTTCTTAGAATACCTTTATAACGATATTGCCAAAAGTTCTGACAAGCATTTCCCGCATTATATGTATTTCCGGTGTAATGGGCAAGGTCACGGTATTCTCCGGGATCCTGCGTTGTGTTTCCCATCCACATATCATCCGTACACATATCACTTGCTATATAAAATTTCTGTATCTGCCACCAGTCATCAAAAAAGACAGACTGATAACATCCTGTAATCTGCTGTTTACATTCATCTTCACTTTTGAAGTAGTCATCCAGGTTCTGTTGTGCCCTAACCGGTTCTTCCAGAAAATCGGCACAGCCGGAAAGTGAGATTGTAAAAGCGGCTATGGAAAGCCCTAATATATATTTCTTCATGGTCTTTACTAGTTTATATATTAAATTAGAAATTTAGATTCAGTCCGAACAGATAAGTACGAGGATTCGGATAACCTGCCCAGTCGATACCGGATTCCGTCACATTACCTTTCGTTCCTAATGAGGCGGTTTCTGGATCCATACCGGAGTATTTTGTAATTGTAAACGGATTCTGTGCGGAGAATGATAGCCTCAAGCTGAATCCCTTCGTCCAATTCTTGGGCAGGGTGTAGCCTATCTGCAAAAGTTTACAACGCATATAAGAACCATCTTCAACAAAGAAACTAGACGGACGCTTGTAGTTCATATTCGAATCATTCACAGACAAACGAGGTAAGAAATTACTCGTTCCCTCTCCGTGCCAAACTTTATTATAAGTTCCCGCATATACATTCTCTCCTCCGGCACCGGAATAACGTCCTAACGTAGTGTTGAATACATCATTTCCAAAAGTACCATAAAAATTAGCCAGGAAATCAATGTTCTTGTAAGAAAGATGAGCATTCAGACCTACCATCAGATCAGGGAAAGCAGAACCAATATAAGTTTTATCTTTATCATCCAGCTCACCGTCATGGTTAAGATCCCTGAAACGGAAATCACCCGGTACGGCATTAGGCTGAATTATTTTTCCATGTTCATCGGTATGCGCATTGACCTCCGTCTGATTCTGAAAGATCCCATCTACAACATATCCATAGAAGCGGCTGATTTCTCCGCCTTCTTCGTTACGAATAATATAATCACCATTAAATCCACCCGTATAAAGAGGTTGTCCCATCAGTTTTTCGGCCTTGTTCTTTACAGAAGATAAATTCAAACCGACACCATAAGTAAAATCTCCTTGACGATCTTCCCAACCGATAGACAATTCCCAACCGGTAGCTTTCATACTGCCAATATTCTCCCACATCTGTCCGTTCCACATCGGATAACCCAATATCAACAGGTTATCACGCTTCATCAACATATCATGTGACTTCTTTTGAAACCAGTCTGCCGTTACCGTCAAGCGATTATTCAGAAAGCCCATATCCACTCCGATTCCGAAGTCTTCTACTGTTTCCCATTGTACTTTCGTATTTCCGATAGCAGTTACACTTGTACCTATCTCGCGATTACCTTCCTGACCGAACACATAATCAGTTGTACCGACTGTAGAAGCATAAGCCGAATCATCAATAGACTGATTACCTACCCGTCCCCAACCAGCACGGATTTTCAGATTGTCAAAAATATGCTGGTCTTTCATAAACTCTTCACCAGTAACACGCCACGCTCCGGATACAGCCGGGAAAGTTGCATACTTATTCCCTTTTACGAATTTAGAAGAACCATCCACACGTACAGAGGCAGTAAGGTAATAACGATCGTTGTAATTGTACATCACACGTCCCAGATAGGAAATCAATGAAGAGTAGGAATTAGTTCCGGAAGCCTGCTGATTCTTTGTACCTGCACTGACATATTGCAGAAGTTCGTGATTCGTAGGAATTCCGTCACGTGAGCCTGTCAGCCAATAGTGTTGGAAACGCTCCATAGTATAACCTGCCATTATATTCAGATTATGTTTCTGATTGAACGACTTTATCCATGTCAACGTATTTGTCCAGTTCCAGTCTATCCAATTCTTCATTTCCCTTTTTGCCACGCTGGTTTCCGCACGCTCCAAATTATCAATATCAAATGTCGGAGTAAATTCATCATATAAACGGAAACGAGCATTCAATCCCAATTGTGAACGAAAGATCAACCCTTTAATCGGTTCTATATTGATAAACGGAGTAGCCAACAAGCCATATTCATCCGTATTCTTCGCCATACGTGCCATATTAGCTACCGGATTCCAGACTTGGCTGTTATGAGAACGGGAATAATTATCATATTCATTATCCGTCCATTCACTTTCCGGGCGCATCACCGGAGTAGTAGGGTCCATAGCCATGATAGATCCTATCAAGTCGGGAGTGTCTTTCCAGTTTTCATACTTGGGAGTAAAATCAATACCGGCCTTTACAATATTGTTAAAAGTATATTCCATACTAAAACGAGCTGTAAACTTTTGCCAATTTCCTATTTTATATTGAGAATCCTGTCCGAAATAACCAATACTTGCCGAATAAAGAAGTTTATCCGTTCCACCGGAGAAACTTAAATTATAATTGTGAATCAATGCCGTTTTCCTCATCGTCTCATCCCACCAATCGGTTCCTTCAGCATCAGTAATGCCATTATACCCCACATACATAGGCACATTACCATCATTAATGTATCTTGACTTCAATACATATTCATACTCGGAAGCTTTTGCCATATCAGGTTTCTCTAATGTTTGAAAACCTGCTGAAGCTGTGAAAGTGAATTTGGTTGCCCCCTTTGTTCCTTTCTTGGTGGTAATCAAAACAACACCATTCGAACCACGGGTACCATAAATAGCAGAAGCAGAAGCATCCTTCAAAACCTGCATCGATTCAATATCATTCTGATCAAGGAAGTTTATATTATCTCCTACCGGCATTCCATCAACTACATACAACGGATTGGATCCATTGACTGTAGACACACCGCGAATGATGACGCGGGGAACTGTACCGGGACCACCTGCACTTGATATTTGTACGCCATTGATTTTCCCCTGTAAAGAGTTCATTGCATTACCGGAACTCAACGTTTTTAGTTCGTCACCTTTGATAGCTGCAATGGAGCTGGTTAAATCGCCCTTCTTCACTGCACCATAACCGATGACTACAACTTCATCCAATGCTTGCGTATCATCTTGCATCACTACATTAATTGTAGTACGTCCGTTCACTTTAATTTCCTGTGTTTTATATCCAATCATGGAGAAAACCACAATTGCGTCCTTAGGCACATTATTCAATGTATAGTTACCGTCCAAATCGGTCACGGTACCGTTTGTCGTACCCTTTATCAAGGCTGTCAAACCGATCATCGGCTCCTTATCCGCAGCCGAAGTCACAACGCCTTTTACAGTAATGTTCTGCGCATAGCCACATAAGCTTATTAATGCGAGACACAATAATAATATCTGCTTTTTCATATTAAATTTAATGTTACTTGTTATCAACAGGAATCAACTTAACCCTTCCGAGATGAGCGTCAAATATAAGTTTATAATCTCCGGCTGTCTTTACCGTTGGCTTTGCCCAGTCTTTATTTTGTCTGGTCAACATAGTCCCTTGCCAAGCCGGATTTATATGTACCGCCTTTTCATCACTAAAATATCCGAAAACTTCAGGGTCATAAACGGCATCTGCTCCTTCCGATTTATCAACATACCATGCACAATAATCCCACCAGTTATCATGGTGCCAATTATGAATTATAAAATTCATCTGCGTATTTGCCTTAAGTGACAATGATTTAAGATAAAATAAATGAGGATTAATGTTATCTTGCTCAAATCTCTGGATATTCTTAGGAGCATCTGTCATATAACCAAAATAAAACTCTTGGAGCCATGAACCACCATTATTCCACGTATCTAAAGAAATTGAGCCAAATTCATGCGGCGCAGGATCAATCGCCTGTTCAATCGAATAAGTACTCATTGAATATGAATTATCTGATATATTGAAAGTTATTTCATAATATACATTAGCCTGTTCAAGGACTATCGGTTCAGCAATACTCGGATCAGAGACTAATTTATTAAGATTATTGGGATCTCTACCAAAACAAATCGGATAAATATCTGCCTTTTGAGGAATAAAATAAATCTCCGTCCCTGCTTTCTGCGAATAATAATTCGCCTTATAAGTATATGCTCCCGTACGTTCAATTCTCATCGGAACACCAAACACATCAGAAGTCAACTGGCTGGCATCCTCAACATCACTAAGATACATTTTCTGAAAATCCGGCATTTCCGCCACCACTTTGACTGTATAAGATGTAGTAGTAGTTTCTTCATTAGCAAATTTATCAACGACCTTTAGTTTTACATCATAAGTTCCCGATTGCGCAATTGGAAGTCTCACCACACCATCAAATTTAGTTTTTCCCTCCGCATCTACTTTCTCAACCAACTCCAAGGACGGAATACTTACTTCTACATAATCTAAGACCTGTTCATCCTCTACTATAAAGTGGAACGGAACGGTTCCATCCTCCGCTGTCAAAGTTGTGAACTCACCCTCTGCTGCAAATTTGATTGTCGGTTTTTCCGAATCATTATCCGTTGAAACCATAATGGTATGTTCAACTGAACGCCCTCCTACGTCTGTAATAGTAACTATAATCGGATAATCAGCCATTCTCGGCAGTTTTTCAGAAAGAGTAATAGCATATTCTAGTTCATAAGAATATAATGGTTCACCATAAATGCTAAGTAAATCAATAGTTTTATCTAAATAAAGTTCAGCATTTTGTAATCTGATAGAACGAATACCATCTGCATCAGTAATGGTAGCAGTCAACGTTAACTCACTGCCCGGATCAACATGGATATGATCGGCAATCAACTCTACAACTGGCTTCTGCCCGTCTACATCTTTGTAGTCATTATCGTCACTACACCCGGTAGTCAACGTTGCAGCAAAAAGAAAAGTCCATAACGCTGCACCATGCAAGAATTTTGCTCTCATAATAATAGTATTTAATGATTAAAACTTATCGGTTTATCGTGAAAGACAGAACCAATCGTCTGCTTTCACAATGCAAATATAAGTGAATAAGATACATACAACCGATAAAAATCATGCAGAGAAGCTACATAAATCATGCAATGCACGATTTACATACTCTAAATAAAATATTTATTTCTATTTTTGAACCTGTAAATGAAACGAATAGGCACGAGTTATGAAAAAACACATTGCTTCCATTTTAATCTTGTCCTTGCTGTCCATCTTCCAGTCGGCAGCACAAACTTATTCCGTAAAGCGGTTGGGAATCGAACAAGGACTGTCTAATAATTATGTAGTCAGCATTACACAAGATAAACAAGGTTTCCTATGGTTTGCTACGGAAGAAGGGCTTAACAAGTTCGATGGAACCCGTTTCATCACCTATTATAAAAATGACCCGTCACAAAACAGTCAGGGAATCACCGGCAATGAGCTTAACCGGGTGTATGCCGACACTAAACGTCCTGTGATATGGATAGCTACCCAGCGTGACGGATTAAATGCCTACAACTATGACAAACAGGAATTCATCCCCTATCTGCACAATCCGGAGGATCCGCATAGTCTGATTACCAATGATGTAACGGATATCACCCCTTCTACCCAAAGTGCAGACGGTCTGTGGATCAGTACCTATTATAGAGGTATAGAATATCTCGACATCAACAGCGGACAATTTACCCATTACAATAAAAACACGATTCCCGGATTGCCCGACGAACAAACATGGACCGTATTGGACGGAGGAGACGGGAATTTATACATCGGCCATGTTAGCGGCGGTTTCAGCATTCTCTCGCTGAAAGACAAAAGTGTGAAGAACTTCCGACACGAGCCGGATAATCCGATGAGCCTGCCCGGAAATGATGTACGATGTCTCACCAAAGACACAAACGGAAATATCTGGCTGGGAACAGACAAAGGACTGGCTCTCTTCAACGCTGCCGATAGCAACTTTATCACCTTCAAGAATAACAAAAACGACAAGCACGAAGCCTTATGTAACCGCATACTCGCCATCAAACAACTAAATGACAGCAAACTATGGATAGCCTCCGAGCTGAATGGCATTACCATACTGGATCTAAAGCAAAGTATGTTTCTTTCACCGGACCAGATCTCCCTCGAATATATACAAGAAGGAGATGATAACCGAAGTCTCTCCAATGCAAGTGCCCGATGCATATTCCAAGATTCTTTTGACAATATCTGGATAGGGACGTGGGGAGGAGGAATCAATTTCATCAGCAGTACCCCTCCTTTATTCACAACATTGAGCTACTCTCCCATTCCCGGCAATGAGAACAGCCTGAACAACAAAGTGGCAAGCAGTCTTTGCACAGACAGACAAGGACGGGTGTGGATCGGTACGGACGGAGGAGGAATCAATGTATTTGAAGGGGACAAGCGCACCGCTATCTATAAAAAAGAAACCGGAGAAATTCCTTCAAATTTTATACTCACTTCCCTGCAAGACTCGAAAGGCAACTTATGGTTCGGTTCTTTCCAAGGAGGAATCAGTTACTATGACAGCCGCAACAGAACTTTCCGTTCCATCTCTCTGATGGGACAATCCAATCAGGATGTCCGTACAATCTACGAAGACTCCCGACATAATATCTGGGTAGGATACAGTGGAGGAATCATCGTACTGAATCCTCTGAACATGGAAATCATCCGGCATTATCATACAGGAAACAGCGAATTGCACAGTAACTTTGTACGTGCCATCGCACAGGATGAGAAAGGCCGGTTCTGGATCGGTACTTTCGGAGACGGACTTGGAGTATACAGTCCGGACCTGCAATTGATTCAAACCTTCGTACAAAGGGAAGGTTTCTGCTCCAACACCATCAACCAGATCATACAAGACAGACTGAAAAGAATGTGGGTGGGGACAGGAGAAGGACTGGTATGCTTCCCGTCAACCGACGCACTGACCTATAAAACTTACCAACGGAAAGATGGCTTACTCAATACCAATATTTGTGCCATAACGGAAGATAAGAAAGGTAATATCTGGTTCAGTAATAATAAAGGAATCAGTTGTTACGTCACGGATAAAAACTGCTTCTACAATTACGGTCATTCGGACGATGTCCCGGCAGGCAGTTTCTCAAGCGGCTGCGTAACGCAAAACAAGAACGGACTGATTTATTTCGGCTCAATCAACGGAGTATGTTGTTTCGATCCGGATATCACCATGAACGACCAAGCCAATCCGTCGGCTATCATCACTGAAATGAAAGTACTGGGACGGTTGAGCAATCCCGAAAATAATGACCTGTTCATCAATGTATCCAAAGGAGAACAGGTTGAACTGACCCATGCACAAAACAGCTTCGGGCTGACATTCAACGTACAAAACTACTCTCTGGTCAATCAAGTGGAATATGTGTATATGCTGAAAGGACTAGAAAATTCGTGGTACACAGTCAATGAGAACAATAGCGTGACATTCCGTAACATTCCTCCCGGAAAATATGAGTTTCTTATCAAAGCGCGCATTCACAACCAGGAATGGCCGGAAGAAGCCACCTCCCTGACTATCCGGATTAACCCGCCCCTCTGGCTCACCTGGTGGGCAAAGCTTATCTATGTCCTGATATCTGCCGGCATTGTATATCTAATCCTTCACGCATATAAGAAAAAGCTGGATTTGGAAAGCCTTTACACATTGGAAAAAAAGAACCACGAACAAGAACAGGAATTAAATCAGGAACGCCTGCGTTTCTATACCAACATCACACACGAACTGCGTACACCGCTAACCTTGATTCTCGGTCCGCTGGAGGATATGCAAAAGGATACCTCACTCCCGGTAAAACAAGCTCAGAAATTGTCGGTTATCCAC
>ULSW01021139.1_pt1 | contig 20193 bp, 15 predicted proteins | sample 1957051 | NCBI WGS metagenome assembly ULSW01 (sample SAMEA4835719, study PRJEB28245) | human gut metagenome | biome: gut microbiome; material: fecal sample | place: Denmark | collected 2008 | reverse complement strand
CCAGCCATAATCTTAGCACCCTTAATCGCTTGGTCTAACCCATAGTCAGATCCAGCAGCACAAGTAAATTCTGGCGTATGCGCTTCTAAACCTAATCCAATCTGCAAGGTAGGCTGTGCTGTTGGTACTTCGTAAGACACATTACCTACATCAGTGCTACCATCCGCCTCATCATCAGGCAATATACGTGGGCTTTCACCAAATTCAGTCATCACATCTTTAAAGAGATTTAATAACTGTTTATCTTGACGCATATCCTTAAAGAGTGGCTCATAGTGATGCATCTCAACTTGAGCTCCATAGGATGAACCGATTTCTTGGGCTGCCTCTTTAATAGCCGGCAAAATAATACCTTCTAAATCATCCACTGTACTACCACGAACAGTCATACGAATCGTAGCCTTTGGTGTAACCACATTTGGTGCCGTACCTGCCTCTGTAAAGATGGCACCTACAATAGCACCTTTAGGAAAGGTCTTTTTTAAATCTTTTACCCTTTGATATAAGTCTACCGCACAATCTAAGGCATTAATTCCTGAATCTGTTAAGGATGCAATATGACAAGAACGTCCATGGAACGTAACCTCTAGAGGATGTGTCGCCAATGATGTACCTCCCACCTCATTTTCTCCACCTGGATGAATGATAAGTGCTGCCTCATAGCCTTTAAAAAGACCGGCTTCTGCCATATATACCTTACCACCGATAGTTTCCTCTGCAGGGCACCCAAAGAATGTTGTACCCCAATCCTGTGGTGCACTTTGACTAAAAGCAACAGCAGCACCTAAGCTCATCATAGCAATAAGGTTATGACCACAGCCGTGGCCTAGTTCCGGTAACGCATCATATTCACCTAAGAAGGCTATTTTATGCCGTGCAGTACCGTTATAGTCGCCCCGTAACGCTGTTTGTAACTCTGGCCGATTAGTTAGACTTACATGAGATATAAAATTATGTGTTTCTAAGAATTGGTGAATTACCTTTACTGCTTTATGCTCATTCAAGCCCAATTCAGGATTATCGTGTAAATATATGGAAACTGCACGCAATTCCCGTGCCATACTATCTATGATGGCACAGGCGCGAGCCTCTCGTTCTTGTAGTGTCATAACTCCCCTTGTTATTATCTAATATCTTATTACCTATTATTTTATTACCTAATATCACGGTAACTACTATTTTTATCTAATATCTATTTGCCTATTAAGTAAAATCGTTCATCCAAAAGCTCTTAACTATTTCGTATAAGGATGAACGATGATGGTATTAGAAATATATCTAAAGCTAATCGTCGCTCCTAGCGGTAATGTTTGATGTGGCGCCCCATGTCCCGTTGGCACATAGCATACAAAAGGATCTGGTAATTTTGGATTTCTATTTTCCTCCATATAGCGCAATGCTTCATAACCTAAATCGTAATCACGCTCATCTTCATCTCCTTCACAATCTGTAAAGATACCAATGACTAAGCCTTTAATACGGCTCAACAAACCGCTGAGTCGAAATTGTTGTAACATGCGATCCAGCTTATAAGGAGCCTCCCCTACATCTTCAATAAATAGTAAGGTATCTTCCCATGATTCATTCTCTAAAAAATAAGGCGTTCCCGATAACATGGATACCATCGTCATATTACCACCTCGTAAAATACCCTCACCGAGTTCTGTGCCAATCGCACCTCGGGGAGGCTCTGGCAAGGGTTCTATAACTTTTAATTTGCCTTCTAAAGCATTAAATAGCGTATCAATATCTGACTTACGGTCTAATTTAAAATCTACCCCCATAGGTCCATGATAAGTAATGAGGCGGCTATATCGATTAATAGCCATATGAAGTGCTGTACAATCACTATATCCAACAAAAGCCTTCCGATACTTACGAATCGCTTTATAATCTAATAAATCTAAATAGCGCATCGTGCCATAACCACCGCGCAAGGCAAGAACCGTATCACAAGGAGCCACAGTCATCATGTATTGAAATTCTACGGCTTGCTCCTCAGGTGTGCCTCCATATAGCCCCTTTCTCCTTGCACTTTCACCTACAAGCACCTTATAGCCTTTAGCCTTACAAATTTCTTCTATTCTATGTAAATCTTCATCGCTAGCACTAGCAGGTGCCATAATACCTATGGTCATCCCCGGTGCCAAACGTTTTGGTTCAATCCAGTCCATATATCCTCAGAAAATACCTGTTAACTTATAATATATTAATATTCCCATACAACAAAAGACGTACACAAGGTGTACGTCTTAAGTGTATCTTATTTGTATGCTTTTTTAAAGTCAACAAGTCCCAATGTGGTCCAGAAATAATTTTGAATTGTTCCGTTTGTCACATATGGTTGTGTTGTAAAGTACAACGGCATAACAAGAGATTCATCAAAAATCATTTTTTCTGCTTCATGCATCAACGCATCACGAGCAGCCCCATTTGGAGTTGTACGAATGCGAGCAATCAACTCATTATACTCATCACTATGGTACTGTCCATCATTATCTTCAGCAGAGAATACCTCTAAGAAGTTTTGTGGATCGCTATAATCAGCAACCCAAGAAGCGCGCGCAACTTGGTACTTACCAGCTTCACGGTCTGCTAAGAATACCTTTGTCTCTTGATTTTGTAAGCGTACATCTGCACCAAATGCATTTATCCAAGCATCTTGAATCGCTTCTGCAATAGCTTTATGTAATTCACTTGTATTATACAAAATCGTAATTTGTGGCAATGGACGATTCTTACCATAGCCAGCCTCTTTAAGGATTTCCTTGGCTTGCTCTACATCTTCGTATACGAGATAACTACCAGCTTCACGGAAGTCTTCACGGCCATTGCTTTCGAGCATACCATATGGTACAAACGCATAAGCTGGTTCTTTACCGCCTCTAACAATATTATTAACAATGTTAGCACGGTTGATAACCATAGAAAAGGCTTTACGCACATTTGGATCTGTGAAAGGTTCTGCTTTCACATTGAATACGTAATAGTAGTTACCAAGCATAGGGCCAATATGTAATAGGCCTGCTTCTTCTAAACGTTTTTGATCCGCTACAGGAGGCTCAACAGTCATATCAGCTTCGCCACCTTCAACTAAGGTGAGACGCGTACTTTGAGACTCACTAATAGGCCAATTCATTTTCTCTGTTTTCACAGATTCTGCGTCCCAATAATTTGGATTCTTGATGAAATCCATTTCCCCATTATGCTTCCAAGAAAGCAAGCGGTATGGACCATTGGATACTATAGTTTCCGCATTAGCTGCCCAATTTTCATGAGCCTCTACTGCTTTTTTGCTCACTGGATAATAGCTATGAGACGCTAATAGTTTCAAGAAATAAGCTGTTGGATTTTCTAAGGTAACTACCAATGTATCCTCATCAGTAGCCTTAACACCAACCTCTTCAGCCGTGGCTTTGCCAGTATTAAAGGCTTCGCCATTTTTCAATACATATAGCATGTATGCATTGTCCGCATGGACTTCAGGGTCTAATACGCGTTTCCAAGCGTATTCAAAGTCATAAGCCGTCAAAGGCTCTCCATTAGACCATTTCAAATTAGGTCGTAAGTGGAAGGTATACTCACGGCCATCATCGGAGATTTCCCAATTTTTAGCAAGTGCTGCTTCTGGTTCACTTTCATCATTCAAACGAACTAGACCATCGAATAATTGAAGTTGAACCGTAGCCTCCGGAGAGGTAGTAGACTTTGCGGGATCCAATGTGGATGGTTCCTGCTCAATAACATAGCGGATTGTGTGTTCATCGATTGGTTGAACACCACGAGGGTACCCAAATACAAATAAGAGTACGCTCACCCCTAGAGCGAGGACCATGAGTTTTAACAAGTTTCGTTTATCCATCATGGCAATGCTTCCTCTACAAATTCTTTCATGATGCGCCCAACTTGAGCGCCTAATTCTTTACCTCGGCCATTATCGATATCGCTCATTAAAAGAATAAAGCAAAAATGACCTCTAAATGTTTCTATTACACCCCCATCATGCTCTACGCGATCAAGGGATCCTGTTTTATGGTGAAAGCGTATGCCTTCTCCCCAGTAAAATGGTAAGATATCACGGAATTGTTGGCGACCTAAAATATTCCACATTTCTCGGCCATAAGCATCTCTATCACGATATTCAAAAATATGTTTATACAGACGAGCTAGTGACATGGCTGTAATATAATTATCACGCCCTTCAACCAAGGCGTTAAGGTCCATCATCATGCGATTAAGCTCCATCTCATCCAGGCCAAGCTTTTCCGCTCGAGCATTGATATTTTCCATTCCAAGCACTGTGATGAGTAGATTTGTCGCAATATTATCACTAAGAACCATCATGAGACGGCACAACTCAAGATAGGTAAAACTATGTTTACCTACTAACTCTTGTAGTGCACCGCCACCTTCAACGCGTGGAGTTCTAGATAAAGGAACGGTATCATTAATGTCCAATTGCTCAGTACGAGCTAAATGAAAGACATATTCCATGATAAGTACCTTAATTAAACTCGCACCAGAATGTACAGTATTTTCACCTCTAGCTGCGATGAGTATTGGTTCCTCTTCATCATCAAATTGTAACACTGCATAAGATATATTTCCTGCTGGGGCCAATTCTTTAATGACTGTATCTAGTTGATGTTCCAGGGACTTGCCAACAATTAGTTTTTCCATACTATTCTCCCATTATATGTGCCAGCATGCAATGCGGCGATCAGCCCAGTCTCGAAGTGGTGGACGTTCTGTAAAACAACGACCTTCCGCTTCTGGACATCGACCACTAAACAAACAGCCTTTTGGCGGTTCTAGTGGATTAGGTGGATCCCCTTTAAGAGGTGCCCCAATTGGTGCATGTGGCATAACTGGACCATTTAGAGCCGTCAATGCACGGGTATATGGATGTTGTGGAAATTCATATAAGTCCAATGCAGGACCTTCTTCCATAACAGCACCTAAATACATAACAACCATGCGATGACTAATGTAGCGCACCATATTTAAATCATGAGAAATAAAGAGGTACGAAATACCATGTTGTTCTTGTAACCGTTCTAGTAATGTCATAATTTGCACTTGGATAGATACATCTAACGCAGAAATCGGCTCATCACAGATGATACATTGAGGCTCCATAATAAGAGCCCGTGCAATGCCGATACGTTGACGTTGCCCACCAGATAGTTCATGAGCATAACGCTCACCAAATGACATATTTAAGCCAACTTGGTCAAGCACCTCTTTTACACGAATCACGCGATCTCGAGGTGTATACTTTGGATCCAGTTCTAAAGGCTCCTCTAAAATCGCATTAACCGTAAGCCGCGGATTAAGGGATGCATAAGGATTTTGAAATACCATTTGCATCACCGGGTGAACAGACTCTCTATCCACATAAGGGTTGATATGTCGACCATTCATATAAATAGAACCAGATGTAGCTTGATATAAACCCATCAAAGTGTAACCAAATGTAGATTTACCACATCCAGATTCACCTACGATACCTAGGGTTTCCCCTGGTGATTGATATAGACTCACGCCTTGTACGGCATGTACCGTTTGTTTTGGCTTAAATAAGCCGCCTGACAGGGTGAACTCTTTAACGAGATTGTCAGTCTCCCATACGTAACTCATTAAAGTCCCTCCAACTTAGCTAACCAACATGTAAACTGGTGACTTTCACCAACATTTGTAACCATCGGAACCCGACTACCACAGATTCGCATAGCCCATTTACAACGAGGATTAAATGCGCATCCACGAGGTAAATCAAATAGATCAGGTGGTTGACCTTCAACAGCCTTCAATTCGCCGTGCCATTTACCTTGAGGCAATGCAAGCAACAGCCCCAAAGTATATGGATGACGAGGCTCGCTAAAAATACCATCTACTGTAGCAGACTCAACACATTTACCTGCGTACATAACCATAACCCGATCACAAATTTGAGCAATAACACGTAGGTTATGAGAGATAAAGATAATCCCTATGCCAGCCTCTACGGCTAATGTTTGCATAAGGCGCAAAATTTGTGCCTCTGTAGTAATATCAAGAGCTGTTGTGGGCTCATCACAAATTAAAATCTTGGGACGACCGGCCACTGCCATAGCAATACATACGCGTTGGCGCATTCCACCGCTCAACTCATGAGGATATTGAGATAACCGGCGTTCCGGTGTAGACAGCCCCATCTTCTTCAATAAATCGATGGCAATGGCCCTTTCATCGTAATCTTCACCATACGCATTTGTACGACGGATAACCTCATACATTTGCTCTCCAATGGTCATGATAGGATTCAAGGAGGTCATAGGATCTTGGAACACCATGGCAACCGTCGTACCACGAAGTTCATTCCAATCATCTTCAGTAAATCCTAAACAATCATGACCATCAATCATGAATGTATCCGCTTTAATTTTAGTTTTACCATATGGCAATAAGCCCATTAAAGAGTTAACTAAAACGGATTTACCACACCCAGATTCCCCGACTATACCTAAAATCTCACCAGGGTATAAAGAAATATCTTGATTGCGAATAACTCGCAACGGACCTTGGAAGGTATTGATGGTAATAGATACATTACGTACATCAACAATAGCATTATTCATTATCTATCTCCTTCCTTAGGGTCTAATACATTACGTAAACCGTCGCCAAAAAATGCGAAACCAAGCATGGTAATACTAATAGCAACAGCTGGGAAAATCAATTGGAACGGATAAGAGCGCATGCTACTAATACCTTCAGAAGCTAGTACGCCCCAGCTCGCCATAGGTGCATTTACACCTAAGCCGATAAAACTAAGAAATGCTTCTGTAAAAATAGCCTCAGGAATGGCCAATGTTAAAGTAATAATGATCGGTCCTACACAGTTTGGTAAAATATGACGTAATAAAATTCGACGCTTAGGAATACCCATAGCTTCTGCTGCAATGATGTATTCTTCGTTTTTAACTTTCAAAATTTGGCTGCGTACGATACGGGCCATATTAAGCCAATACGCAATCCCCAACGCTACAAAAATAGAGATTAGCCCAGGTCCAAGTACAACCATCAATAAGATTACGTATAGTAAAAGTGGAATACCATACAAAACATCTACGATCCCCATCATGATACGGTCTACCTTGCCACCTATATAACCCGCAATGCCGCCATAGGCAACGCCAATCACAAGATTAATAAAAGCTGCTACAAAACCAATGGTTAAGGAAATACGAGCGCCGTACATAACACGTGTATAGATATCACGGCCCAATGTATCCGTACCAAACCAATGGCTAAAGCTTGGACTTTGGTTCGCATCAATTAAGGATTGGTCCGCATAGGTATAAGGTGAAATAAGTGGACCTAGAATAGCAAGCACCATCATCACAATAATGATGGTTGCACCAACTACAGCTAAACGATTTACCTTAAATCGTTCCCATTTACTAGGACGTTTTATAAAGCTAGTAATCTCTTCTTGAGGGGCTCGTTCAATAGGTAAAAAGTCTTCCTTATTCATCTGTCCCCTCCTCCGTTGTAACTCGTGGATCGATTAATGGATAAATCATGTCCACCAAAATATTAAGAAATACTACAAGCGCACTATAGAAAATCGTAATACCAAGAATAACCGTATAGTCTCGGTTATAAATAGATGTTACAAAATACTGACCTAGACCAGGAATCGCAAAAATTGTTTCTACGATAAAGCTGCCTGTTAACAAACTAGCTGCCAATGGACCTAAGTACGTAATAACTGGCAAAATTGCATTGCCAAGGGCATGACGTGTCAAAATGGTCCAAGAACCTAGACCTTTTGCGCGAGCTGTACGAATGTATTCTTGTTGATACACGTCAAGTAAACCACTGCGCGTTAAACGAGCAATAAATGCCATCGGTTGCGCTGCTAATGTCAACACAGGTAACACCATGTAAGAGGGGCCACGCCATAAGGCTACCGGGAACCATCCCAATTCAAAGCCTACTATGTACACAAGAACAGCACCGATAATAAATGTTGGTACCGAAATCCCTATTGTAGATAATACAGTTACCGCATAATCTACAATGCTATTAGGTCTCATGGCACTAATCGCACCAGCTGTAATACCACCAACTATAGCTACCATTAAAGATAATAAACCAAGCTGTGCGGAAATTGGGAATGCATCACCAATTATATCGTTTACACTACGGCCTTCATATTTAAATGATGGGCCCAAGTCACCTGTAATGACGCCACCTAAATAATCTCCATACTGTTTCCATACAGGATCATCGAGATGATATTTAGCCTCGATACTTGCTTTCACCTGAGGCGGTAATTTCTTTTCTGTTGTAAAAGGCCCACCAGGTATCGCATGCATTAATGCAAATGTTACGGTAATGATGACCCATAAGATTATGATTGCGCCACCTAGGCGTCGAAATACATACCTCGTCATTGTCACTTTCCTCCATAAAAAGTCTATTCGTTTTATTATACTACATTATGAAGTTAATTTCATGATTAACATCATTACATTTACAGAAAGGCTCACATAACGTACAATAAAATATATGATTATTTGGAGGTGTCTATGATAGCAGTACCTAGAGTTTTAACAATTCAAGACATGAGCTCTATCGGACGCTGTGCCCTTACCGTTATGATTCCTATCATCAGTGCCATGCGCTGTCAGGCGGTTCCTTTGGCGACAGCGGTACTAAGCAATCACTTAGAGTATCCACACTATGAATTCGTTGATTTATCTGCTCATATGAGAGATTTTATGGACTGCTGGGATAAAAACGAAATTGACTTTCACGCTATCGTAAGTGGATTCTTGGCATCACCAGAACAAATTCACCTCGTTGAAGAAGCAATCGATCGATTTGCCTCTAATGGTCAGATGGTTATCGTCGATCCCGCAATGGCCGATGATGGTCGCCTCTATTCCATTTATACTCCTGATATGGTTGTAGCTATGCGCCAACTTGTATCTAAGGCCCACATCGTAAAGCCAAACTATACTGAGGCATGCTTCTTATTAGATATTCCATTCTCAACAAATCCTATTAGCGAAGATGAATTACGTGAGCGATGTAAACAATTACATCACATGGGCCCTGAAATGGTTATCATGACCAGCGTCCCATCGAAAACACATGCTGTTATTGCGGTCTATGATGGACCTACAGACTTTTTAAAAACATACTCTATACCTCTGGTTCCTGTAAAAGCTACAGGGACAGGAGATATTTTTACTGCTGTATTATCTGGTGCTGTAATGAAGGGATATTCTCCTTATGATGCGGCAGAACTGGCAATGAATTTTACTACCAACGCGATTCAAGCAACGTTAGATACAGTACAATCGCTAAAACATGGAGTCGCATTTGAGTTAGTTTTGCCAGAATTAACTCAACTATAAGCTATAAATAAAGGGGAACTTATGGATTTACTTTATGTTGTATTAAGAACACTGCTCATATGTACCATCGGTTTACTCATTGCATTCCAAGGACGTCGCATGGGTTTATCGATTTTTAACTTAACAGGACGGTTAAATCGACTACAATTTATCATATGCTTCATCGCTTTAATGATTTTATTTCATATTGTCCACTACATCGATAACATATTCTTGGACTTTGTTGTATCACTACCAGCATATTGGTTGACTAGGGTCATTATTTGGCTCTTACTGGCAACCCTCTTTCCTTTATCTTGTGTCTTATTTGGCCGTCGTATTCACGACATCGGCTTCAATGCATGGGCAGGAATCCTCTGGTCTGTAATCATGATTTTCATCAATACCTACTCTGCCGTATCTCCATTCAATTACATGCTAGAGCTTTTTATATGGCTCATCGGCTTCCTATTCTGGGTATTACCAGGACAACCTGAGCCTAATCAATATGGTAACCCTCCATTTATGAATGTAAATCGGACAGTTTATGAACCAATACAGCCACCTATATCTAACAAAAAACAAGAAGGTCGAAAAACAGTTCGTAAGCGACGCAAAAAGCGATAATTAAAAATTAACACCCTACAATAAAAAACGTATCTCTATAAGTAATATATACCTTCTTTACTGGACAACCAGTAAAGAGAGTACATATCAAAGAGATACGTTTTTATTATGTCTTCTGTTTGTACAACATTAGTTCATTAACAACATCAACTCAATCAAGGTACAACCTATATATGCAATAATAAACTTAACCTTTTGTTTACGCGCTCTATCATCATCTGCAATTTTAAGTCGATTTGCAAGGAATCGTTTATCGCGAATTTGCAACAAAAGGTGTTTAATTCGCTCTTGGCTTTCATTAGCAGTATACTCATCACAATCAGCTGTCAATGTAGCTTGTTGCATGAAGATGCGTCGGTGTAGTTTACGCATTTGAATTTTAATATTGTTATGTACAAATGCACTTTGCCACTGTTTGCGAGAATCAAAATACATGTACAAATACCGAGGAATATTCATAACCAAGAAGGAAATGATAAAAATCCCTAAGGAAATTAAAAAGTACGTAGAGAATGAAAATTCCAATGTTTCTGTCGGTAAGTAGTGATGCAAGATAATAAATGTAATCCATACACCTATTGGCAATAAAAGGACTGCTGCAATATCGATAGAACGAAGCCAGCTAGTACGAGTTGGCACATCAGGTACTGTAAAAGTATCTACAGGATCATGGAATGCATAGTAATCCAACTGTAACACAGATTGACTGGTCCGCGGGTTACCCAAGAGAACAGGTCCATTACTACCAATATGGCGCTCAGGCATGGGTATGAATTTCTTCACTTGTGTATTAGGTAATAAGTCAAACTGAATTATACCTTTCTTCTCAAAGCGTACAGTAGATCCTTTTTCACCTAATGCAATAGGGTTAAAGAAAATACCGAAGAGACTTAGACACCAGTTTCCCAACAAGTGTAAAATAGAGTTCAAAATAAACCCACCTGTATCTATATTATTTGTATCTAAACGAATGGCAAAGGATGATGAATAATCATCGAACCATAAATCCTCTAAGGTGAATTCCACATTAATCACATTCCCCCATTTTGTAATAATGGATAGGAATATTTGATTGTTTGGTTCAAATTCAAATGTTACAGCATAAAAGAACCAATGATTACGAAGAGCGGCACGCAACATGCGATTAACCATATCTTCTTCTATATATAATAAGCGATGGTCAAACAAATCTTGTTCTAAAGGTGCTTTTTCTAATACGGGCGCCTTATCCACCACCGCATCTCGATCAGATAATGCTTCATCCACCAAAGCTCGTAATTTGGTGAAGATTTTAGTCATAACCCCTCCAAGGGTGAAATAATAGCTCTTAACACAAAAATTATACCATATATTGCATGATTTATCGATAAAAGTATACTACATATACTATTAAATATAAATATAATTAAAGCCCCTTTTTGCATAGTAAAAGGGGCCTTATTAATGTAGTTAAACATTAGTCGTATTATAATTTAATATTCATAATAGATCTTAAATTGCAACGTAATATTAAACATTGTCCAAATCTATAATTAAGCATTAATAATAGATACTTTAAATGATATTTAGTTTTATTGAATACTTGCCATGGATAAATAACAATATTCATAGAAACGACCTTTAAGCGCCATTAGCTCTTCATACGTTCCATCTTCAACAATTTGCCCTTTATCCATAAATAAAATCCGGTCCATTTGTTCTAAACCTTCCAATTGATGCGTAATATATAGACATGTCCTACCCTCTACATAATGCATCAAGTCACGATGTAAGGCTTTTCTTGTGACTTGATCTAAGCCCTCTAAAGGTTCATCTAATAAAACGATTTTAGGATTGCGCAAGAACAATCTAGCTAATGCAACTCTTTGACGTTCACCACCACTCAAACCTTGCCCTCCACTCCCTACAATCGTATTCATACCTTCTGGTAATTTTTCAACTACCGATCGCAATGATGCACGATTAATGGCTAGCTCTAAATCCTCCATAGAAGCTTCAGGTCTTGCAAGTAGTATATTATCCTTAAAGGAAGCATTAAAAATATACGTATCTTGAGTTATAGTCCCCAATGCATTACGCCAAGTATCAATTGAAATATCCTTCAACTCCACCGAGCCTATACGAATGGATCCACCATAATCATATAACCTCTCAAGCATATTAAACAATGTCGTCTTTCCAGACCCACTAGCACCTACGATAGCAATGGATTCCCCTTGTTGAATATGTAGTCTGAGATTCTCATAAATATGGCGATATTCATCATAACCAAAGGATACATCTGTAAAAATAATATCCTCATTAGGATTAAATGATTTTGGTGATATAGGTTCTACAATAGATATCGGTTCATTACTGAGAGCCATGAGACGACTTGTGGCAACTTTACTTTCTGCACCATGATGAACAGCAGCAATCATAGGTTGTAACGCTTCAAACCAAGCCTGTGTGCCAATGGCAGCCACCGCTACCATAACACTAGCCCAAGCGCCTGTTAACACATTAGAAGCCATAATAGCTACAATAACTACAGTTAACTGAACGCCGCCTATGAATAGTGTATTACCCATATTCATGCCCCGCTCAATAGTACCTTTTTGAGCATCTACATTGCGCATCATATGCTGAATACGCTTATATACCATGTCTTCGTTACCATAACTAATCACATCTTCCAGACTATCCATAGTATCACTTAAAAGCGCTTTATAATCGCCTTGTTGAGGCCCAATCGTACGTAAAGATTCTTTATTATACAAATAAACAACCAAAGGTACTATTACACCTAAAACAAAGGCCGACAAAAGAATAGGTATAATCAAACTATTGTCAATTGTAGAAACTCCATATGCAATCAATATAGTCAAGGCAACGGCTGCTACGGGTGGGATCAAAGTGCGCAAGTAGAAGAATTGTAATACCTCTATATCCCCCATGATGCGTCCCAACATATCACCCGCCCCAAACCGTTTGAGTATAGCAGGTGCCAATGGTTCCAAATGAGCATAAAACCACAAGCGCAAGCCATAGAGTCCTTGGAATGCCATGCGATGAGATGTATAGCGCTCAAAATAACGACATACAGCACGACTAACACCGAAGAATCGAACTCCTACGATTGCAAGACTTAAATAAGTGAGCCCTGGTTGCAATGCGGCAGATGCCAATAGCCAAGAGGATACTGTTAAAAGCCCAACATTCATGAACACTGTTAAGAACGTAAATAGCAAAGCTAATACTAATGACCACTTAGCGGGATTTAATACAGAAAACAACAACTTCCAACCTTGTATGCCCATATTAGAACCTTTTGCATTATCTTTAAAAGTCTCAGTATATTTAACAGATTTAACAAAATGCTCTATGCCATTGATAGGTGTATCTATGCCCAATGTATTCTCTGAACCAAATTGTTTTCCAATATACAACGGTTCTTCAAGAGTTGCTGAAAATTGACCTAAGCCAGATGTAACAAGTTCTTTAAAATAACCATCTTCTTGAAGTAGGTCATGATAAGAACCTTCTTGAATAATTAATCCATTTTTCAAGACATATAGCTTAGATGCCCAATGCATAGTTTGTAAGCGATGTCCAATAATGATAACAATCTTATTTTTCATCAAACGTTGGATAGCTGCACTTATAATGGATTCTGTTTTTACATCTAGATGTGCTGTCACTTCATCAAGAATCAATACTTGACCCTTCCGGAGAAATGCACGAGCTAAAGCAATACGTTGCCGCTCGCCGCCACTAAGACCTAATCCACCTTCACCGATAACCGCATCAAGCCCATCTTGTTCTCGATTAATAACATCTAATAGCTGAACTTCTTTGCAAGCATCAAGAATCTCTGCATCACTTACATCCATACCAAAGGATAAAACCTCTCGCAAGGACCCTTTCATAATATGTGGATGTTGAGATACATAGATAATTTGCTGACGCCACCAGTTGATATCTAAATCACATATATCAATGCCATCGATAGTGACTGTTCCTTTCGGAGCCTGTAAAAAACCTCCAACAATATGGGCCATAGTAGATTTACCAGCTCCGCTTTCACCAACGAGCATAATAGGTGCATTACGTTCAGCCTGCAGCGTAATATGGTGTACCCCATTCTCACTATTTTTATAGGTGAAAGTTAAATCTTTAATTACAATTTCCTGTATAGGCTTATCAAGTTTAGACTCACCACCTACTGGTAAAGAAGGTGGACGCTGCATGAATTCTTCATACTTCAGAATAGATGTTTTTCCTGCCATCCCTGTGTGGAAAGCTGCCCCCAATTGTCTAAATGGAGTATAGAACTCCGGCGCTAACAACAAAATAAAGAAGGCTGAAAAGAATGTGACTTCACCATCTAATAAGGTTAAACCTAAATATACCGCAATCAGAGCAGTACTAATTGTACTCACTAATTCAAGTACTAATGCAGATAAAAAGGCTACGCGCAACACGCGTAAAGTGGAATCTTTAAACTCTTGAGATAATCGACCAATAACCTTAATTTGATCCTTTGCACGACCAAAGAGCTTTAGCGTAGTAATCCCTTGTAGTACATCTAAAAAATGCCCCGATAGGAAGCTCATACGTTCCCATTGTTCCTTATTTAATCGATCAGCTTGCTTCCCAATTAAGATCATAAAAAATGGAATTAAAGGCACCGTAACAATCAAAATAATACCAATTATTGGTAATGTATTTACAATGGCAATCCCCATAATAAGAGGAATCATAATAGCATATAAAATCTGCGGAATATAACGTGCTATGTAAGCATCTACTTGTTCTAAACCATCGGTAAGCATATGGATAACATCGCCATGACGTTCCTTATGCTGTACACCGAGCTTAAACATATGCTCCAAAGAGCGTTCTCTAAAGGATGCTTTTACAGCACTCCCCAAATGATTTGCCACCGCCTCTTGAACATAATGAGCCACCAATCTCACAATAATAGCAATAAACAAATAAATAATGGTGTTCGTTTCGTCAGCTAGTGTATGCTCCAAAAATATAAGATTATTTATTAAGGTTCCAAAGAACCAGGCTTGCCCAACAATGGACAGACTTTCTACTAAACAGGTGAAGCCGAGTAGCACAAGCTGTCCTTTATGTTCTAGCAGCGCTTTAAATGCGGTACGCTGTATCATACTATCCTCTACGGTAAATCTATTTAAATATATAAACTCAAACAAATTTAAATCCCTATTACTAAGCCTACAAGAGTCCAAGTGAATCTAAATTTATCAATATTATATTCATCTTACCATAAAAAAGAGGCGTGCCGCTACGGCACGCCTCACATTAAGACCTAATTTTTACAACTTACATAAGTTGTAAAGCTATGCGATTAATAATGTAAATCTTTTTCTGTTACACGATGACGGAATGTCCAATATACCCAAGATTGGTAAACCAAAATAATTGGCACAAATACGAAGGCTACACAAGTCATCAAAGTCAACGTATAAGTAGAGTTAGCTGCATTAGTAATAGTCAAGCTCCACTCAGGATTCAAAGAAGAAACCATGATGCGAGGGAACAAACCTGCAAAGTATGCGGCTGTTACAGAAATAACAGATAAACAACTGAATAAGAAACCCCATTTTGTATTTCGAGTGCGTGCTGCACCCCAAGAAATGAGGAAGGACACGATAGCTAATGCAAAGCAAACTATAGCTAATACAGAATTAAATAAATCTGTATATACGTAAGTTGCGCCTACCAATGCCAATGCACCAATAGCTGTAGGAACACCTACTACCAATGATGCAGCACGAGCACGTTCAGAAATAGCACCAGCTGTTTTAATAGAAGTAAATAAGCCACCATGGTATGTAAATACCAAAATGAACGCAATACCACAAAGTATAGTGTATGGACTTAATAAATCAGAAAAAGTACCAACATATGTCATACTTGCATCAATTGGAGTACCTTGAATCAAGTTACCTACTGTAACACCCCACAATAGTGCAGGAATCAAGGAACCAAAGAAGATGCAGTAGTCGAATGTTTTACGCCATAACAAATTAGGGCTCTTAGAACGGAATTCAAAGGATACACCACGAATAATAAGAGCTGCAAGCATCAAGAATAGAGCCAAGTAGAATCCACTAAATAATGTAGCATACACGTGAGGGAAGGATGCGAATAATGCCCCTCCGGCAGTAATCATCCAAACTTCATTACCATCCCACACAGGACCTAAGGCATTGATCATTTGTCGACGTTCAACGTCAGTTTTACCAATGAATGGTAACAAAATACCAGTACCATAGTCAAAACCTTCTAATAAGAAGAAGCCAGCGAATAGTACAGTAATTAAGATAAACCATACCACTTCAAGGTTATTAAAAATTAATTCCATAATCTTGCCTCCTCTTTTTCAACTACATCATGAGATGGATTTCCATCTGGACCTTTTTTAATGTGTTCTACAGCAAGGTAGATAGCCGCGATAGCAGCCACGATATACACAAGTGTAAAGCCGATGATTGTAGTCATAATTTCTGGAGCCGTTACGGATTTAGACGCACCATCTGCAGTCAATTGCAAACCATATACAAGCCATGGTTGACGACCTGCTTCCGCTACAAACCAACCAGTGGAGTGAGCGATGAATGGCAATGGCAACATCCAGAACATAATTTTTAAGAATGTACGATTTTCAACAAGCTTGTCTTTTGCATTTAGGATAAGCCCTACAAAGGCAACAAGTAACATAAGAGAACCGGATGCTACCATGACACGGAATGTCCAGAAGATTGCTGGAACATCTGGAATATAGTTGCCAGGGCCATATTGAGCCTCTGATTTTGCTTGAAGGTCTTTGATACCTTCTACCTTACCAGACGTAAAGGAGTTTTGAGTCAAGAAGGATAAACCACCAGGAATTTCAAGAGCACCTGTATTCTTTTGTGCTTTAGTATCAATATTAGCTACCAAAGAGAATGGCGCTGGATCTTGTGTTTCCCACAACGCTTCCATAGCTGCCATTTTCATAGGTTGTACTTTTGTGATGTATTGACCTTGATGATGACCAGCTAATGCACCTAAAGTACCAAATACAAGGGCAATAACCATGCCCCATTTAGCGGAGCGACGGTAGAACTCTGTCGCATTATTACGCAATAAGTGCCATGCACTGATTGCCATAATAATTACACCAGCTGTTAATAAACCATTTAATACGATATGGAAAAATTGTCCAGGTACATAGCCATTTTGAACGATGGTCAGGAAATTTTCCATCTCTGCACGGCCATTGCGTAATACAAAGCCTACAGGATGTTGCATAAAGGAGTTTGCTACGAGAATCCAGAACGCAGATAAGTTAGTACCTAACGCTACAAATGTAGCTACAAGGGCGTGAACACATTTATGTAAGCGGTCCCAACCGAAAATCCAAACGCCCATGAATGTAGATTCCAAGAAAAATGCCATTAATGCTTCAAGGGCCAATGGGGCACCAAAAATGTCACCCATAAAACGAGAATATTCTGCCCAGTTCATACCGAAATGGAATTCCTGAACAATACCAGTCACCACACCCATGGCAAAGTTAATTAGGAACAATTTACCCCAGAACTTAGCCATTTTTTTGTATACTTCTTTACCAGTCGACACATAGGTCCACTCTAAAGCAGCAACAGTCACTGTCATACCTAGTGTGAACGGCACAAATAACCAGTGATAGATAGATGTTAGCGCGAATTGCAATCGGGCTAAATCTACAGCTTCAAACATGTGTTTTCCTCCTTAGAATAAAATACTAACATCACTTGACGAGCTTTTACAAAAAACCTTGCATCATTGCGACTGTAAAAAAGCTCAAGCCTCAGCAATAATCAACTGTTCTCGTTGGGCAAGGGTCTTAAAATTAACCGCTTCCAACTGATTGACCAATTGATGCTGAATCACGCCCATTGCTTCATTTATAGCGCAATGCCCCTTACAAGACTTAGAGCAAGAACCTACATCATATAAACAACGTTGTAAATACGCATCCCCTTCTACTGCTCTAATCACATCGAGCAACGATATCTCTTGAGGGCTTCGATTCAGGGCAAATCCGCCATCTACACCGCGAAAGGATTTCATAATCCCTGCTGCAATGAGACTACGCATAATCTTAAGCAAAAAGCGTTCTGGAATCAACTCTTGCTCAGCCAATACAGCACCAGTTATCTTCGAACCCGAAGGTAATAGCGCCATATGTAAGACCATGCGAAATGCATAATCCGTGGCCTGATTTAACTTCATAAAGTCTCCTTTCTCATGCACTCGGACGAACGTATTACTAAATCTAGTATAAATGAAATAAAACAATACTGCAATGGTATTGTTTTATTTATAACGAAAAAATTCACTTAGTTCTCATGCACATGCTTTATGTCCCCAATGACGGATTTAATCTCCACAAAATGCTTATTATAATCGCACTTTCAAAAAAGACTGCTTCACAAAAGAGCAGTCTCAATATATGTATTATTTTGTAATTTCTCGCACCAAATGCCCCATTTCAGGAATGATGAGTTTGCTCATCGCCAAGATAACAGCTCCTACAGACCCAGGAATGGAGAACATTAAAGTATTGTTATTAACACCGGCTTCTGCACGAGATGCCATTGCTTTTGTTCCAATATCCTCCGTATAGGATAAATATCTAAAAATTTCACCAAAACCTGGAATATGCTTTTCATATAAGCTATTTACAGCCTCGATGGTAACATCTCTCATAGCAATACCAGTTCCCCCAGTAGATATAATGACATCAATAGACTCATCATTACACCATGGAGTCATAGCATTTATTATAGCCTCACAATCATCAATTACAATTTTTCGATCTGCTACAATATGATTTGCTGCTTCCAAAAATTCTTGAACTTTGTTGCCTCCTTTATCAGTTTCTAATGTACGAGTATCAGATACAGTTAATACTGCAACACGTAATGGTCTTGCTACAACTTCGTAAGACATAGTTCCTCCTAAAATAAAGGCACAATAGACGCCAATATCGTCCATCCATTATCGCGTAATGTATCACGCAATGCCCATGTATACTTAATAAGCGGTGCACAATGTAGGCGCAACCAGAAAGATAAATACGGTGTATCTCCTTGGAATACAGCTAGTCGATTTAGAGCATATAAATTATCCCCTGGCTTTACTGTTCCTGGTTGGACTGTGAAAGCCATTTTATACCCAGACTGTTTAGTAACATATTGAACGAGCATATCATTAAAACCACCAGGATACGCCAAATAATTGATAGGTTCTCCTAAGATACCTTCCATAGATGTTTTACCACCGAGAATGGCATCAGGCAATTCCGTAGGATCCATATGAGTTAGTATCTTATGATGATTTGTATGCCCTTGAATGTCAAAACCAGCAGACTCCATTTGGTGCATTTGTGCAGTGTTTACAAAACCAGGCGTATTGGCTGCGTCACTAATCATGAACAAAGTAGCTTTCATATTATATTCTTTTAATATAGGCAATGCATGTTCATAATTATCTACATAACCATCGTCAAATGTTATTACTATAGGCTTCTCTGGTAAATCCGAACCATTTTGTAAATAATCATACAACTGATTCAATGTAATCGTATTATAGCCATGATTATGGAGGTATTCCATCTGCTCCTTAAACTGATCCACATGCAATGTTAAAGCGGAGTGTTTCTCATCATTTATTTGATGGTAATTAAGTACTGGTACACCATATAACTTGTAATCTGAAGACAGGCCCCACATAACCCCAATAGAAACCGCTAAGATTGCAATACATATTGCCATACAATATAACAACTTTTTAATACAACTCTTGCCATATTTATACATATAAAATAATCACTCCCATCCACTTACATACATAATGAGAATACCATATATAAGTGATTATTATCAAGAAAAACCCTCATAAGATTAATATAAAAACTGTTGATGCAATGAATCTATCGTCGCTTAATTCTTATTACCTTTAACTTTCCCTACTTGCTTCCTCACTGTGGATTTCCCTTTACCGCTTCGCAGTTTGGTAAAGCTTACGTTCGGAAGAAAGCGATGCAGTGAATCGGTCGTCGTTTCACTTCTCCATCTTCTACTGCCCTGCTTTTACTGCCCTGCTCACCAGGTACCCTGGGAGGATAGGA
>ULSW01029989.1_pt1 | contig 21329 bp, 18 predicted proteins | sample 1957051 | NCBI WGS metagenome assembly ULSW01 (sample SAMEA4835719, study PRJEB28245) | human gut metagenome | biome: gut microbiome; material: fecal sample | place: Denmark | collected 2008 | reverse complement strand
GGAAGAGCCCATGTAAGTAAAATCTTCCCAGAAAACAATCGTGTTCCCCTTGTCCCAGATATAAAGGTTGGGGCCAATGCCACACGTCTTGCGCTTATCGATGCTGTCATCATGCGGGGTTGTAATCGCCCAGCAGTCTTCTACTGCATCGTAGTTGACATTGCACTTTGCAAGTGCATCCTGAATACCAAGAATCTGCTGTGCTTCTGCCAGCACACCAAAATTGGTGACAGCAGCTTTTCCTGCATCATCCAACTGGTTATAGGCATCCAGAGCGGCCACGATTGCCGCGCGTCTGCTGCGCGTGACAGTACCGATCTGGCTGATCAGCGCTTCTACCTGCTCCGGCGTTACAGCACTATTCTGCTGCGCAAGCACCGCAAAAGGAACGTCCCCGGCGGGGCTGGCGGCCAGCGCGGGCAATGCAGTACCTGTCATCAGAGCGGCCACAAGGCTGCTCGCCACAATAACTTTGCATTTTTCTGTAATTTTCATTCGATGTTCCTCTTTCCTCTGGATTTCAGCTTATAGCTGTTGTAACACAAAATTATAGATACAACAAAAAGCAACTCCACAATTTCCTGCATCTGTTTGTCGAGCTCGCCCATCCCGGCGGGCTCTTTTTTTGTGCCCATAAGCTCTTCAACGGTAATGCCAAAGTAGTCCGCAATTTTTTTGCGGCTGGACATTCTGGGTAAAGCGCCGTTTTTCCAGCTTGTCGGCATAGAGCTTGAAAAAACAAGCTCTTCTGCAACAGCAGCAGGTTTTTCCCCCCATACCGTCCTGTTGATCAGGCGTCAATGGGCGGGCAAGGCCGCAAAACAAGTATACCATAAACTTCGGCAAAAAGATAGAGGAAGCGATGCGGCGAGCCCTCTCAGTCGGGCTTGCGCCCGCCAGCTCCCCCAAAGGGGGAGCCCTTGGCAGGCCGGGCCACTTCCTACTGGATGCCCGAGGCCCGATATGGCGCAAAAGGGCGGGCCTTGCTACAGAGGGCAGCGGCTTCTGGACAAGCGCACCTTGTCAAGCTGCCGTGAATCTTGGCAGCGGAGCACTACCGTTCCCGAGACATCGTGCTTTGCTCGTCCCGCGTGGGCCTGACCGGCACGCCAGTGGCTCTCCCTCTGGGAGAGCTGTCACCGAAGGTGACTGAGAGGGCAAGGCCGCTGACGAAGAATCGCAGGCGCAGCGATAGCATCGCTCTGCCAAAGAGACAGCTTATCGCTGCATGGCGGCTCCCGGGAGACGGGCTTGCCCTCTCCGTCACGGCTGACGCCGTGCCACCTCTCCCAAGGGGAGAGGCTTTGGCTCGCGGAGGGCGCAGAAGTACGACTTATTACGAAAATATGAATAAAAACTCGAAAAAGCCCTACCGTTCCCGGTTCCGGTCTGCTATAATTTTCTATGCTTGTTACAAAAACCTGAAGTGAAGTAAAGGAGCCAGGAATATGATAAAAAGCGCTGAACTGGAAAATTCGGCATACGAGTTTGAGGCGAAAATGCCGCTGCGCCACGCTGTCCCGCTGGGATTGCAGCACGTGTTCGCCATGTTCGTGGGCAACCTCACCCCGCTGCTCATCATCACCAGCGCCTGCGGCCTCGCGGGCGGTGAGTTCGCAGACCTGCAGGTGAGCCTGCTGCAGAACGCCATGTTCGTGGCGGGCATCGTCACGCTGGTGCAGCTGTACGGCCTCGGCCCTGTGGGCGGCAAAGTGCCGATCATCATGGGTACCAGCTCGGGCTTTCTGGGCGTGTTCAACAGCGTGGCTGCCACCATGGGCGGCGGCGTCACGGCCTACGGCGCCATGATGGGCGCATCCATTCTGGGCGGCCTGTTCGAGAGCGTGCTGGGCGTCTTCCTGAAGCCCCTGCGCAAGCTGTTCCCGCCGGTGGTCACCGGCACGGTCGTCCTGTCCATCGGCCTGTCCCTCATCTCCGTGGGCGTCAACTCCTTCGGCGGCGGCAACGCAGCCAAGGACTTCGGCTCGGTGGAGAACCTGCTGCTGGCCGTCTTCGTGCTGGTGGTCATCCTCTTCTTCAAGCACTGGACCAAGGGCTTCTTCAGCTCTTCCTCCATCCTCGTGGGCATCATCGCGGGCTATCTGGCAGCCATCGTCATGGGCTTCGTCCTGCCCACCACCGGCGTCACCGCCGACGGTGTGGAGTTCACCAAAGCGTGGGTGCTGAACTGGAACAAGGTCGCTGAGGCCAGCTGGTTCGCCATCCCCAAGCTGGTGCCGGTCCAGATCGTCTTCGACCTCCGCGCCATCCTGCCCGTCATGATCATGTTCATCGTCACCGCCGTGGAGACGGTGGGCGACATCTCCGGCGTCATGGAGGGCGGCATGGGCCGCGAGGCCACCGATAAGGAGCTGAGCGGCGGCATCATCTGCGACGGCCTCGGCTCCACCGTCGCCGCCTGCTTCGGCGTCCTGCCCAACACCTCCTTCAGCCAGAACGTGGGCCTCGTGGCCATGACCAAGGTGGTCAACCGGGGCGCACTGGCCACCGGTGCCGTCTTCCTGATGCTCTGCGGCCTCATCCCCAAGCTGGGCGCACTCATCTCCATCATGCCCCAGGCCGTTCTGGGCGGCGCTGCCGTCATGATGTTCTCCTCCATCGTGGTGTCGGGCATCCAGCTCATCACCAAGGAGAAGATGACTCCCCGCACCCTGACCATCGTCTCTGTGGCGCTGGGCGTGGGCTACGGCATGGGTGCAAACGCCAAGATCCTCGCCAACACCCCCCAGTTCGTCCAGCTCATCTGCGGTGAGAGCGGCATCGTGCCTGCTGCCTTCGTGGCCATCCTGCTCAACTGCCTGCTGCCCCGCGACGAGAAGTAAGCGTTGAACCACTGCGGCCTCCCTGTCTTTGCAGGGAGGTCTTTTTGTGCTATAATTTCCCCAGTCTTATCAGGAAGAGGGAAGGAGGACTCTATGGAACTGCAAACTGCCGCCCGCTATCGTCTTCTGGACGAACTGCGGGGACTCGACCTCATCAGCATGATGCTCTACCACGGGATGTGGGACGTGGTGTTCCTCTTCGGCGTGGCCCAGAAGTGGTACACCGGACGCCCGGGCTTTGTGTGGCAGCAGAGCATCTGCTGGGTCTTTATCCTGCTTTCGGGCTTCTGCCTGCCGCTGGGGCATCATCCGTTCCGGCGGGGAGCCGTCGTCTTCGGGGCAGGGGCGCTGGTCACAGCCGTCACCCTGCTCTTCCTGCCCGAGGACGTGGTGTGGTTCGGGGTGCTGACTCTGCTGGGCTCGTCCATGCTCCTCACCGCCGCGCTGGACCCGCTGTTTCGCCATGTCCCGCCCGCCGTGGGCGTGGCCGTCAGCGCCCTGCTGTTCTGGGGGACCTACCCCACGATGAACGGCTTCTGGAACCTGCCGGGCCGCCGTCTGGCCCTGCCGCAGGCCCTCTACGCCAGCTACACCACGGCCTACTTCGGCTTCATGCCCAAGAGCTTTTTCTCCACCGACTATTTCCCGCTGCTGCCCTGGCTGTTTCTGTTCTGGGTGGGGTACTTCCTCCACCACCTCGTGGGCCGCGAACGCCTCGCGCCGCTGCGCCGGTCGGTCTGCCCGCCGCTGGGCTGGATGGGCCGTCACTCGCTGGTGCTCTATCTGCTCCATCAGCCGGTCATCCTGGGGGTGCTGACGGTGGCGTTCCGGCTGGTGAGGGCGGGGTAAAGCTTCTGGAAAAGTTAGCCTCTGTGACCGCTTGACAAAGGGGCGGCGCTGTGGTATCCTATGGACAGTTAGAGAAATCTAACTAAGAGATGCGTCTGAGCCTGCTTCCGACGCATTTTTATGGAGCAAAAAGTTAGAAGCAGCTAACCCAATAAATCAAAAGTGAGGCTGAATATTATGAGCAAAGTAGCAATCGTATTCTGGAGCGCCACCGGCAACACCGAGACCATGGCAAACTGCATCGCGGAGGGCGCAGGCGCTGCCGCCACCATCGTCCCCTGCGCCGAGATGGACGCAGCAAAGCTGGGCGGGTATGACGTGGTGGCCTTCGGCTGCCCCGCCATGGGCGCTGAGCAGCTGGAGGAGAGCGAGTTCGAGCCGATGTTCGCGGGCCTCGAAGGCTCTCTGAACGGCAAGAAGGTGGCCCTGTTCGGCTCCTACGGCTGGGGCGACGGCCAGTGGATGCGCGACTGGTGCGAGCGTGTCAAAGAGGACGGCGCACAGCTGTTCAGCGACGAGGGCCTCATCTGCAACGAGACGCCCGACGACGACGCTCAGGCTGCCTGCCGCAAGCTGGGCGCTGATCTGGCCAACTGGTAAAAAATAACACCGGCCCATCCTGCATCATCCCGCGTCTTTGGGGGCAACCTAGGGACAAAGAGGTGATGAATGAATGGAAAACACAGGTGTCCGCTGTGATGTCTGCGAGTGCCGCCACAACGTGGGGAGCAGCAAGTGTGACTTGCCCGAGATCACGGTGACGGAGCGCTGCGCCTGCTCTTCTCAGCAGGTGGACATCCCGCACTACTGCCAGAGCTACGAGAAGAAGTAAGCCCTGCAAAATAAAAGACCTCTGCCCGGCAAGGCCGTCGGGCAGGGGTCTTTTATCATTTGTGCCTTTAGTGGAGGCTGACGCCGAAGGTGGGCAGGCTGCGCAGCAGGGTGCCGACGCCGTGCATCTCGTAGGTGCCAAAGCCCAGAGCGCTGGCGGCTACGAGGTTGTCGGCCCGGTCGTCGATGAAGATGCACTCATCGGCCCGGAGATGGTACTTGTCCAGCAGGGCCTGATAGATGCGGGGGTCGGGCTTGTTGACCTTCACTTCGCAGGAGGCCACGCCGCCGTCGAAGAGGCCCTCGAAGTCCCGGTGCATCAGCAGGTCCAGCACGTCCTCGGGGATGTTGCTCAGGTAGTAGACGCAGTAGCCGCGCTGCTTGAGCTGCTCCACCAGCGTCTGCATCCGGCGGCGGGGGTGGAGCATACTCATCCAGTCGTCCAGCACGCCCTCCACCTCGAAGCCCCGGCCCACGGCTCTGGCCCGCTGGAGCATCCGCTCGTTGGCCTCCCGGCGGGTGATGCGGCCTGCGTCCAGCAGCCGCCATTCTCTGCTGCCGAAGGTCAGGTCGTAGACCTCCTCTTCCAGCCCCCGGTTCCCGAACAGGTCGATGAGGTACTTGTGGGGGTCGAAATCCACCATGACGCCGCCGAAGTCGAACACGATATTTTTATACATCGATGATACCTCTTAAAAAAAGTTTGGCTCTCACTGCGCCCAGTATAGCACATCCGGGGCAGGTTTTTCCAGCCCTTTTGCATCGTCCGGCCCGCCCCGGCATAGGATGGGACTGTAAGGGGGCGGGGGAGATGACCTTTCGGGAGCTGTGCAGCAAGGAAGTCGTCCAGCTGAAGGACGGGGCCTGCCTTGGCCGGGTGGACGATCTGGAGCTGGACGCCGACACGGCCCGCATCGGGAGTTTGCTTCTTCTGGGGCGGCCCCGGCTCTTCGGGCTGCTGGGCCGGGACGAGACCCTGACCATCCCCTGGGCCGACATCGAGCGGGTCGGTCTGGACGCCATCCTCGTGCGGACGGACATCCCCGCCCCGCCGCCCTCCCACGGGGGACTGCTGGATAAATTGCATCAGTGGCTGAACGGATGAAAGATTTTCACCCGTTTTTTGTCCGTCAGGGCTGGATTTTGGAGGCGGGATGATTATAATAGAGGACTGGGGCGGAGTCTGCCGCCTCAAATAAGCTTCAAATAATACGAAAAACGCAGAAGTGAAAGGAACTTCTTTATGACACACCATCCGAGTGCTGCGTCCCTCCGGCTGCACGGGGCGCGGCTGCTGTTTCCGCCTGTGGCCACCCTTCTGTTTCTGGTGCTCACCGAGTACATCGCCCGCGGCGCCCTGAGCGGAGATACCTTTGTGCAGTACATCTTCCCCCACCCAGAAGCCTACCTGCTGGCGTGGGGGCTGCTCTTCCTCGTCTGGATGGCGGTGGACTGGCTCACCCGCTTCGCCCCGCTGGCCACCCTCCTGTCGGCCCTGCTGGGCTGTCTGCCCGCCACGGTGGACTTTTACATCCTGCAGCTCCGGGGCGAGCCTTTTCTCCCGTGGGACCTGATGCAGGTGTCCGAGGCCGCCGGCGTGGCCTCTGCGGCGGGCATCCACGTCCAGAAGAGCATGGTCGTCTCCGGCGTCGTGGTGCTGGCTCTGACCGTCGGCTCCTTCTTCCTCTACCGGGGGCGTCAGAAGCTGCCCTGGGTGCAGCGTCTGGCGGGCTTTGCGGCCAGCACGGCGGCCACCTGCGCCCTCATCTTCGGGGTGTTTTTGCAGCCTGCCGTCACCCAGTCGCTGGGCATCCTGCCCGACGCATGGATGCAGGACCGCTACTACCGCTACTACGGCGTCATCACCAGCTTCCTCACCAACCTGACCAATCTGGAGATCGACAAGCCCGAGGATTACTCCGAGGAGGCCATCAACGCCATCCTCGACGACGTGGAGGCAGGGGAGAAGTACACCACCGGCCCGGCCTGGCCCGGCTCCTACGCCGCCCAGACCCCGGCAGACGAACAGGTGAAGCAGCCCACCATCCTCTACGTGATGGATGAGTCCTACTGGGACGTTTCGGAGCTGGAGCAGTACGGCTTCCGGTTCGACACCGACGTCTCGGCCAACCTCCACGCCCTGCAGCAGACCAGCGCCTATGGCCGGGCCTACAGCCCCAGCTTCGGCGGCGGCACCTGTGACGTGGAGTTCGAGGCCCTGACGGGCTACTCGGTGTCCTATCTGCCCAGCGGCAGCAAGCCCTACCAGCAGCACGTGACCAAGCCCATGTTCGCCCTGCCCAGCTACCTCAAGACCCAAGGGTATCAGACGGCGGCGGTCCACTGCTTCTGGGCCAGATACTGGAGCCGCGACACGGCCTACCCCAACCTCGGCCTCGACGATTTCATCAGCCTCGAGAAGATGCAGGGCGTCCAGAAGGTGCGCCGCCACTACTGGACCACCGGCCTCGTCACCGACGACTCCATGGCAGACCAGATCATCGGCCAGTACGAGACCATGAAGGCCCGGTCCGACGCCCCCGTCTTCCTCCACGCCGTCACCATGCAGAACCATACCAATTATAATAAGGATAACTACCCCGACGACCAGCGGGTGAAGGTCACCGAAGCCCCGGCGGGCCTCAAGGCCAGCACCGTGGGTGCGCTGGAAGACTTTGCCACCGGCATCCGGGACGCCGACGCCATGCTGGGCAGGCTGACGGACTACTTCTCGCAGGTGGACGAGCCGGTCATCCTCGTGTTCTGGGGCGACCACTACAACCCCATCGACTCGAACTACGACATCTACACCCGCAGCGGCTATGCCAGCGGCTCCAGCGCCGACCCCCGCCTCCATCAGACCACCCTGCTCATGTGGTCGAACTACTCCGACCGGGCGGTAGACCTCGGCACCATCGCCGCCTACGACATCTCGCCGGTGATGATGGAGCTGTTCGGCCTCCGTCAGCCCGCCTACTTCCAGTTCCTTGGCCGTCAGCTCCGGGCTGCCTACCGGGCCAACACCCGCGGCACCATCCTGGAAAAGGACGGCACCGCCTCGAACGAGCTGACCCCTTTGCAGCAGAAGTGGAGCGATGAGCACTGGCTGCTCCAGTACGACCTCATGTTCGGCAAAGGCTATGCCCTGAGCCGGATGGGCCTCAAGGAGCTGGCCGAGGCCGCAGATTGACGAAAAAGTGCGTTCCATTTTAGAAAAAAGCAGGAAAACCCCTTGCAACGGCCGGAGGTTTGTGCTATTATTACTTAGCATTACACACGCATCACTATGCCCTTTTGTGCTCTTAGGAGTGGAGGGCAGTCCGCAGGCATCCGATATGTCAGTGGATCACGGTGTGCGGAGGCAAAACAAATTTTGGAGGTAATTTTACTATGGCAGTCGTTTCTATGAAGCAGCTTCTCGAGGCAGGCGTTCACTTTGGTCACCAGACCCGCCGCTGGAACCCCAAGATGGCGAAGTATATCTTCACCGAGCGCAACGGCATCTATATCATCGACCTGCAGAAGACCGTCAAGAAGCTGGACGAGGCTTACAACTACGTGAAGGAAGTTGCAGCTGAGGGCGGCGACATCCTGTTCGTCGGCACCAAGAAGCAGGCTCAGGAGTCCATCCGTGACGAGGCTCTGCGCTGCGGCATGCACTACGTCAACGCTCGCTGGCTGGGCGGTATGCTGACCAACTTCCGCACCATCCGCAAGCGCATCGACCGTATGGCTCAGCTGCAGAACATGAAGGACAACGGCACCTTCGAGCTGCTGCCCAAGAAGGAAGTGGCCAAGCTGGAGCTGGAGATGGAGAAGCTGGACAAGTACCTCGGCGGCGTCAAGAACATGAAGACCCTGCCCAAGGCCATGTTCATCGTTGACCCCCACAAGGAGCGCATCGCTGTTGCTGAGGCCCGCAAGCTGAACATCCCCATCGTGGCTATCGTTGATACCAACTGCAACCCCGACGAGATCGACTACGTCATCCCCGGCAACGACGACGCGATCCGCGCTGTCAAGCTGATCGCTGGCGCTATGGCTGACGCTGTGCTGGAAGGCAAGCAGGGCAACCAGGAGGCCGCTCCCGCTGAGGACGCAGCAAACGCCTGATTTCCCGAAATTCTCACAAACCAACAAATACTGTGTAAGGGAGAATACCAAAATGGCTATTTCTGCAAAGGACGTTATGGAACTGCGCAAGCAGACCGACTGCGGCATGATGGAGTGCAAGAAGGCTCTGACCGAGGCTGACGGCAACTTCGAGAAGGCGATCGAGATCCTGCGTGAGCGTGGTCTGGCTACTGCCGCCAAGAAGGCAAGCCGCGTGGCTGCCGAGGGCATGGTCTACGCTGATTACTGCCCCGAGTGCAAGGTGGGCGTCGTCATCGAGGTCAACGCCGAGACCGACTTCGTCGCCAAGAACGACAAGTTCGTCGCCTTCGTCAAGGAGGCCACCAAGGTCATCATGAAGCAGAACCCCGCTGATGTCGAGGCTCTGATGGCATGCAAGACCGAGAGCGGCGAGACCGTCGATGAGGCTCTGAAGAACCTCATCCTGGTCATCAAGGAGAACATCAAGGTCCGCCGTTTCGTCCGTTACGAGGGCGTCTGCTCTGCATACGTCCACGGCGGCGGCACCCACGGCATCCTGGTCAACTTCGAGACCACCAACGGCATCGAGGCCAAGGACGAGTTCGCTGCATACGGCAAGGATGTTGCCATGCAGGTCGCAGCTGCCAACCCCAGCTACGTCGATGAGGCTGCTGTCCCCGCTGAGGTCGTCGCCAAGGAGAAGGAGATCCTCCTCGCTCAGATGGCCAACGACCCCAAGAACGCCAACAAGCCCGACGCTGTCAAGCAGAAGATGATCGAGGGCAAGATCAAGAAGTACTTCAAGGAGAACTGCCTGGTCGATCAGGAGTTCGTCAAGGACGGCGACATGACCGTCGGTCAGTACACTGCCAAGGTCGCAAAGGACCTGGGCGGCGACATCAAGGTCATCAAGTTCACCCACTTCGTCAAGGGCGAGGGTCTGGAGAAGCGTTCTGACGACTTCGCTGCTGAAGTCGCAAGCATGGTGAAGTAAGCCAGCTTCTACTGCTAAAGTTGAAGAAAGCCGCAGTGCCTGTAACAGGGCGCTGCGGCTCTTTTTGTTTGTATTTGCGCGGCAAATGTGCTATGATAAGGGCTATATAAAAGAGGGGAGAAGAAATCATGAAGATCGAACCCAGAACATTCACCCTGCCCAGCGGGGAAGTGCTGACGGTGCGCAGCTTGTGCGCGGACGATGCTGAGGCGCTGAATGCATTCCGCTATGCGACCTACAGCGAGACCTATTTTATGGCCCGATACCCGGAGGAAGGGGTGAGTCTGGAAGCGATGGGGAATCGGCTTGCAGACTGCGGGGAAAGCCCTGTGAACTTTGAGGTGGGCGCTTTTGCCGGAGAAAAGCTGGTGGGGGAGTTTGGAGTTGCACAGCTGCGGCCGCACATCAAATACCGCCATCGTGCCGTGGTAGGCATCTCTGTGCTAAAGGAGTATTGGGGCTGCGGTCTGGGCAGTTATCTGATGCAGCTGGCCATCGACCAGACCCGGGCCAACGGCTTCGAGCAGTTGGAGCTGGGGGTGTACAGCGATAACGCCCGCGCCATCCATCTCTATGAAAAGGTTGGGTTTGAGCGCTATGGCATCCAGCCCCGGGCCTTTAAGCTGAAGGACGGCACCTACCGGGATGAGATCATCATGGTGAAGATGCTGTAACAGGAACAGAACAAAAACGCCGCCGACGGCTTTCGAACCGTCAGCGGCGTTTTGCTTATTCAGTCAGCAGCGGTCAACAGATCAGGCCTTGGCCTCGCTGTTGTGCTCTGCCTTCTTGTAGGCGGAGAAGGAGTGGAACACGATGTTCAGGCCCAGAACGATCAGCAGGACAGCAAGGATGAGCTGCAGGCCGTTGGCGATGAACACAGCGCCCCAAGTGGTCTCACCGGCAGGGATGGTGACAGCAGCGGCATTGCTGATGGCCTTGACCATCGCCATGAGGCGCTGCACCAGAGCGGTGAAGGTGACGCAGAGCATGATGATCAGCGGGGGGAAGAGCATCTTGTTGCTGCGGCCGGTGACCTTCAGGAAGACGCACAGGGTAGACAGGACCAGAGCGCTCAACAGCTGGTTTGCAGAACCGAACAGGGGCCAGATGTTGGCGTAGCCGATCTTGGTCAGGATGAAGCCGAACACCAGAGTGAGGAAGGTGGAGAAGTAGACGTTGCACAGCAGCTTGCGCCAGCCCTCAGCGTGCTCCATGTCGTCCACGCTGAACAGCTCCTGGAAGCTCATGCGGCCGATACGGGCCACGGCATCCAGACTGGTGAGGGCCAGTGCGGAAACGCACATGGTCATAAAGACAGTAGCGGCATAAGCGGGGACACCGAACATCTCAAAGAAACCGGCGACGCCGCGGCTGAAGATCTGGAAGGGAGTACCGGCGGCGGGGGTGCCGTCAGCAGCGGCAGCAGCACCGGCGACGCAGAGAGCCAGAACAGCCAGCAGGCTCTCGAGGATCATGGCGCCATAGCCGACCTTCAGCATATCCTTCTCGTTCTCGACGGTCTTGGAGGAAGTGCCGGAAGAGACGAGGCCGTGGAAGCCGGAGACAGCACCGCAGGCCACGGTGACGAACAGGATGGGGAACATGGTACCCAGCTTCTCGTTGGTGAAACCGGTGAAGACGGGCAGGTTCATGGTGGGATGAGCGACCAGCAGGCCGACCACAGCGCCGATGATCATGGCCACGAACATGAAGGTGGTCATGTGGTCACGGGGCTGCTTCAGCAGCCACATGGGCAGAACAGCGGCAAAGAAGATGTAGACGAAGGTGATGTAGCTCCATGCGGCCTTGCCCAGAATGAGGGGCAGGTTTGCGCCGATGACGAAGGAAAGCACGATGAAAACGATGCTGATGAGGCTCTCTTTCCAGCCGGAGAAGTTGAACTTCTTCTGGATGAGGCCGAAGACGACTGCAAAGACCATGAACATGATGGAGACCATACCGGCAGCGCCGTTGGTCTGGGCAGCCTCCGCCAGAGCGCCGTCGGCGCCGAAGGCGTTGAAGGTTCCGGCCACCATGTCAGCAAACGCTGCAATGACGATGCCGCAGAACAGCCAGCAGAACAGCAGGAACAGCTTGCGGCCGGTCTTGCCGATGTACTTCTCGATGAGCATGCCCATGCTCTTGCCGTCGTTCTTGACGGAAGCGTACAGAGCGCCGAAGTCGGTGACAGCGCCGAAGAAGATGCCGCCCAGCAGCACCCACAGCAGGACAGGCAGCCAGCCAAAGGCTGCGGCCTGAATGGCACCGGTGACAGGGCCTGCACCGGCGATGGAGCTGAACTGGTGGGCGAACACGGTCCAGCCGTTGGTGGGGACATAGTCACGGCCATCCTCGTGGACGACTGCGGGGGTCTTGGCGGTGGGGTCGATGCCCCACTTGTTGGCCAGCCAGCGGCCATACAGCGTATAAGCGCCGAACAGACACACGGCTGCGATCAAAACGATGACCAGCGTATTCATTTCTTTATACCTCTTTCCTTTCTTTCACACCGGCAACCGGCAATGTGCCAGACAGAGCGGCTGTACCCAAAAGCAGGGCAGGCGAAACGGCCCGGAGGGTGAAAAAAGCCTCCGTCCTCATGAAAGACAGAGACACAAAGATGCATCCCATCTTCCTCGAAGACGAAGGCCAAACGGTGCATCTGCACCGGTCGTTCTCCGCGGTACCACTTCGTTTGCTGCGTTCGGGAGCAGCCGCTTGCGCGTACAGGCGTTTGGCCGCCGATACGCCGCCCTGTAACGTGGGCTGAACGGCCATGCACTACTGCCGCAAGCGGGTTCGCACAGGCTGCTCGCAGGTGAGGGCCTCTCGCACTGTGCTGCCGTCTTGCACCGGAATGGCGGCTCTCTGAGCGCAGGGAATGCGAAAAGTCATGTCCTGTTCATTGCATTTGCCGAATGATTGTGTATACTTTAGTCCTGATTTCATAACTTGTCAATATATTTTGGGCAAGTTAGGAGACTGTGCCATTTTTGCGGGGGAGAAACTAAGAAAATTTAGGCGATTTTTGTTCAGATGTGAGATGAATAAAACTGAATGCCTCCACAGGTGAAATCTGCTAAACCCCCGGAAAGAAAGACCGAATACTTGACTTTTACACTTTCAAGTGCTAAAGTTACAGAGTAATAGAAAGCCCCCTGCCGCACCCCGCGGCACTTTGCCCTGAAGGAGGCAGCTATGGCGGACAAGAACCCCAGAAGAAACCCCACCACCGACGCACTCTTCGACGCGATCCTGAGTCTTGAGACGCGGGAGGAGTGCTACAACTTCTTCGAAGACCTCTGCACGGTCAAGGAGATCTCCGATATGGCCCAGCGTCTGGAAGCGGCCAAGCTCCTGCTCGGCGGCAGCACCTACGACCAGATCGTAAAGGCGGTGGAGATCAGCACCGCCACCATCAGCCGCATCAACCGCTGCATCCAGTACGGCTCCGGCGGCTACCGCGACACCATCGAGAAGGTACAGAAGAGCGCAAAGCCGGAGTGACATCCGGGCGGCGAGGCACATAGGATGGACTGCGCCCGATTCCTATTATAGAAAGGAAGGTCCTTCTTATGGCTGATACCACCAACTGCACCCCCTGCGTTTCCTGCGGCTGCCCCGCGCTGCCGAGAGTTTCCCTCGACCAGGCCGTCGTCGACCTGATGGAGAGCATCGCTTTGCAGGAGTCGGCCCTGAGCCACATCCTCTGCGCCGAGACCCAGAAGATGAAAGCCGCCCTCAGCATGGAGGAGCTGGACCTGTGCAAGCTGCTGGAAGTCAACGACTCCGCCACCAACATGGTCCACGCTGTGGCGAACCTTGAGCTGGTGCTGAAAGAGAAGCTGGAATTCATCGCCAACAACCTCTACTACCCCTCGACGGGGAACTGCACCACCACCGAGAGCTGATGTCAAAATGCGACTGCCCGCCCGCAATGGGTGGGCGGTTTTTGCTTTCCGGGGCGGGGCTGCCTAAAAATATGTATAAAAGTCGGAAAAGTGTTTTGTTGGAATTGCTGAATATCGAAATCTGTGCTATACTATATAATGTTTATCCAAAGAGAAAGGGGAACCTGACCTTGCTGCACTACGATGCGATCCTGTTTGACGTGGACGGTACGCTCATCGATTCCGCCCCCGGCATTCTCAATACACTGGAAGAAGTTTTCAGCTCCATGGGCGTTGACGTCGCCCGGAGCGACCTTGGCCGCTACATCGGCCCGCCCCTCCGCAAGAGCTTCGGCGAGCATTTCTCCGACCCTGCAAAAATCGAGGAGGCCACGAAGCGCTACCGCGTGAGCTACGCCGCCAGGGGCTGCCACGAGGGCGATGTCTACCCCGGCGTGGTGGAGATGCTGGGCCGTCTCAAGGCTGCGGGCCTGACCCTCTGCACGGCCACCTGCAAGCCCACCGACGTTGTGAGGCCCATCCTCGAAGAGCAGGGCCTTGCGCCTTACTTCTCCTTCGTGGGCGGCGCGTCCATGGATGAGAGCCGCGACAACAAGACCGACGTCATCCGCCACGTCCTCGCCCAGCCCGTCATGCAGGGCAAGCGGGTGCTGATGGTGGGCGACCGCCGGGACGATATGCAGGGCGCTGTGAACTGCGGCCTGGACGCCGCCGCTGTGCTCTACGGCTACGGCGGCAGGGAAGAGGTCGCCCCCTTTGCGCCGGTCTTCCTGGCCGCTGACTGCAAAGAGCTGACGGACTGGGCTCTCCGCCCGGCGGACGAGCTTTCCCATTCCTGAAACGAGAGGGACTGAATCTATGAGTCGAAAACAACAACAAAACGAAACCATGACTCCCATGCAGCATCGGGCCGTTCTGGTCTGTATCCTCTGCGTGCTGGCGGTGCTGCTGACCTTCGGCATCACCACCACCCTCCTCAAAAAGGGGGAGCCTGCTCCCTCCGTCTCGGAGCCCGCGGCAGACCCCACCCCCGGCGAAGACCTGTCGGGCCACTACCAGATCGACAACGCCTCCACCGCTCTGCTGACGGAGACCGCCGACGCCGGCACGGACTATCTGAACGACACCCTTTTTCTGGGCGATTCCAACACCGTCCGCCTCTACAACAACGGCCTCATCTCCCTGCAGCAGTTCTGCGCCAAAGAGGGCATCGGCACCCAGGTAGCGCTCAGCGAGGGCATCGTTACCTTTAAGAAAGATTCCAACCATTACACCATCCCTCAGGCGGTGGCCATGATGAAGCCCCGCCGTGTGGTCATGACCTTCGGCACCAACGACACCGGGATGGAAGTCCCGGACTTCATCGCCCACTACACGGCCCTCATCCAGGCCATCCAGCAGAGCTATCCCTACACCGACATCATCGTCAACACGGTGCCGCCGGTCCCGGCTGACCACTCCAACTACCCCCACATGGACCAGGCCAAGATCGACGACTTCAACATGGCCCTTCTGGATCTCTGCGAGCAGCTGGGCGTCCGCTTCCTCAACTCCGCCGAAGCCCTCAAGGGCAGCGACGGCTACGGCATCGCGGACTACTACACCAGCGGCGACATCCACCTCAAGAGCGCCGGCCTCAAGGCAGTGCTGAACTATCTCCGCACCCACGCCCTGCAGACCGAGGACCGCCGCCCCGACACCAACAACATCCCCACCCGCACCATGGAGTATGTCTCCAACCCCAGCTCCGCCGTGGCCGCTCCCAGCTCGGAGGCTGTCAGCTCCAGCGAGAGTCAGGCCGAGAGCGCCAGCAGCTCGGAGAGCTCTTCCAGCGAGAGCACCAGCGAGGAGAAAAAGTTCGAGGCCCGCTACCGTGTGGACAAGAACGGCGGCGGCACTCTGAGCGTCGGCAATGACACCGGCAACAGCTCTGTGACCTACACCGTCACCGACCCCGATAAATCCATCACCGTGACCGCTGTCCCGGCGGAGGGCCACGTCTTTGTCAAGTGGAGCGACGGCCTCACCAGCAAGACCCGCACCGACATCGACTTCAAGCAGAATCTGGACGTCACGGCAGTCTTCGGCACGGCCTCCGTCCAGATCACCAGCGAGGGCAAGGGCGCTGTGGGCAGCTCCTACACCTTCAAGGCTGCCTTGAGCGGCAAGTACGCCAAGACCGAGAACCTGCGCTGGTACGCCAACGGTCAGGAGGTCACGCAGGCCGCCGGCAAGTCCAGCATCACCGTGGTGGTGGACAGCTCCATGGCCAACGCTTCTTATAAGATCCACGCCGTCGTCACCTACAACGACTGCAAGGTGAGCAGCAACACCCTGACCATCACCATCGGCAGCGGTGTGACCAGCGAGTCCGGCTCCACCAGCAGTTCGTCCTCGTCCCATGCCGGTTCTTCCGGCAGTACATCCTCTTCCTCTGCAAGCTCGGGCAGCTCTTCCCACAGCACCAGCAGTTCGTCGTCCGGCAGCTCCAAGGCAGAGCCGGAGTCCGAAAGCAAGGCCGAGTCCAAGGCTGAGTCTAAGGCCGAGGGCGAAGCAGAATCCAAGGCCGAGGGCAAAGCGGAGCCCAAGGCCGAAACCAAGCCGGAAGCCTCCGCCGGCAAGGAAGCCGAAAGCAAGGCAGAATGACGCCCCGCACCTTCCTCTGCAAAGCCGCATAGGCTGAGCCGAGAGGAGGCGAGCGGATGTTCCGTGAAGAAATGCAAGTCCTCGGCCTGCCCGGCGCAGAAGATGTGACCGACGGCAGCGTGGACTACTACGACATGGATTGGGAAAACGTCGAGAATGGCGTGACGGAGGAGCAGATGGCAAAGTGCATCGCAAAAGAGTGCGCCTGCACGCCGCGCTGCAAGTGCAGCGGAAATTTGCCGGACCAGTCCGACGACGAAGCCTATGAAATGACGTTGGAAGGATAAAAAATACGAGAAGCCAGCTCTGCCGGGCGGGGCTGGCTTCTCGCTGTTCTCAAACCGCACCGCAGCCGCACCCGCTCAAGGCGGCAGGCGGCTCGAAACATGATAGAGAAGGGAAAGAAACATGGCAAAATATTATTGCATCCTCTTCGATGCAGACAATACGCTCCTGGACTTTGACGCCGCCGAGAACAAGGCGCTGGCGGAGACGCTGGTGGAATACGGCATCGAGCCGGACGCCGGGACGGTGCAGACCTACCGGGACATCAACTCGGAGCTCTGGCGTCAGCTGGAAAAGGGCCAGATACGCCGCGACAAGCTGATGGGGGAGCGCTTCACCCGCTTCCTCAAGGCCATCAACGCAGCCGGTGACGGCGTGGAGATGAACCGCTGCTACCTCGACCACCTGTCCTCCCACCCCGACCTGATGACCCCCAATGTGCTGGACGTCCTCGGGGAGCTTTCCGAGGTGGCGACGCTGGCCGTCGTGACCAACGGCTTCGAGAAGGTGCAGAGCCGCCGGGTGGCAGAATCCGGCATCGGGGCCTACCTTGAGGACGTCTTCGTCTCCGAGAAGCTGGACAGCGAGAAGCCCAGCCGCCGCATCTTCGACTCCGCCCTCCGCGCACTGGGCGTGGAGAACCGGGAGCACGTCCTGGTGGTGGGCGACAGCCTCACCAGCGACATTCAGGGCGGCGTGAACGCGGGCCTCGACACCTGCTGGTTCAACCCCGGCCACGCCGAGAACCCGGGCAAGGTGAGCCCCACCTACGAGATCGCCTCGCTGGAAGAGCTCTACCCGCTGGTGATGGAGCCGGAAGAGCTGGCGAACCTCGGCCTCAAGCACCGCCGTCATCAGCTGTAACGGCGGGAATGTCCCCATCCACCCTACTGGAAAAGAACACGGAAGAACGATATGCTGATTCATTTGGAAAAACTCGGAAAGAGCTTTGGCGAGAAAGTCGTCCTGCACGACGTGAGCGCCAGCGTGGAAAAAGAAGACCGCATCGGCATCGTGGGCCAGAACGGTGCAGGCAAGACGACCCTGCTCAAGATCCTGACCGGCGTCTACACCGACTATGACGGCGAGTTCAGCGTGACCCACGGCGTGACGCTGGGCTATCTGGAGCAGAACGCAAAGCTCGATGTCACGCTGGATATTTATGGGGAGATGCGCTCCTCCTTCGCCCCTGTGCTGGACGCCATGGCCCAGATGCAGATCCTAGAAAAGAAGATGGCGGCCTCTCCCGACGACGCCTCCCTTCTCGAAAAGCACGACGAACTGCAGAACATCATCGACGCCGCCGACGGCTACAACATGGACGTCAACATCAAGAAGGTGCTGTCCGGCATGGGCTTTGCGCAGGATACCTGGAGCAAGAACGTGGGCGTCCTCTCCGGCGGTGAGCTGACCCGTCTCCGTCTGGCCAAGCTCCTCCTCGAGAAGCCGGACGTCCTCATTCTGGACGAGCCCACCAACCATCTGGACTTCGCCACCATGGAGTGGCTGGAAAACTACCTCAAGGGCTACTCCGGTGCCGTTCTGGTGGTCAGCCACGACCGCTATTTCCTCGACAACGTCTGTACCAGGATCTGGGAAGTCTCCTTCCAGACCATGACCACCTATAAGGGCAACTTCTCGGCCTATCTGCCCCAGAAGGAAGCCGCCGACGCCCTGCGCCAGAAGCAGCACGACGCCGACGTGGCGCTGGCCGAAAAATTACAGGACTACATCGACCGCAACCTCGTCCGCGCCTCCACCACCAAGATGGCCCAGAGCCGCCGCAAGCAGCTGGAAAAGCTGGAGATCACCGAGGCCCCTCAGGACGAGACCAACCAGCTCAAGTTCCGCTTCGAATACGACGTGGAGCCGTGGAATGAGCTGGTGCTGCTCAAGAACCTGACTATTAAAATCGGCGGCCGCACCCTGCTGGAGCCCTTCACCTATACGGTCTGCCGCGGCCAGCGGCTCATCATCGCCGGCCCCAACGGCGCAGGCAAATCCACCCTGATGCAGGTGCTGGACGGCAAGCGCCGCCCCTCCGGCGGCATGGTCCGCCTTGGCACCGGCGCACGGCCCAGCATCTTTGCCCAGCAGCAGAACCGCATCGGCTCGGGCCGCGTCATCGACGTCATCTGGAACAAGTACCCCCGGATGACCGAGCTGGAAGTCCGCAGCCATCTGGCAAAGCTGGGCTTCCGGGGCGAGACGGTCTTCAAGCCCTGCGAGGCCCTGTCCGGCGGCGAGCTGGCCCGACTGCGCTTTGCAGAGATCGTGCTGGAACGCCCGAACCTGCTGTTCCTGGACGAGCCTACCAACCATCTGGACATCTACACCCGCGAGAACCTGACCGAGGCGCTGATGGCCTACACCGGCACGCTGCTCCTCGTCACCCATGACCGCCACCTGATGAACAGTCTGGCCTGCCCCATCCTCTACCTCGAGGACGGCAAGGCGGTCATCTACCCCAGCTATGACGCCCTGATGGGCCGCGCCGCTCCCGCCCCCGTGGCCGAGAAGAGCAGCGAACCCGCCAAGGCGGGCTACGGCAAAGAGCAGCGCCGCCGCCGGGCCGAGCTGCGCGCTAAGATCAAAGCCTGCGAGGACGAGATGGAAGCCTGCGGCGCCCGCGAAGTGGAGCTGGAAAACGAGATCAACTCGCCGGAAGTCTACAACGACCCCCAGCTTTTGCGGGAAAAGAGCGACGAGCTCAGCGACCTGCGCTTCCATCAGGACGAGCTTTTCGCCGCATGGGAAGCCGCTGTCGAGGAGCAGGAGCAGTACGAGCAGACCGCCGGCGGCGAAGAATGACCGATGCAGCAAAGGGGGAGAGCCGATGGCAAACCGAAACCATGACCCAAAGAAAACACACGAGATCGCACTTTCCGGCCTGCTGTTCGCGCTGGCGATGGCGCTTTCCTTCATCGAAGGCACACTGGTCATCCCGGGCCTTGCGCCGGGCATGAAGCTGGGCCTTGCGAATATCGTGGTGATGTATGCACTGTTCTTCATGGGGGCGCGGCAGGCGCTCTATCTCGACCTGCTCAAGGCGCTGTTCGTCTTTCTCGTCTCCGGCTGGACGGCAGGCTTCCTCTCGCTCTGCGGCGGACTGCTCTCCCTGCTGGTGATGTGGGTGCTCTACTACAAGCTCCCGTTCCGGCCCACATGGTTCATCCTGTCGGTCTGCGGCGCACTGTCCCACAACATCGGCCAGCTGCTTGGCGCGGGGCTCATCCTGTCCTCGGCCATGTCGCTGTACTATGCGCCGGTGATGCTGGTGCTGGGCCTTGTCATGGGCGCCCTCACGTCCCTGACCCTCCGGGCCATCCTGCCCGCACTGGGCAGACTGGGCTACAACACCCGGGAAAAGCGCTGAACAGTTGCATCTGCAAACATTTTTCGCTATAATAAAATGATAGATTTGATATGACCCTACAAAAAAGCCGCCCTTATGGATGACTCGCATCCGAGGGACGGCTGGGAGGTTTTGTACTATGTCTGAAAAAGTTACGGTCAAGGTGGAGCGGAGCGTCCTCCACCTTCCGGCCATCGCCCTGCGCGGGCTGGTGGTCTTCCCCAACAATCTGCTCCACTTCGAGGTGGGCCGCGAAAAGAGCATCGCCGCCGTGGAGTGGGCTGTCAGCAACAACTCTGACGTCTTCCTCGTGGCACAGAAAGAGATGAAGGTCGAAGACCCCAAGTCCGCCGACCTCTATACTTACGGCGTCGTGGCCGAGGTCAAGCAGGTGATGCGGGTGTCGGACGACCTCGTCCGCATCCTGGTCGAAGGCAAATACCGCGCCAGACTCTCCGAGATGGAGGACGACGGCAGCTTCCTGCTGGCCACCGTCCGCCCGGCCCCGGTCAAGATGGCGAAGCCCGAGGAGCTGCCGGAGGCGGACGTCCTCGTCCGCAACGTCAAAAAGAGCTTTGACGACCTGCTGGCTCTGAACCCCCACATCGGCAAGGACGTGGTGTTTGCCATCACCACCAGCACCGACGCCGCTTTCCTGTCCGAGTACATCCCGGCCAACCTCCTGTTCCGCTTCGAGGATAAGCAGGCCATTCTGGACGAAGGCACCCTGATGGGCCGTCTGCATCTGCTCATCGAGAAGATGCACCGGGAGCGCCGGATGCTCGAGATCGATAAGGAGATCGCCCAGAAGGTAGACGAGGCGATGGACAAGAACCAGCGCGACTACTACCTCCACGAGCAGCTCCACATGATCAGCGAGGAGCTGGGCGAGGACGACGATACCACCGCCGAGGCTGAGGAGTACCGCCGGAAGATCACGGCCCTCCATCTGGACGAGGACCGGGAAAAGAAGCTTCTCAAAGAGGTGGACCGCCTCTCCAAGATGCAGAGCAGCAATCAGGAAGGCACGGTCATCCGCACCTATCTGGACACCTGCCTCGACCTGCCCTGGAACACCTTCACCGAGGACGATCTGGACATCACCAAGGCCCAGCGGGTGCTGGACCGGGACCATTACGGCCTGAAGAAGGTCAAGGACCGCATCCTCGAGGTGCTGGCCGTCCGCAAGCTGGCCCCCGATGTGAAGGGCCAGATCATCTGCCTCGTCGGCCCTCCGGGTGTCGGCAAGACCAGCATCGCCCGCTCCATCGCCGAGAGCCTGAACCGCAAGTATGTCCGCATCAGCCTCGGCGGCGTGCGGGATGAGGCCGAGATCCGCGGCCACCGCCGCACCTACATCGGCGCGATGCCCGGCAAGATCATCAACGCCATGATCTCTGCCAGGAGCTCGAACCCCCTGATGCTTCTGGACGAGATCGACAAGCTGGCAGGCGACTTCCGGGGCGACCCGGCGGCCGCTCTGCTGGAAGCCCTCGACCCCGAGCAGAACAGCACCT
>ULSW01034111.1_pt1 | contig 22534 bp, 19 predicted proteins | sample 1957051 | NCBI WGS metagenome assembly ULSW01 (sample SAMEA4835719, study PRJEB28245) | human gut metagenome | biome: gut microbiome; material: fecal sample | place: Denmark | collected 2008 | reverse complement strand
CTGGTGCTTTTCTGGTTCTCTTTTGGCACGCAAAAGAGAACGTAGCTTAAAGGAAGAAGAACCTTCCCTTTATCAAAGGAGAACCAAAAATGAAAGTCTTTGATCTACATTGTGACACCCTGAGTGAGCTGCGCTACGCCGAAAAGGCGGGTACGCCCAAGAGCTTTGCGCAGAATGATCTGCACATCGACCTGCAGAAACTGAACAAGGGCGACTATATGCTGCAGTGCTTCGCCGCCTTTGTCAATCTGGGCGACAAGACCCCCGGTGCCGACCCGCTGGTGACGGCGCTGGAAGAGATCGACGTCTTCAAACGCATCATGGAAAAATACCCGGAGGATATTGCTCCGGTGTATCGACCCTCTGACATCCGAAAAAACGCCGCCGAGGGCAAGATCAGCGGAATGCTCACCATCGAAGAGGGCGGCTGCTGCAAGGGCAGCATCGGCGTGCTGCGCCGGATGTACGAGCTGGGCGTCCGCATGATGACCCTGACCTGGAACCACGAGAACGAGCTTGCCAGCCCCAACGTCGTCCCCGGAGGGGGCCACAACATCTGGCCCTGCGCCCCCAACACCGAGACGGGCTTGAAGGAGAAGGGCTTCGAGTTCCTGGCTGAGATGGAGCGTCTGCACATCATCGCAGACGTGAGCCACCTGTCCGACAAGGGCTTCTGGGACATTGTGGAGCACTCCACCCGCCCCTTTGCGGCCAGCCACTCCAACTGCCGCGCCCTCGCGCCCCACTGCCGCAACCTCACCGACGAGATGATCCGCGCCCTCGCCAACAAGGGCGGCCTCGTGGGTCTGAACTACTGCAGCGGCTTCCTCGACAACCAGCCCGAAGAAAAGCTCTGCCGCAGCACCACGGCCCTGATGGCAAAGCACGCGGCCCACTTCAAGCAGGTGGGCGGTATTGAGATCATCGGTCTGGGCAGTGACTTCGACGGCATCGGCGGCAAGCTGGAAATGGACGACTGCTCCAAGCTCCCGCTGCTGGCCGACGCACTCCGCCGCGAGGGCTTCACCGAGGACGAGGTAGAGGCCATCTTCTACCGCAACGCCCGGCGGTTCTTCGAAGAAAACCTCTAAATAATGTATAAAACGACAGGGAGATTCCAAAATGGATAAAAACATGACGCTGGAAAAGCGTATTGCCGCCGAGCTGTATTCCTATCAGGGCAAGATGAGCGTCTTTGTGGACGATTTGCACGGCCACACGGTCGAGATCGGTGCTGACGAGGAATTTGAGACGGCTTCCACCATCAAGGCATATATCCTCGCAGCCCTGTATCTGCAGGCCAGCCGGGGCAAAGCCAGCCTCGAGGAAAAAATCACCTACAAGCCCGAGCACTTTGTGGACGGCTCCGGTATGCTCCGGGCGCTGGGCGTGGGCGCAAGTCTGAAAGTTAAAGACGCTGCCACCATGATGATCATCTGCTCCGACAACATCGCCACCAACATGGTCATCGACTATCTGGGGCTGGACACCATCAACGCCTGCATCCGGGAGATGGGCTTTGCCCACACCGTCCTGCACAACCCGCTCCACTTTGATCTTTACGACGACCTCGGCACCACGACGCCCCGGGACTACGCCTCGCTGTTTGCGCAGGTGGCAAAGGGAACACTCGTCAGCGCTGAGGCCAGCGCTGAGATGCTGGCCATCTTCCGTCAGCAGCACTACAATACCATGCTGACCCACGACTTTCCTCAGTTCTATCTCGACTGCGAGGAGACCGGCGAGCCGGAGCTCATCTGGGTGGCCAGCAAGAGCGGCAGGATGAACGCCTGCCGCAACGACGGCGGCATCGTCCACACCCCCTACGGCGAGTATGTCATCGTCCTGATGAACAAGGACTTCCACGACATCATCGAGTACAATGACCATCCCTCCATGGTCTACGGTGCCCGGGTGTCCCGGATGATACTCGACCAGATCTTGGCCTGCGAGGGTGAGCTGTACAAGTAAGATCGTGGGAAAAATAGGAATATTAAGGGGAATCATAACAATGGGTATTCAAATCAGCCTGCCGATGATGGCATTTCTGGTGTTCATGACCGGCTTTGCAGGCTTTATCGATTCGGCAGCGGGCGGCGGCGGACTCATCAGTCTGCCGGCCTATCTCTTCGCGGGCCTGCCGCCTCACTATACTTACGCCACCAACAAATTCAGCGCCGCCTGCGGCACGACGTTCGCCACGGCCAGCTTCTTCAAGAACGGCGCGATGAACATCAAGGTGGGCATCCTCGCCGCCATCGGAAGCTTTGCAGGCAGTGCCTTGGGCGCACACATCGTCCTGATGCTCAGCGATGAGGTGCTGCAGATGATGATGTTCATCATCCTGCCCATCGCGGCAGTCATCATCCTGTGGCAGCGCAACCTCCCGGACGAGAACCGGGATGACGGCACCCTGAATTTGAAAAAGGCCCTGCTGGCCCTGGCCATCGGCTTTGGCATCGGTCTGTACGACGGCATGGTGGGGCCAGGCACCGGGACCTTTGCCATCATCGCTTTCACCAGCCTGATGGGCTTCGACCTGCGCACCGCCAACGGCAACGCCAAGGTGCTCAACCTCGCCAGCAACTACGCCAGCCTCTTCACCTATCTGAGCAGCGGGCTGGTGGTCTTTCCGGTGGGCATCCCCTGCGCCATCAGCAACATCGTCGGCAACATCATCGGCTCCCACTTCGCCCTGAGAAAGGGCGCAAAGTTCATCCGCCCCATGATGCTCGTGGTGCTGGTGCTCCTGCTGGGCAAGCTCATCACGGATATGCTGTAAGGAAAAACGAAAAAAGGCTGCTGTGCGTCTGCACAGCAGCCTTTTATCATATCCTATCAGTCGATGACCAGCCCGTTATCAAAGAAGGCCAGACCAAACGCACCGGGACCGGCGTGGGTGCCGATGACGCAGCCGATCTGGCGCACCAGCGGCTCGGAAAGGCCGAGATTGTCCACCAGATAGGTCTGGATGGGGTTCACCTCGCGGGTGCTGATGGTGTAACCGGCCAGAGAGGGGAAACGGGGGTTGACGCCGCCCAGCTCCTCGATCTTCTTGAAGAGGGCGACGTATGCGCCGGGCAGGCCCCGGGCCTTGCCGGCCATGGCGACTTTGCCCTCCTTGATGGTGATGAGGGGCTTGATGCCCAGCATCCCGCCGGCCACGGCGACGGCGGCGGGCAGACGGCCGCCCTTGCGCAGATACTTCAGGTCGTCGATGGCGGCGACGAGGTGCAGATGCTCCTTGGCGTGCTCGAGGGTGGCGGCGATCTGGACGGCGGACTTGCCTTCGTCCCGCAGGTGTGCGGCCAGACGCACCAGCAGACCCTCGCCGAGGCAGACATTGGTGCTGTCCACGAAGAGGACGTTGTCCACGTTGGCCAGGTCTGCGGCCAGCTTCGCACACTGATAGGTGCCGGACAGCTCATGGGACAGGAAGATGCCCACGACCTCGTCTCCGGCGGCAGCGGCCTCGGCGTAGAACTTTTCGAACAGCTCAGGGCTGGGCTGGCTGGTGGTGGGCAGCTTTTTGCAGCCGGCCATGTGCTCGTAGTACTCGCTGGGAGTCAGGTCCACGCCGTCCCGGATGACGGTGCCGTCCTCGAGGGTGACGTTGAGGGGGATGACGTCCACACCCAGCTGCGCGGCCTCGGCGGGCAGGATGTCGGATGCGGAATCGGTAAGAATGCGTATCATATAGTTCGTACCTCCATGGGTGCGTTCATCGTGTGTCTTTGGTAAAACGACAAATCCGTAAAAAAGTCGTACAAAGTATACCAGAACGCCGGGCGGTATGTCAATCTTTTGAGTGAAATTTCTTCGAATGAACGAAAAACTGCTTGCAAAACGGGGCGGCAGTATGGTACAATGTCCGCCGACAGGGGGGTGCGCCGTGAAAAGACTGATCAGGGAAACGGAAAAGCCGTCTTTTCCGGCTCAGTGCCGGGTCCTGGCCGAGGCGGCCGTGCTCTGGGCGCTGCTGGCGGCGGGAGCACAGCTGCTGCTCCCGGCGGAAAAGACGGCTCTGCCCGAGGGCGCGGCCCTCGGGTGGGCTGCGCTGCGCATCTGCCTTGTGACCCCTCTGGCGGAAGAGCTTGCCTTCCGGGGCGGGGCGCTCTATCTTTTGCAGCCGCTGGGCGGCGCGGGGGCTGTGGTGGTGCAGGCGGTGATTTTTGCGGCCCTGCACGGCAGCTGGACGGCCCGGGCCTATGGGCTGGGCATGGGGCTCATCTTCGGCTGGGCGGCTCAGAAAGCGAAGAGCGTATGGCCCGGCAGCGCGTTACATATTATAAATAACTGCCTCGTGTTTGCCGCACGGCTGGCAGAAAGGGGAATGGGATGACCGATTTTGAGCTGATGGGCGCGGCGCTGGAAGAAGCCCGGAAGGCCGCTGCGCTGGGCGAAGTGCCGGTGGGCGCGGTAGTGGCGAAGGACGGAGAGATCATCTCTGCCGCCCACAACACCCGCGAGACGGAGAAAAACGCCCTCCACCACGCGGAGCTGCTGGCCATCGACGCGGCCTGCAAAAAGCTGGGCGGCTGGCGGCTGTGGCAGTGTGAGCTGTTCGTGACGCTGGAGCCCTGCCCCATGTGCAGCGGCGCCATCATCAACAGCCGCATCAAGCGGGTAGTGTACGGTGCCGCCGACGTCAAGGCGGGCTGCTGCGGCTCGGTGACAGACCTCTTCGCCCAGCCCTTCAACCATCACCCCGTCATCGAGAAGGGACTGCGGGCCGATGAGGCACAGCAGCTTTTGCAGGAATTTTTCGTTTCACTGCGGGTCAGGCGGGCCGCAAAGCCCCGCTGGAAGCCGTCCGTGACCCCCTGAATCTGTGAAAAAAGTGGGAACTGCGTGAAATAATCACCGGTGACCACTTTATTTTTTCGCCCGATTGTGCTATATTATTCAATGGAAACTTGTCGAAACCACACAAATGCCGCCGGGCGCGCCGCAGAGCCGGCCTAGACCGGAAAAAGTGAGCAGAGCGCAGCTCCGGCGGGGTGGGGGAAGCTGTTTCCTTTCCCGCCGCAGAGGCTTTGACACGAAGAGGCGCCGCGGCCGAAAATAGTGGACAGGAGGGTTTGACTCTTGTACAACGACGAATTTGAGCTGACATTTGACCTTGCAGACGCCGGGCCGAAGAACGAACAGCGCAGGCCGACCCTGCCCGAGCCGGAAGAAGCGGCTGTGGCCGCACCGCCGGTGCAGGAAACGAGGGAAACGCCGGTCAGCGCTGCGCCGGAGAACACACCGGCACCGGAACGCGAGCCGGAACCTGCGGCAGAGCCCCAGAGCACTGCCCCGGCGGCGAAAGACCGCACCGTCCTCATCTCGGGCGGCGACCGGGGCATCGGCGCAGCAGCAGCCCGCGCATTCTATGCGGCGGGCTACCGGGTGGCGGTGTTCTACCACACCAACGCCGAGGCCGCCGCAGCCCTGCAAAAAGAGCTGCCGGGCGTACTGGCCGTCCAGTGTGACGTGGCCAGCCGGGCCAGCTGTGAGCTGGCCTTCCGCGCCGCCGAGCAGGCGCTGGGCCGGGTGGATGTGCTGGTGAGCAACGCGGGCATCGCCCAGCAGAAGCTGTTCACCGACATCACGCCGGAAGAGTGGCAGCGGATGCTGGACGTCAACCTGACCGGTGCGTTCAACCTCTGCCAGCTGGCCCTGCCCGGGATGATACGCCGCAAAGCGGGCCGTATCCTCACCGTGAGCAGCATGTGGGGCCAGACCGGCGGCAGCTGCGAGGTACACTATTCCGCCGCCAAGGCGGGCCTCATCGGCCTGACCAAGGCGCTGGCAAAAGAAGAAGGTCCCAGCGGCATCACCGTGAACTGCGTGGCCCCCGGCGTCATCGACACCGATATGATGGCTTCGTTCACTGCTGAGGACAAAGCGGCATTGGCCGAAGAGACCCCCGTGGGCCGTCTCGGCACCGCCGAAGAGGTGGCAAAACTTCTGCTGTACCTCGCCGGAGAAGACGCCGGCTACATCACCGGCCAGGTGTTCGGCGTCAACGGAGGTCTTGTGATCTAAGAAGCTGTTTTCACAGCCATTGCACACCGTCTGGCCATGAAAACAACTTCTATGCATCAAGGCCGAAACTATGAGACAAGTTCACTTGCGGGGCGCTTCCCCCGCAGTGAGAAGGAGAGAGCGAAATGGGCATGACTTTGAAGGAACTGTTGACGAAAGGCGAAGGCACCCTGTCGGCACAGGAGGCCAAAACTTTGGCTGCACAGTGCAGGATGGATGTGGAAACGCTCTATACGCTCCTTGAAGAGCGCGGCATCAAGATCATCGAGGATGAGGCCGACGCCGATGTGAATCTGGACGTGGACAGCATCATCGCCGAGGTGGAAAACGCCGAGAACAACAGCGACGAGCTGGGTCTGGGCGGCGAGGACGAGGAAGAAGCCGCCGAGGAGAACCCCGCCGACCTGAAGGCTGCGATGGATGAGCTGCTGGACGACCCCGTCAAGAACTACCTCAAGCAGATCGGCCAGATCCCTCTGCTGAGCGCGGAGCAGGAAGTTGACCTGAGCAAGCGCATCCACGCCGGCGCCGAGGCTGCCCATATCCTGCAGGCCGACCGCCAGAAGTACGGTGCGCCCGAGTACATCAAGAAGAACAGCGCCCGCTTCTCGTTCGAGGAAGACGAGAACAGCCGCAGCTACACCGAGGACATCGACGAAGAGGGCAGCGAGAAGCCCAGCGTGGACGCCGAGGAAAAGGCCGCGGAGGAAGAGGCCATGGAGGCCGTGGAGAACGGCCCCCTGACCGAGGAGCGCCGTCAGGAGCTGCTGAAGACCCGCCGCGACGGCCTGAACGCCCGCCGCAGCCTGAGCGAAGCGAACCTCCGTCTGGTGGTCTCCATCGCCAAAAAGCACGTGGGCCACAATCTGGCCTTCCTCGACCTCATCCAGGAGGGCAACATCGGCCTCATCAAGGCGGCTGAGAAGTTCGACTGCGACCGCGGCTTCCGCTTCTCCACCTACGCCACCTGGTGGATCCGTCAGGCCATCACCCGCGCCATCGCCGACCAGGCCCGCACCATCCGCATCCCGGTGCACATGGTCGAGACCATCAACCGGATGCGTCAGGCCACCAACCAGCTGGTCTACCAGAACGGCCACGAGCCCACCCCGGAAGAGCTGGCAAAGGCCATGGACATGAGCGTGGAGCGTGTGCGTGAGATCCAGCGCATGGCACAGGAGCCCGCCAGCCTGGAAAGCCCCGTGGGCGAGGAAGAGGATTCCTCTCTGGGCGATTTCGTTGCCGACGAGAACGCCGAGGCTCCCGGCAAGGCTGCTGACCGCGCCATGGTGGCCCAGCAGATCAATCAGGCTCTCAAGAGCCTGACCCCCCGTGAAGAGAAGGTCATCCGTCTCCGCTTTGGTCTGGACGATGGCCGTCCCCGCACGCTGGAAGAGGTGGGCCGCGACTTCGGCGTCACCCGTGAGCGCGTCCGCCAGATCGAGGCAAAGGCCATCCGCAAGCTGCACAGCCGCAAGTGCCTGGCCCTGCTGAACGGCCTCATCGAGTAATCGTTTCAACAATGCAGACGGCTGCCGTGGAAAAACGGCAGCCGTTTTTCTGCATCCGGGCAGAAAAACGCAAAATGCCAGATTTTTTTGCAAAAAACGCTTGCAATGCGGCAGAGTTTATGGTATTATAATTGAGCTGTGAGTGTGCTGCTATAGCTCAGTTGGTAGAGCGCATCCTTGGTAAGGATGAGGTCTCCAGTTCGAATCTGGATAGCAGCTCCAGCTCAGAACACCCTGAAGCCATCAAGGCTTCGGGGTGTTTTTTGTTTGCTCCGGCCGGTTGGGGCAGTGGGGGCAAACGCACGAGCGTGATATTTTAGCCGGGATACATGGACGATAACGCTGTTGGCCTGCACAAAAGGTGCGGGCCAACGGCGTTTTTTGTCATTTTTGCTAAAAAAAGTGGGGCAAGATTGTTCAACCGTCATATTGCACAGGCGGTAGGGGGGGGGGGATAATAAATTTGGCAGAAAAGCCACAAAATGCAAAACAGGAGGTAAAAATCATGCGAAGAAAAAAATTGCTCCGGCAGATCGCGGCGGCGGCCGTGGCCCTGAGCATGGCGGTATCCCTTTCCGCCCCGGCATTTGCGGCCACCTTTGATCTTTCCAATGGCGGCCTTGTGATCACGGCAGATAATAAAAACGGCATCACTGTGAAGCAGGATGGTGTGGATAGCATTATCAGCATCGGCGACAATGAGGAGATCGAGATCACCGGCAGCTATGCATATAGCGACTGGGAGAGAGACTGGGAGAAAGACTTGGAATTCTCCAGCGGCTCCGGCAGTTCCAGCGGCTCCGGAAGCTCCAGCGGCTCTGGCAGTTCCAGCGGCTCTGGTAGTTCCAGCGATACATACCGGGCGCTGGATGCGGAAGAAAATCTCTCTGACCCCCAGCAGCAGAATAAGAGCACCATCACCCCTGCAAACGGGGAGCTGAATGCTTCCGCTGGCGAGGGGCAGGAGTCCAAAGCAGAGGACGAGGGACAGCCCAAGCCAGAGGCCAAGGCCTCTGCCGTGGCTTCCACCAGCGCCTCTGACGACGCCTCTAATGACGCCTCCAATGGCCACCGCAAGGCTCCGGCCCGCAGCAGCGGCGAGGGAGAGCGCAGTAGCGAGGGAGAACGCAGAGGCATCATCCAGATCTTTGCCAACACGCTGGTCAAGCTGAAGCTGAAGGATGCCACCATCGACCAGCCGCATGCTGCTGATACGGCTACTCGTGGCATGGCAGCCATTGATATTCAGGGCAGCGGCAATGTGGAGATCAAAGTGGAGGGCAATAACACCCTGAACGGATCTGGAAACAGTGCCGGCATCCAGAAAAACGATGATGTCAGCACCGGCAAGCTCACCATTACGGCAGAAAACAAAAACCAGACCCTTAACGTGATCGCAGATGTCCGTGGCGCTGCCATTGGCGGAAGTGGATGGGGCTGGAACGAGGGTAGCAACTCCCAACATGGCACCCAAAACATTGAGATCAATGGCGGCACGGTAAATACCCAGGGCCGGATCGGCAGCGGATATAAAGGCGGTGCGGCTGAAAATATCGTGATCACAGGTGATGCTGTGGTCAACGCCAATGGCGGCATCGGCGGAGGCTCTGATGAAGGATATGAAGGTAATGAAGGCAGGCAAACCAGCATTACCATCTCCGGCAACGCTCAGGTGAACGCTACGTATAAGATGGATACCGGAAATGATTATGGACATAAGTATGGATTTTGGAGCGACGATGCTGGCATTGCAGTGATCGGCGGCGGCGTAGGCAGCAGCAGCAAAAAGAGCCACGCCAAGGTCACCATTGAGGGCAATGCTCAGGTAACGGCAGAAAATAGAGCATACGGCGGCGGCGCAGGCATCGGCGGCGGCGCAAATGGCAAGGGCCATGTGACCATTGGCGGCAAAGCGCAGGTCAAGGCCACCGGCAGTGCCGAGAAGCACGATGGCGGCGGTGCCTATGGCGCGGGCGCTGCCATTGGCGATGGCGGAACGACTGGTAAGAAGGGTACTGATACTGTCCAAAACGGCGAGAATCAATTTAGCACTGACAAGGACAGCATCAAGGACGGTGCAAAAGTAGAAATGACCAATATAGGCCGTAACGGCCCGAACACGGTGACCCAAACACGTCAGGACAATCAATGGGTGACCAACGGGGATACGGAGCAGACCCCGGAAAAGTGCAAGCATTCGAAGGGCGAATACGCGGCAGAGCATGTCTACCCGAATTGTACGGAAACTGGCTCTCAGACTTACCGGTGCATATCCTGCGGTGAGATCACCAGGGTGGAAACGCTTGCTGTAAACCCTAGCCGACATAATTACGTGTGGGTAAAATTCCCGGCCACCTGCACCAAGGACGGCTACTCGGTATACACGTGCAGCCGCTGCGGCAAGCCGCAAACCGGCAATCATGCTTACATCGTTAAAGCTCCGGGCCATAAGCCCGTCGAGATCACCGTTGACCCCACCTGCACGGAAAGCGGCTACACGGTAAAAAAGTGCACCCGCTGCCACGAGGAGGAGGGTGAGCGCACCAATCTCGTTGCCCCTCTGGGCCACGAGTACAAGAACGGCGTCTGCATCCGCTGCGGCGCACCGGAGCCTCAGGAGAACGGCGGCTCGTCCTCTGCGGCCCCCGCCTACACCGTGACCGGTGCAGAGACCTACGAGACCTCTGTGGTGGATGGCCGGTACATCATTGCGGTACCCTCTGAGGATGCCGCTCTCAACGCTGTGCTGGGCGACCTGCGGGCCATCAAGGCACAGGGTGCCGATGTGGTAGTGTTCCGCACCCGGAGCCGGGAGTCCAGCCTTGTCATCGACGAGATGCTGGCCATGGGTACCGACGTTACCCCCTTTGTGCTTACCCACAACGGCGGCGAGGCCCGGCTCACCATCAACGGCGCAGTTCATAACGAGCTGATCCACTGACTTACCCCGGCGGGGCGTACCGCATCGCCCTGCTTCCTCCATATTGCAAAGCCCCCCGGCACGTCCGCATGGTGCCGGGGGGCCTTTTTGCGCAGCAAAAAGAAAACCGGGTGGTAAAAATGACCGGAAATACAAAAAAACCACCTGAACCGTAAGGATTCAAGTGGTTTTTCTCGATGGAGCTGCTATCCAGATTCGAACTGGAGACCTCATCCTTACCAAGGATGCGCTCTACCAACTGAGCTATAGCAGCAAATGGCGACCCGGATCGGGCTCGAACCGACGACCCCCAGCGTGACAGGCTGGTGCTCTAACCAACTGAGCTACCGGGCCATGATCGCTCAAGTGCATCGTTTCTGGCGGTTGACCGCCGGAACGTGTGTTATTATACCTGAGAAACACGCGGTTGTCAAGCATGAATTTCGGAAAATGTCAAAAAAGTTTTGGAAAGTCCGACATTCCGGGAAAAATACAAAAACAAAACGCACAGAGTACTCTCTGTGCGCTTGTGGCAGGGGTAGTAAGTCTCGAACTCACGGCACGCGGTTTTGGAGACCGCTGCTCTACCAACTGAGCTATACCCCTACAGATATTCCGCATTCGCTGAATGCTTGATTATTATATAAGATTCTGTGCGGAATGTCAAGCATGAATTTCGCTTTTTTTTGCAAAAAGCGGGAGACAGGGAAAGCTTTTTCGCAAAACGACGCCGAAAACAGGTGGAACTTCAGCTTTCCACCTTGAAGGAAAGAGGGAAATAGTGTATTATAAGGGGTATCAAATGTGTAATTCCGGGCTTGCTATGCCCTGACAGGGGGAACGCCACTATGGCAGATAAAAACTTTTTGACCGAGATCATTGACGCCGACCTCGCCGAAGGACAGATCCGCGAGATCCACACCCGCTTCCCGCCGGAGCCCAACGGCTACCTGCACATCGGCAGCGCCAAGGCCATCTATATCAACTGGTCCATCGCAAACCAGTACGGCGGCAAGTTCAACCTCCGCCTCGACGACACCAACCCCGCCCGCGAAGGGGAGGAGTATGTCAACAGCATCATCGAGGACCTGCACTGGCTGGGTGCCGACCCCAACGGCGGCATCTTCTACGGCAGCGACTACTTCGACAAGTGCTATGAGTACGCCGAAAAGCTCATCCTCGAGGGCAAGGCATACGTCGATGACCTGACCCGCGACGAGATGCGCGAGTACCGCGGCAGCGACGCAGGCAAGCCCTCCCGTCCCTCTCCGTGGCGCGACCGCACCCCGGAAGAGAACCTCGACCTCTTCCGCCGGATGCGTGCAGGCGAGTTCAAGGAGGGCGAAAAGACCCTCCGCGCCAAGATCGACCTGGCCAGCCCCAACATGAACATGCGTGACCCGGCCATCTACCGCATCAAGTACGCCGAGCATCACCGTCAGGGCAATAAGTGGTGCATCTACCCGATGTACGACTTCGCCCACCCCATCCAGGACGCCATCGAGGGCATCACCCACAGCATGTGCAGCCTCGAGTTCGAGAACCACCGCCCGCTGTACAACTGGGTCATCGAGAACATCTTTGGCACCGAGTTCCCCAAGCAGCGCGAGTTCGCCCGCCTGAACATGACCAACACCGTCATGAGCAAGCGCTATCTGCGTGAGCTGGTGGAGATGGGCATCGTGGACGGCTGGGATGACCCCCGGATGCCCACCCTGTGCGGCCTGCGCCGCCGCGGCTACACCGCTTCTTCTATCTTCACCTTCGTGCGGGAGGCCGGCATCTCCAAGTCCGACAACCTCATTGATATGCGCCAGCTGGAAGCCTGCATCCGCAGCGAGCTGGACCTGACCGCACAGCGCCGCATCGCTGTGCTGGACCCCGTCAAGCTGGTGGTGGACAACTACCCCGCCGACAAGACCGAGTATTTCGACATCGCCAACAACCCCAACCGTGAAGCCAACGACACCACCACCCGCAAGGTCGCCTTCACGAAGGAGCTGTGGATCGAGAACGAGGACTTCGCCGAGGTGCCGCCTCCGAAGTTCAAGCGCCTGACCGTCGGCGGCGAAGTCCGTCTGATGGGCGGCTATCTCGTCAAGTGCGAGAGCGTCGAGAAGAACCCCGACGGCAGCATTGCTGTCATCCACTGCACCGCCGACCTCGAGACCGGCAACGGCAACCCTGCCGATGGCCGCAAGGTCAAGGGTACCATCCACTGGGTGAGCGCCGCCCACGCCGTGGATGCCGAGGTACGCCTGTACGACAAGCTCTTCACCGAGGCGAACATGAATGCCATCCCCGAGGGCAGCGACTACAAGGATTATCTGAATCCCGACAGCGTTGTCGTCCGCAAGGGCTGCAAGCTGGAAGAGGCTCTGGCCGACGCAAAGCCCGGCGATAAGTTCCAGTTCGTGCGCACCGGTTTCTTCACTCCCGACTCGAAGAACCCCGGCGTGTACAATCGTGTCGTGACCCTGCGCGACAGCTTCAAGCCCGCAAAGTAACGAGCGGACCCCAAACATCGCAAAAGGAGCACTTCACAGACCATGAAAAAACACATGACCCGCAACATGATCCTCATGCTGGTGCTGGACGTCGTCCTCGGCATCGTGCTGGCCCTCTATATCGCCAACACCGGCACGGTTCCGGCTGCCGATAATGCCGACACCTACACCGACGGCACCTACACCGCCAGTGCGCAGGGCTGTCTGAGCGAGGTGGGAGTCACCGTGACCATCACCGGCGGCAAGGTGACCAATGTTGTGATCGACGCTTCCGGCGAGACGCCGGAGCTGGGCGGCAAGGCGGCAGAGACGCTGTCGGCCTCCCTGCTGGCGGCTGGCTCGACCGTCGGGGTGGATGCTGTCTCCGGCAGCACCATGACCAGCGACGCGGTATTTGCGGCAATGAACGATTGCCTTGCACAGGCCGCACAGTGATGAAGTTTTGAACGGAGCTGCTGCACGGCGTGTCTGTGCGGCAGCTTTTTTGCAGCCCTCTCAGGCGCTGGCGCGCCAGCTCTCCCGGAGGGGGCAGCAGCGACGACCGCCGCCAGTGGCGGAAACAGGGAGAAGCTGCTGGGGCAGCGGCCAGTGGGATGCAAGCGAGAGCGAAGCAGCCGCTGGGAGCCGCAACCCGGGTACGAAGTACCCTTTGGCAGGCCGGGCCACTTCCTACTGGACGCCTGAGGCCCGATATGGCGCAAAAGGGCGGGCCTTGCTTTTGAGGATAGGAGTCGTTATGATACTGGATATTCTGCCGCTGGCGGGCGGCACGGCCCGCCTTGTGCGAGTGTACGGCGGTGAGCCCTGCGTAAAGCTGCCTGGGGCGGTTCCTGCGCCGGAAGGGGAGGGCCAGTGGCCCATCACCGAACTGGGAGATTACTGTTTTTCCGAAAAGCCCCGGGGTCTGCCCGGGCCGGAAAAGATCTGCCGCTATGAGCGGGCCGAGGACGGCACGCTCTGTCTGACCCGTGCTTTTGGCCGGGATGTGAGCGGCAAAGAGCGGTACAGCTTCGACTTCGACGCCCCCGCCGCCCCGGCGCAGGACGACGAGCTCCACCCCATCTGCGGGAACTTCCTCGAAGAAGTCACCCTGCCGGAGAGTCTGCGGGTCATCGGCAGCTGCACATTCTACAACTGCCGCAGGCTGCGCCGCCTGACTGCCGGGACAGGAGAGCTGACCATGGGCAGCGATGTCTTCCTCAACTGCTTTGCGCTGGAAGACCTCATCATCCGCGCCACGCCCGAGCAGGCCACCGGCCTGTTCGCCCTCGTGGGCAGCATCACCGAGGCCGTGCGGGCGCTGTTCTGGCCGGTGGGGGAGGCCGCACCCCGGGCGGGGCTGTGGTATCCCGCCTACTGGGAGGACATCGAGGAGACGCCTGCCCACATCCTGCTCCACACCTTTTCGGGGCAGGGCTACCACTACCGGCAGTGCTTCCTCGAAAATAAGCTTCTCCCGGCGGAGTACGACGCCATCTTCCCGCAGGGCCACGACGCCGATGACGCTTCGGTGATGGCGATGCTCTGCTTCGACCGCCTGCGCTGGCCGTGGCAGCTGAGCGATGCCGCCCGGGATGCCTACCGGGACTTCCTCAAGACCAACACCGGGCGGGTGCTGACCCGTCTGCTCAAGGCGCAGGACACCGAGGGCATCAAAGCCCTGCTGGCGCTGGATGTGATGGATGCCGACGCCTTTGCCGAGGGTGCGGCCCTCGCGGCCAAGGCCGACAATGCCGAAGCTGCCGCCCTGCTGGCCGACGCAGAGCACAAAAAGCGTGCCGCTGCGCCCCAAAAGAAGAGGTATGATTTTGATTTCTGAGAAGGAAAAGTTTTTTGACCCCCGCAAGCCCTTCCAGTCGGCCCGGCCCGAGACTCACGAAGAGTGGCAGGCCCGGATGGGCGGCGAGGTGCTGGCCGTGGTGCGCAGCGGGCTGTATCTGGACTTCCGCTTTTTAGACCAGGCCCTCTCGGCCCTGACGCCCACCGCCGACGAGCGGTGCGGTGTGCTGGCGACGGATGGGACCATCCTCTGCTACCAGCCCAGCGCCCTGCTTCGGCTCTACCAGAAGAACCCCAAATATCTCAACCGACTCTACCTCCACACGGTGTTCCACTGCATCTTCCGCCATCTCTGGCTGCGCGGCAAGCGGGACAAACGCCTGTGGGACCTTGCATGTGACATTGCGGTGGAGAACGTCATCGACGGTCTTGGCCGCAAGAGCGTCCAGCGCCCCCTGACGTGGGTGCGCCAACACGCCTATGAGGAGATCATCGCGCAGGAAAAAGTGGCTGCTGCAGCTCCCATCTACCGCTGGCTGGTGCGGCAGACGCCCGGCGTTCTCCGCCAGCTGGAAAAAGAATTCTACACCGACGACCACCGCCTCTGGCCCAAAGATGCCCCCGAACAGCCCCAGCAGATGCCTGCGCCGCTGCCCCAGAAGACCTGGCAAAAAATCGGCGAGCGGATGCAGACAGAGCTGGAGCTCCGGGACAAAGAGGCCGGTGAGGGCGCGGATGCCATGCGGGAGCAGATCAAAGCCGCAAACCGCAGCCGCCGCAGCTACGGCGACTTCCTGCGCCGGTTCTGCGTCACCCGGGAGGAAGTCCACCTCGACCCGGACGAGTTCGATTTGAACTTTTACACCTATGGCCTGTCGGTCTACGGCAACCTGCCCCTCATCGAGCCGCTGGAGACCCGGGAGAGCAAGAAGATAGAAGAGCTGGCCCTCGTCATCGACACCAGCTACTCCACCTCGGGTGAGCTGGTGCGGGCCTTTCTGGCCGAGACGTACACTCTGCTGAAGGGCAGGGAGAATTTCTTCCATCGGATGAATCTCCATCTCATCCAGGCCGACAACGCGGTGCGGCAGGATATTCCCGTCAAAAACGAAGACGACCTCATCCGTGCCATGAACCATTTCGAGCTGCGGGGCGGCGGCGGCACCGATTTCCGGCCCGCCTTCGAGTACGTCAGCCAGCTCTGCGCCGAGAAGAAGTTCTCAAACCTCCGGGGTCTGCTCTATTTTACCGACGGTATGGGGACTTACCCGGCCCGCCGCCCGGCTTACGACACGGCGTTTCTGTTTCTGGGAGACCGCTTCGACGACGCCAATGTGCCGCCCTGGGCAATGAAAGTGGTGCTGGACGAAGAAGAATTTACCGGTGAGGCCGCCCGCAGCGCCTCGGCCTTGTCCGAAGCGCTGGCGGAGGAAGACGACCTCTACCGTGACCTCAACAATTCGTGATAACGAGGGAAAGAATATGAACATCAAACGAGCCAAAGAAGAGATCGAGCATACCGTCAAAGCGTACCTCGCCAAGGATGCTCTGGGCGAATACGCCATCCCGGCCATCCGCCAGCGCCCCATCCTGCTGATGGGGCCTCCGGGCATCGGCAAGACCCAGGTCATGGAGCAGGCGGCGCGGGAGTGCGGCGTGGCGCTGGTGGCCTATACCATCACCCATCACACCCGCCAGAGCGCCGTGGGCCTGCCCTTCATCCGTCAGCGCAACTACGGCGGCCGGGACGTCTCTGTGACGGAGTACACCATGAGCGAGATCATCGCCAGTGTCTACGCCAAGATGGAGGCCACCGGCCTGAAAGAGGGCATCCTTTTCATCGACGAGATCAACTGTGTCTCCGAGACGCTGGCCCCCACCATGCTGCAGTTTCTGCAGTGCAAGACCTTCGGCAATCAGGCCGTGCCTGCGGGCTGGGTCATCGTGGCGGCAGGCAACCCGCCGGAGTACAATAAATCCGTCCGCGATTTCGATATCGTCACCCTCGACCGCGTCCGCCGGATGGACATTGAGCCGGATCTGCCGGTCTGGAAGGACTACGCCCGTGCAGCCCATATCCACAGCGCGATCCTGAGCTACCTCGAACTGCACCCCCAGAACTTCTACCAGATAAACGCCGACGTGGACGGCACCCAGTTCGTCACCGCCCGCGGCTGGGAAGACCTCTCCAACCTGCTCAATACCTATGAGTCGCTGGGCCTGCAGGCCGACGAAGAGCTCATCCGCCAGTATCTCCAGCACCAGAAGATCGCCGAGGACTTCTCGGCCTACCTCGACCTCTACTACAAGTACCGTGACGACTACGGCGTGGAGGACATTCTGGCCGGTCAGGCCAAGCCTGCCGCTTTTGCGCGGCTGCTGCAGGCCCCCTTCGACGAGAAGCTGAGCCTCGTGAGCCTGATCCTGTCCGGCCTCGAGACGCGTTTCTCTGCCTCCCGGCGGGCAGACGCTGCGGCCGACAGCTGCTATGCCTTCCTGCGGGAGACGAAGAAAGCCTTTGCCGAGATGCCCGCAGAGCTGGCACAGGAGCCGAACTGCTGGGCGCAGCTCTTTGACCAGATGACCGCCGACTACGAGGCCGAGACCCAGAAAAAGCGCACCGCCGGTCTGCTGGATAAGCCCACGCTGGAAGCCCGCTTGCAGACTGCCAAGACCCTGCGCGGCTGGGAGAAAGAGCTTCTGCGCGCCGCCGCGCCGGACGCGGACGCCGCTTTCAAGGTGCTGCGCACCCAGTTCGGCACCCTGTCGGATGCCCGGGACACCGCCCAGCAGACGGCCAGCGCCGCGCTGGAAGCGGCCTTCGACTTCATGGAGCAGGCATTCGCCGAGAGTCAGGAGATGGTGGTCTTCGTCACCGAACTGACCCTCTCGCCCGCCGCCCATGCCTTCATCGCCGAAAACGGCTGTGAGCGGTATTTCCAGTACAACAAAGACCTCCTGCTCGACCACCGCAAGGCGGCCCTGAATCAGGAGCTGGAAGCCGAACAGCGTCGGCACGGGATGCTGTAAAAGATATAAACGCAAACGAGAGGCCGCACAGCTGTGCGGCCCCTCGTTTTGTATGTAAAAAAGAAAAAGCATCTTGATAAAATCAAGATGCTTGGTGGTTGCGGGGGCCGGATTTGAACCAACGACCTTCGGGTTATGAGCCCGACGAGCTACCAGACTGCTCCACCCCGCGATATTTACTTTTTGCTGTCAGCCTCTCGCTGACTGCTCAAGTATAATACCACAAGGCGGGGGACTTGTCAAGCGTTTTTTCAAAAAGAATATGACTTTTTTGAAAAGGCCGCTGCCGGAAACAAAAAGCGCCCCATTCCGGGGCGCTTCGACAGAGCGAATATCACTTGCGGGTGCGGCGGCGCACGAAGCGAACGACGAGGGCGGCTGCGGCCAGAACGACCAGCACGGGCCAGACGCCCACGACCCAGACCGTCAGCTGCTGGATGCCGGAGACGAAGCCCGTCCAGCCATTGCGGAGAGCGCTGGACAGCTGGGAGAGGTAGGATTCCTCGGTGGGGGTGTATTCCTTCACCTCGTCCAGCGAGAGGTAGACCGTGGAGCAGGACACCTGCTGGCTGTACCAGTCCAGCTGCGACTGCCAGCTCTCGATCTGGTACTGGACGTCGCTGAGGGAAGATTCGATCTCCAGCAGGTCAGCGAGGTTTTCGGCGCTGGCCTGAAGCTCCTGCAAACGTGTGCGCTGGGCCGTCAGGTTGGAGAGCCGGGCCTCGATGTCCATATACTGGGTGGTGACGTCCTGCACCTGCTCGCTCTTGTCCACGAGGTTGCCCGCCTGCGCGGCGGCTTCGAGGAAGCTTGCGTAGTTGTCCTGCGGGACGCGGACGGTGAGGGAGAGGGTGCGGCTCGAGCCGGTGTAAGAGGATTCGTTGCTGGATTCCAGATAGCCTCCGGCGGCGCTCACGGCGTCGGTGAGGGCGGTGCGGGCGGCGTCAAAGTCCTTGCTCTCGAGGGTGAGGTTGGCGGTGTAGATGAGCTTTGTGCTCATCTGCGCGGCCTCGGCGCTGAGGGCGCCGGTGCCGCCTGCATCGCGGTCGCTCATGGCATCGGCGCTTCCACCGGCCGGGACGGCCATCTTGGGTGCGGCAAGGGCGCTGTTCACGTCGTCCATCGAGTAGGCAGCGTAGGAGGCCGTCTCAGCGGCAGAGCTGAGGGCCGCGCCGCCCGCAGGCAGCAGGCTGATGGGGGAGTGGACTGCTGCATACAGACCAACGCCGCAGAGCAGGCCGCAGGCGGCGATGCTCAGAGTCCTGCGGGGAAAGTGGATGGCTTTTTTGGGCTTTTTGGCGGGTTTCGGTGCCTCTTCTGCCGGCTGCATGGCGAGGAGCTTTGCTTTCAGGTCGTCCGAAGCGTGAAGGTCGTCTACCTCCATCTTGTACTCATACCACCTCATCTTCGATCTCCTCCTTCAGCATCGTATGTAACTGTGCGCGGGCGCGGCGAAGCCAGCTGAGCACCGTGTTGGTGGGTGCGCCCAGCATCCGGCCCACCTCGGCGGCGGTGTACCCCTCGTAGTAGTGGAGGTAGACCGCGTTGCGGTAGTTCTCGGGCAGGGCGCGCACGGCGTCCAGCACACTGCCGTCTTCCATCTGGTCCGGAGCGGGAAGATTCTCGTCCAGCTCGGTGTCCTTCTGGCGGGCGGCGCGGGTCAGGTCGTGGCAGCGGTTGATGGTCACACGCAGCAGCCAGGCTTTCAGGTGTTCCTCGCTCTCGAAGCGGCCATTATAGCACAGCAGCTTTTCGAAAACATCCTGCACCACATCTTCCGCATCAGCGGTGCAGCTGCAGTTGTGCATGGCGGCTCGGAACACCGTGTCACTGTATCGCTGCACGGCCAGCGCAAAAATCTCGTTTTTGGTCAGCTGTCCCATAGTTCTATGCTCCTTTGATGTCCTGTGTACAGCAGGACCCGGTGGAAAAATCATCTTTGATCGGGGACATTCACCCTGTATACGGATGAGCGGCCCCGATTATTGCAGTTTATGGTGCAGAGCGGAAAAATCTTCCGCCCGGCATCGCACAAGGTACCCAAAGTATAACATGAATACGCCAAAAACAAAAGGGTCATTTGCCGCCATGTTTTGGCAAATGACCTTGAGAGCTTCTGTTGAGTTATCGGTAGAGCCGCTGGAAGAGGGCTACCCGCTCGGAGAGATAGGTCTCGGCCCGGGGGTGGTGGAGCCAGCGTTTGCCCGCCTTGTCGCAGGCGAGACGGTGGCCCAGCGCGGCGGGGCAGGCGTCGATCTCTTCCACGTCCCGCATGGTGAGGGTGAGGCTCAGCGCCGCCGGAGCGTCCGGCAGGGGCGGGAGCGGGTCTTCCCAGACGAAGGGCGGCAGCAGCTGGACAGCGTACACCGTCCGGGTGCATTCCTCGGTGAGCAGCAGCGCGGCGGGCGCACCATCCGGCATGACGTGCAGGGAGGAATAGAGCAGCTGCAGCTGCGCCGGGGCCAGCAGACGGGATGCGCCCTCTTCCTCATCGGGCAGAAGGGTGAGAAAATCCGCCGCCTCGTCGGCGTAGATGCGCCGGGCCGGAGCGCGGAACTGCGCATACAGCGCGGGCAGGGCGAACACGCCCTCCCGGTCTAAGGCCCGCTGCAACAGGCAGTAAAACTCCGTCAGCGGGTGGGCCGGGTCGGGCTGCGGCATCCCGAAATCGGGGCGCGAAACGTGTCCTCCGCCCATCAGCCGTTGTAACCCAGCGTGGCCGCCATGACGGCCTTGATGGTGTGCATCCGGTTCTCGGCCTCGTCGAAGACGATGCTCTGGGGGCCTTCGAAGACTTCGTCAGTGACCTCCATCGCGTCGCGGCCAAAGCGCTCGCCCATCTCCCTGCCCACGGTGGTCTTGTGGTCGTGGTAGGCGGGCAGGCAGTGCATGAACACGGCCTTGGGGCCGGCAATGTCCATCAGGTTCTGGTTGATTTGATATGCGGCCAGGTCGTTGATGCGCTCGGCCCAGACCTCGACCGGCTCGCCCATGGACACCCAGACGTCGGTGTAGAGGACGTCTGCGCCCTTTGCGGCCTTGGCAGGGTCTTCCTCGAAGGAGATGGCCGCACCCGTCTCGGCGGCGATGGCCCTGCACTGCTCCACCAGCGCGGCGTCCGGCTGGTACTTTTTGGGGGCGCAGGCGGTGAAGTTGAGGCCCATCTTGGCGCAGCCCACCATCAGGCTGTTGCCCATGTTGTAGCGGGCGTCGCCGAAGTAAACGAAGTTGATGCCCTTGAGGCGGCCGAAGTGCTCCCGGATGGTGAGGAAGTCGGCGAGGATCTGGGTGGGGTGGAACTCGTTGGTCAGGCCGTTCCACACCGGCACACCGGCGCAGCGGGCCAGCTCTTCCACGATGCTCTGGCCGTAGCCGCGGTACTCGATGCCGTCGAACATCCGGCCCAGCACCCGGGCGGTGTCGGCGATGGACTCCTTTTTGCCGATCTGACTGCCCGACGGGTCGAGGTAGGTGACTTCCATGCCCAGGTCGTGGGCGGCGACCTCAAAGCTGCAGCGGGTGCGGGTGGAGGTCTTCCCGAAGATGAGGGCGATGTTCTTGCCGCGCAGGGCGTCGTGGCGGATGCCGGCCTTTTTCTTTGCCTTCAGGTCGGCGGCGAGGTCCAGCAGACCTTCGATCTCTTCGGGAGTGTAATCAAGAAGCTTCAAAAAGCTGCGGTTCGTAAGATTCATTGTATATATCCATCTCTATGCACTGAAATTTGAATATTTATACTTTCACAGACCCTATTATAATACAGAGCAAAGGTGGGGTCAAGAGGAAGCACTTGACGCACCTGTCAAAAATTGCAATGCCTTGTCGAATATGCTATACTAAAGACGCTGCCCTTCTCCATTCTGGCAACAGAAGGGAGGTGAGCCGGATGGTCCAAATCGTAACCGATATTATCGTAGCTGTCATAGCGCAGGTGATTGCCGATCGCCTGTGCAAGTGGCTTGACAGCTGCCGCAAGGGCCAGTAAGCACAAAGAAGCCCCCGGTATGCCGAGTACCGGGGGCTTCGCTTTTATGAGCCGATGGCAATAATCCTAACCGATATTTTGCCTACTTCTAGTATATGCAATCTGATGCAAAAGTCAAGGTGCTATGAAAAAATTTAACATCTTACAACTCCAGCTCCGCCTTCCGCCCGCTGGGCTGGTAGGGGGTGAGCCGGACGCCGGCCTTTTGGAACATGAACCGGGCGGCCACGCTGGAATCGGTGTCGTGGTACTTGTCGCTGTAGTAGACGACCTCGGCGATGCCGGACTGGATGATGGCCTTGGTACACTCGTTGCAGGGGAAGAGGGTGACGTACACCCGCGCACCCTTGAGGTTGTTGTGGGCGCTGTTGAGGATGGCGTTCAGCTCGGCGTGGCAGACATACATATATTTCGTGTTCAGCGGCTCACCCTCCCGCTCCCACGGCATGGCGTCGTCGTCGCAGCCGATGGGCATACCGTTGTAGCCCAGAGAGAGGATCTTGTTTTCCGGGCTGACGATGCAGGCGCCCACCTGACTGCTGGGGTCTTTGGAGCGCATGGCCGTGAGCAGGGCAATGCCCATGAAGTATTCGTCCCAGTTGATGTAATCCGTGCGTTTCATCGAAAAAAACCTCCGTCCGGCGTGCCTTTTTTGGGGGCGGGGCAGGCCCCGGCCCCCGGCCACCTAAAGCATACCATAAAAGCAGGTTGATTGCAACAAAGCCCCGCCCCGCCGCCCCGGGACTCTGTTGCAAAAAATACAATTTTTGGA
>ULSW01012890.1_pt1 | contig 23573 bp, 17 predicted proteins | sample 1957051 | NCBI WGS metagenome assembly ULSW01 (sample SAMEA4835719, study PRJEB28245) | human gut metagenome | biome: gut microbiome; material: fecal sample | place: Denmark | collected 2008 | reverse complement strand
GCACACTTTGGTACAAATAGCTCGCCATAGGGCGGGTTGTTTGTCTATTTGTGTGCAGGTGTTTGGCGATACCTTACGAGAAGTGGACGGCAGCCCGCTTCTTTTTTTGTATAATGCCTTTGTAGGTTGCGAAAGGCTTAAACGAGTAATATGAAAAATATTAATTTCAGAAGATTCTTTTGTGTTTTCCTATTCGTAACTTTAGGAACAGTAGCATCCTGCCAGACCAAAACAAAAAGCCCGAAAGTTACTCCTACAATGGCAAAGAAAATAAGTTTGTGTTGTCGGAATAATCCGAGAATGCTATCATTATTTGCAAGTGCAAATGCAGAGGTTGTTCAAAATCGCAGAGATATTGCTGATAGAATCCTTGCAAAATTGGATAATCATCTTGATTATGCAGAAAATTTCATATTAGATTTGTACTACAACTATGGTACAGAAATGGCATACTTTGCTCTCAAAAATGCTGGATTTACGATTCAAGAACATGATACAGCAGATGCTATTTGGAAAAAAGCGCAAGAAAAACAGAAGCAAATAGAGAAAAAGAGACAACAAGAGAAAATGAAAGCTGACTTAGTCAAAGAGCAAGATACCTTTGACTTAGCAATAAATGGCGGGGAGTTCAGCTTTCACGCTTTGAGTAATAATCCAGAAATCACTCTTGATATGGCAGATATGGCTCGATGTGTAGATGGTCTTCGCAACGACAAATGTATTGCTTGGGATGAAAATATTGATTACACTTTTAATTGTGTTATTTCCAAAGATAAAACATTGGAACTTATACCCGAAGATTCTATCGCATTTACTTCAACTCAAAAAGTACTATGGGAGTATATACAAAGTAATGCTATTGTTCAAAATTACGCCACTATACAATTTAACCAATTAGATACTACATTGATTGTCTCGGCAAAAGCTAATTTACGCATAACTCAGAAATCGACAAAATACAGGACAATCATTGAATTCAATGCTTCCAAAGATAAAAAGACAAAAAAGTGGAGTATTACTAATCCCGATGAACTAAAACGCAAATTAAATAGTATTGATAGGGATAATGCAGAATCAATATACCATGATATTGAAGGAAGTCTATACTACAATCCCTATCTTCAATCATTTGAGAAAGGGAAATATCTTATACAAACGGTGATTGCAGAAAATAATTTAGAATTTTATGTGGAAAACAAGTTGCAAGAAGAAGCATCAATGAATTTTACTTTTGAGTTTAGTTGCAATAAGAAGAACTTTATGAATCGTATTTATCAAGCCCCCCATTGATTCAATTGTTAAACTTTTAGCTTATAGTTTCAAAGACTGCTTTTTGGGTAGTCTTTTTTGTTTATATCAACCTAATTGACTATATTTGACCGATAAATAAAGCAGAATACTTAATTCATGAAAGAGGTCATAGATATTCAAAAGTTACTTCGTAGGCAAAAAGCTTATATGAAGGGGATTTTAGTAATGACAGAAAAGCTATTTGAGATTCAAACCCAAATAGCAGAGCTAACAATCAAAGAGCTAAAAAAGGAGAAGAAGAGAGAAAGAGTGCCATCCGATTTGCTTTCCTCAAAAGACGTTTGTAGTATGCTTGAAATATCGGCATCTACCCTATATCGCATGAGGACTTATGACAATTTCCCTTCAGTGAAGATAGAGGGGCGAAAGAGCATAATGTTTAGGAAGCAAGATATTGACGAGTATATGGAAAATCTTAAAAAGCAAGGAGTATGATTGATAAGATAGTCATTCGATTCAGTAACTTTTCGGGAAGCCTTGATAATTGCAGACCGCAAAGAGAATTAATCAAGAAAGAATCCGATTGGGACAAATATAGACTTCCTCGTTCCTCCAGGAAGGGAGACCACTCTTTGTTTGTTGGCGTTAATAAAGAAGACAAAAAGAAGGTTGTTGTCTCGGGAAGTCTTAGAAACTGGCTCTATGGTAAATCCACTTTCAGAGATTTAACCGCTTCTGATTTTGAAAAGGTAGTACTCAAACTTGCGGAAGCTCTGTATATACCCCCTTCCGAATTGGGCAAAACGAAATTTACCCAATGCGAAATAGGATTGAATGTAAAAATAAAAACTTCATGCAAAGAAATTATTCCTAAAATAGTTGATTATCACTTGTACGATAGGGATAATGTTTTGGACGAAACCGTTTATTTTAATGGTAGTTGTAAGCATCTGAAAATATATGATAAAACCACCGAAGTTGCAGCAAAAAATAAAGAATTAAGAGAACCAATTGGTGTTATGCAAGCCAAAGGCAATCATATCTTACGGATTGAATTCACTCTTGATAACAAAAAGGCGTTCACTCAAAGTCATATGGGATTTATAAGAACTATTGGCGATTTGCATATAAACTACTCTAACCTATATGAGTTTTGGGCAAAGAATGTAAACGATATTGTTATTATGAATGCTTTGGAAGAAAACAAATCTATGACTCCCAAAGAATATCTATTCTTGACTTCTTTAATTGGATTTGACCAAATAGAATCATTTGAAGACGTGGACGAATTTGAGTTGTTTGCAGAGAAATATAAAAGATTCCTTGGTTCCTATCTGGCGTACTGCAAAGGGGGTAGTGACGGTGCATTAAAAACGGCAAGAAGCAAAGCTTATCGTGAGTTTATTGCGACTTTTGATAAATGCCCTTCTTCTGAAGAGTATAACAAAAAAGTATTGCGGGGAGATATAATATTGGCGTTGTTGCGGCAAAGTATAAAAGATGATTCCGCTCATTTTCCGACTTTGGTAAAAAGCGTCTGCGGAATTACGAATAGTAATAACAAGTAAGAATAGTAACAAGTAGGAATAGTTACTCTGTACATAAGAAAACCCCTATACTAAGGGATTGGGGGGTATGAGAGTGTTGTAATTGGAGAAATATATGTTGCGTAATATAGAACCGTTGTATATTGGGAGCTTGAAATAACAAACCCTCTTTGCGTATATACAAACGAAGCATAAACGAGAATGTACAGAACAGTCCTTGTATTATTGGGTGTTATTGCGAATTGGGCATATCAGCCGTAATACGCAACGGAATAACCAAGAATCGCAGAGATGTACAAAGATAGAAGTCTGGATTTTGGATTGAATTACAAAGCTCTGTCCAGATAATGCAACGCCCTTGTGGTAAGTTAAACGCAAAGGCTTATAGATTGAGGATACAGTATATTGTTTGCCCTTCGTTGAGCTTTTACCTCTATAAACGATATAGGAGTGCCGAAATGTGAAACTAGCTTTATAGGGTAGGTTGAGCGTATTTCTAAGGCTGAGTGAAGCGAAGCCTTAGAAGAGGGCTTACGAAGTATATTTTGAGCCAAATTCGTTCCTAACGTTTTCATGTCGAAATTTCGCTTTTCTTACCCGTGGGCTTATTCGGCTTCGATTTCAATATAAAAACGTTGTAAATCAAAAATAAAGGTGTAAATTCGTCAAATAAATAACAAATTAAGATATATGAAATTATTTGTAATTGGAAATGGTTTTGATAGAGGTCACAATATACCTTGTTTGTATTCGGATTTTTACAATTATCTCAATGAAAATAGAGGGGATATATTGGACATAATGGAAAAATTCTATTCTGTTGAAAAAAATTCTGATTTATGGTCTGATTTTGAAAAGAGTTTAGAAAAGGATATTAATTATGACTCATTATCAGAAATTATTGGAGAAAATACTCCAAATTTTGCTTCGGATGATTTTAGGGACGGAGATTGGTACGATGCTCAAATTTATGTAGAACAAGAATGTGATGAATTATTAGAAAGTATCCGTTCAGGATTTGAAGAATGGATTAAATCATTAGATATTTTGCAAGTAAGCAAAAAATACAAATTTGATACATCTGCGTACTTTATTACATTTAATTATACTGATGTATTAGAAAGAATATATAAAATTCCTGTTTCAAATATTCTACATATTCATAATAAAGTAGGGGAAGAATTAATTTTTGGACATGGTAAAAAGTCGGAAGATTTTAATGTGAAAGAAGCATTGTATGGGGATAAAAATGCCTTTTTAAGTAAAGATGAATATGGAAATATTGAATCAAGCGAAGTTGGACACGAGAAATTTGCAGAAAATGCAGTCCTTGCTTTTTATGATAAAATGAGGAAACCTACAGAAAAAGTAATACAAAATAATTCCAACTTCTTTAATAATCTTTCTACAATTGAAGAAGTAATTGTTTTAGGACATTCTTACAATGAAATAGATTTACCTTATTTCAGAGAAATAGCCAAATCTATTAATGATAATGCAAAATGGGTTTTATGCTATTATTCCGATGAAGATAAAGAAAATGCTAAAAAATTAATGGAAGAGATTCAGATAACAGAAGATTTACAAGAATATAAACATTGTGATGAGTTAGTAATAGAAGATACTCAACTAAAATTATTCTAAAGAAAGCCCATTGGGCATTATTGGTTCAAAGAATTAAATGTTATGGATGAATTTGAAAAACCTAATTTATCACCTAAAGAAAAAGGGATATTGAAAAAGGTGCAATCCCAAATTGCATATTGTGTATATTGTCAGCCTTATGATAGTGGAGAACCTGTATGGATATTTGGCGATAGGACTGATTTGGACGATTTGATCTATAATTATACTGATTCAGAAAAATCTATCGAAAAAATTAAAAAGCATCTTTATTGCCCCCATTGTGGGCATGATGACCTTACTTGGGATGATGAAATTGGTGTTAAAACTGATTATGAGAAAAAAGTTGATAGCTTAATGGAAGAAGTTGCTATTGTTCATGGTAACGACCTAAAGTATTTGAAAAAACTGATTGATAAAAATCCTCTTTTAGTTTATAAAGACCCATTAGCTCAAGATATTTTTAATGAAATTGAACATAAAAAATTTCCGATAACTAAAATTAAAGGCAAGTTCTATCGAGCAAGAAAAGTTGAAGATTCTAAAATCCTTGATTCAGATGAATTAAAGTGTCCGCCTACTGGTAAGTCTAACGAAGGTCGATTCAATCATGCAGGACAAAGTCATCTTTACTTAGCAAGTGACAAAGAGACTGCAATAAGGGAAATTTCCGAAGGTCATAATTCATTACTCCTTTGGTATCAAGAATTTGATGTAGAGAAAGAAATTAATAATATATTAGATTTATCCTATTCTTTTGAAAATATCTCGCTTTCTTCTTCTGTTTTATTTTTAGCATTAACTGAATATAATGACGCTGTATATAAAAATGGGGGTAATCTTGATAATTGGAAGCCTGACTATTTCCTAACTCGTTATATAATGGATTGTGCAAAATATTGTGGATATAATGGAATCAAATATAATTCAACTAAAGACGGTGTAGGGCATAATTTTGTCTTGTTTTACCCTGAAAAAGTGAAATTAAAAGCAATTGACCGTCCTCAGATATATATTCTCATGAAAAAAGAAGATAATGATGTATTTAAGTCTCCATTTTCTTCTATAAGTTGGGATGATTTGAAAGATATATAAAACTGAAATATTTGATAATCTGCCACTTATAAAATTGTTTCTTTCGCCCCTATTTCCGCCCCTCCAAAAAAGAAAAACCTCCGAAACGCCTTATTATAAGTAGTTTCAGAGGTTTTTTTGAGGTTCCTGGCGGATTCGAACCGCCGTACACGGTTTTGCAGACCGCTGACTAAGCCACTCATCCAAGGAACCGTCTTTTCTCGTTTGCGGTTGCAAAGGTAGTACAAATTTTGAAACTACCAACTATCCACAGCAATTTTTCTTTGTACTTTTTTTCTTTACACCGCACTCCTTTCTTTTCTTTTCCATCATATCCTTTAGTTCACAGCCACTTACACAACTGTCACAAGGATTTCCACTATCTCGCGTACGACGAAAAAAAGTATAAATACCATATACCAATCGGGCAATGCAGAGTACAACCAGTACTCCCACTACCCATTCCTGCCAATTATTCATACAAACAATCCTCCAATCTGATAAACAGTAAATGACACAATCCATGCCAATACCGTAGTATAGCAAGCTGCAAAAAGCGCCCATTTCCAACTTCCGGATTCCTGTTTGATAGCTGCCAATGCCGCAATACATGGAAAGTAAATCAAAACAAACAACATATAGCAGAATGCAACCAACGGTGTTATCGGAATCCGTTCAGCCAAACTAGCCTCATCAGCCTCCGGATCATCCACATATAAAACCCCCAAAGTACTTACCACCAACTCTTTCGCTCCTACTCCCGAAATCAGACCGATACCCAGTTTCCAATCAAACCCCATAGGCTTAATCACCGGTTCTATCGCACGCCCAAGCTGACCTATATATGAATTTTCCTGCTGTTCGGCTACCGTCTCATACGCATCATGATTCGGATAGTATCCCAGAAACCAAATGATAATAGAAGCAATCATAATAATTCCTCCCATCTTTTTCAAATATTGCGCCCCTTTCTCCCATGTATGACGGAAGATAGATTTTGCTGTCGGCATCCGGTACGGAGGAAGCTCCATCACAAACGGAGTATCGTCCCCTTTCACCAAAAACTTACTAAACAGTCTCGCTAACAAGACCGCCAAAAATATACCTATTGCATAAATACTCAACAAGACCAGACTCGCATTGTTCGGGAAAAATGCTCCTACCAATAATAAATAGATAGGCAGACGAGCACTGCAAGACATCAACGGATTAACCAACATGGTAATAAGCCGACTTTTTCGATTCTCTATCGTACGGGAAGCCATAATAGCGGGCACGTTACATCCGAACCCCATAATGAGCGGAATAAACGATTTGCCATGCAGTCCCATTTTATGCATGATCTTATCCATTATAAATGCAGCACGTGCCATATATCCGGAGTCCTCCATCAACGATATACAGAAATACAGAATCAAGATGTTCGGCAGAAAAACAATCACACCTCCTACTCCGCCAACGATACCGTCAACCAGCATATCTTTCAATGGACCTTCAGACATATTATTACGAATCAAATCACCAATCTGCTCAACCAGCCATTCAATCCCCATCATGGGATATTCGCCGAGTACAAATGTCCCTTCAAACATCAAATACATAAACAGGAAGAAAATAGGATACCCCCAAATACGGTGAGTAACGATAGCATCCAACACTTTGGTCGTCTGCGTCTGTTCCAAATGATTATCAGTAAATGTTTCTTTCAATGCACCACTGATGAAACCGTATTTCGCATCTGTTATGGCAGACTCACAATCTTCATTCATCGTGCTCTGTATGCGTTTCACCATCTTATCACGAATACCGATAATGCTTTCAGCATTCGGCAAAGTACGTACAAAACGTTCTATATCCGGATCATTCTCCAATAACTTAATAGAAAGAAAACGAGTGGAATATTTATGGCGAATGTATTCATTCTTTGATACTTCCTCTTTCACAGCCTCAATAGCCCTCTCCAAATCGGGACCATGATTAATATGAATATGGCGAAAGACACGTCCGGTCTTCCGATGTTCCCGCACATAATCTTCGAGATGTTCCTCTTCATGGTGTTTCCGGTCTTCCAAAGAATCATGCCATTCAGTCAAATCTTTGAGAACTTCCGGATTCATATTTCCGTGTTTATCAAAGAAGTCGACTCCCTCATAAAGATTTATAACGACATGAAACAAGGTATCCAATCCACGATTTTTCTTACTGACAGTAGGCACCATAGGCACTCCGAACAATTTACTCAATAAACGATAGTCCAATGTATTTCCACTGTTCTCCAATTCATCATAAATATTCAAAGCCACGACCATGCGGACATTCATATCAATCAATTGAGTAGTCAGATATAAATTCCGTTCCAAATTGGAAGAGTCCACCACATTAATAATGACATCCGGAGTTTCGTCGATAATATGGCGACGGACATAAATTTCTTCGGGTGTATAAGCAGACAAAGAGTATGTTCCCGGTAAATCAACGATCCGGAAATGATAACCTTCGAAATCGAAATACCCTTCTTTGGCGTCCACGGTCACACCACTATAATTTCCCACATGCTCGTGAGCACCGGAAGCTAAATTAAATAAAGAAGTCTTGCCACTGTTTGGATTGCCGACCAAAGCGACATTAATGGTACGGCGTTTACCCAGCGCCAGCCTTTTCATATCCTCTTCTTTTACAGAAATATCCTCAGGCAGTCCCTCGTGGTAAATAGTCTCTTCAGCCAATTTCTTAGCCTCTTCTTCACTGACCACCTCAATCATTTCGGCTTCCTGACGACGAAGAGAAATTTCATAACCTAAAACTTTATATTTAATGGGATCTCTTAGTGGAGCATTCAACAGCACTTCAACCGTTTTTCCCTTGATGAAGCCCATCTCCACAATACGTTTACGAAAACCACCGTGCCCCAATACCTTTACAATAACACCTTTTTCTCCTGTTTTTAATTCGGACAAACGCATAACTCTCAAAATTTTCGGCAAAGATAATTCATAACTTTGGAGCACGCAAATTATTTAGATTGTTTTTAAATAACAGACATTTTCATCCACAAAATATCCATCTGCCATTAAAAACAAGCGACATTCACTTGAGATACTTCAATAAACCATTATCTTTGCAAAATATGATACAACATCGGGTTACACAATATATAGAAAAAGAAGGTTTATTCTCTTCCGAAAATAAGATTCTGGTGGCATTGAGCGGTGGTGCCGACTCAGTTGCATTGTTATGCATCCTTCATACAGCAGGTTACCGTTGTGAAGCTGCGCATTGTAATTTCCACCTGCGCGGTGAAGAATCAAATCGAGACGAGCAGTTCGTCCACCAATTATGTAAAAAATATAAAATAAACCTGCATACCATTGATTTTGATACTACCCGATACGCAACCGAAAAACATATTTCCATCGAAATGGCCGCCCGTGAACTACGTTATAATTGGTTTGAAAAAACGAGGAAGGATTGCCAGGCGGATGTCATCGCCATCGCCCATCATCAAGATGACAGCGTAGAAACAATATTGCTGAATCTCATCAGAGGAACAGGAATCACCGGTTTGTTAGGAATCCGTCCCCGTAACGGAGTAGTCGTACGCCCTTTACTTTGTATTAATAGGGAAGAAATCATTCACTACCTTCAAAGTATCCAACAGGAATACGTAACCGACAGCACGAATCTGGAAGATGAATACACCCGCAACAAAATACGCCTCAACCTTCTTCCACTCATGCAGACGATCAATCCGTCCGTCAAAAACAACTTGATAGAAACCAGCAATTACTTAAATGATATAGCCACTCTATATAATAAATATATAGAAGAAGCCAAGACAAAAATCATTACAGCAGAAGGTATACGGATCAGTTCTCTGCTAAAAGAGCCAGCCCCCGAAGCCATCCTTTTTGAGGTGTTTCATCCATTAGGCTTCAACTCTACACAAATAAAAGACATCGCCAGTTCGCTCCACAGTCAACCGGGAAAGCAATTTTGCTGTAAAGAATGGAGAATAATAAAAGATAGAGAATTCTTGTTATTGGAAGCCGTTCAATCTGTAAGCAAGGCGACTCCTCCTTTTCAACTGATCAGAGAAGAACAAGAATATACTTTCGACTTTCAGATTCCACAAGAGAAACAAACAGCCTGTTTCGATGCAGACAAACTGAATGAAGAAATCTGTTGCCGGAAATGGCAGACCGGTGACACCTTTGTGCCTTTCGGAATGAAAGGAAAGAAAAAAATAAGCGATTATCTGACCGACCGCAAGTTTTCTATCAGCCAAAAGGAACGTCAATGGGTACTCTGCTGCGGAGAACGCATCGCATGGTTGATAGGTGAACGAACAGATAACCGCTTTCGTATTGACGAAACAACTAAACGGGTGATTATCTATAGAATGGTCTGAGGAAGTTTCTGTTTTTTGAAACAGTCAGACAGCAAAGCTGCAAAAGGAGTATCATAGATTCGCGCTTTCTTAGTACAGGCTTTCACACAGGCACAACATTTGATACATTTAGTCTCATCCGTATGCAATTCATCTCCTTTCGTTATAGCTCCTACCGGACAATGCGTCACGCACAATCCACAATGAGTACACATACTCTCATCTTCTACCCACGGAGTACGGGGAAGAGGCATACCACTTTTGCGCAACTTAATAACCTTTCTCAAAAAACGGAACAAAGGGAAAAAAGGCTGACTCGGACGTTTGATGGCGCGCACATCTACCGGATAAAGTTTATCCATATTCTCGGCAACCTGCACCTTTTCCATTATTTTTTTCCCAAAATCCGCAGCAAAAGACAAATCAGAATCATCAGGACGTCCGGCTGAGATCGGATACTTGTCAGTACTATACGAATGCTCCCCTATAAAAGTAGCCCCGGCAATCACCTTCATTCCATGAGGTGTGGCAAAAGCGTCCAACTCCATCAAAGCCTTTTCATAAGCCCGATTTCCATAGACCGCCACCAACACCGTAGGAGCATCCAAACCACGAATGTTCCGTAAACGTTCCATCGCCAAAGGAGCGACATGCCCTCCATATACAGGAACTACCACAATGGCTAATGCAGATGCAGGAATCACAACTTCCTCCGCTGCTTGCTGAGTTACATTTATAGGAAAAATATTTTTTATGCCTGCCCCTTGAACAATCGCTTCCGCTATTTGTTTAGAAGTATGGGTGGGCGAAAAATAAATTAAATAAGCTTCATTTACTGTCATACTATTTTCTTTTATCTAGCAAAGATACACTTTTACGTGGAAAAAAACGGTTGATTGTATATGAATCCAAAAAAAATTATTATCTTTGCCCCGTTGAAACATTCTACGATTCAACATATACATCCCTAATTCATAATAAAGAACAAACATATATGCTCGCATATCTATGGCCATGAGCTATAGCAATACTGTCCATAATTCAGCAAAAAAGAAATATTAATAACTTACCATACTATATGTATAACATTATCCAATTAAACGACAAAGATCTGTCGGAACTTCAAATTATTGCCAAAGAACTAGGCATAAAAAAAACAGACTCATACAAGAAAGAAGACCTTGTTTACAAAATACTCGATGAACAAGCTATTGTAGGAGCCACCAAGAAAGTAGCCGCAGACAAACTCAAGGAAGAACGCAAGGAAGAAAAGAAAAAGCGCTCACGTGTAACTCCGGCTAAAAAAGAGGACAAAGTGGTTTCCGCAACAAAGACCGGAGAAGTTACAAAAACAAAAGAAGCTGCTCCCGCAAAAGCCCAGCAAGCTCCCAAAGAAGAAACAACAAACAAAGAAAAAGCAACTCCTGCTGTTGAAGCCAAAGCTGAAAACGCTGTTGCTCCTAAACGTAAAGTAGGCCGTCCACGCAAAAATTCAGATACAACTGATAAAAAAGAAGTTGAAGAAACGAAGCAGGTAGCTTCCAACAGTGTCGAAGCGAAGCCTGTAGTTGCGGAGAAAGCACCCGAAACAACGGAAAAAACAGCTCCAGCGCAGCAACAATCTACCGAGAAGAAAGAAAAGCCTAGCAAACCTGCTGTGGAAAAAGATAAACCCGCTGCAGAAAAAGCTGTAGAAAAAAAGGTGGTTGCCAAACCGCAAAAGAAAGCTGAACCGGTTATCGACGAAGAAAGTAATATCCTGACCGGTGCTGACGATGATGACTTCATTCCGATTGAAGATCTGCCGTCTGAAAAGATTGAACTTCCAACAGAACTCTTCGGTAAGTTTGAAGCAACAAAGACAGAGCCCGTGCAATCAGCTCCCGAACAAGTAGCCCAACCTCAGCAGCAACAGTCTCAATCTCAACAACAACGTCCACGCATTGTCCGTCCACGCGACAACAACAATGCAAACAATAACGCTAATAATAATTTCCAGCGTAACAACAACCAAAATCAAGGCCAAAATCAGAATCAGCACCAACAACGCTTGCCAATGCCACGCGCTACGCAGCAAAACAATGCGAGCGAAAACCTTCCGGCACAGCAACCGCAAGAGCGTAAAGTGATTGAGCGTGAGAAACCTTACGAATTTGATGACATCCTCAACGGAGTAGGAGTTTTGGAAATCATGCAGGACGGATACGGTTTCCTCCGTTCGTCCGATTACAATTATCTTTCCTCTCCGGATGACATCTATGTATCGCAATCTCAAATCAAATTGTTTGGCTTGAAAACAGGCGACGTAGTAGAAGGAGTGATTCGTCCGCCTAAGGAAGGAGAAAAATATTTTCCGCTAGTTAAAGTCTCGAAAATCAACGGACGTGACGCTGCTTTCGTCCGCGACCGTGTTCCTTTTGAACACTTAACCCCTCTTTTCCCAGATGAAAAGTTCAAACTCTGCAAAGGCGGTTATTCTGATTCTATGTCTGCCCGTGTAGTAGATCTTTTCGCTCCGATCGGTAAAGGTCAACGTGCATTGATCGTTGCTCAGCCTAAGACAGGTAAGACTATCTTAATGAAAGACATCGCCAACGCAATCGCAGCCAATCATCCCGAAGTATACATGATCATGTTGCTGATTGACGAACGTCCGGAGGAAGTGACCGACATGGCACGCAGCGTAAATGCGGAAGTTATCGCTTCCACTTTCGACGAGCCGGCAGAACGTCACGTGAAAATCGCGGGTATCGTATTGGAAAAAGCAAAACGTTTGGTAGAATGCGGTCATGACGTAGTAATCTTCTTGGACTCTATCACCCGTCTGGCACGTGCATACAATACTGTCTCTCCTGCATCAGGTAAAGTACTTTCCGGTGGTGTTGATGCAAATGCACTTCACAAACCGAAACGTTTCTTCGGAGCTGCACGTAACATCGAAAACGGCGGTTCACTGACTATCATCGCTACTGCCCTGATTGACACCGGTTCTAAGATGGATGAAGTTATCTTCGAAGAATTTAAAGGTACAGGTAACATGGAGTTGCAGCTTGACCGCAACCTGTCTAACAAACGTATCTTCCCAGCTGTCAACATCACTGCATCCAGCACTCGTCGCGATGACTTGTTACTTGACAAAACGACTCTTGACCGTATGTGGATATTACGTAAATACCTTGCAGATATGAATCCGATTGAAGCTATGGATTTTGTAAAAGACCGTCTGGAAAAAACCAGAGATAACGATGAATTCCTTATGAGTATGAACAGCTAAAAAGGAAATCAACAAATAAATTCTTAAGAATGCAGATTAACACAGATTGCCGCAGATTAATTCTTATTATCTGTTCCAGTCTGTGTTAATCTGCATTTTAATTACAGCCTATTCTACTTCTCTCCTCCTCGACACTATTCCATTTTTGTACAAATTACTATCACTGACGTCCAAAACAACTCCCCTAGTCTTTTCTGCATTCTCTTTTTTGCTACTTTTGCTTCCAAATCAATTATTACTTAATTCTAACCAAAAATGAAAACGATTTATCCATTCATGGGATTAGCCTTATGTAGCGTAGCAGCTCTGGCACAAGAAAAGCCCAATTTCCTGATTATCCAATGCGACCATTTAACACAACGTGTCGTAGGAGCTTACGGACAAACACAAGGTTGCACCCTCCCTATGGACGAAGTTGCTTCCAGAGGAGTGATCTTCTCTAATGCCTATGTGGGCTGTCCCCTCAGCCAACCTTCACGTGCAGCGTTATGGAGTGGTATGATGCCTCACGAAACAAATGTACGTTCCAATTCCAGTGAACCTATCAACACACGCATACCGGAAAACATACCGACATTAGGAAGCCTTTTCTCCGAAAACGGTTATGATGCAGTACACTTTGGAAAGACTCACGACATGGGCTCACTAAGAGGTTTTAAACATAAAGAACCGATAGCCAAGCCATTTACCGATCCGGAATTTCCAGTCAACAACGATAGCTTCCTGGATGTAGGAACTTGTGAAGATGCAGTAGCCTATTTAAGTAATCCTCCCCAAAAGCCCTTTATTTGCATTACCGATTTCCAAAATCCACACAACATATGCGGATTTGTAGGAGCAAACGAAGGAGTACACACCGATCGTCCTATTAGTGGTACTCTCCCCGAACTACCTGCCAATTTCGACGTAGAAGATTGGAACAACATACCTACTCCGGTACAATATATTTGTTGCAGCCATCGACGAATGACACAAGCCTCACATTGGAGTGAAGAAAACTACCGTCATTACATTGCCGCTTTCCAACATTATACAAAAATGGTATCCAAGCAAGTAGACAGCGTTTTAAAAGCACTCTATTCCACACCTGCCGGTAAGAATACTATTATAGTCATCTTAGCCGATCACGGTGACGGAATGGCCTCCCACCGTATGGTAACTAAACACATCAGTTTCTACGATGAAATGACAAATGTTCCGTTTATCTTTGCAGGACCCGGTATCAAACACCAAAAGAAGCCCGTAGACCATCTTCTCACACAACCGACACTCGACCTCTTGCCTACCCTTTGTGATTTAGCAGGAATTCCCGTCCCAGCCGAAAAAGCAGGAATCAGCCTTGCCCCGACATTAAAGGGAAAAAAGCAGATGAAAACTCATCCGTATGTAGTATCCGAATGGCACAGCGAATATGAATATATCACTACTCCCGGACGCATGGTACGTGGACCAAGATACAAATACACCCACTATTTGGAAGGTAACGGAGAAGAACTTTACGACATGAAGAAAGATCCGGGAGAACGTCAAAATCTTGCTAAAGATCCTAAATATGTCAAAGTTCTTACAGAACACCGTGCAATGCTCAATGACTATATCAAACATAGCAAAGATGATTACCGTACTCTGAAAGTGGACGCTGACCCACGTTGCAGAAAACATGCTCCAGGTTATCCCAATCACGAAGGTCCCGGAGCACGCGAAATTCTCAAAAAGAAAATAAAATAATAAAAAGAGCGAGGATTGTTTTGTAATCTTCGCTCTTTTTATTTCTTTTGCAGATGAACTAACGAGCAAGCAGCTAATTATTAAGTGAATAAGCACAAACATCATATCATAGCAGTAGCTGTAGCCATTTTTATATCGGTTACCCTATATGCAGCGCACACCAACCAAGAGCGCCTGTTTCTGTTAAAACCATTATTCAAATACAATACACCATTCAGTACCGAAATTTCTACCGACAGTATCACTGTATGGGAGAAACTACTGGAACCCGAATTAGAAGAGCAACAACATTATTCACTTTTATTCCAACTAAAACTACTGACTGTCCGGGCATTGATTACAGAAGGTCATTTCAGTTTGGCCATAGACAAAGCGAACTCGATGTATCAAAAAGCGAAAGAGATGAGTTACCCACTAGGAACAGCACTTTCGCTGCAAGCAATCGGAAATACTTACTTAAATTCATCAACGCCTTTAGCGGCAATCGAATCTTATAAAGAAGCATTAGAGATCATCTCCAAAGTACCTGATGCAAACCAATATGCCAAGACGATTTTAACTTGTATTATTCTGACAAAGCTTAAATTCCGGCAAATGACAAATATAGAAGCAGATATCCAGCAATTGGAATCTCTTTCAAACAAAGACAAGAATCTAGGAGATGTTTTTTATCTTAATTATTGTCAGGCATTCTATAATATTCAGACGCATCACCTACCTGAAGCCCTTAATTATTTGCAACAAACCGAGTCTATAAACCGACAATGCCAACATTCCTATTTCTTTTTAATGATTGAATATCTGTATGCTTGTTACTATACCGAATCAAAAGAATACGCTAAAGCATTAAATATATTCGATACGATTTTATCACACACTCAAACAGCCGGTTCATACAAATCTCTTCTCATACTACAAGAACGAGCTCAGTTACTGGCATTGATGGGAAAGAATGAAGAGGCATGCCAAGCCTACGAATCCCTTAACACACTCAAAGACTCGTTGGATACAACGAATTATATCCGGCAAATCAATGCGCTTCATGCTCTTTACCAAATTGATAAAAATGAACTGGACAACCTAAATAGGCAAAAAACAATTCTCTATTGGAGTTGGCTCACGATCTCGTGTATTGTCATACTTATTATATTATTCATCATTTCGATTAAACGAAGTAACAAAAAGTTGCAGCAATCACAACAAGAACTGGAAATAGCCAGGAAACAAGAAGAGAACTCTATCCGTGCCAAAAGTCTTTTTTTATCTAATATGAGTCATGAGATCCGTACTCCACTCAACGCACTTTCCGGTTTCTCTTCTATTTTAACAGAAGAAACTATCGATAATGAAACCCGGCAACAATGCAGCGATATCATCTTACAAAATTCCGAATTGCTACTTAAACTGATCAATGATGTTATTGATCTGTCTAATCTTGAGGTAGGTAAAATGGCATTCAACTACGAACAATGTGACGCAGTGGCAATATGTAGGAATGTAATCGATATGGTTGAAAAGATTAAGCAAACAAATGCAGAAGTACGTTTCTCCTCTATCCTTCAATCACTCCAACTGACCACAGACAATGCCAGATTACAACAACTATTAATCAATCTGCTCATAAACGCTACAAAATTCACTCCGCAAGGAACTATCACATTGGAGCTAGAAAAACAAACAGAAGATACAGCACTATTCTCTGTAACCGATACAGGCTGCGGAATTCCCAAAGATCACCAAAACAAGATATTCAACCGCTTTGAAAAACTAGACGAGAATGCACAAGGCACAGGACTCGGCCTATCCATCTGCCAACTCATTATCGAACAACTAGGTGGCAAAATATGGATTGACCCGGATTACAATCAAGGAGCACGCTTTCTGTTCACACATCCCATTAACAAACAAGTAAGAAAGGAGGACATCGCATGAAACGAATAGCTCTCCTGCTTTTTGTGCTATGCTGTTCCCTGAACGGGAAGGCAAGCACCTACACTTCTGCATCTGACAGTTTGCTAAAAGTATTACAGACAATACCTCACGATACCATTCGTCTGAATATCATTAGCCAAATCATCAGAATAGAACAGAATAATAGCCGATGTATCCAATACGCAGATACATTAATGAAAGAAGCATTACTATTACACAACGATAAATACGCCGGAATGTCAGCTTATTATCACATCCTGTACTATTATAATCATAATGACCAAGACAGTGTAAGTAAATGGTTGAACATCATGCGACCTTACGTCAAGAAGTCCGAATTATGGGACTATTTCTTTGAAGCAAAACGCTTCCAGCTAAACTTATATACCAACAGCAGGCAATATGAACTTGCGATCAGTGAGGCCCAAAGAATGAAGCAACAATCTATCCAAATAAATAATAAACGAGGTATCATAGCCGCATACCAATGCTTAAGCAATGCTTATGTAGGTAGTCAGCGTTGGGACGAAGGTATTAAGGCATTGGAAGAAGCTTACCGGATGCTTACTGCAAAAGACCATCCCGTAGACCGGATTTCAGTACTGTCACAGTTAATATCAGTTACTAAAGCAAGGAAAGATAATCAAAAGCTGCTCAAATATATACAAGAACAAGAAAATATACTTCACAAGCATATTGCTGAGAACCCTTCTTTGAAAGAGGGATTTACTGATGTATATCTTTTCAATGAACTTTTTTACTGCTATTATTATCTGAATATCAACGCTCCCGAACAAGCATATCCTCATCTGATAAAATCTAAGGAATACTTAAATAAGAATACATATTTCACATACAGAATACTCTATTTCGATACACTCGCTCAATACAACCGAACTATAGGAAAGTATCAACAAGCCTTGAACTATATCGATACAACATTGATAATGCTGAAAAAGGATTTTCCCAACGACTATGCCGAACAGTTACTTGAAAAAGCAAGAATATGGAAACAGGTAGGGCAAAATGAGAAAGCTATCCTATTCTACGAACAGGCGTTGTCCCTAAAAGACTCTGTCACAACAGAACTTTCAAATACCCAAATGAAACAGATAAAAAAGAAATACAATATAGAAAAGAATGAATTGGAACAGGAAAAACGAAATAACAGAACCCAACTCCTATATCTAGTTTTTATATTCGTTATTCTGATTTTACTGTTTATTTTCATGGCAAGGCTCTTCATGATACGCAAAGCTTTAAAACATTCGGAATACGAAATCCGGAAAGCTATGGAAGCTGTGCGACAAACCAACGAAATGAAAAATCGCTTTTTGTCAAAAATGAGCTATAATATCCGTACTCCGCTCAACAATGTGGTCGGTTTTTCACAACTCATTGCCTGCGAACCGAATATAAACAAGGAGACAAGACAGGAATACGCTAATATCATACACCAAAGTTCGGAGAAATTAATGAAACTCGTCAATGACGTCCTCGATTTATCCCGACTGGAAGCTCAAATGATGAAATTTCAAGTACAAGATTATGACGCCATCGAACTATGTAAAGAGGCGTATTATATGACACGTGTACAAAATGAGCAAACAGGTATTAATGTCGATTTCTCTACCGAGATAGATAGCCCAACAATCATCCATACCGATACAAGACGACTGACACAGGCTTTACTCAGTGCATTGGTTTATCCGCAAGAGCATCGACAAGAGAGGAATATCCGCTTCATATTAAGCCGGGAAGGAGACGTATTACATTTCCAAATCAGCAATTCACCTTTGGCAGATCCTGCGTTTGTATCGCAAGAGACCATCATACGGCATGATATCAACCTGTTATTATTACAGCATTTCGGTGGAAACTACTTCGTTAATCAGAAAGCTCCCGAAAATCCGGAAATAGTTTTCATCTACCCTATTGTTTCCGAATCGAAATAAAGCGTTATCTTTGCAAAATGTAAACTTAAACGCTTAATTATGTATACCAACAAACAAATTTGGAGTGTCAGTTACCCGATACTGCTAAGCTTGCTGGCACAAAATGTTATCAATGTCACTGATACGGCATTCCTCGGGCACGTAAGTGAAGTAGCACTCGGAGCTTCCGCAATGGGGGGATTGTTCTATATATGTGTATTCACCATTGCATTCGGATTCAGTACCGGTTCACAAATAGTTATTGCCCGGCGTAATGGTGAGGGACGTTATACAGATGTAGGTCCGGTTATGATTCAGGGAGTCATGTTCTTGTTTGCTATGGCATTGTTGCTGTTCGGATTCACCAAAGCATTCGGAGGAGATATCATGCACTTGCTCGTTTCTTCCGAGTCCATTTACGAAGGGACAATGGAATTTCTGGACTGGCGTATCTATGGTTTCTTCTTCTCATTCGTCAACGTTATGTTCCGGGCGTTATATATCGGTATCACACGCACCAAAGTATTAACAATCAATGCTGTTGTCATGGCACTGACCAATGTGATATTAGATTATATGCTGATCTTCGGGAAGTTTGGTATGCCCGAAATGGGAATTAAAGGAGCTGCTATTGCATCCGTACTGGCAGAAGCCTCCTCTATTCTCTTCTTCCTCATCTACACATATATCACAGTCGACTTGAAAAAATACGGTCTGAATCGATTACGCACATTCGATCCGGCGTTATTGATGCGGATTCTGAGTATTTCCTGTTTCACAATGCTACAATACTTCCTGTCGATGGCCACTTGGTTCGTATTTTTCGTAGCCGTTGAACGATTGGGACAGCGGGAACTGGCTATCGCCAACATCGTCCGGAGTATTTATGTAGTATTGCTAATCCCAGTCAATGCGCTGGCAACCACGACCAATAGCCTTGTGAGCAATGCCATCGGTGCGGGAGGTATCCGATATGTAATGCCGCTCATCAACAAAATCGCCCGGTTCTCATTTTTCATTATGCTAGGGCTGGTTGCATTATCAGCATTGTTCCCGCAGTTCCTGCTTTCCGTTTATACCAGTGAAAACGCACTCATTACAGAATCCGTACCTTCAGTATATGTCATCTGTTGCGCCATGCTGATTGCATCGGTAGCCAATGTCGTGTTCAATGGTATCTCAGGAACAGGAAATACACAAGCGGCTTTGTTGCTCGAAACGATCACAATAATCATCTACGGTTCATATATCATCTTCATTGGAATGTGGCTGAAAGCACCGATTGAAATCTGCTTTACAATTGAGATACTGTACTATACCTTACTGCTGATAACAAGTTATATTTACCTCAAAAAAGCAAAATGGCAGAATAAAAAGATATAAATACGAGAGATTTTTGTACATTTGCAGGCTCAAATATTAATTAGTAATTAAACAACTATGTTCGATAATTTAAGTGAAAGACTAGAACGGTCATTCAAGATTCTGAAAGGTGAAGGCAAAATCACCGAAATCAACGTAGCGGAGACGCTGAAAGACGTACGCAAGGCTCTTCTTGATGCCGACGTAAACTACAAAGTGGCAAAGAATTTCACTGATACGGTGAAAGAGAAAGCGCTTGGTCAGAACGTGCTTACGGCAGTGAAACCGAGTCAGTTGATGGTGAAGATTGTGCACGACGAACTTACTCAGTTAATGGGAGGAGAGACAGCCGAGATTAATATCGATTCTCGCCCGGCAGTGATCCTGATGTCAGGTCTGCAAGGTTCGGGTAAGACTACTTTCTCCGGCAAATTGGCACGAATGCTGAAAAGTAAAAAGAATCGCAAACCGTTGCTGGTAGCTTGTGACGTATATCGTCCGGCAGCTATCGAACAGTTACGCGTGTTGGCAGAACAAATAGAAGTACCGATGTACTGCGAACTGGACAGCAAAAATCCGGTAGAAATCGCACAGCACGCTATTCAGGAAGCTAAAGCTAAAGGATACGATCTCGTCATTGTCGATACCGCCGGACGTCTGGCAGTAGACGAACAAATGATGAACGAGATTGCAGCCATCAAAGAAGCAATCAATCCGAACGAAATTTTGTTCGTGGTAGACTCCATGACCGGTCAGGATGCAGTAAATACAGCCAAAGAATTTAACGATCGTCTGGACTTTAACGGTGTAGTGCTGACCAAACTCGATGGTGACACACGTGGCGGTGCAGCTCTTTCCATCCGTTCGGTAGTCAATAAACCTATCAAATTCATCGGTACAGGTGAAAAGCTGGAAGCGATAGATCAGTTCCACCCAGCCCGTATGGCCGACCGTATTCTCGGTATGGGTGATATCGTATCACTGGTAGAACGTGCGCAAGAACAATATGACGAAGAAGAAGCCAAACGCTTGCAGAAAAAGATTGCAAAGAATCAATTTGACTTCAATGACTTCCTCAGCCAGATTGCCCAAATCAAGAAAATGGGTAACTTGAAAGAACTTGCTTCCATGATTCCGGGAGTAGGACCAGCACTTAAAAATATCGATATTGACGATAATGCGTTCAAAAGTATCGAAGCTATCATTTACTCCATGACTCCGGCAGAGCGTTCCAACCCGGAAATATTGAACGGTTCACGTCGTACACGTATCGCCAAAGGTAGCGGAACGACCATTCAGGAAGTCAACCGCCTGCTGAAACAGTTTGACCAGACTCGCAAGATGATGAAGATGGTTACCAGCAGCAAAATGGGCAAAATGATGCCGAAGATGAAAAGATAACCCACCAATAAATACCTTGAAAATATGACACTGATAGATGGAAAAGCAATTTCCGAACAAGTGAAACAAGAAATTGCCGCTGAGGTAGCTGAAATTGTTGCACGTGGCGGTAAACGCCCGCACTTGGCAGCTATCCTCGTAGGGCACGACGGTGGCAGTGAAACATACGTAGCCGCCAAAGTGAAAGCCTGCGAAGTTTGTGGATTCAAATCTTCTCTTATTCGTTATGAGAGTGATGTGACTGAAGAAGAACTGCTGGCCAAAGTGCGTGAGCTGAATGAAGACAATGATGTAGACGGTTTTATCGTTCAGCTTCCGTTGCCGAAACATATCTCCGAACAGAAGGTAATCGAAACAATCGACTACCGTAAGGATGTGGACGGTTTTCATCCGATCAATGTAGGTCGTATGTCTATCGGACTTCCTTGTTATGTATCCGCCACTCCTAATGGTATTCTTGAATTACTGAAACGCTATCAGATAGAAACTTCGGGTAAAAAGTGTGTAGTTCTCGGACGTAGTAATATCGTAGGCAAACCAATGGCTGCATTAATGATGCAGAAAGCATATCCGGGAGATGCGACTGTTACCGTATGCCACAGCCGCAGCAAGGATCTGGTAAAAGAATGCCAAGAAGCCGATATCATTATCGCTGCTTTGGGACAACCTAATTTCGTAAAAGCCGAAATGGTGAAAGAAGGCGCGGTAGTAATCGACGTAGGTACCACCCGCGTACCGGATTCCACTAAAAAATCCGGGTTCAAACTGACAGGTGATGTTAAGTTCGACGAAGTGGCACCCAAATGCTCCTACATCACTCCGGTACCAGGTGGTGTCGGACCGATGACGATTGTATCGTTAATGAAAAATACACTTTTAGCCGGTAAGAAAGCCATCTATCAATGAGATACACATTGTTTTTGGTAATCATATTTCTCTCCTTGTCTTGCACTTCACGGTCGCAGACAAGGAGAGATTCTATTAATAACAACTCGCTTGACACACTCTTGGCTAGCAAAAATTGCATACCTGCCGATACTCTCCGTCTTCTCTTTGTGGGAGACCTTATGCAACATCAGGGGCAGATCAATGCAGCACGAACCGCTAAAGGATATGACTATACTACCTGCTTCGAGTATGTTAAAGAGGAAATAGGGAAAGCAGACCTCGCCATAGCAAATCTTGAGGTGACCTTAGGAGGAAAACCATACAAAGGTTATCCTGCTTTCAGTGCACCGGATGAGTTTCTCACCGCCATACACAATGCCGGATTTAATGTCCTTGTCACAGCCAACAATCATAGTCTTGACCGTGGCAAACCGGGATTGGAACGTACGATCCGCTTAATCGACTCCTTGTCCATTCCTCACGCCGGAACATATATAAATCCCGAAGAACGTGAAAAGAAATATCCGCTCATTCTTGAAAAAAAAGGATTCTGCATTGCTCTACTTAACTATACGTATGGCACGAACGGCATATACGTTACTCCTCCTAACATCGTCAATTATATTGATACCGCAATCATTGCCAAAGATATAGAAACAAGTAAAGTAATGAAACCGGATGCTATTATCGCCTGTATGCACTGGGGAATCGAATACCAGTCGTTACCGGATAAGGAACAGAAATTCCTTGCAGACTGGTTGATTCAAAAAGGAGTAAATCATGTGATCGGTTCCCACCCTCACGTTGTTCAGCCAATTGAAGTTCGTGAAGACAGTGTGACAAATGATAAACATCTTGTAGTTTATTCATTGGGAAATTATATTTCCAATATGTCCGCACGTCACACAGATGGAGGACTTATGGTAAAGATGGAGTTGGTAAAAGACAGCATAACCCGTCTCAACAAATGTGAGTATAGTTTAGTATGGACTGCCCGACCTACACAATCAGGAAAGAAAAATCACCAATTACTCCCTGTCAACTTACCGACAGACTCCATTCCGGTAAATGCCCGTAACTCTCTGAAGATCTTCGTAAATGATACGCGATCCCTCTTCAGCAAGTACAATCGAGGAATAAAAGAATATACTTTTTACGAAAAAAAGTAGTAG
>ULSW01029136.1_pt1 | contig 23962 bp, 18 predicted proteins | sample 1957051 | NCBI WGS metagenome assembly ULSW01 (sample SAMEA4835719, study PRJEB28245) | human gut metagenome | biome: gut microbiome; material: fecal sample | place: Denmark | collected 2008 | reverse complement strand
GACGAGAACTTCCTGTCCAACTATATCAGCATCAACCTGAAACCACAGATTCTCCGTATCTCCGGTGTGGGTGATATGATGATTATGGGTGGTGAATATAGTATGCGCGTATGGATGAAGCCGGATGTGATGGCACAGTACAAACTAATTCCGTCCGACATCACCGGCGTGCTTGCCGAGCAGAATATCGAATCGGCAACCGGTTCGTTTGGCGAGAACTCGAATGAAACGTACCAATATACGATGAAGTACAAGGGACGTCTGATTACTCCTGAAGAATTTGGCGACATCGTTATCCGTTCTACCGATCATGGCGAGGTGTTGAAACTGAAAGATATTGCCGACGTACAACTGGGACAGGACAGCTACGCTTACCACGGTGGTATGGACGGCCATCCGGGTGTGTCTTGTATGGTGTTTCAGACGGCAGGTTCCAATGCGACGGAAGTAAACCAGAACATCGACAAATTTCTCGATGAGGCACGCAAGGATCTTCCGAAAGGAGTGGAGCTGACACAGATGATGAGCTCCAACGACTTCCTGTTTGCTTCCATTCATGAGGTGGTGAAGACGTTGATCGAGGCAATTATCCTCGTGATCCTCGTGGTGTACGTTTTCTTGCAGGACTTCCGTTCCACATTGATTCCTTTGGTCGGAATCGTTGTGTCGCTGGTAGGTACGTTCGCTTTCATGGCGATAGCGGGATTCAGTATCAATCTGTTGACACTGTTTGCGCTCGTGCTGGTGATCGGTACGGTGGTGGATGATGCCATTATTGTCGTCGAGGCGGTGCAGGCGCGGTTCGATGTGGGGTACAGGTCGTCCTATATGGCAAGTATCGACGCGATGAAAGGTATCAGTAATGCCGTTATCACTTCTTCACTGGTGTTTATGGCGGTATTTATTCCGGTGTCCTTTATGGGCGGCACTTCCGGTACGTTTTATACACAGTTCGGGTTGACGATGGCGGTGGCAGTAGGTATTTCGGCCATCAATGCGTTGACCTTGAGTCCGGCTTTGTGCGCATTGCTGCTCAAGCCTTACATCAATGAAGACGGAACGCAGAAAAACAACTTTGCGGCACGTTTCCGTAAGTCTTTCAATTCGGCTTTCGATGTGATGGTGGATAAATATAAGACGATTGTATTGCTCTTTATCAAGCGCAGATGGCTCACATGGTCGCTGCTGGCTTGTTCCGTAGTGTTGCTTGTGTTCCTGATGAATACGACAAAGACCAGTCTGGTGCCCGACGAGGATCAGGGGGTGATTTTCGTCAATGTAAGTACGGCGGCAGGCAGTTCGCTCACTACGACGGATGAGGTGATGGAACGTATCGAAAAACGCCTGATGGCGATTCCTCAACTGAAGCACGTGCAGAAAGTGGCCGGTTACGGTTTGCTGGCCGGACAGGGAAGTTCGTTCGGTATGTTGATTCTCAAGCTGAAACCGTGGGACGAACGACCGGATGACGCGGATAATGTGCAGTCGGTGATCGGACAGGTGTATGCCCTTACGGCCGATATTAAAGATGCCAGTGTGTTCGCCATCTCACCGGGTATGATTCCGGGCTACGGTATGGGTAATGCGCTTGAGCTTCACATGCAGGACAAGATGGGCGGTGATATCAATGAGTTCTTCACCACTACCCAGCAATATTTGGGAGCGTTGAACCAACGGCCTGAAATAGCAATGGCTTATTCGACGTTCGACGTGCGCTATCCGCAATGGACGGTAGAGGTGGATGCGGCTAAATGCAAGCGTGCAGGTATCACGCCCGACGCTGTGTTGAGTACGCTGTCCGGCTACTACGGTGGTCAGTATGTGTCCAACTTCAACCGTTTCTCTAAAGTGTACCGCGTTATGATTCAGGCCGATCCGATGTTCCGTCTGGACGAGACTTCGCTCGACAACGCTTTTGTGCGTATGTCCAATGGTGAGATGGCTCCGTTGAGCCAGTTCGTTACACTGACCCGCAGCTATGGTGCCGAGTCGTTGAGCCGTTTCAATATGTATAACTCCATTGCGGTGAACGCGATGCCGGCTGATGGTTACAGTACGGGAGATGCGATCAAAGCTGTGCAGGAAACGGCGGAACAGTCTCTTCCGAAAGGTTACGGCTATGACTACGGAGGCATCACCCGTGAGGAAAACCAGCAAAGCGGCACGACGATGATTATTTTCGGTATCTGCTTCCTGATGATTTACCTCATTCTAAGTGCGCTCTACGAAAGCTTCATTATTCCGTTCGCCGTTCTTTTGAGTGTGCCTTGCGGATTGATGGGTAGCTTCCTTTTCGCCCGGATGTTCGGACTGGAGAATAATATTTACCTGCAAACGGGTCTGATTATGTTGATCGGCTTGCTGGCAAAAACGGCTATCTTGCTGACGGAATATGCTGCCGAACGCCGGAAGGCCGGTATGGGACTGATTGCTTCTGCTGTCAGCGCAGCCAAAGCCCGTCTGCGCCCGATTCTGATGACGGCTTTGACGATGATTTTCGGTCTGTTCCCGCTGATGATGTCTAGTGGAGTAGGAGCTAACGGTAACCGTTCATTGGGTACGGGAGTAGTTGGCGGTATGACTATCGGTACGCTGGCACTGCTCTTTATCGTGCCGACTTTGTTCATTGCTTTTCAATGGTTGCAGGAACGTCTCCGTCCCGTACAGAGTGCCCCTACGCATGATTGGCAGATTGAAGAGGAAATCAAAGTGAGCGAGGAAGAAAAGTCCAAGGCTGGAAAAGAGTAATTCTGATTTTTAGACAGAAGAACATAAGTACAAAAGATAAAGTCGATGTAATCATATAATTAATGTAATCATATAATCGATGTAATTAATATAAGTATATCACCATCATTAGTTTATATCATAAATTTATAGTTGAATGAGAAAAATAATAATTCTGTCCGCAGCAACACTCGTTTTGAGCAGTTGCGGTATCTATAATAAATACAAACCGGTATCGGAAGTCCCCGAAGGACTTTACGGTAGCGAATCAGTTGCCGCCGCCGATACGGCAAACTTCGGCAACCTCTCGTGGCAGGAGGTCTTTACCGATCCGTCTTTGCAAAACCTGATTGATTCGGCACTCGTGCGCAACACGGATATGCAGACTGCCCACTTGCGTGTGAAAGAAGCGGAAGCTACCTTGCTGACGTCCAAACTGTCTTATCTGCCTTCTTTATTCCTTGCGCCGGAAGGAGCTGCCAGCAGCTTCGACCGTGGAAAGGCGACGCAGACTTACTCTCTGCCCGTGACCGCTTCGTGGGAGCTGGATATTTTTGGAAAAGTGACCACCGCAAAACGTCGTGCGAAAGCCGCTTACGAGCAGAGCAAGGAATATGAACAAGCCGTAAAGACACAATTGGTGGCATCCGTTGCCAACACCTATTACACTTTGTTGATGCTCGATTCGCAATATGAGATAGCCGTTGCCACCGAAGCTGCGTGGAAGGAAAGCGTGAACGCCACCCGTGCCATGAAAAAAGCCGGTATGGTGAACGAGGCGGGACTGGCGCAGACGGAGGCCACTTATTATAATATATGTACCACCGTGCTCGACCTGAAAGAGCAAATCAACCAGGCGGAGAATTCACTGGCGTTGTTGCTGGCAGAAACTCCCCATGAGATACAGCGTGGCAAACTGGGAAACCAGCAGTTGCCGGAAAACTTCTCCGTAGGTGTTCCCTTGCAGATGCTTTCCAACCGTCCCGATGTGCGTAGCGCAGAATTCTCGTTGGCGCAGGCTTTCTACACCACAAATGCCGCCCGTGCCGCTTTCTATCCTTCCATCACGTTGAGTGGCAGCGCAGGCTGGACCAACAGTGCGGGTAGCATGATTGTCAATCCGGGTAAGTTTCTGGCTTCCGCCGTAGCTTCTCTGACGCAGCCTCTATTTAATAAAGGCGCCAATATCGCCCAACTGAAAATAGCGAAAGCCCAACAGGAGGAAGCCCGCCTTAGCTTTGAGCAAACCTTGCTGAATGCAGGTGTGGAAGTGAACGAGGCACTGGTGCAGTATCAGACTGCCCGCGAGAAAGCCGACTACTACGACAAGCAGGTAGCCTCTTTGCAAACAGCCGCCAAGAGCACAAGCCTGTTGATGAAGCATGGCAACACCACTTATCTGGAAGTGCTGACGGCACAACAGACGTTGCTCAACGCGCAACTGTCACAAGTGGCGAACCGCTTTACCGAAATTCAGGGTGTGATTACGTTGTATCAGGCTTTGGGTGGTGGCCGTATGTAGGGAGGTATGTTTAAAATGGATGGCATCCGTTACATTGACTAACATCTGGTACCTGATAATTTGAATGTTTGTGTATGAAGAGAAAGAGGTGGGCTACCCTGTGAAGGGGAACTCACCTCTTTTGTTTTAGCTGTCTATGTCATATAGGTTAAGAAGGGTTTCTTTAATTCTGTCTTTTTTTCTCTCTATATCAGAACACTCTTTTTTGTTTACCATCAGGTAAGAACTGATTTCTATAAATTCGTAATGTTCAAAACGTTCTTTACCAAATAATTGGGTAGCCATGTTTTTGTATAATCTGAACCTTTGATTGTTGGCTCTTCCTTCTATTTTGTTAGATTCTAAATCTAAACTTTGAGCACCATTTATCACAAATGAAGCTAGTGGGAATTTTTGTAAAATGAGAGGGACAATGCTGGCACAAGTCATAAATATACGTAGAGTTTCTGTATAGTTGTGCATTTTGAGAATTCGGTTATATTTATTATCGAGCTTTTTGTCTCTGGCAGCATAAAACTTGATGGCAAAAATATCATTGGTAACTTCAACCCTGACAATGTATTTTAGTCTTTGACAGATATCTTTTCTGTTTGAGTAGAACTTATAAATATATGCAAAATCAAAAGCGTCACCAACATTTGGTGACGCTTTTTGAATAAATATCATCTTATAAGGCCTTATATTATCCAGCATTACGGTACAAGTCTTATACTTGTATTTACAGGAATATTTGTTTCGTTTACACGATTCCCGTTTCCGACAATTTTTTTGAGAGACACAGTTTTATATTCGCTTATTGATTTCCATCCAAGTCTCTCACCTTTGCTCTTTTTGGTGTTGTTAGCAGCCAATGAAGCTTCTTTCTGTTTTTTTAAACTGTTTCCCATAATTAATGTCTCCTTTAGAGCTATGCCCCAAATATCTGTTTTGGAACGTAATAATGTTATTACTCCGCAAAAATAACAAATATATTTGCAAGAGAGGGTGGCTGATTGTGGATTGATGAGTGCTTTTAACTTCTTTTGTCTAATTACTCTATAACTCTTCGATCATGCTTAAAGGTAAATCAGTACATTCGGCAATAGATTGGTTGTCTATCCCTTTGGCTTTCATGTTCCGGGCTATTTGTAGTTGGGCTTTTTGGGCGCCTTCTTTCATCCCTTTCTCCATCCCTTCTTTCATCCCTTTTTGTTCAGCTGCATCCATTGTCACCAAATAATCGCGGTACACCTTGACGCTATTGTCGTATCGCTCCCTGTCTTCCGGAGACATAGAAGCCACATCAGCGATATCTTCCAATTTCTCGAAGACAGCTTTTCGTGCCTTGAACGGCATGCGTTTTAAAGTTTCCATATTATTCAATATATAAATCCAACGTTCAAAATTCGTTTCGCATTCCTCTTCGTTTTTGTTGAAGAGCGGGAGGGCGATAAAGATTTCCCGAAACTTATCCGAGAAAAGTTCTCTTGTTTCCCTGTCACTTAGAATAACATCCGTGCGGAGTTTTATGTTCTTGTCGATGATGAAATTCATCAAGAAAACCCCGTATACGGCTTTTATGTCAAACTTCCATTCATTGCCTATCATTCCTTGATTGACGATGGCACGAGACAAATAATAAATCGAGCGTTCTTTGAAGTTGCTTTGCATACGATTCTGCATTTCAACGATAATTTTTTCGCCCGTCTCCGTGGTGCAATACACGTCATAGATGATGCCTCGCCCTTCCGGATATAATGGCAATTGCTCATTATTCAAAAACTGTAAATCCGTTATCACTCGTTCACCTTCGAGCAGGTCGTTCAGAAATTCGATTAGTAACTCTTTAGACACTTCTCTGCCGAATATTAATTTGAATCCGTAGTCGGTGAACGGATTGATAAATTTGCTCATTGTTTTAGGTGGTTTCTTTTTTATGTTTTGTTTTGCAAAGAGACGTTTCTCTTTATACCTAAAAAAGAGGCTTTTTCTTCGTACTACAAAGGTACGATAATTCTTGGTTTTCTATCTTTTTTGCGGCAAAAATAAAGTGCTTCCCTGTTTTTTTTTGTTGTGTTTGGCACTCCTGTTCTTTATTGGGTGTTCGTATTGTGTTTCCTTGTTTTACATTCTGTTTGATGTCCGCACTATGTGTTTCGTTTTTATATTCAGACTTTTTCCCGGTTTATCTTCCCCTGATTAGCTTTTTCAGTGTCCCGTTGTATGTGTTTTCAAATTCCGTCGGATGATTGAGCGCCCAAAGAATGTAATCACCCGGTTCGTTCTTTTTGAGTAGGGTAGGGCGGTATTGGGAACTAAGGATTTTCCATAAAATCCCGCCGGGACCTCCCAGTTCTTTACGTCGGGCAAGGGCGGCAATCGCTTTCACTGTCTGTTCGTTCCGGATACCGATTGTTTGCATATTTAGTAGAAGTATAGCTTCCGATCCCCCTCCCGTTTGCATCCCTTCCGAAATCGTTTTCGGAGCTGTTTCTAAGACTGTTCCCGGGGCTGTTCCCGAAGCTGTTTCAGAAACCGTCTCCGCAGTAGATTCCGTTTTTTCTCTTCCAATCGATTTATCCAAAGACAAACCCTCTACAACGACAGGCGAAGCCTGAAAAACGCTGTTTGACGGAACGGGCGGCATTATCCTCTCATTCTCTTTTGGGCATTTTCCTTGTCTCTCTGTCTCTTTGTCTTTTTTGATTTCAGATTTGCTCTCATTTTCCATATCCATTTCCTGTTTACCTTTGATATCTGTATCCGTTTCCTCTTTTGTTTGTGGCATTGTTGTAGCAAAATCATGGGATTCTGTTACATCTTTAAAATCTTCCTTGATAAGCCAGAAATGTCCCAGAGGTAATTTGTATTTTCTCCGGCTGTCGGTGATGATTTTATGATATTGTTCCTGAATGGCCTGTGAGGTCAATACACCGTACTCCTTATATATAAGATCGTCGAACAGTCCCACCGCCAGGCAATCATCAATGATGGCCTGCATTTCCTCCTCCCCGCAACACGCTTCCTGGGCGATGTCGAAGAGCGTGTCTTTGTTCCACGAAATATAATAACCTTTCTCTTTATAAATGAGGCAAAGCAGTGAAGTGAGCGCAGCAATCCCTGCCGCATGGTGGCGACAGGAGATGCGGCGTACTTTTCTGTCCTGCAGAAAATTGACATCGAGGGGAAAATAATCTAATCCGGGTTTGGAAATGCGGGCCATGATGATAAATTACTGATTGTAAATAATTGATAATAAATAACTGATAATTATTGAATAAACTCCGCTTTTACATCGAAGCAGGGGCAGGATTTTATATACTCGTTCGGTGAGATAATACCGTCTCCATTAAGGTCGGGACTGGTGTCCCGATGTCCTATCACCTGTTGCAGAGAAGGGAAGACAAGGCGCAAATCTTCTACCAGCCGGACAAGTGCTTCACGCTGCGCTTCCGTTCGTGTGTCGGCAGGCCGACCGTTCCTGTCCAGTCCGCCAATGTAGCAGATACCGATAGACCGATGATTCCATCCCGTGCAATGTGCTCCGTCGAGGGCAACATCCCTTCCCGGTTCAACCGTGCCGTCGAGACGGACGACGAAGTGATAACCGATAGAACGGAAGCCGCGTTGACGATGCCAGCGGTCGATGTCGGCAGCGGTAAAATCCTGTCCCGCACGAGTGGCGGAACAATGGATGATGATGGTGTCTCTCATTGTGAAATCCTCCTTTCTTGTTTGCGTATAGTAGGGGAGGTGAATCCGAAGGTGGCAGCCTCCTCTGCAGACAGTTGACGGTAATATTGCTTTGTCACCGAGTGGTGTACCGGAGTGAAGGGAGCGTGAATCGGTGGTACAGCCGTATCCGTTATTGCCAATGAGTTTAAAAAGACAGGCAGCTGTGATAAAGCCGATGAATTGGCAAAGGGAACCTTCATGAAATCGTTTCCCCGATGTTGCCTTGCACGTAGGTTATGTAGCCATACACGATCCGGATGTTTCAGTTGCAGGATGAGCCAGTGTTGGTGTGACGGTTTCAGGCGTTCCTCTCTGCCCATTTCTTTCATAGACGGATAGGCACGTAAAATGATTCCTTTCGCATCCGTTACGGCGCAGGGAGTTTTGCGGGAACCTGTTCCGGTGGGGCGTAATCCTGTGCGGATGGCGTGCATCGTGTTGGTGTATGCATCGCACCATTCAAGGTTTGACACGTGGTTGTTCATTGTGTTTCCGTCAAGGTGGTTTATTTGCGGCAGATGTTTCGGGTTCGGAATAAATGCTTTGGCAATTAAGCGGTGGACGTTGTAATCGGTACAAATTCCTTTATTCAGGAGTGATACCGTTTCATAACCGGTTCCGATGATTTTAGTGCAAAGAATTAACTTCGATTTGCCCTTGAAACTCAATACCCGCCCATGATCTGAAATCATATAGTCGGGGTTCTCTTCAATAAATCTCCAATTTTCCATACTTGATACTGATAAATGTTAATAAAATTATACTCTGTTAAAAAATAGTCGCTTCTCTGAATTTAGCAAGGAGAAACGGCGTTTCCTGCATCTGTTAAACGGCGCTTCCTAGTGTGGAAAAGCGGCGTTTCTTGTATGTGTTAAACGGCGTTTCTTGCTGTCTTCATCTTGCTCTGTACGAGGTTCGAGCCGTTCGGCACAGTGAATGAGAAATTCTAATTCTTCTCGGCAACCTTGAATCGCTTCTTGCAGGGAGTCTACATTATACTGTCTGCAAAGAGCTTCCCACTCTTTTCGTTCTTGCTGATTCATTCCTTTTTCCTGCAGGTTCATCCTTTTTTCCTGTAGATTCATTCCACTTCGATATCCAGAAAATTTTCAGCATGAAAGGTGCGCCAGCCTTTGGCATCGATGTCGTAATAGACGACAAATGTGTTCTCCGGTTTTGGTGTGTACGGGCGGCGGAAACTATGTTCGTAGCCGATGAGTGTGCCGGTGGCACGACGGATGGTTCCATCCTGCTTGGTATATCGGAAACAGACGTTTCCGTGATGCATTTGTCGGATAAGCTTTCCTATCCGGTGAGCCGTGACGAGTGCATCGTGCCGGCTCATGCCATTACTTTGCCGGATGACAGCGGCCTGCTTCATAAGCCGTATCCGTTGAAGTGAATGATTCTTTTTGATTTCAGTCATTTTTTTTATTCGGTTTATTTTTGATTACGGTGGCAAAGGTAGAAGATGAGTTGCGTAAAGGTTGTCCAAGCTTGACGCATAAAAAAAGAATGGATACGAATGTGTCATGCTTGAATGAGTCGATGCATTAAAAGATTCGACCTGTTTTTTTTGATTATGTCAGTTGGGTAGAAAATGGGTACCTCCAAATCTATCCATATTTAAATTTATTCATGGAATAAGAACGAATGTGTCATGCTTGAACACAAATGTTAAAAGAAATATCGGACTTTTGTGGAATAATATAAAAATAAATTATGAAAAAGGAAAGCAAGAAATTTAAAGTAAAAAGTAGAGATAAACAGAGTAAAACAACCGGTGTCCGTCATAGTGACGACGATGTGAAGAAAGCGGTGGTGGATCGTATTTTTAAGATAGAACAGTTGAATAATATTCCGGAAAGATATGTGGCGAACCATTCGAATTGTTCGCGCTCTTCAATAGGACGTATGTGTAAATGTAAATTTGACGGTCAGAGTCCTATCCCCGATTGGACAACTATTCATAATTATTCTGCTTGTATCATTGGAAAGTCTGAATTTATTCCCGGATTTCCCGAAGTGTTGTGTCATGTTTTAAATCTAATTGTTGACGATTCGGCAGATATAGACTGCACGGTGGATAATGACTGCCATATAGACATTGAAATTCGATTTCATACCTCCAAAAAACTGGTTAAGGATCCTATGGAAAAGGAAGGAGATAGGGAGAAAGAGGAACAATAAAAAGTAGAATTAAAGACGAAAATAGAAGGAATGGACTAATGATTACCAAGTTCTTGATGAACTTGGTACATTACTAATCACGAACTTTCCATCAAGGTCAGTGGTAGTTCCGATAGATGTACCTTTAATTACAACAGATGCCCCTATGACAGGTTGATTGTCTTCCTCGGAGAAGACAACGCCTGTTACCTTTTTAGAGGTTTGGGCAATTGTCAGGCTAATGCTTGCTAATAAGCAAGTTAATAACAGCGTTAGTTTTCTTTTCATATAGTTTTTATATAGTAGAATAGTCTGTTTTGTTATTTAATTATTTGCAAAAGTAAGCACATTTTTAGAAAAACAAAGAAAAATATGAAAAAAAATGCGAAATTGAACTGTATAGACAAAATACTATTGATGAAAAAGAAATGCAGATGAAACGAGTGTGTAAAAGTGAATTTCTATGCCTTTGTGATGGTTGATAATTCAAAAGAAGTTTCTTTTTGATATTTAAATGTGATAAAATAGCCTGATAAGATGTTTAATAACACATGAAAAATCATTAATTAGCATCTATCGGTAGAAAAAGGATAGTTTTCGGGAAGATTATGAATTTCGTGACCGTTATCTTTTATATTGTCACTTGGAGTTCAGGATAAAAGCTATTTGGGAACTGGAAAGGTCATTATATAAAAGATATTTTCTACCTCTTCAGTAAACCGGTAAAAGACGAAAAAAGTAGATTAAAGGCAAAAAAGGAAGATTATTTTTATCTTATAGTTCCGCATTTGTTTGCTTGTATTCTCTTTAGGTATCTTCTTTTTTATGTTTATTAAAGACTTTATATTTAGATATTTGCGGAGGAATGGGCTATGAAACGTATAAGTTCATCAAGAACTTTGCGAATCACCTATGTCGGCATGAAGCCGCAGGATGTTCCTATTAAGCCGGGGACAATCAAGGTGATGATGAAATCCGACTCCGAAGTATTGCAGGAAGTGGTGGTGACCGGTATGCAAAAGATGGACAAACGCCTGTTTACGGGAGCCACCAAACAATTGGATGCCGATAATGTGAAACTGGACGGTCTGCCCGACATCAGTCGCGGCTTGGAAGGTCGTGCGGCAGGAGTTTCCGTTCAGAACGTTTCGGGTACTTTCGGTACCGCTCCTAAGATTCGTGTGCGCGGTGCTACTTCCATTTACGGAAGTTCCAAGCCCCTTTGGGTAGTAGACGGAGTGATTCTTGAAGATGCCATCGACGTAGGTCCCGACGATCTTTCCTCCGGTGATGCGGAGACATTAATCAGTTCCGCCATAGCCGGGTTGAATTCCGACGACATCGAGAGCTTTCAGATATTGAAAGACGGATCGGCGACTTCCATTTACGGTGCACGTGCGATGGCAGGCGTGATTGTGGTCACCACCAAAAAAGGCCGTGCCGGAGTCAGCAAAATCAGTTATACCGGTGAGTTTACCACCCGTGCCATACCCAGTTACAAAGAATTCAATATCATGAATTCGCAGGAACAGATGGGTATCTATAAAGAGATGGAGCAGAAAGGCTGGCTGAACAGTGCCGACCTTTTCCGTACCAAAGACACGGGAGTGTACGGTCGTATGTATCGTCTCATCGACGAGTATAATAACAGCAACGGCCAGCGCGGACTTCTCAACACCCCCGAATCCCGCAATGCTTATCTCCGTGAAGCGGAAATGCGTAACACCGACTGGTTCGACGTGCTTTTCACCAATGCCATTTCGCAGAATCATTCCGTCAGCGTCACCGCCGGAACGGAAAAATCATCCTTCTATGCCTCGTTGAGCGCTATGCTCGATCCGGGCTGGTATAAGCAGAGCAAAGTGAAGCGTTACACAGCCAACGTAAACACCACCTATAATCTTTATAAAAACCTGTCGGTCAACCTGATTTCTAACGCTTCCTACCGTCAGCAAAACGCACCGGGAACGATGAGCTCTACCCTCGACATCGCTTCCGGAAAGATGTCACGCGGATTCGATATCAACCCTTATTCTTACGCGCTCAATACGAGCCGTACGCTCGACCCGTCTGCGGATTATATCAGCAACTACGCTCCATTCAACATTCTTCACGAACTGGATAATAACTACATCGAAATCAACATGGTAGATGTGAAATTTCAAGGCGAGCTGAAATGGAAAGTGATTCAAGGACTTGAATTAAGTGCCCTCGGAGCTGTGAGATACCAGACCTCGTCGCAGGAACACAACGTGCTCGACGATGCCAACCAAGCCGTTGCCTACCGTACCGGTATGGACGACGCCACCATCCGCGAACAAAACGGATTGCTTTATAAAGACCCCGACAATCCATACGCCCTGCCTATCACCCTGCTGCCCGAGGGGGGAATCTACCAGCGCCAGGACCGCCGTATGTTGGGGCTCGATTTCCGCGGAACCCTCTCATGGAATCACCTTTTTGCCGAAAAACACATCACTAACTTCTTTGCCGGTATGGAAGTGAACAGCCTTAAAAAGGCATATTCTTCCTTTCAGGGCTGGGGAATGCAATATTCGATGGGGGAAATCCCTTCCTACGTCTATCAGTTTTTCAAGAACGGAATAGAGTCCGGTTCGCGTTATTACAGTCTGGGGCACTCCGAAACCCGTAGCATTGCGAGCTTTCTCAACGCCACCTATTCTTATGACGGCCGTTACACGCTCAACGGAACTTTTCGTTATGAAGGAACCAACCGCATGGGGCGCAGCCGTTCGTCACGCTGGCTGCCCACGTGGAACTTGTCCGGTGCATGGAACGTGCATGAGGAAGCTTTTTTTAAAGCGCTCCAACCCACTCTTTCCAACCTGACTCTGAAAGCTTCTTACTCTCTTACTGCCGATCGCGGTCCGGCGGAAGTAACCAATTCGCAAGCCATCATCCGCAGTTTCTCTCCCTATCGTCCTTTTACCGATATTCAGGAAACGGGACTTTACATCGAGGACATCGAGAACAGCGAACTCACCTACGAGAAAAAGCATGAACTGAACATCGGCATCGACCTCGGTTTGCTCGAAAACCGGATCAATTTCTCTGCCGACTGGTATCAGCGCAACAACTATGACTTGATCGGTGTAGTTCCCACGCAGGGAGTGGGCGGTTTCATCAACAAATATGCCAACGTAGCCACGATGAAATCCCACGGTGTGGAGTTCACCCTTTCCACCCGCAACATTCGCACGAAAGATTTTTCGTGGAATACGGACTTTATCTTCTCCTACGCCAAAAATGAAGTGACCCAACTGAAAGGACTCACCAGCATGATGGAACTGGTATCCGGCAACGGTTTCGCCCGTGAAGGCTATCCCGTGCGCGGACTGTTTTCCATCCCTTTTGCAGGGCTCGACGCGGACGGTATTCCACAGTATCTGATTGACGGAAAACTGACCACTACCGGTGTCAACTTTCAGGAACGGGAGAAACTTGATTATCTGAAATATGAAGGTCCTACCGACCCTACTGTCACAGGAAGTTTCGGTAACGTATTCACTTACAAAGGCTTCAAACTGAATGTCTTTATGACCTATTCTTTCGGCAACGTAGTTCGACTGGACCCTGTGTTCAACTATAAATACTCCGACCTCACCGCCATGCCGCGTGAGTTTAAGAATCGTTGGACGGTCTCCGGCGATGAGGCGAAAACCAATATACCAGTGATAATAAGCGACCCGCAATATCAGGCGAATACCTCGCTCTATCTTGCTTACAATGCTTACAACTACTCCACGGAGCGTATTGCCAAAGGCGATTTTATCCGTATGAAGGAAATATCACTGATGTATGAGTTCCCGAAAAGCTGGATTACCCCTGCCAAAATTTCCAACTTGTCGCTCAAGTTGCAGGCCACCAACCTCTTCCTGATTTATGCCGACAAGAAACTGAACGGGCAGGATCCGGAATTTGTGAATACCGGCGGTGTAGCATCGCCCGTACCCCGCCAGTTCACCCTCACCCTGCGCCTGGGACTGTAAGTAAAGAATAGAGAATCAACCTAAAAAACATACGAGAGATGAAGAAAAAGATAAACCATATACTCCCTGCACTGGTACTGACCGCAAGTTTAGGTCTGACCACCGTCTCCTGCAACGGCTTTCTGGACGAAATGCCGGACAACCGTACGGAGTTGAACACCGACCAGAAAATAGCCAAACTGCTTGTATCGGCGTATGCCGACGTGTCGCCCAACGAACTGTTCGAGCTTTACAGCGATAACTCTGATGATAGTGGCCCTACCTACGGTTACTACAAGCTTTCCGAACAAGAGTGCTACCACTGGCAAGATACCAAGGAAGAATATCAGGACACGCCCAATTCTCTTTGGGGAGGTTACTACAGCGCAATAGCCGCCGCCAATATGGCACTCGATGCCATCGAAGAAAAAGGAAATCCGGCGTCGCTCGACCCGCAGAGGGGTGAAGCGCTCGTGTGCCGTGCCTACTGCCATTTCATGTTGGCGAATATCTTCTGCAACGCCTACGACACTCATGCCTCCCAATCTTTAGGAGTGCCTTATATGGAAGAGGTAGAAACCACCGTATCTCCCCGTTACGAACGAGGCACGTTGGAAGAAGTGTACCGAAAAGTGGAGCGTGACCTCCTCGAAGGGATCGACTTGATTTCGGACGACAGCTACTCTGTACCCAAATATCACTTTACCCGTAAAGCCGCTTATGCCTTTGCCGCCCGTTTCTACCTTTATTATATGAAGCCCGATTTCTCCAATTGCGACCGTGTGATTGATTTTGCCACCCGTGTATTGGGGACTAATCCTGCCGATCTGCTGCGCAACTGGGAAGCGTTGGGTAATCTTTCCGTGAACGGAAACGTGCAGGCAGATGCCTATATCGCCTCTTCCAATGAAGCCAACCTGTTGATAAGCAGCACCGTTTCCAACTGGGGAGCAATCGGGAGTGACTATCTGATAGGTCCGCGTTACTTCCACAACCAGACGCTCGCTACCAGCGAAACCTGTCTGTCTTCAGGATTGTGGGGCAGTTCGGATTATTTCTATCTGAAACCTTTCTCCACCAACGGGTTTGTTGCCAGTATCCTGCGCAAGAGCGGGCTTTATGAGGGCACATACCTTTATTATATGCCGGTTTTGTTTTCTACGGACGAAACCTTGCTTTGTCGTGCCGAAGCATACGCGCTGAAGAAAATGTATGCCCAGTCGGCAGCCGACATCACGAGTTGGCAACGTGCCTATACCCGCAACAAATCGGTGCTGACACCCGAACAGATCAACACTTATTATGATAAGATGAGTTTTTATACTCCCTTCACGCAACAAACACCGAAAAAGAAACTGGCCCCCGACTTTATGATTGAAGAGGGAATGCAGGAAAACTTCATCCATTGTATTCTGCATATCCGTCGTATCACCACCCTGCACGAAGGGATGCGCTGGCCCGACATCAAGCGATATGGCATCCTGATTTATCGCCGTGACATGGCCAACCAGCGTGTCACCGACGAAATGCCTCCGAACGACTTGCGTTATGCAATCCAAATTCCGAGGAGTGTGATCGTGGCGGGAATACAACCCAACCCGAGAAGAAATTAACAAAGAAAAAAGTGGAAGTTATGAAAAAACAGCTCATTTATTTTTTGCTTGCCCTTACCGCAGTCTGCCTGGGAGCTTGCAACAATGACGACGAAATAGATACTGCGCACAGCATTTTCTCCACCGAGCCGGTGGAGAGGAACGCTTTCGACGATTGGTTGCTCGACAACTACACATATCCCTACAACATCGATTTCATGTATCGCATGAAGGACATCGAAAGCGACCATAAATACAATCTTGTACCTGCCGATTATGATAAAGCGGTGGCACTGTCCAAAATCATCAAGCACGTCTGGATGGACGCTTATGTAGAACTGGCTGGAATCGATTTTCTCCGCGTATATGTGCCTAAAACCTTTCATCTCATCGGATCGCCTGCTTACGAAAGTAGCGGGAATATGGTACTCGGTACGGCAGAAGGCGGAAAGAAAATCACGCTTTACAACGTGAACGACCTCAACGTGAAGAAAATCAATATCGAAAAACTGAACAACTATTACTTTGAAACGATGCACCATGAGTTCGCTCATATCCTGCACCAGAAACGGAACTTCGACCCTTCTTTCAACCGGATCTCGGAGGGGAAATATGTGGGAGCCGACTGGTACTACTACATGACTGCAGAGGGAGCCATGCCCCGTACAAACGATATAGCGTGGCCCGACGGCTTCGTGACCGCCTATGCCATGAATCAGGCGAACGAGGATTTCGTGGAAAACATAGCCATGTACGTCACCCACACGCAGACCTACTGGGACAATATGTTGAGGGCTGCCGGAGAAACGGGTGCAGCCACTATCAATAAAAAGTTTGCTATTGTTTACAACTATATGCGGGATACTTGGGGAATCGACCTCAACGAACTGCGCAAAATCGTACTGCGTCGTCAGCAGGAAATTACCGAAATTGACTTGAGTACGATTTAATGAGTATGAATTTTAATTATACATTATCACTATGAAGAAGAATATAACAATATACCTCTTGTTAGCTCTTGCCTGCCTGGGCTTGCAGTCATGTCTCTTTCAGGAGGAGAACTACTTTGACGATTCGTCTGCCAACCGTGCCACAGCCGATGTGAACCGGTGCAGCGAACTTTTGAAAGCGGCTCCGAATGGCTGGGTGATGGAATATTACATCGGCAAGGATTATTCGCTTGGAGGCATCACCCTGCTTTGCAGGTTTGATGGTCAGCGGGTGACAATGGCTTCGCAGATGTCGGAAGCAGATGAGACGGTCAGTTCGCTCTATAGCGTTAAGTCGGAACAGGCGACGATGTTGTCATTCGATACCTATAATTATCTGGTGCATTATTTCGGGCAGCCGCAGGGAAGTATGTCTGACGACCCGAACGGGACGCTCGGAGGCGACTACGAATTTATTATTTCGAGTGCTTCTGCCGAGCGTATCGAACTGAAAGGCAAAAAATACGGCAACCGGATTGTGATGAAGGCACTTACCGAAGACCAGACGTGGAAGCAATATCTCACCAAAATTAAGAAGGTGGAGGACGATGCTTTCTTTTATGAATATGACTTACTGATGGACGGACTCTACACAGGACAAATGATTCGCAGCAACTATACGTTTATCCTGACTTATTACGACGAAATAGGAAAAGTGCATCAGAAAACCGTGCCTTTTATGTTTACCGCCGACGGACTACGTTTCCATGAACCGGTAACGATAGACGGGCAGACGATGCAGAATTTTGTCTGGAAGAACGAGCTTATCAGCTTTGTCTGTACCGACGAAGGGGCTACGGGAGTCAAACTGGCGGGTGTCTACACTGCCGGGTATCAAAGCTATGATTATTATCCGGGCACTTATCAGATGGATTTTTACCGCCTGAACGATGAAACGGGACAACTGGAAGTGGCCTCGCAGGAAGTCCGGCTATTGAAGAACGAAGACGGGAAGAGTTACTGGCTCAAAGGGTTGGAATATGATATTCTGGTGATGTATGACAAGCCGCGTGGCGGACTTTCCGTCTCTCCGCAACTTCTCGAAAAGGTACAGGGCGGATATGTTTATCTGGCTATGTGGGACGTAATGAACGATTATGTGCTCCGCAATAAGTCTATCGGACTGATTAGCTATGCTACCACTAACGGCATTTACCTGGTGGACAATGGAGTCTGGATGGGGGAAGTTTCCGGATTCATCTTCGGAGTGTACAACTCGCAGGAGGAGGACGCAGCTTTCATCGGATACACGGATGCAGTTGCGTCAATCAGATTGGTAAAAAAACAATAGAAGAATAGTATGATGAACAAGTTATTTATGATAGTAGTATCCGTATGCTGCCTGCTGATGACAGCGTGCGGCACGGAAAACGATGAAACGCCGCAGGGCTTCCGCATTGTGGACACGGATGTCGATCTGGTTGCCGGCGGTGGAACGGTGGAAGTGGCTTTGCAGGCTGCCGGAGAACTGACGGCTGTTTCCGGTGCGGACTGGTGCAGGGTGATCGAAGTGACAAACGAGAAAATCACATTACTCGCCAGGGCTAATTATGAATATGTGTCACGTGCCACGCAAGTGACCGTAAGCGATGGTAGCAACGAACAGAAGATTGTGGTGACACAGGCTGGTAATATTTTTGCGCCCGATACCGACCAACAGGTTTTGCGGCTCGGAAATGCTCCTTCACAGACTGTGGTGCGGGTCAACAGTTCGTTTGATTTCAAGGTGAGTATACAGAAAGGAGTCGATTGGGTGGAAGTCCCTACAGCCTCGAAAGAGGAAGGCTTCCTGCTCATACTGAAAGAGAACAAAACCGGAAATCCGCGTGTCTGCCAACTGATGGTCAGTACGAATGAGGGACGGAAGTTTTTCTATTATGTCTACCAGTATGAAGCGAGTGACTTGCTCGGAGCATGGAGGGACAGCCAGATTTATGTGAAATGGGATACGAAAAAGATAGATAAGGCATATCGTCTCTCGGCTACGGAGGTGACGAAAGATGCGGAAGGCGATGGATATACGCTAAAAATGTCGTTAGCCGGCACTCCGGTGGCGCAGTATTTGAAAGATCCTTCGAAGGCTACGATTTCATTGCAGGCTACCTACGAGGATGGGGCTTTTGTAGTTCCTATCGGCGCAGCGCAGAAAGATTTTGTTCTGACGCAGGAGGTGGATGAAACAGCCAATAGTGCAATGAACAGGACAGCTGATGACACAGCACTGGAAGAGGATGTCGTTTTACAAACATTATACGGCTTTTCCGTAGCAGCTTCCTCCAACATTTATGCGAAAGGTAATTTCGGATTTGCTCCTGTGCTTTATCAGGATGGTTCTATCGGGATGAGTTATCAGGATGTAGCCGGTGCGCCGGAGAGCGGGTGTTATCTTGCGATAGCATTGTTCGACGGACAGCAGTTTTCTACGGCAGCATTGAAAGACTATATTCTTTTCCCTGACATTGCGCTCTTTAAATAGTTGGAAACTTGCAACTTATGAATCAACCGGATATAACGTTTCCGGAATAGATGTATGAAGAAAAGAACTACCGTTGTGAAACGGAATGAGAGGTTAATAACCCTCTCTTAATTTTAACTTTACATATATGACAGGCGGGGAGGACTACCCGTGTGGAAAACGGGAGTTTTTTTCCCGGGATTACTCCGCCTTTTTTATTGCCTCCAGGGGGACTACGGAAGTTCTTTTTAATGTTGTAACGATGTAAAATAACTCTTATATGGATAAAAAATTAATGAATTTATTAGGTGTCTGGCTGTTCGCTGTTGCGTCTGTATGTGCGTTGACCGCTTGCAGCGACAATGACACAGAAAATCCGGAGGGCGAAAAAACCGGCGGAGAAAATGGAAAACCGACTCCTGAAACCGTAGAGTTTATCAACTCCAACCTGGTGTACTGGGGAGATGAAGACGGAGTGGGGACGGATCACTTTGTACTCACTCTTTATACGGATATGGAAGTGGATGCTGCCGGTAATCCGATAGGGCCGGGCAAGATAATGGCGTTCAGCCTGAACGTTCCTCCGTTTGCTTCCGGAACCACGGAGTTTCCGCTTCCCGAAGGAACCTTTGATGCGGCACCGAACGGATACACGTTTAATGAATGGACATTCAACCTTGGCTACATGAACCAAATGGATCTGCCAACCGGGAAAGTGGAGGTGCCTGCCGGTTCTTTCTACGGTGATGTGAAAGCACACTCCACCAGTGTCGATGCCGACTTGCTTTCCGGAGGTAAAATGACCGTGAAACGGAGTGCCGACGGCGAATATACAATCAGTGGCGTTTTGGTAGGTGACTTGTCGCTCAAACGTTATTTCACTTATACGGGAAAATTGACTACTATCGACCGTCATGGAAGTACGGAAGAAATTCCGAACTCTACGCTGAACGCCGATCTCACTCTGAACGAATGGGCGCAGGCCCGTCTGCAAGATAAGGGCGATTTTTATTATTTGCAAGACGAATCGTGCCGGGTACTCGAGCTCTACTTGGCAGAAGAGGGGGTAGGACTTGCCGAAACATGGCCGACGGGCAACGGGAGAGTGCTGAAGGTGGAATTTTTTGTAGAATGGGCTACGGATGTGACACAAGGTATTCCGGCTGGTACGTATAAAGTAGTGGCACGTGACGAAGAATCGAAAGGTATCCTGCGCGAATTCCTGAAACCGGGAGGCATTGCTTCGGGTTATCCCAATGTATTTACGTATCCGGCAGGAACCTGGTACGAGAAAATATCCAACGGAACCATGAAGGAATATGCACGTATAGACGCCGGAACGATGACCGTGGTGCGTGACGGTGACAAACATACGCTGACCATAGACTTTATCGATTGTGATAAAGCACACCCGCATCATGTGCGTAGCACCTTTTCGCAGGATACTCCCATCAATGTGTTCGGCTATCATCCGTAAATCAGAACGGAGCGCCTCATTTGGGTGATGGCGTTATCTGTCCGATAGCATTGTTTTTTCAATTATACGATTTTATAATTAACCCCAAAAACGAAAGATATGAAAATTAGATTTATTTCCTTTTTCTTATTCATGTTGGCCATGAGTTGTTTTATGGCATGTAGTAGCGATGATCCGGCACCCGATCCTGAACCGGAGCCTGAACCGGAACCGGTGGAAACGGTTAATACGTATACGTACAAAGATAAGACGGTACAAGCGAAATCGGTATCTTGCTTTGAACAGGAAGGTATTGTATACGTATGTATGAGTCCGTTGCAAAGTTTGGAGACGATGGAAGACTTTATGAACAGCGGTAAGGAATATGTAATGTTGGGAGTGGATAAAAAACTGGTAGGCACTCCGGTCACGGTAGGTAATTCTGATAACGACAATTATGCGTTTTACTACATGGATGCCGACGGAGAGGCGATTGTCGCCGTTAGCCCTGATGGATGGGAAGACGTGTTGACGCAGGGAAAGATCACCGTGACAATGGTACCGGGAGAAAATGAAACATCGGCCGTGAAAGCTGTTTTCGACTTTACACTGAAAAGTGGCGGCAAATTTACGGGTGAGGCGGATTGCGTTTACAAAGCTCCGGAAAAGCTTCCGAGTGAATATTCTTTTGGGGACGAGGTGCGCCCGTTGAAGTCGGTTGTCGCTACCACGCTAGGAGGTTTCCAGTATGTTTATTTAAGCCCGGAGACCGGGTTGACTACGGTAGAGGATATATCTGATGCCGAATATCTGATGCTGGCCATTACTCCCGAAATGATCGGACAAGAAATTGATATAACCTCTAGTGGAGACGCGGAGTATGCTTTCTATAATATGACAAACTTGGGAGCCGATGATATTGATGCAGTAGATCCTTACGGATGGTCTGAACTATGTTCGGCTGGTAAGCTCAAAGTAGAAAAGACAGATGAAAGCGTGAAAATAACCTTCAGCTTTACGTTGCTTTCGGGTGACAAGTTCAAAGGCTCTTATGAAGGTAGTTACACTGATATAAAGCAAAGTACTACCAATATTTTGACTTTGAATGGAGAAAATACGCGTGACATCAAGGCTACCTTTTATGAAAAGACCAATGAAGGAGTTGCCTTGTATCTCACTCCGTCAGGGATTTCATCTGCTGCAGATCTGAATAATGTAAATACATATTACGTACGTCTTTTTGTTCCGAATACAGGACTGGACGGACAGGAAGTAGATATAACAACTACGAATCTGGCTTTTGAGTTTACTTATTATAATCCGTATGATGAAGAAAGAATCGAAGTTTCTAAAGGACATCTGGAAGACGCGGCAGGTACATTCAGCGTGTCGAAATCGGCAGATAATGAATACTCGTTGACGCTCGACCTCAAATATTTGGGAGATAATAGTCTTAAAATATCGGGCAACTACAACGGTACTTTCAAAGTATATGATACGACGATCCCGAATCAATATCAGTTGGGGGCGGGCGGCACTCCGGTGACTATCCAGTCGGTAGTGGTAGATAAGACGGATGTGGATATTTGCGTTATTTATATTTCCCGGCAGGCAGGTATCACTACCGTAGCCGGAATGTCGGCAGCGGATGCGGTGGTACGTGTGCCGAAGAGCATGATGGAGGGAGCTGTTCACGGATTTTCCGGTAGCGCGGAAAATGCGAAGATATCGATCGCCTACGAAGGAGTCACTTATAATCAGGCTAATACGACGAACGGTCATTTGGCTGCAGGCGGCAATGCTTCTGTGGCTCTTCAAGGGAGTGAAATTGAAATGACATTCAATATTTTCTCTATTGTGCAGTACGATAATAGCAGCTTGTCCGGTTACTATAAGGGGGCGACGACCGTAATAGAATAATGATTAAATGAAGTATATTCATGAAGAAAATTTTACTGAAATATTTGAACCTGTTTGCTTTGTCGGGGCTACTGTTGGCTTTCGTCGGATGCAGCGACGATAATGATTCGGTAACTCCCGGACCGGGCGTGGAGGAAGTGCCTTCCATCGGTACTTATTCTTTTCGGGGAGTGGCGAATAATATTGTGTCCGGTGTGGCTTCTGTGGATGGGGACTATTTAACTTGTGTTCTTTCGCCGGAAAAGATGGAGGAAGGAAAGGCTGATACTTATTTTGTTTTTTCTCTTCATTTGTATTGGGAAGGGCAGGTGGTGGATGCTTCTTCGCTCTATCACAACGACCAGTATGTTTTTATCTACGAAGATCCAATTTATTATTACTCGCAGTATAAAAAGGTCACAGGGACGTTTTATGTGCAGCGTAACAGCGAAACGAATGTAACTGTCAAACTGAATCTGCGGCTTCATGACGGTGTCCGTTTTAAAGCGGAGGTCACTGCCGATTTTATGAAACCGTCGGGAGAAGAACCCTCGGAATAAAGCGGCTTCGGGTGATATTTTTGCCCGGTTATGAATTTATCTTTTAGACGCGGATAACGGACGCGGATTTTTAAATAGCTGTGCAGCTTTAAAAATCCGCGTCATCCGTGTCTAAAAAATTACTTGTAGGCTGAAGGGAAATCCTGCTCGGACACTACGATGTCAAATATCCATTTAAATCACTCTATTTTCATTCCTTTCCGTGCCGTATTTGTTTTTTAGGGTTCTCCCAAAAACTTGAAGAATAGTCCAACTTGAGCCGGAGTAAGTAAGATTGCCTTTTCACTGTAGCCGGTTTGGGCGAGTGCGGCTTGTAATGCCGTATTTTGGGCAATCCAACTGCGGAGGGTGCGGCGTGCCGAGGCAGGCTGTATGTGAGGTAGATAAAGTGTGGCCAGCTGACTTTTGCTGTAAGTCTGTATGCGGGTAGAGTTTGCCGTCTCCGGCATTTCTTTTGGGCTGACGGAGGTTACTGTTGTTTCTGTTTTCATTGTCGGTACTTTCTATTATTAGTAGGTGTTCATAATTAGTTTATATCATAATTCGTTTATATCATAATTTAGGCACGGATTACTCCTGAAAAAATAGCCATTAATCAGTGACAGGAACTTATCTGTTTCTTTTAAGTTTATCCTGTGTGAATGCGAAGATACGCTTTTTTATGCCAAGTGGTTCTGCTTTGTACAGAAGCCTCTGTTGGCATAGCTTGTGTAGAAATTGTGTCTTTTTGTTGTCTCTTGTGACGAGTTGTCACATTGTGTTCCTCTGCTTTTTTCCTTTCCTATACTTTTGCCTTCGTAATCGGTTACAGATAGAATTTATTCATTAATCATTAAAAAGAAGAAAGGAAAAAAAGTATGCCATTAATTTACAAACCGTATCAGGCAACG
>ULSW01020673.1_pt1 | contig 24082 bp, 21 predicted proteins | sample 1957051 | NCBI WGS metagenome assembly ULSW01 (sample SAMEA4835719, study PRJEB28245) | human gut metagenome | biome: gut microbiome; material: fecal sample | place: Denmark | collected 2008 | reverse complement strand
GCAGTTTTCACTTGGTAGCCGTTAGTGTATGCAGGCAAGTCATATGTGTAAGTTTTACCATTTAACAACAAGTCGAAAGCGTTCAATTGGTTAGCTTTGTAGCGAGAAACGTAGGAACTGCCGTTGCCATTAGCTGTTACGGAGTTTACAGTTTCTTGGTATACAGGTTGGGCTTCAGTAGGGATAGGATCCATGATTTGAAGACCTACAGCTGTTGTTTGAGGTGCCACAAAGATTGGATCACCTAATTCTTTAGATACAGGCATTTGTTGAGCCATATCGCCTGCTGTATAAGGCACTGCTGGCAATGGTTTGTAACCAGGACGTGGTGCACTTGTGGCATAACTAGTTTGGTAAGCTGGCGTAGCCGCTTGTGGTGCAGGATAAGAATATTGCTCTGCTGAAGCACGTTCGTAAGCGCGTGCATTAGCATCGATAGTTGCAGCAAAAGCAGAGAAAGACATTGTTGTCGCTGCAAATACTGCAAAAGCAGTTGCTAAATGTTTTTTGTTCATAATAATTTACTCCTAAATACATGATTTTACAAATAACACAGATACTAACTTGTATTATATAGGAATTCATGCTAATTGTAAATAAAATATAAAATATTATCTTAATTATAAATAAATATAATCAGATGAGTCAAATATTGTACAATTAGCCATAGAATGTTATATTACTATATAATAATAATCAGTATAGTAATTTATTATATCGAAAAACTTCGTTTAATGCTATATCTAATTCGTATAGTGCTACAATTAATTTGTGTAGTGCTATATCTAATGCGTTAAATGATATGAGCAATATAAATTTGTGAATTACATCAATTGAGATGGTGAAAGTTTCACTAGGGAGGTCTCATGAGTATTAGCGTCTATTATGGACGGGCTGGATCAGGCAAGACGCGTGCCGTATATGAGCGCATACGTCAGGTTATGACAGATTGTCCAGGGGAACCAATAATCTTGCTTGTTCCTGAACCTGCTACCTATCGGGTGGAACGGGAGCTAGCTGAATTTATGCCTGAAAAAGGCTTTACTACGGTTCGCGTTGTAGGCTTTGGTCGTTTGGGTTATCAGGTATATCAATCTATAGGCTCAAAAGGGGTCGGTCAATCAAGTTTATCAAGCTTTGGCCGGTCTATGTTGTTGCGCCTTGTAATGAAACGAAAGCAAAAGGAACTAGGGCTGTTAGAACAGGCCACAAAGCGACCTGAGTTTTCCTCTGTATTGCAACAACTCTTTTCTGAATTTCGCGCCTTCCGTGTAGGCCCTGCTGACCTAGAACGAGGGGCAGAGTCTGTTAAAAATAAAGTATTGCAAAAGAAATTGCGCGAGCTAGCTATTTGTATGGCGGCCTATGAAGAGGAACTTAGTCGCCATGGGGAGCGCGACATCGATCCTATCATGGAAATCGTAGAGGCTTTGCCACAATCTCCTGTCATGGAGAATAGTCACGTCTTTATCGATGGTTTCCATTGGTTTACGCCAACACACTATGAGTTGATTTATACCTTGTTTGACTTGGCGAAGGAGGCCGTTATTACTATCGATTTACCGATGGCTCCAAAGGCGTTAAATCTAGCTCGTCGAGGGGAGCATCTCTTCAGCCGCCCTTTAGAGATTTACGACACCTTAGTCGCTCGTTATGGCTCTAGTATCGACTGGGTTGGCTTTGACGGGAAACGAGGCCCTCAAATCGTTCAAGCTCTAGAGTCTAATTACTTTGCTAGCCCTAGTAAGAAAAACTCTACAGATGCAACGATTCCGCTTATTCGAGGCTATAACCGGGAACGCGAAGCAGATGCGGTAGCTCGCCATATTTTAGCCTATGTAGAATCATCTGAAGAGGCTCGTTACCGAGATGTATGTATCATGCTCCGCGAGTCTGAAACCTATGGTGACACTTTAGAAAAGGTCTTTGCTCGCTACGGTATTCCGCACTTTATCGACCGTCAGCGGCCTATGAAAAACCATCCATTAGGCGAGCTATTGACGGCTCTATTTGATATCGTGCGTCATAACTATAGTCGAGACAGCATGTTCCTCTTGCTTAAGACGGACTTGATGCCGCTTACTCGTGAGGCTGTAGATGAGCTAGAGAACTACGTTCTCGAGTTTGGTATCGATCATTATAAATGGGAACGTGAAAGCTGGCCGTACCTACGAGGCTTTTATGAGGGGCAAAATGAAGATAACCACGTAGATGCACCACGCAGAGCACGTGTAAACAAAGCAAGACAAACCATTATGGATGTTCTATCTCCGTGGTTTGATTTTGCAGCTCATAGTGATGGACATACGGGCGCAGAATGGGGAGCCCAATTATATGGCTTATTAGAAATATTGCAAGTGCCAGAGCGCCTCTATGAATGGGCGAAGGACGCAGAAACTGTAGGTGACCAAGAATCCAAAGCTAGCCATGAACAGATGTACAATGCGGTCCTTTCCTTTATAGATGAAATTTCTATGGTCATGAAGGATGAAATATTGACCTTGGATGAGATGATGCTCCTCCTCGAAGAAGGCCTTAGCGATGTAAACTACTCTATGATTCCTCCGTCTTTAGATCATGTGGTAATCACCACTATCGAACGTGGATATAGCCAATGGTGGCCTAAGGTATTTGTAATGGGTCTCAACCAAGGTGTGTTCCCTCAAAGTATGGGCGACGAAGGGCTCATCAAGGATAAGGAGCGTCAAGAATTGGCCGATGCAGGCATTACCTTAGCAGAAGGTGCTTTGCCGAAGGCTTTCAACGAGAATTTTCTATTATACCTCGCTATGACGCGGGCATCCGATTCGTTGACCTTGTCCTATGCGGGCTCTGGTGAGGATGGAATCGGTCTTGAGCCGTCCCTCATTGTGAAACGATTAGAATCCCTTGGGTACGTAGATCAGGCGGTAGAGATTCCTCTCTCCATTGCACCTGATACAGAGGCGGATTACGTGTGGCGTCCACTCCAAAGTCTGTCATTATTGTCGGAGCGTTGGGGGGCGCTCTTTAGTGGTTATGAGGTCAATCCTCTTTGGTGGGGCCTTTATAACTGGGCTCGTGAAAGCGAAACCTATCGTTCTCGTTTAGCTGAGGTGTCACGTGGCATTCGAGATAACAACGATGTGCCTGTCATTACGCAGGATTTAGTAAATGGGTTGTTCTTGTCTAAAGGCTATATGTCTGGTTCTGTGACTCGCCTTGAACGATACCAACAATGTCCGTTCAAGTTCTATGCTCAATATGGTTTGAAACTAGAGCCGCGTCCAGTTCGCTCCTTTGGAGCTCCTGAAATTGGTACGTTCCTACATGCTAATTTAGAGCGCTTAGGAAATTATCTATTAGAAAACAACAAACAATGGCGTGACCTTGACGAAGAGGAACAAGAAAATCTATGCCGCACCGTGGCAGACGAAATCTTACAAGAAAATCAGCTAGGCGAAGAAACGAGCGATGCCTACCAAAAGGCCATTGAGCAACGTGTACAGAGAACATTACATGTGACGGTAGACCGCCTCGTAGAATGGTCTAAGCGCAGTGATTTTGATACGAAGTATTTAGAGCAAGACTTTGGTCGTCAAGGTGGCTGGGATCCTATTCGAGTCCCTCTTGGTGAAGACCGTTACTTGCGCCTCATCGGTCAAATTGACCGCATCGACGAATATACGCGGGATGGTCAAACTTATGGCATGGTTATCGACTACAAATCGGGTGGCGCTCATGTGACGGCCCAAGATGTGTATTATGGCCTTAAACTGCAGCTCATGACCTATCTGTTGGCGTTAGAATCCGCTTATGGTAAAACACATGGTGGATCTATGTCCCCTGCGGCGGTGGTTTATTCTTACGTGAAGAACCCTAAAATCCCTGCTGATGTGCCTATATCTTATGAAGATGCCGTTTCGTTAGCTAATGAAAGCGATGCTTGGCAAAACAGTGGGTACTTCTCCGATGATATAGAGTTGTTGACGCATATTGACAATAAGTTCTTGTCCTATGGATCTAAGCGAGGGCCTTATGTGCCGATTGCCACGAAAAAAGACCAAACCATTTCTAGCAGAGATTTGCGGAAGGTTAAGTCTACAGGCGAATTTGACGTAATGTGCCGTTATACAAATCACGTGATGGCTGAGACGGGCCGTCACATTGGGGAAGGGCAGTTCCCGATTAAGCCATATCAATTAAATGGCTTTAGACCTTGTACATTCTGCGATTACAGAACGGTATGTCGCTTTGACTCTAGCCGTAATCGATATAATTATTTGTCTAGATTGTCTGAAGATGATGCATTAGAACGGATGAAAGAGGTCTTAAACGACGGAAACAACAGTAACGACAGAAATAACAGTAGCAACGGAAATAAAAGTAATGTAGCAAGTATTAGTAATAAAGGAGGTGAAGACCATGGGTGTTAAATGGACGCCAGAGCAGGAGTCTGCCATTATAGCTCCTAAGGACTCCTTCTTAGATAATCAGACCTTACTTGTTGCGGCTGCTGCCGGTTCAGGTAAGACAGCGGTCCTCGTAGAGCGCATTATTACGCGCCTTAAGGATATGGATAATCCCTTATCCGTTCAAGAACTCATGGTTGTAACTTTCACAAAGGCTGCAGCCCAAGAGATGAGCGCTCGTATTGGCCTTGCCTTGGCTAAAGCCATGGAATCTACAGATGATGCAGTACTACAAGAGCGCCTTGAACGACAGCTCAATCTATTGCCGTCTGCTCATATTTCTACCTTGCACTCCTTTTGCCAATGGGTAATCCGTTCCTATTTCTACAAGCTCGATATTAATCCAACGGCTCGTATCGGCAATGAAGCAGAAATGGCGTTGCTACAACAAGAGGTATTAGCCGATTTATTAACTAAGTCCTATGAAGAGGGCCTTTATAATATCTATGAGCTAGCGGACTTCTTCAGCGACGATAAATCCGATGCGGGCTTAACGGCGAAGATTATGTCCCTATATAACTACGCCATGTCCCTTGCTAATCCTGATGGATGGCTAAGGAAAGCCTTAGAGCCTTATAAAGAGGCGATGACCATAAACCCTAGTGATACGATGTGGGGCGAATATATGTGGTCGAATCATTTAGCTGTTATCGACCGTATTCGGGAGCGGTTAGAGCGGATGGAGCAAATTTTACTTGATCCCGTAGGTCCTCATAAGTGGCAAAATATATACGATAATCAACTGGCTGCACTAAGTATGCTTTCAGCAGCTCAATCTTGGAATGATATGGGCGATGCTTGTAAGCATATGGATACCTTTATTAAGGATCAATTCCGTATGGGTTCAAAAGAGGCACAAGCTTATGACCCTATTTTGGTAGCAGAGTTTAAATCTTTGGGTGGTCAAAATAAAGATGACCTCAAAGCCATGGAAACCGCTATATTCACCGTTCCGGAAGCTACCTTGCAAGAGCAGTTTAAGGCTCAATATCCAATCATAGAAGGTCTTGTAGAGCTGACGATTGCTTTTCATAAAGCTTATAGAGACATGAGGCAAGAGCAAGGCATCATGGATTTCAGCGATCTTGAGCATCTATGCTTGGCCCTTCTCGTTGAACCTGGCACAGAGGATGACCCTCAGCCATCTGAAGTGGCAAAGGAACTGCAAGATACTTTCAAAGAAATCATGGTCGATGAATACCAAGATACGAATGGCGTGCAAGAGACGATTATCAACTTGATTTCTCGCGTCGATAATAGGTTTTACGTGGGGGACGTGAAGCAGGCCATTTATAGCTTCCGTATGGCCGACAGTTCTCTGTTCATGGAGAAATATAATACGTACGGCGGCAATGATGCGGTAGAACGTCGTATCGACCTAGCGAAGAATTTCCGATCTCACGAAAATATCTTGGCTGCAACGAATTTCTTGTTCTATCAAATCATGACGGAAGAAGCGGCAGAGCTCAATTACACAGAGGCTGAATCGCTCATTCCTGGCCGCATCGTAGAGGATGCGCCAGAGGATTGGGTCGGTGGTGACGTGGAATTACAGCTCTTAGATGTGAGTAAGGATACCCTTGGTGCTGGTGAAAGCGACGAGGACGAAGGGGATGACCCTGAAAACAACGAGCGTGAGCTAGATTTCATCATTCAAAAAATCAAAGAAATCCATGCTGCCAAGAAACAGGTGCAAAATCCAGATGGCACATTCCGTCAAATCGAGTGGCGAGACTTTGCTATTTTGCGCAGATCCTTAGCGGGGTGGGGCACCCGTGCCGTAGAAGCCATGCGGCAAGCGGGGATTCCTGCGGTGGTAAACGAGCGAGACGGTTACTTTGAAGCCCAAGAGATTCAACTCTTATTGGCGTTGTTATCCATCATAGATAATCCTGAACAAGATTTGCCGATGGCTGCTGTGTTGCACTCTGGCCTGGTAGGCCTTGATGCCAACGAACTAGGTGCATTGCGCCTGTCTGGTGAGGGCTCCTTATGGTCTCTTATGCCAGCCTATGCACAAGAGGCTCAAGATGAGCGTTTATTGGCCTTTATTGAGCATATGGAAAGGTGGCGCACCTTATCGCGTCGTCACGGCGTGACCGATTTGCTGTGGGATATTTACGAATCTCAAGACTATGTAAACTATGTGGGCGCTATGCCGAATGGCCTCGTTCGTCGTGCCAATGTGCTCGCCTTATACGATAGAGCTAAGGGCTATGAAGCCTCTGGCTTCCGTGGGCTCTTTAGGTTCTTGCGCTTTGTGGAAAGCTTGCGCGACAGCAACCAAGATATGCCTCTTGCCAATGTGGTGAGCGAGGCGGATAATGTGGTGCGCCTCATGACCATCCATAAGAGTAAGGGCCTTGAGTTTCCTGTAGTATTTCTATCTGGTGTACAAAAAAGATTCAACATGATGGACTTGCGTTCAGAGCTTCTTATCGATAAAAATGCAGGTCTTGGTTTGAAAGGGTATTTCCCAGATATTCGAGTATCCTTCCCAACCATGCCTTGGTTTTATGTGAAAGACGTAAAAGAAGCAGCCCTTAAGGCGGAGGAACAGCGCATTCTCTATGTTGCCTTAACACGGGCACGAGATAAGCTGTTCATGACAGGCTTTATTAAAGGCTTTAAAAATTCTAAAGGTGTGTTAAGCACCATAGGTGAGCTCATTAAAAATGCGGCTTCCGTAGAAACTCAACAGTTACCGACAGATATTATTACACAAGCTAATACCTATCTAGATTGGATAATCATGGGCTTTGCTCGTCATTTAGATGGTGGCAATCCATTGCGCGTAGCCATCGAGTACGAAGGGCCAACCTATTTTGATTTACCGGATAAACAGTGTCGTTTAAAGGTTGAAATCCATGATGGCTCTCTTTATGGTGATCTCGATTACAAAGCGGATATCGACGAGACAACCATCAACAAGGTGCGGGACTTAAAAGCTGTTAATTCCGTAGAATTACCGCAGGAAATCGTGGATCGATTTAACTATAGCTATCCGTACAATGATGCTACTCGCCGAACCGCAAAAATCTCCGTTAGTGAATTGAAACGACGATTCCAAGAACGAGAACTTGAAGCAGGAACTATTGATACTTTGAATGAACCGATTGCAACGGTAGAAGTTTCAGCAGATGACCTAGCAAACTCCGTATTCGGTCGAAAGCCACAAGCATTACAGTCTGAAGATGATGTATTAACCAGTGCTCAATGGGGGACCTTGATGCATGTGGCTATGCAATGGCTACCTCTTGTGACGTATACGCAAGCTTCTTTGACGAAAGAACTCGATGCACTGGTGGCGAATGGGACTTTTACAGAGGAAGAACGGAATTTATTAAGCGATACGAGTTTGTATAAATTTTTTAGCTCTGATCTTGGTAAGCGCCTTATCAATACAAAACGTATCGAGCGAGAGTTGCTGTTTAGCATGCTCTTTGAAGGAAAACGCGTATATGACACCTTAGAGGACGGGGAAAATCTGTTCCTTCAAGGTATTATTGATACGGCCTTTGAAGAGGACGGTGAATGGGTTCTCGTAGATTACAAAACGGATCGTGTTACATCCGGAGAAGACCTTATCAAGCGCTATAAAATCCAAATGGATCTCTATAAAGAGGCCTTGCAGCGATTGACGGGGATGCCCGTGAAAGCTTGCTATATTTATAGCTTCCGCTTGCACGATGCAATCATCGTGGACTAAAGTGTATAGATTCTTATAAATTAATAAACACAAAAGCTCTCTATTCGTTGATAGAGAGCTTTTGTGTTACCAATTACTTGTTATATATGTGGTAGTTTAGGCAGATTTAAGGCTTTTTTCTTTTTATGCTTTGCAGGTGCAAATACTTTGAGTACGCGCGGCAATACTTCAATATCTACTGGCATAGCAGGACCTGCATCACCATCCATATTGGTCGATAAATCATCGACGTCAGATAGAAGTTCGATATGAGCTTTTTTCACAGTTAATGTCGTTGTATAACGAGAGTTATAGATGGCACCACTGATAATGAGTGGTAATACGCTGAGAATATCGAGGATAAAATATTCTTTGAAGATGATGATACGCATATAACCATCATCTACAGAGGCTTCTGGCATAAAACGCTCAAAGCTAGATACTACATTGGTAAGTAGGGCTAAAACGAGAGGAGATTTGCAAATGAAATCATCGTCCTCTGTTTTAATGCGGTACGTGTAGTCCTTTGTAGTGAACAACGCTTGGCCTGCTCTCAAGAAATACGCGAGAGGGCCGAGTATGCTCTTTTCCTTTGGTGTAACTTCATCTACAACCTTAGGAATAACGCCAGCTGCAATATTATTGCAGAAATACCGATCATTACAACGGCCGATATCAATGGTTCGAGTTTCATTGATATCGATACGTCTGATAGCTTGCGTTGGATTTTGGTGAATGCCGAGCGCACGAGACATATCATTTACTGTACCAACGGGAATAAACCCAAAGGTACAGGAGAATCCACCTTGGGCAATACCATTAACGGTTTCGTTAACAGTGCCGTCACCACCCATGCAGAATACGGCATCAAACCCGCGTTCACAAGCGTTCTTAGCAAAACGTGTAGCATCGCCTTCGCCTCTGGTGAATTTGACCTCAATCGTTTCGAACAAGGTACTCAATTTCCATTGTAAATCGAGGGCATAACGGCGCGCTGCACCTCCTCCTGAGACAGGGTTGATGATAATCAAACAACGGCTCATAGTATACTTCCTTACTTTCAAAAATGAGATATAGCTATTATCTATAGTTAAATTGACAGTCTTAATGATGAGTTCTATAATTGTAATGTATATACTTAATTTCGCACAACATACTTTCTAAGATATGTTGTATACTATATTATACTCATTTTAACCGTTCTTTGAAAGTCTGAAAGCACGAATGGTTAGTAAGGTTTAGGGGCTAGTAATGGGAAGACAAAGTTCAAAAGATAAATACAAATTGTCCGCAGTGGATTCTATCGAAAGATTACCTCTCAGTGAACAAGTATATTTAACATTAAAAACAGCTATCTTAACAGGCGAATTGATGCCTCAAGAGAAGCTTAACGAAGTAAAGATTGCAGAACAATTACAAGTGAGTGCTACACCTGTACGTGAAGCATTCCGTAAATTAGCTAAAGACAATCTCGTAGTTATCGTTCCTTGGAAAGGCGTTACTGTAAAAGCTGACACTCCAGAAGAAATTGTAGCACTTTACCAAGTTCGCGAAGTAATGGAAGGACTTGGTGCTAGATTATGTGCTCGTCATGCTACACCTGAGCAAGTACAAGAGCTAAGAACCCTTTGTAAAGAGATGCATGAAATTGAAGATGCCACAGAACGTGTTGATGTGAATAGCCGATTCCATACAATGATTGCTCATTACTCTGGCAATGAACGTATTGTAGATTATCTAGCAGGTTTCCGTGAACGCGTTAATCGTGACATGTACATCAGTTCTTTCAATGCTGTACGTACACATGACTGTGATGATGAACATGACCAAATCGTAGACGCTATTGAACGCCATGACGAAGTAGCAGCAGAAACAGCTATGCGTCAGCATATCAACAATGCATTTATCTTCAAAAAAGCAAATGCGGAAGTACAGCATAAAAAACTTAATGAAGTATAATGCCTGCTGATACTGATACTGATACTGATACTGATACTGATGCAATGGGCATAATGACATATGAGAGGCTCCGCCAATGGCGGAGCTTTTTTGATTAGTATTTTGAATATTTAATTCAATTTTCATTTAGAGTATTTAGAGCATCTTGATATAAATTAGTTATCATTTGTTGTATTTAATTAACCGTTGTTTTAGACTATTGGACTAGTTTGCTTTTGTTTGATTTTGAGACGTTCTCTTGGTGTGGTTCAGAAGCTCTAGCCGTTTATAGTGTGATGTTAGGTGCGCATTACAGTTTTTATAATCTACAACACGCAGTCTTACGAGCTGGCCTACGTTGATTTGAAAGGCTTGGGCAATTTTAAATAAAATTTCCAAAGACATGCCTGAAATGCCTGTACCACATTCTAATTTGCTTAAATAACTACGACTGATACCAATGTGACGAGCTAATTCTTGTTGAGACATATTTAGGGATACACGAATAATGGCGATTTTATGACCTAAACAAACATATTGATGTTGTAAAAACGGGTCTTCGTACGCGTTGACTCTCAATTCCGTGAGTGGTGTAGACGAGGGGTGCATAGGGACTCCTTCCTTTTCCCTACTCTCTAAATATAGTATACTGAGATTGTTAGCATCTGACTAATATAGAAAACTAGATAATTATCGGCTATTACAGATAATTACACGAATTGTGAAAGTAGTATTACATGTATGCTATAGTAATGGGATCATAACATCTAGTATGTTATCTTGAGTAGAGGAGGCAATATGGAAAAATACATAGCCGTTGCCCTTGGTGGCGCCATTGGGGCCTTATGCCGTATGGCTCTCGGTGAATGGGTGATGACAAAGGTCAGCTCGTTTCCGTATGGTACGGTAGTAGTAAACCTCGTTGGTTGCCTCATTATCGGTTTAGTCTTAGGCCTTTATATGCAAAAGCCAGATCTACCTCAATGGGCGAGATTCTTCCTCGTTGTAGGTGGGTTAGGTGCATTTACCACCTTTTCAACCTTTGCCTTTGAAATGCTACAGCTTATGATGGCTGAATCCTATGTACAAGCGTTATGGTACGGTGTGGTACAAGTAATAGGGGGCCTAATTCTCTGTTGGGTTGGTATGCTAATAGTGCGTCTACTCTGTACTATGTAAACATATTAATATTGAATAATAGTATTAAATACATTTTGATGTTATATAATAGCGTATTTTGTTATTAATGACTTGGGAGATATTATGAAATCTATTAGAACACAAGATGCCGTAGGGCAAACATTATTACACGATCTCGTAAGAATCGTCATAGGTGAGGTGAAAGACACGCCCTTCCGCCGTGGCCATGTAATTACAGAAGAGGATATTCCTAAACTCTTGGATCTTGGCAAGGAACATGTATTTGTAATGGAGCCGGAAGATGAGGGGTTCTTGCATGAAGAGGATGTAGCTCGTGCTTTATACCATATGGCAAGCGGTGAAAACATGCACGATGGCCCTATGGCACAAGGTAAAATTGAAGCCATTGCGGATGTAGATGGCCTTTTTAAGGTTGATGTAGACCGATTACATGCTATTAATAGCATTGGTGAGTTGACTATTGTAACAAAATTTAATAATACACCTGTGAAAGCAGGCGATAAACTAGCAGGCATGCGTTGTATTCCATTGTTGTTAGAAGAACAACAAGTAGAAGATGCAAAGAAAATTGCTGATGGTAAGCCTTTGTTACATGTAAAGCCATTCGTGCGCAAAACAATGGGTATCGTTACGACCGGCTCTGAAGTATTTGAAGGTCGTATTAAAGATGCTTTCACACCAATCATTGAAGAACGTTGTGCTGAATTTGGTGTTACAAAGGTAGCTCACGAAATTGTAACGGATAATACAGACGATATCGTGGCGGCTATCGACAAGGTGAAAGCAGCAGGCGCAGATATCATTTTCTGCACTGGTGGTATGAGTGTTGACCCAGATGATCTCACCCCAGGAGCGATTAAACGCTATGCAGATCACGTTGTTACCTATGGATTACCTGTGTTACCAGGGTCCATGGTTTGCATTGCTTACTGTGCAGATGGCACACCAATCCTTGGTGTACCAGGTGGTGTATTGTTCAGCAAACCGACTGCTTTTGATGAAATTGTGCCACGCCTCATCGCAGATGATGAAATCACCAAAGAAGATTGTATAGCTATGGGCCATGGAGGATTCTTGGGTTAATAGGTTAATATAACTAGAATAGTTAGAATAACTAATATAGCTATTCTAAGTAATATAGCTAAAGCAAACAATATAACTAGAATAATTAGTATAGCTAATATAATTAATATAATTAATATAATTAATATAGCCAATATAAGGAGATAAGATAAATCTTATCTCCTTATATTGTTATTATACTATTAATTTATAGTATGATGAATTTGATAGAATTTTTATTTATCGATAAAATTGATATTTATATCTATTTTGTTAAAAAAACTCGTTTACTTCATTTAATATTTAAAGTACAATAATAGTTAAGGATAATGATAATACATTATTTAATAATGGACATATTTTATGCTGAGTTTTGTTGAATATATATTATAAATGATAATATATTATCCGTTGTATTTATAATTTTAGATGTAGGGAGGAATAGTAAACGATGAAAAGCAAACAAGTTGCATTATCATTGGCAATACTACTTGCGTTAGGCACGGGAACTGTATTACATGTAGAAGCACAAGGAAATCCGACAGAGTATTCACGTCACTTTGGTGATGAAAACACGGTTACCAGTGACCATAGTTTAGCAGTAGGTTTCAGAAATACGGTATCCGGTTCATATTCAACTGCTATAGGACAGTCTTCTACCGCATCTGGTGAGACTTCACTAGCTATCGGACGAAGTGCACAGGCAACTGCTAATAATACCAATGCTATTGGTCGGAGTGCACGGGCAGAAGGTGAAAACGCTACGGCAATAGGCCATGGATCAGTTTCTTCAGGCCGTAATTCAAATGCCTTTGGTTCATCCGCTAAAGCATCTGCTGAAGCTTCTACAGCGGTTGGCAATAGTACAAAGGCTAGTGGTATTTCAAGTACCGCTACTGGATTTAATGCTGAGGCATCTGGTAATTTCTCTTCAGCATATGGTAATGATGCTAGAGCAAAGGGAAATCGTTCAGTAGCCGTTGGATATAATGCAAAAGCTGAAGAGAGTGCAACTGCTGTAGGTAATAATGCTAATGCTGGTGCTGCAAATGCTGTTGCACTAGGTTCAGGTAATACGATTACTGCACGTGGTGGAGTTGGAATTGGTAGCAGTAATTCTGTTTCTGGCATTGATTCTGGTGCTTTTGGGGTTAGTAATAACGTAGCACAAGCAAATACATATGTACTGGGTAGTAATGTGACGTCGACACAAGGAAATAGTGTTCTCTTAGGCAATGCATCTACCGATAGAGCTGCCACAACAGAAACACAAGCTAATATAAATGGTATTAACTATTCCGGCTTTGCTGGGGTAGGGTCAGCTCGTAACGGCGTTACGAGTGTTGGTGCATCTGGTAAAGAACGTCAGGTGATTAATGTAGCATCTGGGAAAGTATCTTCTGATAGCACGGATGCTATAAATGGTAGTCAATTATATGCAGTAGCAAATACAGTGGGCGGAATTCTTAATAATCACAATACATTAATTCAAAATAATATTAATGAAATCGATAAAAATAAAGAAAAAATTGCCGACAATGAACGAAAATTAAAAGATCATACAGATGTCTTACAAAAACATGAAGATATTTTAAATGGACATAGTCAAGAATTAGAAAAACATAATAAATTAATTGTAAATCATGATAATCAAATTACTCGTTTAACTAAAGAAAATCTTCGTCAAGATGCTGATTTACTTCGTCATGAAGATCAAATTCAAAATCATGACATTCAATTAAAAAATCAAACTGAACGTATGAATAATCAAGAAAAACGTATTGACAATCAAGATAAGCGTTTAGATTATTTAGATAATCGTGTTGATAATCATGATGCTCGAATTGAAAATCATAGTGAGCGTATCGAAAGTCATGAACGTCGTATTGAATATAATAAGACTTTAGCCACAGAAGCATTAAAAGAAGCTAAAAAACATACTAGCATTTCTGCAGGTAATAATGTAACTGTAACTACAAGCACAAATGCTGCTGGTGGTACTGATTACAAAGTATCTGTAGATAAAGTTAAATTTGGTAATGTTTCTTTGGACAATAAAGGTCTAAATAATGGTGGCAATAAAATCACTAATGTAGCCGATGGTGAAGTATCCGCTACATCTAAAGATGCCGTTAACGGTAGCCAATTGTATCAAGCTACTAGCGGTATTAGTAATGGTGTGAACCTATTAAATAGCAAAATAGGAAAAGTTGGTGCTGGTGCGGCTGCATTAGCGGCTATTCATCCATTGGATTTTGATCCTGATGATAAATGGAATTTTGCGGCTGGTTACGGTAACTATGCCGGTGAAAATGCGATGGCATTAGGTGCTTTCTACAGACCAAATGAAGACACTATGTTCAGCGTAGCTGGATCCATGGGTAACGGTGAAAACATGGTCAATGCCGGCGTTTCATTGAAATTAGGTCAAAAAAATGGTGTATCTACTTCTAGAGTAGCTTTGGCTAAAGAGGTTCAAGACTTAAAGGCCATTGTAAAAGCCCAAAATGTAGAGATTCAACAAATGAAGGTATCCATGGGAATGGCACCTCAGTATGACAAGAAAGATGTGAACTTCCCTGATATACCAGCTAATCATTGGGCTTATGAATATGTAAAAGACTTGGCTGATAAAGGTCTTGTTGAAGGCTATCCTGATGGCGAATTTAAAGGCAATCGTGCGATGACTCGTTATGAGTATGCTGCGATCATTTACCGTGCTTTACAATTGGGTGCCCCAATTGATGGCAAAATGGGGCGTGCGATTAACGAATTTAATCCTGAATTGGCTCGTCTTCGTGACTTGGATCGCACTCGTGTAGATCGAATCTCGGGTAAAGACAATGACCGTCATAAGGTAGAACGACTTCGTGTAAACAATAAAGACAATAAGCAAACTAATGATTACAGAGATGTTTACGGTAGTCATATCGAGCGTAATGCGAAGTAATTACTTGTCTTGAAATAACCTTTTAAACTAAAAGGAAGACAACAAAATAGTTCTTTTATAAACTAAAGAAAAAACAAAAGAAGCCGTGATAAACAGCCTCTTTTCATCTAGCGGATAGTTGAGTTAATAACAATCTGCACTTTCAGAAATCAGAAATTATGATCCTTTTCTGGAGTGCAGATTATAGTCAACTATCCGCTATTTTATTATTTTGTTCAATTAATTACATTATTGATGGCGTTATTAAAATGATTTTTTACCTAGTGTAGGGTGGCTACAACGTTTTAGTGTTAGGGTATCAATCATATGGACTGCTTCGTCCAATGTAATATCTTCGCGCTTCGTTGGTGTTTCTAGGACTGCTAACGGATGCTCCGTGCCTACCTCACCAGAAGGCAAGTAAATATATTCTTGGTTAACATTGTCACCAAAGATATAGCCAGCTTGTAAATGTTCTTTATGAATACGACTCATGGTCTCTCCTTAGATAATTTGCTTTAGCTTAAAATCTAGATAGTCTGCAGATACCAACTCTAGTTTTGTCGTACCAAATTCTTTTGGAATCCGGTTAAAAGAAATTTGATCGTGTAAGTGGCCAAAAATGCAGATATCTACGTTATATTGCTCCATGAGATCCGTAAAGCCCGAAGGTGCGTTGGACTCGTTAAATGGAGGGTAATGTAGCAACAATAACTTTGTTACAGGAATATTCTCTATATCTCTAATTGAATCAGGTGTTGGTGAATAGGACTTTTTAGAACCGGATGATTCTGTTATACAGACCTTTGTTTCCGTCCTGAGTTCCTCAAGTACTTTATGTATTGCCTTATCCATTTCCTGTAGTGCTGCTTCGGTACGCATCAGTTCTCTATCGTAAATGGATTGGTCCGTTTCTGGGGAGAAGTGGGAGTCTCCAGGACAGAGGTAGGCGCGCGTTCCACCGAATGCAATAAGGCGCGGCCCTTCTTCGGTTTGGATAACTTCTGCGGTGCCGTGACCTTGTATAAAGGTAATAGCGTCACTCATGAGATTATGCATCTTGTTTGCTGATGCCCACCAATAATCATGGTTGCCACGAATCATATATTTTTTACCAGGTAAAGATGCAATTTCTTGTAAATCGCAGGCAGCTTCATTGAGACGGAGCGCCCAGCTCATGTCACCTACGAGAAAGACGATGTCTTCATCGCTTACATTGGCATTCCAATGCTCTTTGATGCGGGACCAGTGATCATTCCAGTGCGGGCCAAAAATATCCATCGGCTTTGTCGGAGGATTGCCAGATAGATGGAGGTCGCCGATGGCAAATACTTTCATAAAAATCCTTTCAATTATGTATGGTTAAAACCATATAAAATAATATATCAAATTATATACGGTATATGGTTAGAGCTATTTAGTAGCTTGAAAATAAGGCGTAATATCGTGCTTGATTTTAGCAGCTCGTCCCTCATCACAAGTTTGAGGAATTTTGTAGCCTACATAGAGGGGCGTCGTTACATAACGCGCCACTACCTTGATGTAATCATAGCCGTCCTCAAGATTATATACGAAGTAATTATAGGACTGGCTAAAGTTTGCTACACTATGCAATACATAGCGCAAAATTTGCTGTAGTCGAAGGGCTACAGTACGAACCGGTGCATCTGGTTTGAAGCGAATGTTGTACTCAAAGAACCCGATAATTGGATGGGTAGACAAGGTGATGCGTACATCTTGATCCTCGTGCAAGAGCCAACCCTCCATATTTTGGGCCGTAATATCTTTATGGTAATCGTAATTCTCAAGCCCTATGATTTGGCTGTGAGGATGGCGAATAGAGCCACCGGACATATAGCCATAATTTTTGAAGAAGAGTACGGATTTAAACTCTTTACGTTGACGAGTTTCGCGCCATTTATCGAGACCAAATTGGAGAATGTGGGCGGCTTCGTCTGTAGGTAAGGTAGAAAATTCGCCTTCGTCAGTTTCCGTTTCGATAATGACGGTAGGCCAAGTTTTTTCTAATACAGGATACTTGTTCATGAGCCATATAATATGACCTGATGTATCGAGAATATCCGTTAATTTGGAACGATCACAGAAGGGACAACGCACTTGTTCATTGCGAATATTGACGGGCTTTGTTCGTCCTAATTCGATATTAAATCTAAGTGGTTTGTTCATCATGTGCCTCCTTCCTTGTAAGAAATTCTATACTCTTAATCATACCACAACTAGCACATTCGTACATGAAATAATGGTATAATAATAGTGTGTTATTTTTGTGACTAAGGAGGCCCTATGAAACCAACGACGCTCGTATTTCCCATTGATGAACAAAATCGTATATTGTTAGGGCGTAAGAAGCGTGGTTTTGGGGCTAATAAATATAATGGTTTCGGTGGTAAACTTGATGATGGTGAAAGCTTCCGAGAGTGTGCCATTCGCGAATTATTCGAGGAATCTGGCCTTCAAGGACGTGTGGAAGATTTAGAATGTGTAGCGGCTTTTGATTTTCAATTTCCTTTTGATGAGAGCTTAACGCACGTAAGCTATGTGTATTTCTTGCGTACTTTCACAGGTACTGTAGAGGAAACAGACGAAATGGAGCCTCATTGGCTAGAACCGAATCAAATTCCTTATGAACATATGTGGGATGGTGACCGCAGATGGTTGCCGATGTTGTTAGAAGGTAAGAAATTAAAAGGACCTATTGTGTTTGGACGAGATAATAATATGGTGGATAAGATGGATTTGACCACTGTTGATAACGTTCTTGAAAGCGAACACTTGGCGCGCATTGATCTTTATATTAATGGATGATGAACATACGATTTATTACAATCTAACATTAAAATTATTGCTTGGTGGGTATTGGAGTATGAAATAGGGACTATGTAGCCATAAAAGTGGTACTAGGCTCCTAAATTTATAATATATTGAGGTAATATGACTGATAAAAAGAACCCAAAGTGGGTACCACAGCTATTGGCGTGGTATGATGTGCATAAACGGGAGTTGCCGTGGCGCGATTGTGGGGACCCTTATAAGATTTGGGTTTCCGAGGTGATGAGCCAGCAGACGCGCATTGAGGCTATGAAGCCATATTATGACAACTGGATGCGTCTATTCCCAACTTTGAAGGATTTGGCAAAGGCTTCCGAAGATGAGGTGGTTCACGCCTGGCAAGGGCTTGGTTATTACAGCCGTGCTCGTAACTTGCGCCTCGGTGTAAAGGACGTAGTTGAAAATTACGGCGGTATCGTGCCTCATGATCGTAAGACCATGGAGTCACTAAAGGGCGTAGGTTCTTATACGGCTGGGGCCGTACTATCTATGGCGTACAACGAACCAGAAGCGGCTGTAGATGGCAATGTATTGCGTATCTATGCTCGTTTATATCGCATCTTTGACGATATTTTAAGCACTAAGGGTAAAAAGACTATTACGACCATCGTGGAGGAGACTTTGCCTCACGATCGACCTGGCGATTTTAACCAAGCCTTGATGGACTTTGGCTCTGCTGTGTGCATTCCAAAAACGCCGCGTTGTGGGGAATGTCCTATTGTAAATATGTGCGCTGCCTATCAACATGAAGATACAGATAAACTGCCTGTGCGCATCAAGAAAACAAAGGTAGTAGAGGTGCCTTTATTCGTGGGCATCTTGAATTATAAAGGCTATTATTTGTTGCATAAACGGCCGAATCGTGGACTTTTACGGTCTATGTGGGAATTTCCATCTGTGGAAATGATATCTGCCTTTGAGGACGGAGAACGAGGCCTTGAGGAATTAGTTCAGGCCCTTGGCTTTGAGTTATCTTTGCAACCAGTACTTGTGAAAGAAATAACACATATTTTCTCTCACCGAAAATGGTTTATGAAAGCATTCCGCGGTGATTTAACGTACACAGGGGACGCTAATAATATATTGATTGCAGATATCCAACAGCAATTGCCAAAGGACTGGATGCTCATCAAGCGCGATGAGTTCTCCGACTATGCTTGGGCGGGACCTCATGGTAAACTGACGGAAATCGCAAAGTAATTTGTAGGAGCAATGAATGAGAATTCTATTTAATATCATTTTTTCTGCCATCCTCGCAATAGGTCTGGTAGGATTTTGGACTCTATTCCTCAACTTGTGGAAGCCTAAAAAGAAATGGCCTGCCTGGGTGGGCTATATCATCATTATCGGTGCGTGGTTCGCGGCTATCCGATACTATATACTCAATCAAGTGGATTTATATGGTACGATGTACTATCCTTTGATGAATATGTTCCGTACTGAAAGCTATGGATTCCTCTTTGGCGTATTCCTAGCGATTCCTGTATTTATCATACTTAGTCTATTATATTGGACAATTAATAAGATTTGGAGCAAAACACCAGAGGAAAATAGAACGGGTCGTCGTGCTTTCTTTAGAACTGCTGCAACTATAGTGCCGTTGGCTACTATCGGTGGTTCTAGCTATGCTGCCTTTGCAGGTCAACAAGAGGTAGTAGTAACGCATGAAAGCTTTGGCTACACGAATCTACCACCTGGTTTGAAAAACTATAAAATTGTTCAACTTAGTGATATTCATATAGGTCCGAGTATCGACTTAGATGACTTTGATGAAATCCTGAAACTAGCGCTTTTACAAAAGCCTAATCGCGTTGTTATCACTGGTGACCTCATTGATAAGCTTGCATGGTTGCCGCAAGTCTGTGAAAGACTGACAACCTTTGCAAAACAAATCCCAGATGGGGTTGACTTTATCTTGGGAAATCACGAGTATCATCACGATGTAAATAAGGTGCTGGATTCACTTAAACGAAATACACCTATGAATATTCTTGTGAATAGTAATATTCAAATCATGGGGGGCAAACAACCTGTATATATTGCGGGCGTTGCGTACGATAACGATCGGGAAAAAGAAAAGCGTGAAGCTATGATTGATAAGGCTTTATCTGGAATTCCAGACTATGCCTTTGTTATCCTATTGGCTCATCACCCTGAATTCTTCGAAGAATCTATTGAACGAAAGATTCCGTTGACTCTATCTGGACATACCCACGGAGGTCAAATCGTATTTATGGGTATGCCGTTAGTACCAACAGGCACACCATATACAAAAGGTCGCTATGTAGAAGAACAAAGCGTATGCTACGTTAATAACGGCACAGGACACTGGTTCCCAATTCGTATCAACTGTCCACGAGAAATTACGGTTATTACATTCTTTGATGGAGTAGCTTAGTTTGAAAGACAAACTCACTATAGGTATACATTAATGTATAGTAAATCCTTTATTTATAAAATCCTTATATGTATTATTGTGCTTATGCTATTTGATATCTCTCTAATCTACGATATGACAGCGGATATATATAAGAGATATCTCAAAATAGCAATACTAGTGGCAATTGGATGCCATTTAGATTTATACCTGGAACTTAGTAAACAAGAAATACTGCTAATACAGGCGTTTAAGAATGATACATTTAACGAGACCTATGAACTGTTAAATACAAAACAGGCTATTCTCATCATATTCTTGATTGTATTAATGACTATAAACCTTGTGAAATATTAGAAAAATATAGGGTACAAACAAAAAGAGGTATTGTATTTGAAAATATAATACCTCTTTTTATTATATGAACTTATATAATAAGTGTGATATATTAGAATTAAAAATTTTGGTTGTGTTATGAATATATAGGTTTTATGTTGGGAGTAAGCATATGTTTTTAAAACTTTATAATTATTTTGTGCGAGGCTTAGTACTTTTTTTACTTATATGTATTCCATATAGTCTTGTCACAAATCCAGAGTTGATTGAAGATGAAGTAGATTTTTATTTCTTTGTTATCGCATATGTTATAATACTTTTGTTTTATGTGGTATGGAACTATATTTATAACTATTTAAGACGTAAAAGAGGGTAGCATTTGTGTGCATTCATTTACCATTAGTTCTGGAATCTATCTTTTTTCGGTGATTGTTTTATATTGGATTATATAAAATACTGCTAAAAACTTTCACCATTATTGGTATCTATATGATAATTAAAAGTATGAAACAGTTTTTAGTTGATGAATTTAGTAAGTTTAAAATTGAAGTAGTAGCGTTAATTCAATATGTAAGAAATCTTAAAACACTTACGATGAATGTGCAAACTTATCTTTCAATAAATATTTTAGTTTTCTTGGGCATAGAAGCAAATATTTTCATGCTTTCTCTTCCTTTTGATAGAATATATAATCAAGAATACTATAATATGTTATTTTATGTAGGGCATACTCTTTATATTCTTTTTGTTTTTATTACAAATTACATGCGGTTGAATTATTATAAAAAGGCTTCTTTTAATTGGCTTAATGTCATTATAATGATTTCTTTAGTAATGGTTTTACTTTTGGGTAAAAGTATTACTATTTCTAGTTCTAATTTTAGCTTTAGAGGCACTACTGATTATATATTGGGGAATGAGGTACTATGGAGCGTAGATACACCTGAGATGTTCTTTCCTTTTCTGATGGGGTTGATACTATTTTGGGCATTTGGAATCGATAAATTATGGTCTGCTCATAATACTATTGAAACTAATGGGATTATTTTTGCTAATGAGTTATATGATGAAAAATCTTTGTACATTTTTTAAACCTTTAATATCAGTGTTTATAAGGTAATTGGCAGCATCTTAAGGCTAAGTATGTTTGACTAGAAAAATTAGGAAGGAGTAAACATCAATGAGTGATTCGGGTGCTTCTTTATATGATGAAGTTTTTGAAGGCTTGAAATGTAACAGAGAGTTAGAAATATATTATAATGATTCCACATATGGGGTTGTTACTTATAGGACGTTATGGCAACTCTGGAAAGATGAGGATCTTTTAGTAGAATGTAATGATTTTTTACCATTATTAGAAAATCCATTAATAAATGGGAGGAGTTTAAAAGATATTATAGAGCAGAGCGAGTGTGGATTGCTTTTAATGTAAAGGGTCTGAATTATAATCTAATGAAACTATAGAAGGAATGTAGATGATAGAATTAGAATCTATTAAGCAGATAAAAAGTCCAAGTTTAGAAAATGTTATAATTTTTGCTTTGCGATGTGCAAATTATATGATTATAAATGATAAACTTAATGGTTTAATTGTTTTGGACCTGGAGTGGAGAGAAGTTAATAGAATTTATATAGGCGAACAATTATTACTTATTGAAGCAATTTACACAGATGTGGTGAGAAATAGAATTGTATTTAAGTTAGAGTCGTCTTTATGCTTTGTAGATATCGATGCACATTTTGTTAAGATAATACCTATTCCTAATAATATTAAGGAATTCTATTTTTATATAATATTAAGGAATTCTATTTTTATCAATTATATAAATTTAGTGATGACATAATTTTAATGCGTACCAATAAAGGGGTAGTATCTTTGTCATTGATTGATTATTCTGTTCGTATTATAGATGAAATAGCAGACTATGATGAAAAATTTGCATATTTTGTTTATGAAAGTGAAATAAAAGAGTCCTTTCTTCATAATGGAAAATTAGTATGCTTGGATACAAATAATATTACGATATTAGATAATCTAAAAAAGATTCAGATTCAAAACCCTATTTCTGTTCCGTATTTTGACATATCTGTGACTGATAAATATGGTTTAGCTGTTGCAGAGAATCAATTACAGATTTTTAATCTCAATGGAGATATAAAAAGCAAGATATTATCATATAAAAGACCATGGTATGGTGGGAGAGCTGATATAGTTGAAAAAGATGATGGACTTCATCTATATGTTATAAGTCGTAATGATTTGGACGAATTAACAAGTCTTTCAGAATATGCAATTCCATTTGACAAGACGCCTAGTTATGTAATTTTATTATAAGCTTTATACGACTTATTAAAGGTGAGATTTGATTTAGATATTTTGTAACTCTACGTTTAGAATAATTGCCTAACTAAAAGAAGGACTGTAAACGAATGCTTTAAAGTAGTATTTCGTTTACAGTCCCTTTTATATTCCGTTCATTTGAGGTGTGAGAGGATGTTACAGATATGTCATAGATATGAGAGAGATTTTATTTCATGCGAACTGCTTCGGCAAATTCGTCTTCGGTCATGAGTTTTTCTTCTAAGATGATTTCTTTAATAGAGCAACCGCGTTTGTACGCTTCTTTTACCACCTTAGCGCTCTTATCATAGCCGATGTATGGTGTTAAGGATGTGGCAATCATGAGAGATTGTTCTACGAAGAAGTTGAGTTTTTCAGGTACAAATTCTACGCCGTCGATGCAGTGTGTTGTGAAAGAGTTCATAGCGTCTGCGAGGAGGCGACAGCTTTCAACAAAGTCATAGATCATGATAGGCATGTATACGTTCAATTGGAATGCACCGCTACCTGCACAGAGCGTCATTGTTGTATTGTGTCCGAATACTTGGGCGCATACCATGGTCAAAGCTTCACATTGAGTAGGATTTACCTTGCCTGGCATGATGGAGGAGCCCGGTTCGTTTTCAGGAAGATGCCATTCGCCGTAGCCACAGCGAGGGCCAGAGCCTAAGAAGCGCACATCGTTAGCGATTTTGAATAGGGTAGTCGCTAATGTGTTAAGTGCACCGTGAGCCATCATAAATGCATCTTTGAGAGCAAGTCCTTGGAATTTGTTATTCTTAACACGGAATGGAGCGCCTGTTACCTCTGGTAATACAGTTTCCATAACGTCTAGATAGCCCTTAGGTGTGTTCACACCTGTACCGACCGCAGTACCACCGAGTGCTACGTCGAGAAGGTGGTCAGCATTTTGAAGGAGCATAGTTTTGGCAGTTTTTAGGCCGTCCAC